>Ga0326728_10025715_pt1 | contig 10501 bp, 10 predicted proteins | sample MB3enrmetagenome_FD_207602 | JGI IMG/M metagenome (GOLD analysis project Ga0326728, IMG submission 207602) | Lab enriched peat soil microbial communities from McLean, Ithaca, NY, United States - MB31MN | ecosystem: Environmental > Terrestrial > Soil > Wetlands > Peat | place: USA: New York... | reverse complement strand
ACTTGCGCCTGTACACCGCGAGCTGCTGTTGCAACACGAGAATCCGCACCCATGCCTCTCGATTGAACCATCCGAAGATAACCAGATTGAGCCATTGAACGGCCACGATTATAAGTAAAATCTTCATGCTCAAAGCATGGAGCCGAGGAACTCAACAATCCATGAAATCAGTTAGGAAGGAGTTTCCGCGGAGTATTCCAGGGAATTTGGCCACCTGTTCCGACGCGATGTTGGCCACTTTTTCGGATACCCTGGAATGGGTGGCCAACATGAGCCCGGAATACGCATTTCCGCGGAGCACGGGGACGATGCCCAGGCACATTCAGCAGGAGCCAAACGGTGAGTCGGATTTCAGAGGGATCCGCGTCTAGTCTTGCTTCATGAAACTCGGCCAGAATATTTCCATGTTTCCTGGAGACCCGAATGGACTCTGCGCCGGTCCGAATCCTATGAAATCCGGCAGAGGACCGGAAAAGATCGCATAGGCGCTTTCCGTGTCTGAGACTGTAATTGCAGCCCCAAACCAGATGACGTCACGGTTCTCGTATCTGGCGGAACCTTTCGCTTGAGCGAATATGATGCGCGAAACCTCGCCGCCACCGGCACGGCCGCGGCCCCATAGAGCAATCTTCGCAGATTTCGGGGCGGCAAAGCGCCAGTACTGAATGTTGTCCCCTCGGGTGTGAACCTCAATGGCCGTCAGTGAAGCGTCTCCATTAAAACAGGGATGGATCCTCCAGACAAAGCGCGGCTGTTTTGCTTCATAAACTTTCCTGACATGATTTGCATCACTCTTGAAAATACCGGACAATTGCCGCTTCCAATCCGGATCGCCCAGGGATATGCAGGGCAGAACCCTGAGAACCGGAGGTACCTGTTGAGTCGCAATCCCATACATAAGCCCAGCCATAGGAAAATCCGGTCCCATCTGAAGAAGCGTCTGATCAATTGCTTCCGTCAATTCATTGGTGCAATTTAGGTGCGTAAAACATTGATGCGTCAGGATGTACAGCCAACCGTCAAAGCCGATACTGAGCAGCCGTCGCACAATCCTCTGCCCAAGCTGCGAACTTGGCATCAGTTGGAACGAATCATAGACCGCCTCGATATTTGCGGCCTTCAGCTGAGGCAACAGATAGGTGAAATCTCTCTCCTCATTGTGGACCCACGGATAGCTGATCCACAGATGTGGAGGCGTACTACTCGGATTGCTAACCACCCTCGTCCTCTCCCTGAATTAGAAGTCCCAGTTACGATTAGATTGTAGCTTCATTCGATTCCCCCGCAGTGACGGGCATCACATTTGGCTCATTTTCTTGAGGTGCTGATTTTGAGCATCCCCGTGCGGGAAAGCAGCAGATATTAGGTGGTAAAGCGAAGTCATTGCTCCTTATGCAAATAACTGAGCCTCTAAAAATGAATCTATAAGCTGGTGAATCTAAATGCTTTAACTATAATTGTGTCAAAACTCTTCACTTGCTGATTCGGTTTGGCTTTTTGATTGCATAAGCAAGAGTCCCAGAAGTCCCAAGTAACCGAAAGGATTGTTAACCATATGGCCGGGAATGCGCCAACAAAACGATACGCATGGTTGGAACATGAGGAAGGAGTATGGCACTTCTTGACGAACCTCTTTGCCGATCCCGGTGAATCGACGCGCAGGTGGCCGGATAGCCTGCGAGCCCTGGAGGAATTGAGACAAGAGGGTTGGACGGTTGTTTCTCCCTATCCGGATTCTCATAGCGACGCCTGCGGCTATGGGCTCCGTTGGCTCAGCAACTAAATTCGAGGTTCAAGATTCAACTCCCCGCAATCTTGAATCTCGAATTTCGTATCAGTCAATGAATTGATTTGAATCGGGATTTGCGATCCAGGCGGAGAGCGCGTGACCCCCCTTGCCTTTCTCTGAAAGCAGCGGGCCCTCCGTCACGATCATATCAAATCCCTTTTTCAGTCCTGGATCGCAAACCAACCAGTCATAATCCGCAGCATCGGGCGGAATCCCGGCTGCACAGGTAGGATTGTATTCGCCTGAACAGAAATGCTCGATTCGGAACTCTCGGTCAAAACAGTTTCCATGTGCAACCCGCCGATAGGAAAAACAAACGCCCCTTTCCAAAAGGGGTTCTCCCTTCGCAGATTCCAATTAAAGGCATTACGCAACCTTCCAATTTCTCCATAGGCGATTAATTCCGTCCCTGCCTTCGATTTTATCCCAGCCGGGGATAAGTATAGTTCCGAGTTTTTGCAGACTTGAATTGAAGTGGCGGAACCTCCAGCGATACACAACGATTGGCCTGTCTTAATTCCTGCAAGATGGCAGATGTGGGAAACTGAAGTGCCGGTGGAAGCTTCAGCGTCGTGTCTGTAGGGTGAGGCACTGGAGCATCCTGGGCAAGCCAAGCTGCTGCCGGCGCTATCTATAGAACCTGACTATAGATTCTAATACCGCCTCCCCTTTTATTCCCCTGATTGGTGCCCCTTTCAGATCCTGATGACACAGCATCCTTCTTCGGCATCTTCAGGGTCAGATTTCTTTCCATCCAGAGGAGGTTTATTGCTTATGGTTAAGGTTTGGTGTAGGAATGTTGTTACGGAGGCAAAGGCACAATTACACGCACAAGCTCCTTATTGCTCAAGTTCCTTTTCACCCTCCGCTTCCCGCGCCATTACGGAAACCAAGCGGGGCTAATGCTCCGGTTGCCCGGTTGACCGTCATCCCCCATAAAATCTCTCAACAACCTCTTAACTGGAGGATATTCCCTATGAGTAAGACAACGCTTTTGCTAGCTGTTTTTGGATATGTAAGCTTGGTGTAGGCAGCTGATCAGTTTTTTGGAACTTGGAAGATGACTCTGACTAAGTCCATATTTAGCGGCCTGCAACTCAAGTGCTATACGATCACAACCGAAGCCCAAGACAACGGCATTAAGATTGTACAAGACATGGTTAGTGGCGACGGGAAGGCCGTTCATCGCAGGCGGACCGGGAAAAATGATGGCAAGGATTACCCGATAGCGGGAGACCCAACGGTAGATACAAATTCCCTAACAAAATTAACCCGAATACGATCAAATATATATTTAAGAAAAATGGGAAAGAAGTCGACAGCGGATAATCGGTTGTCTCCGAGGACGGAAAGACAGGTACGGATGCCGGGGGCGGAAAGGATGCAAACGGAAAGGCTTTCACATACAGCATGTCTAGAGAAGCAGTAGTTGGGGATCGTATTCGTGAAGAGAAGGGCCGCCGTCCGGGCTGGCCCTCTTCACTTCCGCAAGCGCGTCAGCCTATCGCCCCGCCAAGTGTACAGAAGATTACATTTTTGGTGATCGATGACAATCCGCGCAATCGAATCGGCTAACGCGCTCTTCGCCAAACTGGATTCTTGATGTAGATTCCGGAACATCGACTGGTTTGTTATTTCGCCTTAGCTCTCTTTGCCGCTGCGGCCTTCCTCTTCTTCCAAACTTCCCGCATTTTGAGGCTCAGAGCTTTCTTCCGCACAGCCGTCATTGATCGGCTTTTCATACTTGCAGCCACAGGCGCTGTCTTTGCCGGAACAGCCGGTTTTGCGGCTTGGGCCCTTCTTGCAGCCCAAATCCCCTTCATCCTTTGCGATTGTTGTTTCCGTTGAGCTGGGGTCCTCTGTCGTCCTCTTCGGATACCAGCTGATGGAAGTGAGGGCGTCTGCCGGATAATGGATCCGGCGCCTTCTAATTCAGTCCTGATTGTTTCAATATCCGCGTTGATTACCGCCTTCTGTCGCTGAAGCTCCTGCAATGCCAATTCAAGTATCTGTTTCCGTTGCATATACCCTTCCGTTTAAATCAATTGATTAAGGGCATTAATATTAGGGCTAGCCGGTGAGTAATAGCAAGTATGAATTTGAACATACTGCGGTTCAGACACTGGGGAGGGTGCAGGAAACTAATTGAGGCGCGTGGCCTGTCAATTTTGCATGGATGGGAACTCGCAGCGTTTACTCTGGCAATCGAGGGATCTATCGGGAGACCATTTCTGAGAAACAGCGGGGACAATCCCGCCACGCATAGGCTATTCCCAGGGTTCCTACGAAACTTGCGTACCGGCTTTGCACTGCTGCGGCCGGCTCGGCAGAGGGTTGTCATCTCCACCGTCCTTCCCGAAGCGCCAGCGTCCTCTGACGCGCCAGTTTACGCAGAATATGGCAGGGCGTCTCGCGATCGTAGTGATTCTTCTGATTGAACCCCTCGCAGGCCAGCGTAACACCGCCCGTCTTCTTATCAACGGTCTTGCGCGCCAGCGCCGGCCCTAAGGCTTCCAACACCCCCCCGCATCGTATGATGTACGGGTAACTGTAGTGACTCCAGATCTCTTGACATACCCCAATAATCCTTGAAACTTCGGCCATCTTTCGAACATGGGTGCGCACCAAAGTATGTCCGCCTTTTTTGCACCCAAAATCAAATCCAGGGTCCCCAAGTCCATTGAGTATTTAATTTTGATACAAAAGTTTCAGACACCATGCGCGCCGAAATATGTCCGCTTTATTGACCGTGATGTGGTTGGGCATAATAGTCGACCCTGTCACCCGAACAGCAGAAATTGCTCACATTTTGTACGCCACCTGCCGGTGTAGTCATCGTCAACGACCGCGTCAGCATTCACACCCAGGGCGTTCGCCGCGCACTGCTGGCGCACGGAGTGATTATCGCCCACTATGAGATTATTGACCATGCTGCCGAAGCCTATGCCATGCTCACCCTTTTAAATTCTGGATATGCAGACCGAAAAGAGATAGCGCGCGCTTTCACGTGTTCGACACGGAGCATCCGGCGATACGGACAACGGTTTGAGTCGAGAGGTTTGGCGGCTTTGGTCGCACTTCAGGACGGCCCTCAGAGATAAAACCGAAACAAGCGGACGCTCAAGACCGGACGATCGTTCGCATGAAAGAAAGGGGATTCTGCGACCCATGCAACTTCAGGCTGATCTCCGATGCCACGTACAGCCGCAGCGGCACTTCCTCTTTCTGCCGCGGCGCAGGATATCTCTCTGCGAGGTCGACAATCACCTTCCGCTTGAATAAGTCCCGAAAAAAATCCGCTTCCGCAGCCTCATTCGCCTCTTCGACATAGTCGAACCCCCCGCGCGAAGCGACCGGATAATGAAGGGCCGGTCCTGTTCAAATACGATCAGGTCCACTCGAACTCCGGCTCGCCTGGGGTGGCGCTTCGCGGAGCTCCGTCTCCAATTTGTCCACCTCGCTTAAAAGCTTTTTCTGCAGTTTCACCAACTTGGAGCGCGCCTGCCGGAAACTTCGATATTCCCCCGTCAACCGTATCAGCCGATCCAAATCCCCCGGCTGCACCGTCAATAGCTTGGTCTTGCCGCCCTGGCTCCACGAAAGCACTATCGCGCTGTGCCGCTCCCCTTGCGCACAGGCGCAGGACGGTTTACCGCAGCGAGTCTTGAGATCGTAGACGCTCCCTTTAATCAGACTGCGGCAGGAAGCCAGGACTTTCACAAGCTCGCGTTCCTGGTCATGCAAATCAAGGAGGCGTTTCCGCGAGCGGCTGGCGCTATCCAGGTGCTTATCTTTATGCATATATATATTATAACATAAATATTCCGAGGCCAATCAACAACGAAATGAACAAACACCAAAAAATCGCTAGGAAGCGGGATCCCGCAGGTTCAGGAGAAAGGATCTAAAATGGTTGGATCCTCGGTCGGCTCAATAGAATCGCCACTGGCCGCCGAACTATCGAGGACAGGACACCCGGGATGCCAAATGACCCTCCCCAGTGTCTGAGTCAGCGTTGAACATAATCAGGACGGGAGCTTCCACGAAATAAGCTGGAGACTTTCCGTAAATTTCAGCAATGTGCCGGAGTTGATCCGATCAGCCTTCTCGAAGTAACCGAACGGAGCAATCGCCACAGATGTAAACGGTAGGCCCTGCGATGAGAGATCTGAGCTCATCCTCGCTTCTGAGACAAAAGGAACACCGCAGGATCTCACGGTCAATTGCAGGTTCCTCGCCTTTCTTCGGCGGCGGATGCTTCTCATATTGCTTAAGGACGTCATCGCATATTTTAAGACACTCATTGCAGATGTGGATCCCATTGGGTCCGGTAAGGAGCTTCGAAACCTTGGGACTGCCTTTCCGGCAGAATGAACAATGATCTGTCTCTTTTGAAGATTCCTTAAGCTCATGCCTCTTTTGATGTATCCAGCTCATATTCGTATGATATGCCGTCGGCGTTGTGAGCATCAAATATTCACGGGCTGAACGAGCCACATCAGTCTGATAAGCTGCATCACTGTGCCGCAATTTTCTCATCCGCATAAAACTCCAAATACCCGAAGGCCTTGCCGCGGAAAGCAGCAATTGACGTCCTCCCCCAAACTGAGCACCTGGTGGGGTGAGGTCCGACATAGATGGATGACATGTGTTGCCGCCACACGGCCCAAACCAGGACAATGTGGCGGCGAATTTCTCGTGATTACGAACTGCTCGGTTTCCTGTTGAATTCCAGGCTGCCTTCCTGATCCATACTCTTTTTTAGGAATTCCATATATTTCCTGATGTAACGCATGAACAGAATTGCCTTGTCCTCTGCCAGGAAGGTTGCCGTTCCGGCTTCCGAGATGGGGACCGGGAATTCAAAACCACACTCGGTTACATACCAAAGCTGGCCGTCGCGGTAGAACTGAAACCTAACCTTCTGATTGTTTTCCACCATCTGCTTGATGGTTCTCGTCTTCAAGTTACTCATGGACTGTCTCCTGTCATATTTTGTGCCAAATAACCGTATTGAGGGCAGGAATGACTAAAAGGGCGGCCTAGTGTCTCGGGATTGAGATCTCTTTTTTGGTTGCCCAGGCAGAGGGGTACTAAGCCGCCGTGGAATCCGGAAAGTCGTCCACGCGGACGACGGCACCTCGAATAATGATAGGAATGCTGCAAATCGTAGAGAACATGATCATCACATTGTACAGAGCGATAGACAAATTGTCAAACGAAGCTGTCGAATTGTCAGCGATTCCGCATCGATGGACGTAAGCACGCCCAAAAGCATCACTTGGATCTGATTTCGGAACCTTTGAGATTCGTATTGAGCTTTTTGAGTCGCCAAACAGAGAGGACATGCTGGATTTTATCGTTTTGGAGCCCCAAGAGCGGATAGCTCCCCCTGGGAAGATCGCGGATTCAGAAGAGCTCGGGGGAGAAGCTCCTGCGTTGAGTTTCAGGGCGCACGGACGGGGTTGATTTTTGTTCCATTGGGGTAGATTTCTGAGATAAAGACCCGTATCCAGAAAAGTTCGGTTTTGCCCTTACGATATTCCGGCTTGAGGTTGAGGGTCAAAAAGGCATGGAAGAGGTTGAAGGCTATGAAGACAAGCAGGTAAAGCGTTTCGATTGCGTCGGGATCATGCTTATAAACATGGTCTGCATGCCAACCGTTGACCAGTTCATTGAAACCGTAGTTCTCGATGTCCCATCGAGCGTGGCCCAGTCGCACGACCGATTCCGTGCTCGCTAGAGAAGGCGGGAGATTGGTAGCCCACATCCACTCGCTGATTTCCGGCGCGAGTTCTTTTGTTGCTTGGCGCTTGACAGAATAGGATTCCTGCGAGCGCACGACACGCATAGGGCTTGTTACCTGCGGCCACGTTGTCAGATCCTGCACATCCCACCACAGGCATTTTCTCTTTCTGTACCCTCCCTCGTGCGGCTTGTGGATTTTGCACAATCCTAGAACATCTCGGTAAAGATCTCTCCGTTCATCCTTCAGAACCACCAAAACGTGTTTATGATGAGACCACAAGAAATTGATGAAGGGGGCTTCACAGTAACCCGCGTCGGCCAAGACCACCTGGAATGCACGCGGGTAATCAGCTAGAACCCGGCCCAGCAGGCGCATTCCTGTTGCCACTTCATCTTCCCCTGGCTTTTGTGGTTCCATATCCAGGAGAAGTCGAAGCCGCCCGGCCAACAACATCAAAGTCACATTGCGATGGTAATACTGGATCTTATCCCCTGCCGCAGTATGTACCGTTCGCTCCAGGCATCCCGAACAATGACGCAGGTAGCTGGCGTGGGTTTCATGCCCGTCCAATACGGCAGCGGTCAATCCCGCTATCTTTCCCAGCCCTTTGTTCCGTTTCAAACGCGTATAAATATGATGCAAGCCCTGCCTCAGAGCTTTTCGCTCTGCCTTCGCATAAACCCGCCCAGCACTGTCGGCGCTCGGCATCTCTGTCCCCAGCCATTTCTTCCAAAACCGCGATCTTGCGCTCTCCACCAGTGCATTCAAACTGCCGAGCCGAGCCCAAAACATCGCCAACCCGGATTTGGTAAATACCGGCGTTGGAATCCGGGGAGCCGGCCGATTGTCCGACACCGGTTCAATCACCTGCTTGGACAACCCAAAGACCTTTTCCGCATAGCCAATCAGCCTACGGAAAATAGCCTTACTCCTTTCTTTCCTTAAGGCGCTTCCATTCGAGTTCTGAAACCTCTTCCACTAATTTCTGTAATTCTTGGTAGTCCGTTACCGCCCGGCGCACTCGCTCTTCCCATTCCTTCGGCACAAAGACCTGGCGCGGCTTGCCCCTTTGGCTTTGCACCAGATAAAGCGATACGTGCAGCTCGCCGCGAGCACAGCGGCAGCCGGCCTTGCCGCACCGGCGGCTGCGAATGGTGAGGGTTCCGCGCATAAGCCGGCTGGAGCTGCTCAGTTGCGCGACGCGAGAGCGCCGGGAGCGTTCCAGGGCGGGAAACTCTGTTCGGTTCACGATTGCTCCTGTCTGATATACTATACATATATCAGATACGAGCAACTGTCAAGCATAAAAATCGAATGCGAATTTGCTCAACTGTTCGGGTTAGATTTCAACCAACTGTGGAAATTCGAGTTGCCTCAGGTGAAAAATCATCGATGCGGAATCGCTGCCAAAGCGTTGGAGGGATTTTTCTTCACGCTGCCTGAATTAGCATTTACCCGGAACAATCCGCTGTTCTCTTTCGTATGACCATCCATGATCCTACTTGGATCCACGGATGCCGCTAGGCGCACCGAGAGAGTCTGGTGACCCCAATGAAGAACTCAGTTAGAAAACCGCTCCGGCTGTGGCTCGGCGTGGCCATCGTGATCCTGCAGTGGCTGATTAGGTTTGGCATTCCTGTTGTCGATCCCGACAGACTGCTCTATGCGGTGCTTGGCGGACTCGCCTGCTGGTTGGCCATTGTCGTGTGGTGGGTGTTCTTTAGCCGGGCGCCTTGGTTCGACCGCTTGGGCGCCGTCGCCCTGATGGTCGTCGGTCTGTTGGCGACATTGCGCATCACCGACGTGTCGATTGCGACGGGCGCGCAAGGGCTCTTGTTCTATATCTTGGCCATCCCGGTCCTGAGCCTTGCCTTCGTCGCGTGGGCGGTGGCCACGCGCCATCTTTCCGACGGGCCCCGGCGGGCGACGATGGTCGCTACCATCCTGCTCGCGTGTGGAGTGTGGGCGCTCGTCCGGACAGGTGGTCTTACAGCCAATTTCAATATCGACTTGCATTGGCGGTGGGCGAAGACGCCCGAGGAACGGCTCCTGGCCCAATCAGGCAATGCCCGAGCCGCCAACGCGCCAACTGCGCTTCCGGAAGCAACGAAGACTCCTGAAAAACCAGTCGAAAAGGGGCTCGGGACCCGATCCGGCAACAAGCCGACAACGCCGCCGTTGGCTGCGGCTGGAAGGGTTCCTGCCCCAGCCGAGACGGGAGCCGACTGGCCCGGTTTTCGCGGGCCTCATCGCGACGACGTCGTCCGCGGCGTGCAGATTAAAACCGACTGGAGTGCGTCGCCCCCGGTCGCGCTATGGCGCCGGGCGATCGGACCAGGATGGTCCTCCTTCGCGGTTCGCGGCGACCTCCTCTACACCCAAGAGCAGCGCGGTCCCGACGAGCTCGCTGCTTGCTACAAACTGACCACCGGCGAGCCGGTGTGGATACACCGCGACAAAGCTCGTTTCTGGGAGTCGAATGGCGGTCCAGGTCCGCGCGGCACGCCGACCCTCAGCAACGGTCGCGTATACACATTTGGTGCGACCGGAATCCTGAATGCGCTCAACGCCGCTGACGGTGCCGTTGTGTGGTCGCGCGACGCGGCGTCCGACACCGGCATGAAGGTACCGCAGTGGGGCTTCGCGTGCTCACCGTTGGTGGTCGACAGTGTCGTCGTCGTCGGCGCTGCCGGTCGGCTCGTCGCCTATGACCTTGTCACCGGAGCGCCACGCTGGTTTGGCCCGTCCCGCGGCGTGAGCTACAGTTCGCCCCATCTATTGACAGTTGACGGAGTCGCGCAAATCCTGCTGCTAAGCGATACCGGTGCGACTAGCGTCGCACTCAGCGACGGCACGTTGCTATGGGAGCACGCGTGGAAAGGCTACCCGATCGTGCAGCCGGCCCTGACCGCAGACGGCGACGTCCTGATCAGCGTCAGTGAGCAAAGCGGCACGCGCCGCCT
>Ga0326728_10025714_pt1 | contig 10502 bp, 22 predicted proteins | sample MB3enrmetagenome_FD_207602 | JGI IMG/M metagenome (GOLD analysis project Ga0326728, IMG submission 207602) | Lab enriched peat soil microbial communities from McLean, Ithaca, NY, United States - MB31MN | ecosystem: Environmental > Terrestrial > Soil > Wetlands > Peat | place: USA: New York... | reverse complement strand
CATGCAATAAGTATATCGGATTTTCAAAAACTGTCAAGCCTTTGATGATTTTTTTGTATTTCTTTGATTTACAAGGGGTTTTTACCCACCAGCAATGGCTGGAACAATGCTAATTTCATCGCCGTCGTTCAATTTTGTGGATATGTTATCCAAAAAGCGTATATCTTCGCCATTCACATAAACATTCACAAACCTGTTAAATTCTCCATTTTTATTGATTAATCTCTCTTTTACGTTTGGATAATCAGATGAAAGTCGGTCAATCAATTCTGTCACATCTTTCAATTCCAACATTAAAACCTTTTGTCCACCTATCAATTTTCTCAGTTGTTCAGGTATTAGCACAGCATTCATTTAATTCTTTTGTTTCGTTTTCGAGCCATAATTTCATTTCATACTTGGCTTCTATGTTTTCAGGCACTTTTTTATTTTTATCAAAATTATTGTACACCCTTTCGGGCATTTTAGAGATGGCTTTTTTTCTCTTTTGATGAATTACTTGTTTACAATATAATTCGTAGAAACGTTTGTCATCTTCACTTAACATAAATTTTTTTATTCTTCCTTGTCTTCATTTTCCTCTATTATTGGTTCTTCCTTTGTTGCCAATCTATGTTGTATCAACTCAGCAATCTGTTCAAATACAAGTTCTTCCTCATATTTTTCTTCTATGGAAGAGGGCTCAGGCATAGGTTCCGATATTGATTGAAGTGTTAGTAATTCATCCAATTTTATATCATCATTTTCTATGGAATCATCACTTTCACGAATGGGAGGACCATCAGGATATTGTTTTATAAACAATCCTTTCAATTTTTGGTCATCATTTTCAATCGAATCGTTCATACCTTTTCTGGCCCTTCATATACATAAGGGTTTATATCATCAATAACAACGTTGTAAACCAAAGCACATTTACCACAAAGTTCTCTGGGATTTTCTTTTTCGTTCAAAACATCCCTAGCTAAAACAAACCCCATACATTCCTCAAGTTTTTGACCACATTTAAAACATTGACGTTCACTCATAACCTCTATAAATCCAATTATAATTATACATCAATGAGAAGATGTGTCAACATTTTTTAAGAATGATGCATCAAATACTTCCGGGACTCCAAAATAAAATCTATGATATGTGTTTTTCAAAATCTTATACCATTTAGATTTTGAAATAAACAAGATGTATGAAAAAATTTTGTCGTATGGCAATCCATTTGTATTCTTATCCCAATATTCCTTGAATTCATCACATAAGTTATCTTCTATATCCTCTATGGGCACACACCGATTAGCTCCCGGACCACTGTTTCGATTTATGTCATAATCACAGAATCCAAAATAATCGGTTGAATTGGAACTGGGATTACCCGGAAAATAAAATGATGGACATGGGTTACTGTTCAATATATAGACAAAAGAAGATTTTTTCAAAAATTCATGTCTAAAATAAAATCGTTTTTCATTCCTATGCTGAATTGGCTTATAATTTTCCAAATCTTCAAATAAATAATAATCAAAACCTTCCAATCGTTTTATCTCACGGATATACTCAATCAATTTTTTAATTTTATTTACACTACCTCTTTTTACACTTCTGATATGTTGATTACCATCAAATGTAAGCAAATCTTTCAATGTTTCGCAGGTAATAATTGTATTTGGGTGAAATACTTTAGCCAATCTATCTCTAAATTGTTGCCTTGATTCACCTGAAACTGACAAAAATAAACTTTCACATGGCACCGACCCCAAATATGTCTTTTTGAATATCTTTTGAAATGTTATATACTGTGTATTATTACCATAAAATTCATCAACCAATGCAATTTTTCCATTATATTTGAATGAATTTTTATAGGGAGAAGAGCGATTGCCAACTTCCATTGATACGAACACAAGTTTTTGACCAACATCGGGAAATTCATCTATATCCCACACCTGCAGTAATCTGACATATTTTTTCAAAAATGATATGAAAGACTCACATCTTACAGAGTTATTCTGAAATATGGATTTTGGTAAAATGTAATGAATATACCCTTTGACTCTATGTGCAAGAATTAAATGAATTGTATTTATCAGAAAAAAGATGGATTCCTCTTTTATACCTTTGATAGCATATGTCTCCATCAACTGTTGAATTCTTGTTCGGTGAGTTTTTAGAGAGACTGCAGGACTTCTAAATGGGGGATTTCCAATAAACGTAACACCTTCGGGTTCAGAGAAATCGTATTCATAATCATAATCATAGAAATTCTTCACCAAAATCTTTTCTTTTCCTGTGTATTGGGTTGCTAAATCTGCATCCAATTCTATCCCTACAATTTTATGATTATCAGAAGTTGCGAATCGTATAGCATCCAAAAACGCGCCATGTCCACAACTGGGTTCTATGATTAGATTGGTATTTATTTGAATCTTGTCCAGACAAAACTTTACCAAATCTGGTGGCGTTGGATACTGACCCAATCTTTTCTTTTTGGAAGATATATCTTTATCAACTACATCCATTATAGATAATCTCCCAAATTTCTAAGAGAGATATCATTATTATGGATTAATTCAAACATAACAAATTTTTCTGGCTTAGCGTGAATATTTCTTAACAAAAGGTGTCCTTCCTTTGGATTTCTGTGTTGTGGCACCAATTTGATTCTGTCACTGGCTTCGCCAATGGTATGTGCAATATTTTCTGATGGAATGACATACACCCTGACTCTATCCAAGAAAAACACAAACCCTATGAAAACGTCAAACTCTGACGGATTTGTTTGTTGAAATGACGTATTACTTAAAACTTGGCGTTTACCAGTCTTGTCCATTCCATGACTAAAATCGCCGTCTATTGCCTTCAATGCACGACTATTGAATGTGTTTTTTGTTGGGGTGCTTGTTGTGCAACTTGTCGCTTCCTTTTTTGACGATGCACGAATACCCTTGATTTCAAGTTTAGCGTCATCCCACTTCTTATCATAATGTGGATTTTCACCACACACAATACCCTCAAAAACCTTCCCTGCATATTCATTGGCGACCCAATGACCAAATTCTACACCGTTTGGGTTTTCAAAATATTCTTCCCCATCAATTTCATCTGATGGCGTTGTTGAATCGCCTACGTCAGCGACTATATTTTTAAATGCATTGTCAAATGTTGTAGATACTGTTACTTCGCTCATATTCTTATTTTGTGTTTGATTTTATGGAGGCATGTCAGGGAATCGAACCCTGTTTTTTCGTTTTGCAGACGAACGTATGAACCATTCTACCACCACGCCCATAAGATTCAGACTGGATTAGAGCCAGTGTTTGTCAATTGACTGTTCTGCCACTGAACTACTGAAACTTATAAAAATATGATATCAAATTACAGGAAAAAAGCAACCAAATATTCATTTTGCTATAAATTGGAGCCTGTTGTCGGAATCGAACCGACACCCTCTGTTTACGAAACAGACATGCTACCACTATCACCAAACAGGCAAAATTGGAGCCTCAGGAGGGAGTCGAACCCTCTACTCTACTTTACCAAAGTAGCATGTTACCGTTAGCACTACGGAGGCAAATCATCAATGTTTTTTATCTAAAAATCTCCGAACAGATTCAATTTTGGTCTTGTTTCCTTGACCATATTCAATCAATGCTTCCATTATTGGAGTCATTTCAAATTTCATTGGAGAAACGCTTGGGTTATTTGTAATTAAAGCATCCCACAGTTGGTTGAATCGTTCGTATTTCATATAATAAATTGGAGCCAAAGGTCGGGTTCGAACCGACAGTCTGATGTTTACAAAACATCTGCTTTACCATTAAGCTACAGTGGCAAATTTGACACGGCGTACCGGATTGATAATTGCACTTACGATTGCAACCCTAGTCAAATAAACTGGCAGGCATATCAGGATTCGAACCTGAATTTCTAGTTTCGAAGACTAGCACTCTAATCCAATTGAGTTATACGCCCTTAAAATTACGAAGCAATTTTCCTGTTAACAATGATGTCTTTTCCGTTAAGAATAATGACATTCTTAAATTGCTTATGCTTTACTTCCTTTGGCCTTACTGGTCCCTTTATTGGTTCCATTGGTGGTCTTGTTACAAAGTTTGCATCAACTGTCTTGCCATAAGACATTTGTGCTTGGTCGGCATAACTCAACAAGCAACCTGCAATCACAAGTAAAGCAATTAGTAACATTTTTTTCATATATTTCAAAAATCATCACTGCCCATTTCAGCATCTTCTGCGGCACACTCTTCCTGTCTTTCCTCAAAATCCTCTGCCCACTGACGATAATAACCATCTCTGCCGTGGTCTATATCACCATAACACATGGAACACGTTTTACCCTGCCCATCTGGAATTGGCAAGCCACAATTCGTGCAATATACCATACTTACTGATTCCTAGTTCCTCTAAAAAACTTATAAGCAGCTATGGTTTGTGTTTTTTCATATGGCGACATCGCTCTCCATCCAGCTAAAGCCACATCAAACGGTTCATCAATTCCCGCCATCTTTTGCAGGTGTTGAATCATTTTAACACCTTTCTTTTCATCTTCCGATGGCTGCTTTAAATTATCCATTATTTTTAAAATCTGGCGCTCATACTCAGATTCGAACTGAGAACTAAACCTTCGCGGGGTTTTATTATATCCAATTTCACTATACGAGCATTGGTGGCAAATGATGGATTCGAACCGTCCTTTTCGCCTTATGAGAGCGACGTAATCAACCAAATATACCAATCTGCCATCGGTAATAACTATATCAGACAAACTAAAAATGTCAAGCGAAAGCTTAAATTATTGCCCACTAAGGAGATAAAGGCTACCAGTCGTAGGCCCTGACCCATAATATGTGGCCATGAAATAATGTCTTCTGCTACCTGTCAATCTGAAAATACTTGAAGTTGTAAGGCTTGAAGTCAGGCTGGACGTAGCGAATGAAAATTCGCCAATCCAATTCAACCCATCCACGGAAGATGACACAAAAATGTTTCCCGCAGCACTTCCTGTTGGAGAAGATAAAAACGCTTGAAATGCATGATTATTATAATCGCTGACATCAATGGAGGCCGTGGCTGGTGCAACCGTTCCATAATAAAGAAAGGAACCGAGAGAATTTGTTACGGGATAATTTATTGAATTAAATAATGCGTTTATTAAAGTTGTTACATATGCGAATCCCTGTTGTTGAGGACTCTGATACGGCTGTAAATTGTATGGATTAATTGTATTGTTTGGCATATTTTTATTGACCGCTTAATAAATAAAGAGAAGCAGTAGAGTTACCTATTCCCACAATCACCGATGCTGAAGTTGCTGTACCAACATACGTTGCCATAAAATAATGTCTTCGGCCTGACAATCTATTGATACTTGAAGTTGTGGTTGCTGAACTGACAACAAAATCACCCACCCAATTCAAACCATCAATGGAAGATGAAACATATACGCTGCCCGTGGAATTACCGCTTCCAACGGTCACAAGTGATGAAAATGCATGAGTGTTATAATCCGATACATCTATTGTTGATGTTGTGGGTGATATATTTGTTCCGTAATAAAGAAAGGAACCAGCCGGAGTGGTCACTGGATAATTTATATTATTAAACAACGCGTTTATCAATGTAGTTACCCAACCGAATCCTTGTTGTTGTGGAGTTTGATAAGGTTGTAAATTATATGGATTAATTGTATTGTTTGGCATACGCTTCGCACAATAAATATGTACAAAACATAAAAGAAGGTTATATTTTATTGTGGATGTGGTTCAGGTTCCACTGGAACAGTTGGAATATTATTTACATCGGCTTCATTCATTGAAGGCAGTTCCACTTTTGGTGGGGCATCATCCCAACTTGGAATATTGACAACGTATTTTTTTCCGTCTTTTATGACAACTCTTTTAATCATATTATTTACGCCATACTTGAACTGCGCCACACTGTTCCATCATATACAAATAAGAATGTTGGTGGACCAATTTGTAAATACATTGAGCCTGTTAAAAGACCACTTGCACTGTTAAAATTTTGAACAGAACTTGAATAAGGCATCGTCACCGCAATAGTTGAATACGAAGAACTTGCCACAATTCCTACTATGTTGCTTGAGGTAATATAACTAGCCGTATAAGCATTCAAAGCGTAAGAAGATGAAATGGTGTTGAAAGAAATACTTGAACTTACAGAATATGAAGAACTTACAGCGTAACTTGAACTAATTGCAATTGACGATGTACTAGAATAAGATGAGCTAATTGCAAGGGAAGCAGTAACAGCATTCAGTGACCAACTGATATCAGTTATATTGTACCCATTACCAACAAAATACGATGCGGTTACATTATTATCAAATATTACATTTCCTAAGCCATCAAAATGTTGCCCTTGATTACTAACATCTGTAATATTAATAGTTCCATTCGTTCCCAACACAATTTCCGACCCAACATCGGTAAATAGGTACACTCCACTAACACCATCATTTTGAATAGTTCCAATAGCACTGTCTAAAGTAATACCCTGTCCATCAGTCGGGGATAAAGTTATATCACCTACCTCACCTATCTGAATCACAGAACCACTACTACCAGCTATATTAATATAAGTTTGTCCGTAATATGGACCGGGAACCCCAACAAGTACTCCGGCGTCTAATGCATATGAAGAACTCACAGCAACAGATGAACTTTGAGCGTATGATGAGGTATTCGCAAAACTTGTAATGATTGATTGATAAGCATTTTGTGCATTGATAGCATTGCTTGCTGAATTGGCAAAGGAAGAACTTACAGAAACAGGTTGCCCCTGACCATTATACCATTGAAGGGATGATGTATCCCATTGAAAAATTTGGTTGTAACTTGCTGATATGATTTTTCCTCTTAAATCAAATATTGGATTGTAGGGCATAGTATTTTATATTGCGTTGTCAACCATATAAATAGGTTTACGCAACACATTTCTGCCACAATACAATATACAAAATGGAAAAGATTACTGGCTCTTCGATTTTCTTTTAGAAGCACAATCCTCACAAAGAAATTTAGTTTCACCGGGAACACACAGAAACATTCGATTCTTCTTACAATCTTCACATGAAAGTTGAGACAGTTCATATTCAAACTGATTCACGCTTTGAAACGGACGAAGCATTGATGTCAATTGTGGAGAATATTCCACTAACACCGTTGCATAATTGGTACCAACATATGCGGTTTCACCAAATTCCTTTGCCATTCTGTCTTGAAAAGACCGAAGTTTGTCAAAATCTTTTTGTGTAAATGTAACTTTCATGAGAATAGGATACCACAGAAATATAAAAAGTCAAGCGTTGATTAATTCCGTTTTCTGTTTTCTCGTCATCCTTTTTATTTGATATTCCCTTTTCATCGCCTTCGATTTAGTAGGATATTCCTCAGCATATACAATATCAAATGGTGCCCTTCCTCTTGTATATTTAGCTCCCTTACCTTTTTGATGTTGTAAAAATCTATGAACAAGATTTGTTGTGTAACCTGTATAGTAAGTTTTATCACCACATCTAATTATGTAAACATAATACGTCTTGGTTTTTTCAATGAATCTCTTTTTATATTCATCTATTTCTTTTTCAATAATCCGACGCGGATAGATTCTATTGTTCATGTTGTACTTCTACTCTGATACTATATATACTATCACAGAAATGTAAAAAGTCAAGTCCAAAAAATCATAAGGTAATCTTTTATTCTTATATTTATTTCCATGAACCAACAAAATAACCTCTTAAAATTTAAAAAGGTTGGATTTTCTCCTGTTTCAAAAATAAAAGACGGTATTGTTTTAAAGTCCATTAATGGAGTTGCTATATCATACAACGATGGTAATTATGAAGGATTTGTAAAAAAACAAATCAATTTAAACGAAATGAACTTATCAAAGTCCCTGAAAACGGGGGGTTATTGATTTTAATTGGATTATCAACGATTTATTTTACAACTGATATTACGCTTGTAGTTGGAAATTCCATGTCTCCAACGTATAAAAATCATCAATTGATAATAAAATCCAAATGGGCAACAGATGTCAATAAGATTTTAATTTCTAGGCGTTCAATAATCAAATTTAGAGACCCAGAAGGAACTATGGTAATTAAAAGAGTAATGGGCATACCCGGAGATGAAATTGAATTTGGTGGGCCAGATGTTATGCACGGAGAACGTATGACTGTTAGAATAAATGGTGTAGTTATTGATAGACATAATAAAAATTATTATACTAGATTACAATCCCCCGGTGAAAGTGGAAAAGATTATCTTAAATATGTCAAAGAAAAAACCAAATACAAACTTAAACCAAATCAATATTTTGTAATGGGCGATGACCCTTTTGATAGTATAGATTCCAGAACATATGGACCCATAGATAAGATCAATATTGTATCGGTTATTGAAAAATAGAAGCCAATAAATAATTTAATGATATTTGTTTTTATCTCTAAACTTACCACGTTCTGATTTAAACAAAACTGTTGGTAATTGCTTCGATCTCCATTTCAAAAATTTTTGAAATTCTTTATTTGCTAAAATTACTTCCACCGAATTATAAACGTCTCTAAGTTCATTGTGGGTCCATCTGTGATGTAAAAACGACTCGCAAGTTTCGCAAGCATCTACTGTAATATTACCCGATTTACATTTTGGTATTAGATGATGTTTTCTTGTAAAAGTTTTCATTTTACAAAATACACATATATTCTGTGAGTTGTTTTCTATTATTGTTTCCATATCCATATTTTTTATGAAATTTTATATGGCAATCTAAACAAAAAGTAATACCATTAGGTGTTACGTATCTTAATTTTGGATGAGATGTCCAAGAGTAAATATGATGGGCTGTAAGTGACCCTGATTTGTTATTTCCACATTTTTGACATTTATATAAATCTCTATTATAAACTTTTTTTATCCATTTATTCTTTTTAATGTCAGTAATAAATCGTATTTCTTTTCTCTTTTTTCTTTCTTCATCTGTTAAATCATTTCTCCATCTTGGATTATTTTTTCCTTTAAATCCTCCCCTCTTTTTCATTAAACTTCTTATTCGTTTAGATGCTAATTCACTATCCAAACACCCACAACTTTTTACATGACTATTTAACAAAGAACTTACATTTACAGTGACAGTATTTCCACAATTACATTTACATTCCCAAAGATAATGACCACGGCATTTACCTATTATTTTTATAGCGGTTAATCTATTAAACTTTTTATTGGTTAAATCCTTATCAGGTCCTCTTTCTTTTTTTAGACATCCACAACTTTTTACTGCTCCTGATTTGATTTCTTTTCCTCTAATTTCTTTTATATTTCCACAATCACATTTACATTCCCAATATGGACGTTTATCAACCGTTTTTGTATATTTTAATATTGTAAGTTTTCCAAATTTCTGTCCTGTTATATCTTTATATTGTTTCATGAATGTACATATATGGAAATCACATAAAGTAACTATTTATTTTCCACTATTATACGATAAACAGAATCAAAAGTCAAGAATGTATTCCGGCAAGTTTTTTTAAGCGTTCTGTAAGTTCGGTTTTAGCCTGTTGTTGATTTTTCAACGCTTGTTTCATTAATCTTGGTGTGAAAAGACCCCTCATATAAGCGTGCCTCAAATTTGTATCAGTAAGCAAACAAGGCACAGGGCCACCCTTTTCAAGTTCTGCCTTTCTTAATACCGGTCCAAGCTTTTCGGGCATATCTTTATACATCTGTGTTAAATGTAAGAGGCATATACCATGAGTGAAATGAAAATTATCATGGTTAGCTTTTATTTGAGAATCAACCACCTTCATTTCATCTTTTATTTGTTGATCAACGTTTCCAGAAAGTTCTGGACTATTGATTCTTTGACACCATGAACATACTCTAACTGTTGGTTTTCTGATTGGTTTTGATTGTTGTAATGGAATTAAATTTTCACTCATGTTCATAAATATCAACCAAATTTGCGTATGAAGTATTTATCCTTTTGCTCCTGTGGTATGCCAGTAAAAGATTTTATAAAATCAACGAATCCCAATCCATGTTCTTCCATACATCTTTTCTTTATTTTAAGTAATGATAGTTTAAATATTCTATCATCTTTAATGGAATCAATAGTGGATTGTAATGGGTAATACCATCCCCAATTATTAGACCACCAATCGCACATTTCTTCCACAATCATACGAATGGTAAGCTCATACATTACTTGACCGTTTAATAACGGTTCAATTTTTTTAAGTTGTTCTTCGGTAAGATTTTTTTTACCGTAAGATTGGTAATCTCTGAATATTTTTTCAACTTCCTCTGTAGGTTGGAAGTCGGGATACCACCGGCGGTCAATAAAGCCGGTGTAATGCTTTATTATCCGACGATGCCTGATTTGTTGGCGTTTAGCATTGTCATATTCTCTTACTCCTAATTTTCTTTTTTACTGTTTTTGACTTTTTAACTTTCAAATCA
>Ga0326728_10025712_pt1 | contig 10502 bp, 11 predicted proteins | sample MB3enrmetagenome_FD_207602 | JGI IMG/M metagenome (GOLD analysis project Ga0326728, IMG submission 207602) | Lab enriched peat soil microbial communities from McLean, Ithaca, NY, United States - MB31MN | ecosystem: Environmental > Terrestrial > Soil > Wetlands > Peat | place: USA: New York... | reverse complement strand
CACCCCCAAGCTGAAGGGCGCTTGGGGCGCCGTTCGCTGAGGAGGACAAGCCTTGTTTTGTTGCGAACTTCAGAGACAGGACACTAGCCGCAAAAGCGATTGCGCGGCGCCCTGAGGGCGCCCAGCTGGGGCACCCGGTTGGTGGCGGGAACTGCCCCGGCCGGGGTTTCGTATCGTACGGTGAATTGCTCCGGGCACACGCTCGCGCAGTGAGGCGGTGAGGCGATGATGAAGTTTCTCCTGTGGTGCATTCTTCTGGTGCTGTGCTGGCCGCTGGCGCTGATTGCGCTGGTGCTGTACCCGATTGTGTGGCTGCTGCTGCTGCCGTTTCGCGTGGTGGGCATCGCGGTGGGCGGCGTGCTGGAGCTGGTGAGCGCCATCATCTTTCTCCCTGCACGGCTGCTGCGCGCCATTTAAAGCATTTCTCCTGTTTCTGTAGAGTGGTTCTCTCGTATCCCACCCTAGCCGCAAAAGCAAAAGCGCGGCGAGGGTGGGGCACCCAAAGCTCTGCACCTTCAGGAGAAACGCCCTCGCGATCCGATCCGAAACGACTTCATTGCTTTCGGGCCGGATCAAGAACGGGCGGCGCCTTCCCCCCTTTTGCTGGCGCTGCCGATGCCGCGTCTGCGGTGAGCGTTTGCCGGCTTCCCTCGACATCCTTTCTTGAAATGCGATAGCTTGAGCCCTATGGCAGGGATTTCTCTGGTTCTGAAAGGGCGGGTGGCGCTCATCAGCGGCGGCTCGCGCGGCATCGGCGCGGAGACGGTGCGGCTGTTTGCCGAAGCGGGGGCGCGGGTGGCGTTCAGCTACCGGCAGGCGCGGGAGCGGGCTCTGGCGCTGGAAGCCGAGTGCGGCGGGCCGGAGCGGTGCGTGGCCCTGGAGCAGGAGCTGAGCACGCCGGCGGACGGCCGCGCGTTGGTGGAGGCGGCGGTGCGGGCTTTTGGCCGGCTGGATGTGCTGGTGGCCAATCACGGCATTTGGCCGCCTGAGGATGCGCCCATTGCGCAGATGGCGGAGACGCAGTGGCGGCGCACGCTGGCAGTGAATCTGGACTCGGTCTTCGGGCTGGTGCAGGCCGCGGTGGCGCAGATGGACCGTCAGCCCCGGACGCCCGCCGAGGCCGCCGGCCATATTGTGCTGATCAGCTCGACGGCCGGGCAGCGCGGTGAGGCCAACCACGCCGACTACGCCGTGACCAAAGGAGGCCTCATCAGTCTCACCAAGAGCCTGTCGAGCGAGCTGGCGCCCAGGGGTATCCGGGTAAACTGTGTAGCGCCGGGCTGGGTGACCACCGAGATGTCGGCGGTCGCGGTGCAGGACCCCGTGCTGGGGCCGAGGATCGCCGCGGGCATTCCGCTGGGCCGGGTGGCGAGCGCGCGGGAGATTGCCGGACCGGTGCTGTTTTTGTGTACGCCGCTGGCCGGCTTCATCTCAGGCGAAGTGCTGAATGTGAACGGCGGCGCGGTGCTGGCCGGGTAAGAGGAGAACAGAACGATGCGCAGATTTTTGCTGGCGGCGCTGGCCGTGCTGATGCTGGGAACGCCGCCGATGCTGCGGGCGCAGACCACGGACGAGGCCGGCATGAAGAATGCGCAGCAGGCGCGCGCGGCCCTGGACGCCATGGTGCAGGCCCTGGGCGGGCAGGCCTGGCTGAACATGAAGAACCAGATGCGGCAGGGGCATATCGCGGCCTTCTTTCACGGGCAGCCCGACGCCGGCACCACCGAATACTGGGAGTACCACGCCTGGCCGGACCACGACCGCACCGAGTACACCAAGCACCGCGACGTGGTGCAGTTCTACGTGGGCCGCCAGGGATGGGAAGTGACCTACCGGGGCAAGAAGCCGCTGCCCCAGGAGCAGGTGGACGACTTTCTGCGCCGCCGCGATCACTCCATCGAGACGGTCGTGAAGGTGTGGCTCAAGGACCCGAAGACCATCCTGATCTACGAGGGACAGCGGCTGGCGGAACGGCACCTGGCCGAGCAGGTGACGCTGATCTCGGCCGAGAACGAGGCCGTGACCATCCTCATGGACCTACAGACGCACCTGCCGCTGCGGCGCAGCTTCCAGTGGCGCGACCCGCTCTACAAGGACAAGAACACCGACGCCGAGGAGTACGACGACTACCACACCATCAACGGATTCCCGACGCCCTTCACCATCACCCGCTTCAAGAACGACGACGTAACCCGCCAGCAGTTTCTGGACCATGCAGCCTATAACCAGGAGCTGGGGGCCGACTTCTGGAACGTGGATGCGGCCGATCGGCGCATCAAGAAGTAAGGGGCGCAGGTTGGCGTTCCTTCCCCGGTCCGAGAATCCGGACCTGGGGCGCCCGGCACAAGGACCAGCCTGCCGAAGGCAAGACGGACCTGACTCGGCGGCAAGAAGCCTTCATGCGATTGCCCTGTTGGCCCGCCCGCGTTCGGGACGAGCGGACGCAGCGCCGATTTATAATCCAGGGGAGCGCGAAGCAGCTACGCCAGCCGCTCTCTGGAGCCATGGAATGACGTTCGACATCCAGGAGATCCTGGGTCTTCTCCCCCACCGCTACCCGTTTCTGTTGATTGACAGAGTCGTCGAGTTCGAGCGCGGCAAGCGCCTGGTCGCTCTCAAGAATGTGACGTACAACGAGCCATTCTTTCAGGGCCACTTTCCCGATTACCCCATCATGCCCGGCGTGCTGGTGATTGAGGCCATGGCCCAGGCCGGCGCCATCATCATGATGAGCGAAATTCCGGACCGCGAAAAGAAGCTGGCCGTCTTTACCGGCATTGAGCGCGCCAAGTTCCGCCGCCCGGTGACGCCGGGAGATCAGTTGCGCATCGAGGTAGACGTGCTGGCGTTCAAGAGCCGCGTGGGACGGATGGAGGCCAAGGCCTTTGTGGAAGGCAAGCTGGCCTGCCAGGCCACGCTGACCTGCCAGATTGTGCCCAAGGTGCGAGAGGCCGCTGCGGCGGCCACCGAGGCGCCCGCCGTGGCGCAGGAAGCGGTGGCTGCGGAGTGAGCATTCATCCCAGCGCCGTAATTGCGCCCGAAGCCCAGGTTCCGGATTCCTGCACGATTGGCCCCTTTTGCGTCATCGGACCCGAGGTCGTGTTGGGAGAGAACTGCACGCTCATCTCCCATGTGGTGCTGGACGGCCGCACCCGCATCGGCGCGCGCAACACGTTTCACCCCTTCTGCGCCATCGGCGTTCCTCCCCAGGACCTGAAGTACAAAGGCGAGCCGACAGAGGTGGAGATCGGCGACGGCAACACCATCCGCGAAAACGTGACCATCAGCCGCGGCACAGTTGGCGGCGGGGGCATTACGCGGCTGGGCTCGAACTGCCTGCTGATGGCCAGTGCGCATATCGGCCACGACAGCCAGGTGGGCAGCCACTGCATCCTGGCCAACGCGGCCACGCTGGCCGGCCACGTGACCATCGAGGACTACGCCACCGTGGGCGCCTTCTGCCCGGTGCACCAGTTCTGCACGGTGGGGCAGCACGCCTTCATCGGCGGCGGAACAATTGTGACCCAGGATGTGCTGCCTTTCTCCAAGACCTCGGCGCGCCGCGAGAACAAGGCCTTCGGCGTGAACAGCATGGGCCTGGAGCGGAGAGGATTCAGCGCGGAGCGGATCAAGGCTTTGCAGAAGGCTTTCCGGCTGTTGCTGGTCTCGAAGCTGAATACCACGCAGGCCGTGGAAAAGATGCGCGACCTGGAAGGCGAGGACGTGGCGCTGCTGGTGGGCTTCATCGAACGCAGCCATCGCGGGGTCATCAAGTAAATGAAGCTGGGCCTCATTGCCGGCAACGGCCGCTTTCCGTTTTTGCTGCTGGATGCGGCGCGGGCCCAGGGCCTGGCCGTGGTGGTGGCGGCCATCCGCGAAGAGACCGACGCGGAGATCGACCAGCGCGCGGCCGCCGACGAGCGCATCACGGTTTATTGGCTTTCGCTGGGCGAGCTGTCGCGCCTGATCGAGACCTTCCGCAAGGAAGGCGTTAGCCAGGCGGTGATGGCCGGGCAGGTGAAGCACAAGCAAATCTTCTCGAGCATCCGCCCGGACTGGCGGCTGGCCAAGCTGCTGCTGAACCTGCGCACGCGCTCGACCGACATGCTGCTGGGCGCGGTGGCCAAGGTGCTGGGCGACGAAGGCATTGAGCTGATCAGCTCCACCGCGTTCCTTGAGCCGCTGCTGGCCGAAGAGGGCGTGCTGACCGAGCGCGCGCCGGACGACGACGAGCGCAAGAACATCGAGTACGGGCTGTCTGTGGCGCACGCCGTGGCTGGCTTCGACATTGGCCAGACGGTGGTGGTGGCGGCACAGGCCTGCGTGGCCGTGGAGGCCATGGAGGGCACGGACGCGGCCGTTGAGCGCGCCGGCGAACTGATGAGGACGCTGGAAGACGACGCTTCGACCCTGGAGCGCCGCCTGACCGTGGTGAAGGTGGCCAAGCCCAACCAGGATATGCGCTTCGATGTGCCAGTGGTCGGCATGGCCACGGTGGAGGCCATGATCCGCGCCGGCGCCAGTTGCCTCTCCATCGAGGCCGGGCGCACGCTGCTGTTCGATCGCGCCGCGCTGCTGGCCCGCGCCGCCCAGGCAGGCATTGCCATTGTGGCCGCGCGGCGCGAGGGCTGAGAGTATTCTCGGTGTTGCTGGAAGTTGGGCTCATGCGATCCCACCCTAGAGTGGTTTCAGATGTTCTTTGAAAAACAACTGCAGATCCTTCGACTCACCACCCCCAAGCTGAAAAGCGCTTGGGGCCCCGTTCGCTCAGGATGACAGCCCTTGTTTTGTTGCGAGCTTCAGGAACAGGACCCTGGCCGCAAAGACAAATACGCGGCGAGGGTGGGGCACCCAGGCGTTGGCCGCCAGTAGAGGGTGGGGCAGCCAGGCAGAAACTCATCGCCGGCAAATTTTTCGAGTCCCGCCGCGAGCTTCCCCATCCAATGGCTGGAGGTCCCTCAGTGAGAAAACTGCTCTTCCCCCTGCTTGCCGCGGCCGTCTTGTTCGCGGCTTCCCCTGTAATCGCGCTTGCGGCCAATGAATCCATGCCGGCCGTGGGTCAGGTTGCGCCGGGCTTCACGCTCCCTTCCCAGGATGGCTCCCAGATTTCATTGCAGAGCTTTCGCGGCAAGTGGGTGGTGCTCTACTTCTACCCCAAAGACATGACTTCTGGCTGCACCATCGAGGCGCACAACTTCCAGCGCGACCTGGCCAAGTTCGAGGCCAGGAATGCCGTGATCCTGGGAGTCAGCGTGGACACGCCCGATAGCCACAGGCAGTTCTGCACCAAGGAAGGGCTCACCTTCCGTCTGCTGGCGGACCCCGCGCACACGGTAGTGGATGCCTACGGCTCGCTGGGCAGCTTTGTGGGCTTCAAGATCGCCAACCGCAACACCTTTCTGATCGATCCCGAGGGAAAGATCGCGCATGTATGGACCAAGGTGGACCCCGGGCCCCACTCTGCCGAGGTGCTGGCCGCCATTCCCTAACGCCGCCAGGACCCCCGCAAACGTTCAACAGAAAACAGGAAAGGAGAAACCATGACCACCTCAGTGAAGCCTCCCAACAAGCAGGGTTCAGTCAAGCCTCCCAACAAGCAGGGCTCGGTCAAACCTCCCAACAAGCAAGGTTCGGTCAAGCCCCCCAACGCAGGCTAATGCCAGCATGCTGGATGGACCAGGGCCTCGCCGAGCAGGGCCCTGACGCTTTTTGCGCGGCAAATAGGATTGCTGGCAAAGCAGAGAAGCGCACAGGTCGCAGATCCGACGGAGAGAATTATGCCTGGAGAGTTGGCCCGGAGTTTTCGCGCGGAGTTGGAGACACTTCACACCGCGCTGCTTGCCCTTTCGCCGCAGTTGGCGGACACGCCCTGGCGCAGCGGCGGATGGACGCACAAACAGATTGTGGGGCACCTGCTGGACTCGGCTGCCAACAATCGCCAGCGCTTTGTACGCGCCGCCATCGACGGCAGCTATGCCGGGCCGCAGTACGCGCAGGACGCCTGGGTGGCTGCGCACGGCTATGCCAGCCAGTCCTGGGAAACGCTGCTGCGCTGGTGGCGGACGGAGCACGAGATTCTTGCCGCCGTGGTGGACTTCATCCCTGAAGAGCGGCTGGAGGCAAGCTGCACAGTCGGCGACGACGCGCCGGTGACGCTGCGCTTTCTGATCGAGGACTACCTGCGTCATCAGCGCTGGCACCTGGCGGAACTGAAGACCGGCGCCTGACGATCGCATTCCGGTCTCTTACCCTTTTGGCAAGAAGCGCGAAAGGGATGGTGCTGCCGGCGCGCTAACGGCATTGTGCCCTCCCACCCTGTTGATCCGGCCCAAATGTGTTGGCAGCTTTCCCACCCTTGCGACAGAAAGAATTCGCAAGGATGGGGCACGGAGTTTTCTTGCGGCCTCAGGCACGGCGCTCATTTGAGCCGTAAGTCGCCCCCGAGAGTTGAGCTGCTCAGGATGACAGCGGCGAGGGTGGGGCGCCCAGGCAGGAAAGTGCAGACGCAAAAAAGCCCGGCGCTGAGCCGGGCTCTTTTGCTTGCCTTGTGTTGCAGGTTGCCTTGGTTACTTGGTTGCCTTCTTGGCAGGAGCCTTCTTGGCTACAGCCTTTTTCGCCGGGGCCTTCTTGGCCACTGCCTTCTTGGCGGGGGCCTTCTTGGCTACGGCCTTCTTGGCAGGAGCCTTTGCGGCTACGGCCTTCTTGGCTACGGCCTTCTTGGCTACGGCCTTCTTCGCCGGGGCCTTCTTGGCAACTGCCTTCTTCGCAACTGCCTTCTTGGCGGGCGCCTTCTTTGCTGCTTTCTTGACTGCCAACGGTTTACCTCGTCTGCTTGGTTTGCTGGCGCTCTTGCTGGCCACAGCCTTCTTGGCTGCGGTCTTTCCGCCCGTTGCGCCAGTGCTCTTCTGCTTTACGGCGGATTTCTTTGCGGCCGTACGGACGGCCTTCTTGCCTGTCGCGACAGCGCTCTTCTTCTTTGCGGCGGACTTGGCTGCAGGCTTCCTGGCTCCGGTCTTGCCGCCCGATTCACCAGTGCCTCCCTGCTTCAGGACGGGCTTCTTGACTCCGGTCTTTCCACCCGACTCACCAGTGCCTCCCTGCTTCAGGGCGGGCTTCTTTGCGGCCTTTTTCGCAATCACTTTTTTCACGGCTGCTTTCTTGGCTGGGGCCTTCTTCGCAGCCTTTTTTGCGGGAGACTTCTTCCTCGTTGCCGGCTTCGCCGCCGGTTCTTCCACAACCACAATCACGGCTTCCTCTGCGACACCCTCATCGTCGTCCGAAGAGGTGAGTACGCTTGAGGTTTCGACTTCTTCATCTTCTTCATCGTCGAAGTCTTCGTCGTGATCGGGGTCCAGTTCCTCCGGCTCCCCCTGGGGATCGCCGTCGCTCGTCGCATACATCTTGACCACTTCTTCCATCCCATTGCCTCCAGCGGCTGTGTGCTGCCGTTGTCTTGGTCTGCCTCTTTGCGGAACGGACACATGTGCTCCGCTTGCGGAAGCCATTGTAGCAATAGCTTGCACGCAAACGCCAGCAAAAGACAAGTATGTAATGAGCTACCTGCTCTATTTTTGTTTCCTCTTTGGAGACTTCTGCTTCACGGCAGGCTTTTCGGCACGGTGACTCTTCGCACTCGAGGAACCGCTCTTCCCTGCGCTGGCAGCGGTCGCGGGCTTCTCCGCGCGCTCTTTCCCCGGCGCGGAGGCGCGGCCTTTCTTGTGCGCCGCGGGCTCTTTGGCTGAACCGTTTTTCGCATCCGCTTCAGGCGCGGCTGCGGAAGATTCGCGGCGATGACCACGGCGCGCGTGGGGCACGTTGGCGGCCTCGGCCACATGCAGACGGCGGCCCACCGCCACCTTGATGCCGGTGAGTTTGTTCCAGCGGCGCAACTGATCGAGCGAGACGCCGAAGCGATCCGCGATGGTGACCAGGGTATCGCCGCGGCGCGCCGTGTAGAGCAGCGTGCGCGCGGAGGGCGCGGCGGCCGGAGCTACCGGCACCACCAGCGCTTCAAGGCCGCTGATGCTGTCGCTCTCGTTCAACTGATTGGCCGCGGCCAGCTCCGCCTCTGAGACGCGGTAGGCGCGCGCCACCGAGGCCAGCGTGTCTTCAGCCACTACCAGGTGATAGCGCCACGCATTGCGGCGGGCCTCGGGAACCTCAGCGATGCGCTTCTCGTACAAGGTGGCCGTGCCGGCCGGCAGATGCAGATCGAAGGAAGTATCGGGAGGCGTGATCATGCGCAGCAGACTGGGATTGAGCGCGGTCAACTCATCGACCGGCGCGCCCACCACGTCCGACACCAGGCGCAGGTCCACCGAGTAGTTGATGGTCACCGTATCGGTGAGCACCGGCGGGTCAAGCGTGATGTCGTCAAAGCCATACTGGGTGGGATGATTGGCGATGATGATGGCCGCCAGGATTTCGGGAACGTAATTCTTGGTTTCGGCGGGAAGGTTGTTGCGCTTGTAGAGTTCCCAGAAATCGGCGTAGCCGGTTTTTTGCACGGCGCGCTGGATGTTGCCCGAACCCCAGTCGTAACCGGCCATCGACAGGTACCAGTCGCCCAGCTGGTTGTAGATGAACTTCATGTAGCGGGCATAGGCGCGCGTAGATTTTTCAGGATCGAAGCGCTCGTCGACATAGGCGTTGCGCGTGAGGCCGTAGTCGCCGTGGGGCATGAACTGCCACATGCCGCCGGCGCCGGAATGCGCATTGAGGGCGCGCGGCTGGAAGCCCGACTCCGCCACCGCCAGATAAATCAGATCCTGGGGCACGCCCTCTTCCGCCATGACGCGCTGAATCATGGCCTTGTAGTGGCCGGCGCGCTCGAAGGAGTGGAGCAGCGTATTGTGGCCGCGCTGCGAGTTGGCGAAGAAGTTGATGTAGCCGGCCACATAGTCGTTGATCACCAGGGGAAGATCGGACTTGGTGGTGGCCAGATCGGCCTTGGCGCGGGCCACGATGTTGGGATCCACCTCGAAGGTTACATCGCTGGCCACATCGGCGGGCGTCAGTTCCATCTTGGGCGCAAAGCCGTTGCCTTCCTTGAGCGCTTCCATCTCCAGCGCGTTCACCGCGTCCAGAATGCGGTCGAACTCGTCCTGCAACTGCGAGTCGCTCTTGATGTCGATGCCGCTGGACAGCATCAGGTCCACGGAGCGATCGAACTCGAGCTTGGCTTCAGGCAGCTTGCCTTTGCGATAATCGGCCTCGCCCAGGGCATAGGCTTGCTCGACCTGCTGGATGAGCTCACGCACGCGGCGCTGCTCCAGGGTGAGCGGCGCTGGCGGCTGGGGCGCTGCGGCGGGCGGGCCTTGCGCAGCAGTCAGCGCAGGCGCGGTGGCCTGCCGCTGGCTTCCCTCGGAGCCGTTAGGGGAAGAAGACGGGTTGCAGCCCGCCAGCGAAAAGACCAGCAGGGCGCAGGCAGACAAGCGAAACCGATTTGAAGTCATGTGCATGAGAAGGGTAGGGCCGTGCGGCGGCGATGCTGTGGTTCTCCAATGGCAGCGCAGCCAAATCACTTCTTTCGGACGGCTCCTTCCTCAGGAAGAAAGCGCCCGGCAAGGCGCCGGCAACGACAGGTGCACAGGAGAACGGCTCTCAGGCCGCAGAAGGCACTATGCCGATGATAAGCTATGCCATGGAGGCACGCGCGCAGGACGGCGCAATTTGCCCTCTTTCGCCAAACTCCGCATGGACGCTCGCTACCTTAGAAATTTCGCCATTATCGCCCACATCGACCACGGCAAGTCGACGCTGAGCGACCGTCTGCTGGAGTTGACCGGCTCCGTGACCGGGCGCGAGATGCAGGCCCAGATCCTGGACGACATGGACCTGGAACGGGAGCGCGGCATCACCATCAAGGCGCACGCCGTGCGCATGATGTACAAGGCGCACGACGGCAACACCTACCAGCTGAACCTGATCGACACCCCCGGCCATGTGGACTTCAGCTACGAGGTCTCGCGCTCGCTGGCTTCCTGCGAGGGGGCGCTGCTGGTGGTGGACGCCACCCAGGGCGTGGAGGCCCAGACCCTGGCCAACGCCTACCTGGCCATCAATCACGGCCTGGAGATCATTCCCGTCATCAACAAGATCGACCTGCCCTCGGCGGACATCGTCCGCACCCAGGAGGCCATTGAAAAGGCCGTGGGCCTGGACGCCACCGACGCCATCCCGGTAAGCGCCAAAACCGGCGTGGGCGTGGCCGACGTGCTGGAGGCCATCGTTCACCGCCTGCCGCCGCCCACGGGAGACCCTGAGGCCCGCTTGCAGGCCCTGGTGTTCGATTCCTGGTTCGATGCCTACCGCGGCGTCATTGTGCTCGTACGGGTCATGCAGGGCACGCTGCGCAAGGGCCAGCGCATCCGCTTCATGTCCAACGGCAAGGCCTTCGAGATCGAGTCAATGGGCGTGCTGATGCCCAAGCCGGTGGAGATAGGCGAGCTGCGGGCCGGCGAAGTGGGCTTTTTTGCCGCCACCATCAAGAACGTGGGCGA
>Ga0326728_10025708_pt1 | contig 10502 bp, 10 predicted proteins | sample MB3enrmetagenome_FD_207602 | JGI IMG/M metagenome (GOLD analysis project Ga0326728, IMG submission 207602) | Lab enriched peat soil microbial communities from McLean, Ithaca, NY, United States - MB31MN | ecosystem: Environmental > Terrestrial > Soil > Wetlands > Peat | place: USA: New York... | reverse complement strand
AATAAGTCAAGCGATACCTGGGACTGGAAGGCAACGCCTCGCTCACAAATTCAATCGTTTTGTGGTCGGCGGAGGCGGTCACCGAGTAGTGGATTACGTGCCCTTCGCTGTCAAAATAAACAGCTCTAGGAGGCGCATTATCCGAGTCTCGATAGACCACCATCAAATCGTCATGTGTGAAAGCCGGCCGGTCTTTCGTGGCCGGATAAGCCGCGTGATTCTTACGCACCAGAATGTGGTTTTGAAGATCAGGCAGAAATGTGAACCCGCCGGTTCCCTGGCCCGGCTGTCCTCCGCCCTCGCCAACCCAGTCACCGATGAGGTATTCGAAAGAAGCCCATGCCTTCGCCGATTCCTGAGCGCGGGTGGTGTTGCTCAAGAGCAGTCCGGCGAGCGCAACAGGAAGCAAAACACTTACGGTTCGGTTCATTTTGCACGTCCAGAGGTTGGGGATTATCTTCAATACCACTCCAAAGCCCGGCGACGCGGTGCCCGGGGGAGACCGGAGCTGTGCGCGGGGCCAGCTATGCAAATGTGAAGCTCGTGTAGTCGACTATGTGTCACTTCACGGATCGTATTTTTCGGCTCATGGCTTTGGTTCGTTTTCACAAAACGTGCGGTTTTCGCTCCTCTTTAGCTCTGATTTGCGCTGATTTGCGTGCAAAACGCGCACAATTTGTAGCATTCAAAAAAGTCATATCCTTTGTTTTCAAGTAGTTCTTAGCTTCGTTCCCACGGTCTCGATGTTTTTCTGCATTTCCCTCTTCTTCCCTTGGCCGGGAGCATTCTGTTCCGTCGAGCTCGCCGGCGCGTCCGCACCGGCCTGCGACAATGTGCCCGCTACACGACACGGTAATAGGCTAGCATGGGTCTCTGAGCTTGTCAAGCGAAAAATGCGAAAGAACCGTGCGGAGCCTTCTCTAATTTGGTTGGACGGTTGGGGCAGGCCGGGTACATTGACTGAAGATGGCCTTAGCGGAGAAGTGACCTTTCAGCTCTTCCGATAATCAAGTTCCTGAACTTGCCCCGGTGTTGTAAGCTGAAGGCGGGCGTTGCTCCGTCTGGGGCTGGGTGCGGGCCAGGATGACTGGAGGAGGCATGGACGACAACGAAGGCAAGTCATCGCGGCGGGCGTTCATAAAGGCTGGAGCCGGGGCTGTAAGCGCGCTGGCACTTGGGTCCGCTTCACCGCAGGATGTTGCAGGAGCCGCGGCGCAAACGCCCCGCCCGAACTTTATCTTCATCGCTACCGACGGGCACCGTCCCGACGCCCTGGGCCTGAACGGCAACAGCATTCTCCAGACGCCCAACATTGACCGCATCGGGCGCGAGGGAATGCAGTTTCATAACTCCTTCGTGGTGAATGCCCTCTGTTTGCCGTCCCGGGCCTCCGCGCTCACGGGGCTCTACTCCCACACCACTAGGTGCATCGACAACCAGGACAGCCGCGCGATTCCCTCGGATGTCCCGATGTTTACGGATTTGCTGCGGGGGGCGGGCTACGAGGTGGCTCTGTTTGGGAAAGCGCACGTTGGCCGGCTGGGAGAGCGGCAGTGGGACGAGTACTTCGGTTTTCCCGGAGCAGCGGCAGACTATTTCTGGCCGCGGATTCAAGCGGGTTCACGCGGCAAGATTGAGTCAAACGAGGTTTATGAAGGATACGTTGACGATGTGGTGGCGGAACGCGCCATACGCTGGCTCAAGCGGAAGCGTGAAAAGCCGTTCTGCCTGATCCTGTGGTTTCAGTCGCCGCACGCTCCCTTTTTCCGGGCACGGCGATATCTTGATTTGTACAGCAGCGTCACCATTCCCAAGCCCGCTACCTTTGATGACGATTTGAAAGGCTACCCCGGAAAGCCCCGAGCCTTTGCGGACGCGGATAACAAAATTGGCGGGCCGTACACCAAGCACAGTGAGACCAGGGATAACTGCGCCAGGTCGCTCGAAGAGATTGTCAAGGATTATTATGCTGGAATCGCGGACGTCGATGACAATCTTGGAAAGCTCTTCCAGGCTCTGAGCGATCTGGGCCAGCTTGATGACACGGTGATGATGTTCAGCTCGGATCACGGCTTCTTTCTGGGCGAATGGCGAATGTACGACAAGCGATTCATGCACGAGCCCTCGATTCGTACGCCCATGCTCGTTCGCTACCCCCGCTGGATCCAACCTGGCTCAAGCGCGCGGCAGATGGTGCTGAACACGGATATCGCGCCGACTTTCCTTGAACTGGCAGGATTGCGAATTCCGGACAGAGTCCAGGGCCGGAGCCTGGTGCCAGTGCTCAAGGGAGAGGAGCCGCAGTCGTGGCGCAAAGACTGGCTCTACGAGTACTACGAGTACCCGGGGCCGCACGATGTTCGCAAGAACCGCGGCGTGCGGACCGAGCGCTACAAGCTGATCCACTACTATGAGTCGCCGGAGGAATTCGAGCTTTACGACCTTCAGGAAGATCCGAGCGAACTGCACAACCTCTACGGCGAGACCCGGTACGCAACTCTAACTCGGGATCTTCGCCAACGGATCCGTGAGCTTCGCAAGGAGACTGGTGACCACGACACTGACGCCAAGCTGTGAAGAATTTTCGAACTACTGAGGCACTGAGGCACCGAGGATTAAAGAGATTGAAGAGATGGATGGAATCTTCTCTGTGTCTCGGTGTCTCTGTGGTGAACGCTTCGCCACACCAAACAGATGTCGACTGATTTGGAAAACATCGCGAACCGACCAGACTCCCCCGCCGGAGCGGAGTCAGCAGAGCCTCAACGCTCGCCGGGCTTTCACGTCATGGCAAAGCCGGTGGGGCCAATCTGCAACTTGAATTGCCGGTACTGCTTTTACCTCGAAAAGGAGAATCTCTATCCCGCCACCGCGTCCTGGGCCATGCCGGATGACGTGCTGGAGAGCTACATCCACCAGTACATCGAGGCGCAGGACGCGCCCACGATCAGCTTTGCGTGGCAAGGCGGAGAACCTACCTTGCTGGGTGTCGACTACTTCCGCAGGGTCGTCGAACTGGAGGAGCGGTATGCGAACGGCAAGCGAATTGAAAACGCCTTCCAGACCAACGGCATCCTGCTGGACGACACGTGGGCCGAGTTCCTGGTGAAGAACCACTTCCTGGTGGGGCTTTCCATTGACGGCCCGGCTGAGCTTCACGACTGCTATCGCGTCAACAAAGGGGATCAGCCCACTTTTGGCGCGGTTCTGCGGGGCCTCGAATATCTCAAGAAGCATGGAGTTGAATTCAACACGCTCACCGTGGTCCACTGCCGGAACTCCCGCCGCCCACGCGAGGTTTACCGGTTTTTAAAGGAAGTGGGAAGCACGTATATGCAGTTCATACCCATCGTAGAAAGGGTGGCCAAAGCTCCCGATCCTCACGGCTTGGTTTTGATCGGTCCCCGCTACGAGGCGGAGGCCGAGGTCTCCGAATGGTCCGTGGAACCATTGCAGTTCGGCAAATTCTTGTGCGAGATTTTCGACGAATGGGTGCGTCGGGACATGGCGCGGTATTTCGTCCAAATCTTCGATGTGGCACTGGAAAGCTGGCTGGGGATGCCGCAAAGCCTATGCGTATTTCGCGAGACCTGCGGCGAGAGCATGGCCATTGAACATAACGGCGACTTGTACTCCTGCGATCATTACGTATATCCGGAGAACCGGTTGGGAAACATCAGGGAGCAGGCACTTGCCACCCTGGTCAACTCCGGGCAACAGCGCCGCTTCGGCTTGGATAAGCGCGACAGCTTGCCGCGATACTGCCGGGAGTGCGAAGTCCGCTTTGCGTGCAACGGGGAATGCCCCAAGCACCGGTTCACGAGAACGCCCGACGGTGAGTGGGGCCTCAATTATTCGTGTACAGGATATAAGCTCTTCTTTAAACATATCGATCCCCACATGCAGTTGATGGCGTCCGAACTCAGGCAAGGCCGTGCGCCTGCGAATGTCATGCAGATGTTGCGACAGCGCGGGCAGGGAGCCGAACCGCACTCGCGCCCGGGACGGAATGGTCCCTGTCCCTGCGGCAGCGGAAAGAAATACAAGAAGTGTTGCGGGGCCGGTGCGTAGACCGCAGTTTTCGCCGACGGCGTCACGGGTGGAGCCATGTTCATGCAAGGTGGCGAGCCGAAGGGTCGTGGAATGTCCGCTTAGGAGTAGAAGCGCTGGGGGCACACTACTTCAGGTAGGCGCGCAAAAGGTAGGAAACGCCCATCAGCAAAAGCAGGATATTTGCTGCCAGGATTAGATGCTGTTTAAAGCGTTTGTGCAGGCCTGCGCCCCACGCCATGACCGCCGTGGAGAATATCGCCGCCCCGTAGTATCCGACCATACTGCCGACGAAGAAAGGCACCACGCGCCCATAACCGTGTGCCCGGCCCTCGGCGAGAATCGGTCCGGCGATGGTGATCCAATAAACCCAGGTTCCAGGAGCCGCCACCTCCGCCAGCGTGGCTACGGTGACGCCCGCGAAGGTGTATACTGCGGAATTCGCCATCGCTTCCTCGGTTGTGCGGCGCATTCCCCAGAGGGCGTAGGTCGCAAAGCCGATCACGACTGCTCCCCCAACGTAGGCAATATAGTGGACGATGCCAAAGGGGATCCAACGGTAGAAAAACAGAGTGACGAGAAGAAAGGCTCCATCAACGACCAGTGGCGGCCCCAGCAGCACGAATATCGCACGCCCCCATCGGCCCAAGGCCACCTGGGTCAGAGCGATCATGTGCAATGGGTTGGGAAACAGTCCTCCCACGATTCCCATGCCGGCGCCAAGGATGAAGAGTTCCATATCGGTAATCCGCGATGGTAAGCGGTCGAGCACAGAATGTAAAGCCGCAGAATCAATTCCTGTCCTGCCAGGAACCCTAAAACCGTGGCCACACATCCACGAATTCTGATCCTGAGCATGTCGCACGGCGCGGCGCATGCGCGAGCCGCAGCGGCCCTGCGACAGGCCTTTCGAGATCTCCGCCCCAGCGTCGATGCGGAGGTCGTCGATACGCTCCAGCATTGCACGGCGTGGTTCCGCGCCTATTACAATTCCTATGTGATTCCACTTGCCCTCTGGCCGAGCCTGTGGCGGTGGATTGAGAGCAAGCAGTCTCAGTCCGAATCGACCGGGCCCAATTGGCTCTACCGGCGCGGGGCTCCGCCTCTATTCCGCTTCCTCCGTGATTACGCTGCGGGCGCCGTCATTGCTACCGAGGTCGGCGCCTGCGAACTCGCCGCCTTGTGTAAGCGGGAGGCGCACGCTGACTTTCTGCTGGTGGGTGTGGAGTTGATGGACTTCAACCGCGCCTGGGTGCAGCCGGAAGTTGACCTGTTCCTTACGACCCATCCGGATCTCGCCGCCGAACTCGTCAGCGCCGGCGCACCTGCCTCGAAGGTGGTGACGACCGGACAACCCATCCACCCGGCGTTCGCCTCACCACCCTCGCGCGCGGTGGCTCGCGAGAAGCTGGGCGTCAAAGCGGACGCCATCCAGATCTTGCTCTCATTGGGGAGCCAGGGGTTTGGCATCCCTGAGCGCATCCTGAGGGAAATCCTCAAGGTCCGAGCCGATTTGGAGGTGGTTCTTCTTGCGGGCAGCAACCGGCGGATCGAGAAACGCCTGCGAGAACACTGTAGACACCTGCCGCAGGTCCGCGTGTTGGGTTGGATCGACAACGTCCAGGAATGGATGGTCGCTTCCGACTTGATGATCAGCAAACCCGGCGGTGGCACGCTCAACGAGGGCTTTGCCTGCGGGCTGCCGATGTTGGCGTTCAATCCCCTACCCGGCAACGAGGAGCGCACCTGCCGCTGGATCGAAAAATGGGGAGCAGGAATCTGGATTAAGAAACCTGACGATCTGGCACCGATCATTACCTCATTGTTGGCAGAGCCTTCGAAGCTTGAAGGTCTTCGCAACAGGGTTCGCGATCTGGCGCGCCCCCACTCCGCTCGCGACGGCGCCCTCGCGGTGATGAAACTGCTCGCTGGCGACTCTGCATTAGACTCCCCATCTTGACCTGATTCAAAGATTAACGTCCGATTCGAGAGAAACGGAAACAGTGTCCGGTATCCTTATCAGAAAAGAGGCCAGCGTGGTATGCCGTCAGGGGAAGGCGGATACGGTGCCTGGCAACGTTTCTCCCCTAGCACCGTTTCTCCCAGGCAGTCGGGATTGCATGGTACAATCTCGCTCGCGTTGAACGCGATGCTGCCCTGACTTGGTTTTGGCGGCTGTCATCGCTGGAGGCGCCGTCACCACCGGGTTGCCAGCCGTGTTTCAGGTTCTTGCCCTATGACGCAGAGAACGTGCTTCGCCAAGCCGCATAGGAGATGCAGCGCTTATGTCGCCCACAACCTGGCTGCTCACTATTTCGATTATCGTCGCCACTGCTGCCGTCCTGCTGGTTCTGTACATTCCGCGCGTGGGCGAGCTTTTTCACCAACATGTCCCCGACCGCCCCAGACGTCGCCTTTTCCTCGCCGCGGTCGGGTTCTTTACCACCTTCACCCTGGCCCGCTTGCTGGCGTTCTTGGCCTCCCGCAAGATCGGTCCGTTTCGGTACCTGTACATAGGCGGCACGCATGTGCATCACTTGGTCTGGGGGATTCTCCTCCTGCTGGCTGTGGGGTTTGGCTGGCTGATTGAAGTAGGCACCGGCAGCAAGTCGTCCTCTCTCCTTGCCAGCCGATTGATGTCCTTGCTCTACGGTGTCGGCGCCGCCCTCACTCTGGACGAGTTCTCGATCTGGCTGAACGTGCAGGAAGGCGTTTACTGGACCCGGGACCGCGCCAGCCTCGACGCCGTGTTGCTTTTCGGGGCCTTGCTGCTAATCGGCCTTTGGGGGCGCGGCTTCCTCAAGGCCATCAGCCGTGAGCTTCTCCCCTCCCGCCGCAAGAAGAAATCCCGATTCCCTGCTCGAGGCAGCGTCAGGACAAACTTCCGGCGCTGACAGCCAGGAACGAGAGTCTATTGTTGTTGCCTTCAACATAGCCCTTCTCTATGACCTTGAGCGAAGGCCTTAAGCCGCGCTCGCAGCTCGTCTCGGGCAAGCCGAAACGCCGCCAGCCTTTCTTTTTCGGAGCCTTGCACGGCGGCGGGATCCTCGATACTCCAGTGAATACGCTGTGTCTTAGCCGGGAAGATGGGGCAACTCTCTTTGGCATTATCACAGACCGTGATGACGTAATCGAAGTTCTGTCCTGCGAACTCATCCACGGACTTGGAGCGGTGGCCGGAAATATCGATTCCAGCCTCCTGCATCACGGTGATTGCCTCAGGTCGCACGTGGGTTGGTTTTGTGCCCGCGCTGAAAACGTCGTAGACAGTTCCTGCGTCATGGCGCAGTAACCCTTCCGCCATTTGACTGCGAGCCGAATTGCCGGTGCAAAGGATAAGTACTCTCACCCGCGCTACCTCAGGCGTATCTTTTGATGATGGCGTTAGTTTCGCAGCGTCCAGGTTGTTAGGCGGGCAGGCTTGGCTTTTTCGCCCTCACGAAGCCGCTCATGAACTTGCCATCGACGAGCGGTGCGATCGCCTCCACGTCCATTCCCTGGCACGAAAGCGATTCGCTCCCGTCTTCAACCCGGTAGACCCGCGTCGGTTCGATGCTGACCGCCTCAAAACCCGCTTCAGTGAGTTTCGCGAGATACTCGCTCTCTTCCAGTGCCCCGGCCATGCAGCCCACCCATAGCTCCATGTTGCGCCGAATCTCAGGAGGGACCTCGCCGCGCACCACGATGTCGGAAACTGCGAATCGTCCACCCGGCCTCAGCACCCGAAATGCTTCCCTCAAAACTTGATCCTTGTCGGCAGAGAGGTTGATGACGCAATTCGAGATGATGACGTCGACGGAGTTGTCAGGCAGCGGAATATCTTCGATTTCCCCCTTCAAGAACTCCACATTCGGAATTCCAGCCTTTCGTTGATTTTCTCGGGCAAGAGCCAACATCTCATCCGTCATGTCCAGGCCGTAGGCTTTGCCGGTGGGACCGACTCGCTTGGCGGATAACAACACGTCAATACCGCCGCCTGATCCGAGATCGAGCACGGTCTCCCCAGGCTTTAGCTCGGCCAGAGCGGTCGGGTTTCCACACCCCAGCGAAGCCAGGAGAGCTTCCTCAGGAATCTGGCTAGTTTGACTGCCGTCGTATAAGTTGGATGTGATTGGGTCAGGACAGCCTTCCAGTGCAGGAGTCGTGCCGCAGCACGAACTCCGGCCCCGGATAACGCGTAGGGCAGCCTGTCCGTACTTCTCTTTCACCGCTTCCTTAATGTTTTCTGTGCTCATTTGTTTTTCCTTTCCGGGCTTCCCTTTGAAGCTTGCACAATCAAGACAAGGTCGCCGGGTTTAACCGCTTTGTTGCGGGTACAGCACTCCGCATAGAGAAAGTTAAGAAGTTCCTGGAGGGCCTCGGTGTTCGCCGTGTACCAGAGGAAGGTGCCCTCGCGCCGTACCTTGACCAATTCCTCGTTTTTGAGCTTGTCGAGATGATGGGACAGAGTGGAAGCAGGGATTCCCAGTTCATCTTGAATGTCGCCCACCACCAGCCCCTGAGGATGGGCCGTCAGGAGGAGTTGCATGATGCGCAGTCGTGGCTCGGCCCCCATGGCTGCAAACATGTCGGCATAGCGTATGACTTGTTCAGCGTCGTCATGAGCTATCATACTTCCATTATACTGGAAATAGCGAATCCGTCAAGTCGTTTTCCCCGTCCTTCGTCGGCCGCGCTGCAATAAGGCAGCGCATTCGCCGACATTGAGCGCACTCTGAAAACCGTCGCCGCCATGCAGAAGCTGGATTGGTTCAAGAACCAATTTGGACCCGACGTTGTCAGCCGTGTGGAAAAGCCGTTGGCGGCTGCCAAGGAGGCGTTGGAGCAGGCAAGAATGCGTGCAGCGAAGTGAGCGTCGGGCGGGCACTCGTCTCGTGAGGCAGCGCGAGCCGGTCAAATTGGATGCAAGACAGCGGAGGGGTGCCCGTCGTTGTACCGCGAGTTTCAGGCGAAGCTGGCGTAAGTCCTTGAAAGGATGTGGCGTCCCCGGCGGGATTTGAACCCGCGTTACCGCCGTGAAAGGGCGATGTCCTAGGCCGGGCTAGACGACGGGGACCTCAAGTGTCTGAAGGCAGAAAGCAGAAGGCAGAAAGTCCAAGCAACTGCAAACGCGATATCCATGCCTCTGCCACTCGGGCTACTAGGCTAAAAACATGCTATCAGTGAGAGTTGGATACTGTCAATTACTCTTCCGCGCTGATTCTTCGGAGTTGCCTGGATTGCCTGACGCAAATAGAAGGTCGGACTGCTTGGGCAGGGTGAGGGTTGTTTCTGGGGCGGCGATTTTCTCCAACTCCGGATAGGACTCGAGCATGGTTTCGGGTACGCGGACGCGCTGGTTTCTGAGCAGGGCGATCAACTGGAGGGCGTTAGCGATGGCTTTGCCCTCGAAATGGTTATTGGTAATAACGAAAGTCAGTTCGGCGCTGCGAGCGACATTCCGGGTGCGTTCCGCCCATGGTTCCAATTCAGCTTGGTTATACAAGTAATTATAACGTTCCTCGGGATGCTCGTTGGAGGTGAACCAGTGATCGTAGTTGCGGCCGTGCAGGCGGACATATCCCACAGGGGCGGTCGCGTGGGCGCTAGGAGCGATCGACTGCCCGATGACGGGCTGATCGATGTTGCAGAAGCCCACTCCCAGCCCAGCCAGCCATTCAAAGACCTCCGGCTTGTTCCATGAGCCATGGCGCACTTCCAGCACCAACGGGTATTCCATGAATTGCATGATGAGGCCGCTCAGGTACTCATGGTTTTCAGGCGTGTTCTTGAACGACCAAGGCAGTTGCAGTAAAAGAGCCCCCAACCGGCCGTCGTTCATCAACGGCGCCAGTCCGTGCTTGAACTCCTTCTCGTCCTGGAGGTTGGCGTTGCATTCGTGCGTGAAGCGTTTCCACAGCTTAGCGCTGAACTTGAAGTTGGGGTTAAAGGCGATTTTTGCCGCCCAAGCTTTCACGTTCTCGGGGCGCGGGGGAGAATAAAAGGAAGTGTTGATTTCGATGGTGTCAAAGAACTGGGCAAGGTACGCGGCCTCGTGAAAACTGCGCGGCTTGTGGTGCGGGTAAACGATTCCCGCCCAATCGGTGTACGACCAGCCGGCAGGGCCCACCAGGATCGCGCTCTTGGATGTGGCACCCATATTCGCCTTTTCTTCGTCACCGACAAAGTTAACCCATGGGCGACGTTTTGTCAAGGGGCTTTTGCCTTGCCGATCCGGCGTCTCTTCTCGATCTAGCCAGACGAGAGCCGGCCAAATCGCAGAGCCGATTTTTCAGCTTAGTTGAACGCGGCGCGAATGGCTTCCAGGTTCACATCTGGGAACCCCGACGCGACCCAATCGGCGTGTTGGAGGTCGGCTTGGTGGCGGCTGTGGGCCAGGGCCAGGCACTTCATTCCGGCGGCCTGCGCGGCCACAACTCCGAGAGGGGCGTCCTCGATGGCCAGGCACTCGA
>Ga0326728_10025705_pt1 | contig 10504 bp, 10 predicted proteins | sample MB3enrmetagenome_FD_207602 | JGI IMG/M metagenome (GOLD analysis project Ga0326728, IMG submission 207602) | Lab enriched peat soil microbial communities from McLean, Ithaca, NY, United States - MB31MN | ecosystem: Environmental > Terrestrial > Soil > Wetlands > Peat | place: USA: New York... | reverse complement strand
CGCAAAGCGCACGTGAAGCGAGTACCGGTCGGCTTCGGAATAGACCGCCACCGTCTCAATCCCCAGCTCCTTGCAGGCGCAGATTACCCGCAGGGCGATTTCACCGCGATTGGCAATCAGGATCTTCCTAAACATGGTGGGCCGCAGAGATTGAAACTCAAAAATCGAAACTCGAAATTCGAAATTCGAAAATGGAAAACCGAAACTGGCGCGTCTTCTGGCCAGTTCTCCGTACACTCCTCAGCATAGGACTTTGAAGACCGAAACTAGCCACCAAGAACCTGTGCAGGGTTCGGTCCCCCACTCTTCAATTTCCAGTCTCGATTCTCGAGTTTCCAGTTTCGACTTTCGACTTTCGAATTTCGATTTTCGAATTTCGGTTTTCCAATTGCTCGTTTCGATTCATTTCTTGCGTGAGGGCTTGATCGCAAACAGGGATTGCCCGTACTCGACCGGCTGGCCACTTTCCACATAGATGCGAACGATTTCTCCTGCTACTTCAGATTCCAATTCGTTCATAAGCTTCATGGCTTCAATGATACAGAGCACCTGGCCCAACTGCACGACATCGCCTACCTTAGCGAATGGCGGAGCGTTGGGCGCGGGGGCCGCGTAAAAGGTCCCGACGATGGGCGACTTCATGAGGTGCAAATCTTCAGTGGATTCTGCAGGTGTTTCGGCTGTTAGGGATTCTGCGACTGGTAGTGGTTCTGGGGCCGGAGGGGAGGGCGTAGCAGGCGCCGGCGACAGCGTAGGAGCGCCAGGAATAGACAGGTAAGCTTCGGGGGCCACCGAATTCGAAACTGGGTGGTTTCCGCGCATGACGCGAATCTTCGCGCCGTTCTGTTCCATCTCAAATTCAGTCACCTGACGATCGATCAGGACGTCGATGAGCTGTTCGATTTCCTTGAGTCCCCAGACCTTCTCGGTTCCTTCGACGCTACGGGATGGTTTCTTTCCGGCCATCTGCTTCACTCTCCGACTGCTATTCCACGACCCACTGATCTTTGCGGGTGGGGGTCAGCACTTCCGGGCCAGCAGGCCCCACTAAGATGGTATCCTCGACGCGGATTCCTCCCCAGCCTTGCACGTAAACCCCAGGCTCAACTGTCATCACCTGGCCGGTTTGAAGCCGGGCCTTCTCACCACGGGCCAGCCGGGGCATCTCGTGAGTATCCATTCCTACGCCGTGTCCCGTGCTGTGGGTAAAGAAGCGGGCCAAGCCATGGCCCGCCAAAGCACGCCGCGCAACGGCATCGACATCCCCGGCTCGGACTCCAGGGAGCGCAGACCTAACCGCTTTCTCCTGAGCTTCCACGACGGCGTTATAGAGATTGCGCACACGCCGGGACGGCTCCCCGAGGTACAGAGTACGACTCATATCAGCAGCATAGCCCGCAAGTATAGCACCAAGGTCGAAGATAACAAATTCATTTTCTTTCAGTAACTTGCAGGAGGCGCGCGCGTGGGGCAGCGCGGCGCGCGGTCCGGAGGCAACAATGGTCTCGAACGCCGCACCCTCCGCACCCTTCTTCCGCATCAGATATTCGATTTCAGCGCCTAGCTCGGACTCACTTAGTCCTGGCCTGACGCCCCCTATCACTTTCTCAAAGACCTCCACCGTAATTCTCCCCGCGCCACGAATCTTTGCGACCTCTTCCTCGTCTTTCACGGCCCGGAGCTGCTCCACCAAGCCTGCGACCGGGACGAACCTGACTTGCCGGCCGGCGCCCTGCTCGAGCCGTGAAAAATCGGCGCAAGTAAGGTGCGCATCCTCATAGCCAACACGCCGATTATTGTTCCTCTTAAGCCGCTCCGCAACCGCCTTGAGAAGTCCTCTCCTTTCCTCAATCACCTCTACACCTCGAGCTTGTTCCTGAGCCTGGAGCGCGTAACGCGGGTCCACCCAGAGGACTCCTTCACGAGAGGTGAAAAGTGCGACACCCGCGCTCCCTCGAAAGCCGGTCAAATAGGCGATGTTCGTCAGGTTCGTGACCAGTAAGCAAGGAAGCCTCTGCTCCTCCATCTCTGCCCGGAGAGAGTTTTGCCTCTTAGCCTGTGGGTTGAGCGACGAATCTGATTTCATAGCTTAGATCAGAACTCGGAAGTCGGGATTCTGCGGATGCGGCGCCTAGCCCAGGTAGTGTCATCCTGAGGAGTCCGTCAGCCGACGGACGACGAAGGATCTCCGCAGTTCGCAGAGGAACATGCACTAGCTTACCGTTCAACCCGAATTCTGAAGTTACCGGGGGTGCGATGTGCATCTTGTAGGGGCACAGCGCGCTGTGCCCCTACGCCCGGCCCCGCACCATTTTGTTCCTCCGGCATCCGCGTCAAACGGGCCTCTAATCAAGTGACTCGGCTCGACCGGCGGCTGCCAACTTCCGAATTCGGGTTCAAACAAACTACAGGGATTCTTCGTCCGCCAATAAGAATGGCGGACTCAGAATGACAGTGTTCACAAACGTCCTTGAGCACCCTGCTAAACGAAGCGCGGACCCACGAAACCGGTCCGCGCAACGTCCTCTTATATTTCCAAGCGGTTGCGGAATCCCCTTCCACCTTCTAGGTGGTCAGCAGCCTGGGGGAAACAAAGAAGAGCAACTCCTGGTCGCTGTCCTGGACGTTAGTCGACTTAAAGAGATGCCCCAGAAGCGGGATGTCTCCAAGCAGGGGGATCCCGGTGGAGGAGTTCGTGCGTTGCGTTACAGTCACCCCGCCGAACACTACGGTCCCCCCATCCGGAACAAGCACCTGAGTGGTCGCTTGTTGAATATTGATGCTCACGGCGGCACCGGTTACGATGCTGCCTGGACTAGCGTTTTGGACGGCAATCTTCAGGAAGATGTGCCCGTCGTCCGTCACCTGCGGGGTGACGGTGAGCTGTAAGGTAGCGTTCACATATTGGATCGCAATGGTGTTGTTGATGCTGGTCTGAACGGGAATTTGCGTGCCTTGTTGGACCATCCCCTCAACGTTATTCTGCGTGATGATGCTGGGGCGTGAGATGGTTTTCGCCTGACTGCGAATCTCTGCCGCCGAGATCGCCGCATCAATCAGGTAACGCTGCGAGAAGTTGGTAATCGCAACTGTCCCAAAGCCGGTACTGGCGTTGGCAGGAATAGTGAAGGTTGGGGGTGTGGTCCCAGGCGTGCTCGGGGTCACGCTGGCGCCCGACCCCGTCTGCCCGGCGCCAATCGTCGAACCCGAGCGATTCGAGAGCGCTCCTACCAAGGCGGCCGACAGGGTTCTCTGAAAAGATGACTGGGCTAGAACAATCCGAGCCTCGATGACCACCTGCTTGGTCTTGGTATCCAGTTTGGCAAGAATCCCGTCGATGATCGGGATCTGCGGTGGGATATCCCTAATGATGAGCGTGTTGGTGCGCTCATCCACCATGACGGACCCACGCCCGCTCAGTGCCCCGATGCCTCCTTCAGTTCCCGCTCCCCGCCCTCTCAAGAGAGTAGCAATGGCGGAAGCCTTGGCATAATTCACCGGCCGAAAAACCGTGACCAGCGGGGCCACCTCAAGGCGAGCTCTAGCCATCTTGTTCGCGGTCTCATCCTCCGCCATGAGAGTCTCAAGCTTGGCGATGCGCAGAACGTTCCCCTCCAGAACCTTGCCCAGGCCATTGTCCTTGAGAACGACCTCCAGCGCCTGGTCCCAGGGCACGTTGTCCAGAACCGTGGTGACGGAGCCCGTCACATTCGGGTCCACGAGAATGTTCAAACCGCTGATCTCGTGGATGAGGCGGAAGAAATCCTTCAGATCAACGTCTTTCAGGTTCAGTGAAATCAGTTCACCCGTGTAGGCCGGCTTTTGCTCACTGGGGGATGCCGAACCTGCCGGGACTGTGCCCTGGGCTTCAGACAGGTTTGACGCGGTCTCGACGTTCAAGACTTGGGCAGACCTTTCAGCCCGAAGAGCCTCCGGTGTGGCAGCGTGGGGTGTCTGCCGAGGAGCCGCGGCCGCCTCCCTGCTGCCTTCCGAGGCAGGCAGCGTGCCGTTGTAGTCGCGTTGCGGAGTTTTTTCGATTCTTGCCGGGGATGAAACGACCGCACTCGGTCGCTTTGGCATCACCCCGGTCTGCGGCTCGGAGGCGACGCTCGCGGCCGGGTGCGCGGGCGGGGCAGGAACCTGGCGCGCAGGGACTACGGCCGCTTGTTGAATAGGCTTCCTTTCATCGCGCTTTGCAGCAGTTTCGAATATTGGCGCTGGCGCCGGTGCAACTGCCCGGGGGGCGGCCATCGGGCGCGGCTTCACCTCAATGCGCACCCCGCCCGCGTAGGCATGAGCGTCAAACACTATTTTGCCCGACAGATCCGCCACAACCCGCACCACTTCAGGATCCTTCTCTCGGAACTGCCCCACCCTCACGTCCTTCACCACTGGGGAGGAAACGGGAATCGATTTCTGGGGAAACCGATTTCTCGCCCCCTCCAAGTCCACCACAAGACGATCGGGGTGGTCCAATTGAAGGACATGGAATGTTGCGGACTTTGTCGTGGCCACATCAATCGTGACTTCCCCTGAAGACCCAGGGCTTATCATGATGTCCGAAACTAACGCTGGCCCCTCTGCCGTCTTGCCGGGAGGGGGGCCCGCCTCCTTGGCAGGCGGGGTGGGAGTGCCGGAGGCCGGCGCGCTCTGGCCCAACAGAAGCCGCAGGCCGGAGCTTTCCTGCACGGCGATGAGCGACTCCGGGCCCCGGGTCTGAATCTCTATTCGCACCACGGGCTCGCCGCTTGCGTTCGTGTATTGTAGTAATCGATAACCTGCAAGAAGTCCGCTGGCCCAATGCGCCGACGGCGAGATACCGCCCACCCTGGCGCCTTGCAAGTCAAGGTAAAGTGCGCCCTCAGGGGTTTGGATAGTCTTGAAAGAGTATTTACCGTCAATTTGCAGCAGGACTTCTCTGCCCACGGACGGGTCGGCGACCGTAATCGAGTTTAGCGTAGCGCGCGCCGGGAACGCCGATGGGTGGCCCGCAAGTGCATGCGGCATCCCTGCCACCAGCCATGTCATCGCCAGCCAAATGGTGGATAATCGTCTCATCTTCCTTCTCCAGGAGCCGGACCCAATTTTATTGCCACTTCGTGGGTAGCTACCCGACCGCTCATGTCGAGTGTGTTCTCCATGAAATAGACGGCCTCCGGCGTGATCTTGCTGACGACGCCGTTGAATACCGTGTCGTTTACTCTCAGGAAGTAAGCTCGTTTGGTGTAGTTGGTTACCACCGCGATCAAGTTGTTCGCTGTTTCCAGGCGTACGATCCCCTCGACTCGCAGTTCGGAAATTACTAATCCTCTTACGCCTGCCGGCAGAGACCCGGATACCCCACCCGCCGCCGCGTGGCCACCCGTGACAGGCACCATCCACGGCTTGAAAGGATCTCGCCGCCCAGCGGCATTAGACAGGATGCTTGGCATAGTCGTCCGCGGCGACTCGGCGCCCGCGGCTTTGACCGGCGCTTCTCTCGAGGACTTGCCTGACGCCCGGGCCAGGGCCTGATTGAGAATGACCTCGACGGACCTGGAAGGAGTTTGGGCCTCCACCTTGTTGGTCGAGGGCGGCGTGGTAGCTGGGGTTTGTCCAGCCCGCCCTGCTCCCCCCGCCCAGCCGAGAGCGACGACCCACATGAAAAGCCCACTGACCGCCAGGACCGTGCGTTCGGGCTGAAGCCTGCCGTTGAACATGGTCTTCGTCCTGCCCTATTTCTTAGGTGTAGACGGGGCCGCTGTCAAAACCCGACTGAAGTAGGTTGTCAACTGGCAATTCGCCCCCACGGTTTCGCCGGGATGAAGCTTGAACGCTCCCATGCCTCCCCCTTCAGGGGCACCCAACGAAAGACCGGAAACACTGACAATACGCTGTTCGTGAGCCAGGCGCTCGAAGAAGGAAAGCAACCCATAGTAAGTGCCGTCGAGTCGCAGGTTGAAAGGCATCTCCGTGTAAATGTCCTTCGGCGCCAAGGCCTGCGGAACAAAAGTGCGGATATTCACCTCGGTGGCTCTCCCGTCTTCAAACACCATCCTCATGAAATCATCCGTTGCCTGCTCTTCAGGGACAATCGAACGCAGCGTGTCAAGCTGCTTCTCCAGTTGCGCAATTCGATTCAGGTACTGTTTCCGCTGCTGCTCGAAAATCTGGTTGAGCTTGTTTTCTGCCGTAAGCCTGTCTACTTCATCTCGCAGGCTGTCCCGCTGTTCCTTGAGCGGAAGGACGTAGAAGTAGAAAACTCCGCCTCCCAGAAGCACTGCGATCAGCACAAAAATCGCAATCTGGACAGCCGCCGGAAGATCATTGAAGCGCTTGGGCATCGCGATTACACTCTCCGCCTACATTCCTGGCGGCCGCGGGGGAGTTGCTGCGCCCGCGCCAGCCCGCATCGGGGAAGCTACCGCCAAAGGCGACTTATATGCGCAGTCCATATTGAACTTGTAGCTTACTAGATCTTGCACGTCATCTTCATAGAATTGCCTGAGTTGCACGTCATCGAAATACCCGGAAGTCTTCAGGGAAGAAAGCAAGGCGGCAACAGAATGCGCCGAAGCCGCTTGCCCATGAATCACCACACGCTCACCCTGGGGAGCCACGGAAGAGAGATAGAGGTCACTGGTGGTCTTGTTCACTACATTACCCAGGGCATTCATGAACTCTGTCGGTCCCACACGGCTGGCCTGGAGCACCTGGATGGTATTGATGCGCTGCTCGAGAAGCCGGCGCTCGTTTTCGTATTTCGCGTTTTCCTGCTTGAGGGCCGCCAGGCGCGCCTGCTCGGCCTGCTGCTTTCTGAGTTCGACATTCAAGGTGTCAATCGACGCGCTCCAAATCATGTAGAACAGGCCCACGATCCCGAAGCACACGACGAGGGCGCCGATGAAAGCCCCCAACTGCACCGCCTTGCTCGCCGGCGACACAGCGGCTACCTTAGGCTTCGGCGCGGCCACTCCCAGCAGGTTAATCTTGATCATGACTAATCAAAACTCCTCAGCGCCAGCCCCACTGCCACGCACAGGCAGGGAGCAATGTCTTGCAGGTAAGCCCGGTCAAACCTCTCGGGGTCGACTTTCACCTTCCGGAGAGGATCGATGATTTCCACCGGAACACGAAATTCCTCTTTCAACTGCTCCACCAACCCTTCAATCTTCGCGGTTCCCCCAGCCAGATAAATCTGCTGGGCGTTTTCCGCCAAAGTCGTCTGGCGGAAGAAGTCGAAGGTCTTCTGCACCTCCAGCATCAGGATTTCCGAGACGGAGCGAAGGTGGGAAGTTTTCTGCTCCCGCGTTATGCTGCCCACTTCCTGCCCCTGCTTCAGTCTCTCCGCATCCTCGTAACTCAGGTCGAGTTCTTTCTGGAGGGTGTCCGTGTACTGATTGCCACCTACGGAAACATCCCGTGTAAACAACGGGGTTCCTCCCCGTCCCACCACAATGTTGGTGATGCTGGCGCCGATGTTGAGGAGCGCCACAATGGTATCCGGAGGGACCTCGTAGTTGGCCTCGAAGGCATTAAACACCGCGAAGCCGTCGTAATCCACCACCCAGGGCGTTTTGTTTGCCTGGCTCAGGACATTCGTATGGTTGAGAATTTTTTCGCGCTTGACCGCCACCAGCATGACGTCCATGCCTTGCCCGGAGGAAGATTCCCCCAGCGGCTGGTAGCTCAGGTTTACATCTGAGATGTCAAACGGGATGTGCTGCTGGGCCTCGTAAGCTATGGCTGAATCCAGTTCCTCGTTGTTCGCTGCGTTGACCGTAATTCTCTTCACGATCACGGAGTGGCCGGAAACCGAAGTGGCGACATTCCGAGTCTTGATTTTGTTCTCGCTGAAAATTCTCTCGATGGCGGCGGAAACCGAGAGGGCATCCATGATCGCGCCGTCGACCACCGTGTCCTGTCCCAGAAGCTCCAGCCCGAAGTTGGCCAGTTCGTAAGAATCTCCCCGCTTCTTTAGCTCGACGGCTTTGACGGCGCTTGATCCGACATCCAGCCCTACCAAGCCCTTCGCTTTCCCCATTCCAAACATCGGCTTTGCTCCCTATCGAGCGGTCAGGCGTTGCTTCCGCGTGGAACCATGGTCAGGTTGCGTGCTTTGCGTCTCCATCCAACGGTCCAGGAGCGTTTTCTTGAACTTCCACCGGTTACCTAACTTGAAAGCAGGAATCTTCTCCTCATAGACATACTTGTAAAGCGTTTCGCGGGATACTCCCAAGTACTCCGACGCTTCCCGGATGTCCATGACCTCTCTGGTTTCTGCCATGCGTTCAACCCCGCGACTGAATTCCTCACCCAATGGCTTCTAACGACCAGCACTTGAACCAAAAAGAGCGACTACATGCTCTCCTGTTACGCATATACCCTTGGGGTTGCCAGTTGTCAAGTGGTTTTCACAAGTTGTGGGGGTTTCTTAGAAAATTCTTAGGTTTTTTCACTGGTTTTGTGCTCAATTCATACATTGTCTTGCGTTTTTGTGGGGGCAATACCACAACATAAACCACTGCCGGGAGTTTTCGGTCTTCGTAGCACTTTCGTACTGGTCTTAGGGGCGGGAGGCGGAGTTTTGTGGAAATTCATCGAAACCCGTGAGGATCTGTTCTTGCCCACTTGAACGCCTGAGGAACCGCCCGACTGGGTAGTGTAGCCAAACCCAATAATGGGAAGGACCAAAACGGTGAAACACTCACAAGGCAATGCTTGGCCAAGGGGAGGGCAAGCAGGACATGAAAGAGGATGATACGGCCCCTTGCACATGCATTGCAGAGGACCGGCTTTGGCAAGCACGTGAGCCCTGGCGCCTGCCTTTCCCTCCACCTACCATCTACGACCTACCACCCACCAGACACTAACACCCTTTGTTCTCAATAACATTCCTGCATTTCGAGCGTAACTATCTTTGTTTTCTACGACATTCCCGCTTACTCCCCGATTCTCCAAGCGCGATCCTTTGTTTTCAATAACATTCCTGCATCGTTGGTTCATTTCTAAATCTCCTACCGCTTCTACATTCTGCGAGTTAAAGGACACAATGTCACTGTCGAGGCCTCCTTGCGTAGTGACATGGTTCCTCCTGGGACGGGCCAGAGGGCTAAAGGCCTGACCTTCGACGGCCGGGAACCACCCACTTAATTCGCCGTTCCCGCAGCTCCGCTGGCGAGCTCCAGCTCCGAATACCCTGTGGTGAGCTTGAGAGAAACCTGGCTGCTTTCTAGTCCCACATCCATCGTCCGGTAAGGATTCGGCTTGCCCGGATTTTGGCTGTCCCACGCCATTTGCTGAACCAATTTCAAGCCCTCCAGGACCTGCCGCAAGCTGGCGGCAGACTCGGAAGACTTACAGTCCATCTTCAAGCCCAGGGTGACGTCGTCACCGGCTGCCACACTGTACGTAAGGGAGTTGACGTCTCCAAAAACTTTACTCCAGTCCAGTTTGAGGTTCCCTTGGTTGGGCATCCAACCTCGGAACCAATCTGCCACCGCAGGACCCACGGCCACGCCCCAGATCGGCGCGTCCTTGTTCGCGCCGGCCACAAGACTTGGAAAGCGGTTGTCAGAGCTAAGGCTGGGAACCTGGCCCTCGCGCGCTTCCAGCATGGAAGTAAGCGCCGTCAGGGAACCAAACGCTCCGAGGGAATCCTGGAGCACCACGACGCATGTCCCCGCCAACCCCGCCTCGAGGCAGTAGGCTGGCTTCCCTGCCACCGGCGTGGCTGCCATGTTCCGCTGCTCAGCGCTTTCCGTTATCGCTTGGGCGCTAAAGTTGCCGGTAGCAAAGCCGTACAATCCCAATTCTGCGCTTCCCGGCTGCCAGCCCAGAACCAGACCTGAGATGTCCTCTTCGCGGATGCCGAGTTGCCCAAGCGCATCAACAAGCTTGCGCAGTCTCGGCCCCACATACCGTGTGCGGAGACTCGCGTAATTGGGAAGGCCTCGCAGCTTCGCGGGGCTTGAGAATTCCAGCCGAATCGTCTGAGTCGGAAATCCGCTTAGGGCTTCCTTTACCAGGTCTTGTGCAGGGCCCGCCCGAGGCAACGCCAAAAGCGCCACAGCCAGAATACCGAGCAAACAGGTCATTTTCACAATCAGCCTCATGTTTGATTCTCCAATCCCTCCCGAAAGCCCTCAGAACCTTCGATGCAGGCGCTCCAGTAAAAGTCTAGTTCGCTTCCCATGCTAACGCTCGCAGGTTTCCAGCCTCACGTCAAGCACTTCGCCGCTCAACCCTCAGCAATCAGCCGCCGGTTGCCGGCTTTCAGCGCTCAGCAATCACAAAGGGGGAGTTGCGCTACAATCCTGTAGGGAAAGTGAGGATACGAGCATGCGTGCAAAACTATTGATCGCGGTTATGACGGGGCTTGGGCTGGCGGCAGGAGCCGAGACAAGGTACCGCGTCTGGCCTTCCCAGCCGCCCTCAGACTGTCCCTTCAAACCTTCGTCCACAATTGTGGGCATTGCCTTCACGGGCAGGCACATTCGTTACGCCAGTGCGGACACCTGGTATC
>Ga0326728_10025704_pt1 | contig 10505 bp, 9 predicted proteins | sample MB3enrmetagenome_FD_207602 | JGI IMG/M metagenome (GOLD analysis project Ga0326728, IMG submission 207602) | Lab enriched peat soil microbial communities from McLean, Ithaca, NY, United States - MB31MN | ecosystem: Environmental > Terrestrial > Soil > Wetlands > Peat | place: USA: New York... | reverse complement strand
AGACGACATCACTGCGGCGGCAGTTCATCGTAGGCAGCCATTTCGGGGCGGTCCCAATCCTCGGCAAACTGGGCTAGCCGCAATGCTGTTCACTTAGGGCCTTGAGTGCTGCCAACTGCAGTTGCCGGCCCGCTGATACCGAAAACGGATTCGCCGGTGGACCTGTGTTCCTGGACTGGCGCCGGGGGCGTTTCGCCGGGGGCGGGGTGGCCCAGGTCATTTTTACGGAGACTCCCAAGGATTTGTAACTGGGTTTCCGGCGTTTGGGTTACGGGCGAGACCGGGTGGGGGCCGACCAAGACGACATCCTGGTCGCGGGCTTCGAGGCGTTCCAGCTCTTTCAGCGCGGTGTGGAAGGCGCGGCGGGTGGAGTTGATGCGGTGCTGGAGCCGGGTGAAGGTCTGGTCGCCTTGCTGGAGGGCATAGGCGCACGCGTCGAGGTTCTGCGGGCTGGCAGTGAAGAGCTCATCCCATAGGGAACCCTCGACCGAGTCGAAGCGGCGAAGGTGCCATTCGCACATGACGATTTGGTCGAGGAGGCAACGCGCCTCGGGGGAAGCGGGCGGATGGCGGGCGTAGTATTCGTCCCTAAGTTCCTGGAGATCTTCCTGGAATTCCCACACGAGGACTTGGGTTTCGGCGAAGATGCCGGTCTGGAGGTTGGCGTTGACGATGCGAGCCTTACCTTCGGCGGTGGCGGCGCCGTGGGACTTGCCTCCGTTCTCACGGGAGGCGGCGATCTGCTTCTGAGTGCGCATAAAAGGGCCTTTCCCGGCAGGTCTGGCGACCTCCGTTGGAAAAAGTAAAGGGCAGCCCGGAAGGACTGCCCTTTTGACCACTACTGTAGCAGGCGAACTTTGCCCGGACGGGGGCGAAGGCCGTAAGTTATTGAGGGGGCTTGGAAAACTCTGTGAGGCCGGGCGTGACCGACAAAATCAGGGGCCACGGGAAGGCTGGAGAGGAGGCCTATCACAGTAGGCTTGGGGTTGCCTACGGGAGCGGTGGGGCCTGCGGCGTCGGGCAGCATTTATCAATCGGATGCCGCATGTGAGCAACGGGCGTGATACGGCCAGTTGACTTGACGGGGACATACCAGGATTAATGTCCAGGGTGGCAGTTCCCCGGTGACACTGGTATCGGGCGTTGACGGGAAGCACCGAAGTGTTGCCTTTTTGCGCCCCAATGTGTATAATGGGTATTTGAGTATTCAGCAATAATGCATACGCAAAAACTCATAACGCCAAAACGGCAAGGCTCCAAAGCTGGCCGTGCCCAATACGGGCGCCCACAGGTGGTCCAGGCCGGGGCAACGGAGCCGAAGAAAGCGGGGCGCAAACCCGGCAAACACAGCGACGAAAATTATACTCAGACCTCGATCTACTTGCCCATCAAACTGCGGAACCGGACCCGGTCAAAGCTGTACGAAAAGGGCATGGAGATGAGCGGTCTTGTCGAGGACATGCTGCGTGATTGGCTGGCGGGGCAAAGGTGAAATGGTGAGGAAACAGATGGGCAGGTTGTTTCGGTGTGGTCGCACGTAGATGGAGCGGTTGTGGGAAGTGGCAGAATAGGACAATTGGCGTAGTTCGGTGGAGGATACATGCCTTTCGTGCTGGTCATCGGTGAGCGTTCGAATTCGTGGGCGGGTCGCCCTCCTGCCGTCAAACTGTACCGGAGCCGTGAAGACGCTCAAGCCGGTTTGGCGGAATACGTCAAAAGCAACTGGAAGGATGAAATCGGTGACGAACTGCCAGAGGACATGGAAGACGAAGAACTGATCGAACAATACTTCGATGAAGTCCTGGAGTTCTACGACATTCAGGAAGTGCTGGAACAGCAGCCCAGCGCCCGGAGCAGCGATGGGCCGGTGTAAAACTGGAGAATTCGTTAAGGTCGAAGTGCGAGACGAATGGCTTTGGGTTCTCGTTGACAGTTCCGACCATGAGCGACGGCTTGTGTTTGTGAAGTTGGACAACGAGCCAATCGTTCACACGTACATGCGGCTTGGCATGGAAGCGGCGGTGAGCTACGGCAACATCCGGCATCACCGGACGGCAAGCTCGTTCAAGCAGTAGAATAGCGTTTTGCGTGGATGGAGCCTACGACGTGAAGAAGACCTGGAAAACTGCCGATATGAGGTCTGAACCTACTATGCGGCGGCGAGACGAAAAGACTGAACTCCTATTTCCGGAGATGTCCGAAAACCCGTGGGTTACAAAACCGGGGAAGAGGACGGCGATCAACGGCAGGCGGCGCATGTGTGGCTTGAGAACGCTGGAACTCTGCGCCGGTGCTGGTGGACAAGCTCTAGGCTTTGAACAGGCCGGAATCGAACACGCTGGACTCGTTGAACTTGACAAGAGTGCTTGCGCCACACTTCGTTTGAACCGTCCAGGCTGGAAGGTTTTCGAGCACGATCTCAACACCTTCGACGGCACTGATTTCAAGGGAGTGGACATCGTTTCGGGCGGTCTGCCATGCCCACCGTTTTCGGTTGCCGGGAAGCAACTTGGGACTAAGGATGAACGCAATCTATTCCCGGCGGTGATTCGACTTGTGGATCAGATCCGCCCGAAAGCGGTGATGATCGAAAATGTCCGGGGCATCCTGGATGCCGTCTTCATTGACTACCGCCTGTACATTCGGGATCAGTTGAAAAAGTTGGGGTACAAGGCCGGATGGAAACTGATGAACGCCAGTGATTTCGGCGTCTCGCAACTGCGTCCAAGGGTAGTCTTCGTGGGACTGCGTGACGAGTACGCCGAACAGTTCACGTGGCCCGAAGGCGACGGGGAGCCTCCCTCGCCTGTAGGCAGGAAGCTGTACGATCTAATGTCGGCGAACGGATGGAAGGGCGTGGACGCTTGGCGGGATCAGGCAGATGAAATCGCTCCTACGGTTGTCGGTGGCTCACACAAGCACGGTGGTCCTGACCTTGGACCAACCAGAGCAAGAAAGGCGTGGGCCACGCTTGGAGTGGATGGCCTTGGCATCGTGGATGATGCTCCCGGCCCTGATTTCAATGGTATGCCACGGCTTACGGTACGTATGGTCGCACGCCTCCAAGGGTTCCCGGACGATTGGCAGTTCTACGGAAAGAAGACAGCCGCATACCGGCAAGTTGGCAATGCCTTCCCTCCACCCTTTGCCAAGGCGGTTGCTGAGAATTTGCGACTTTGCCTAACGAGATCTCGCTTGGTGCGCCTTGCAGGGTAGCCGTAGTTTCAGTCCCGAAACTTTGGATATCGTGTCTGCTAAGATCACGGATTATGGCATCCAAACGTCGCAAAGCTTCCGGCGGAGCAAAAAAGGGGTCGAGAGCAAGGCTTCGGGCCTATTTTCTTGCCAATATCGGACGGGTTCTCGAATCCGATGAACTGCGGGAAGCATCAGGAAATGCAAGCGAGTGGGGAAGGCGGGTTCGGGAGCTTCGCACAGAAGAGGGCTACCAGATCCTCACGAACAATGACCGGAGCGACTTAAAGCCCGGTCAGTATTTGCTTCTGACTCCCAAGCCGGTTCCGGCGTTTGAGCGCGGGATCTCAAAAGAGACACGGGCTTTCGTCCTGGATCGAAACGGCTTTACGTGTCAGATGTGCGGAGCCGTCGCGGCTGAGCCTCATCCTTCAGACCCGACCAGGAAGACCCGTCTTCATATCGGCCACATCGTTGACAAGAGCATGGGCGGCGCCGACGAACCATCCAATCTTAGGGCGGTCTGCTCGGTCTGCAATGAAGGCGCCCGGAACCTCACACTGGACCGGCCATCACTCCAAAAGCTCCTGATTCAGGTTCGCCGTGCTACAGGAGCGGATCAAATGGAAGTCCTGAAATGGCTTGTCACCAAATACCCGATTCAAGCTGCAAAGATGACGGCGAAGCTGGAGAAGCAGGCGAAATATCAGACCTAAAAAGGACCAGCAATGCCACGTTCTGCCAATGCTCAAATAGCAGTTGACCTCTACAACCAGTTGAACCAGGATCACGGCTGGACTGCGGGAAACGCTTGGCACGGGATAGCTAGACTCCTGCTTACCGCTAATGTCTACAGATCCGGTTCTGGCTGGCAGCCGTTCCACAACGTAGTTGTCTACCGGGAGAGCAACGACTTTAGGCTCAGTGCAACAGGTGCTCCGAACACCGTAATGCAGCGTGCTGAAGCGCTGACCAGCTATTTGGCAGCACAGCTTGGCGTGCCTAGAGCCGAAATCAACCGGCACATCGGATTGTATTGGAATCAGCCCCACATCTCCACCCTCCAGCCGCACAATTTGGTCGGACATGCGTTTCGTTCGCTGATCGTGACCATCCTGCAATCCTTCGGTGATCCAGGCATCGTATACGAAGAAGAAGTTGATCCGCACGGCGAATTTCCAGGGTTCCACTTCGCCACCCGAAGTCCGGATGCAAAACTGGACATCGTTGCCCGTAGGAATGGTCATCTGGTGGCGTTGCTTTCTACAAGGTGGCGATACCGCCATGACCGTGTTGATCTCGTTGATGAAGCACTGTCCTATGCTCCACCAGCCCGCCGCCAGAATCATAACTGTAGGCTCTATGCTGTGATCGGGGAATTCGCTCCGAATCGCTTGCACAAGGTTCTTGCCAATTGCCCACCAGCTATGACGAACGCCGCTCTTTCGGCGGCGGTTCACTTTGCGCCCGAACTCATTTGGCACGGTCTACGGGAAAACGGACGGACAAGGCACCTTCGGAATCTGGAATGGCTAATCCAGCAAACCCATGAATGGCAGTAGTTACCAACACCGATGGACAAGCTCTCGCCAGAACGCCGCTCCGAAAACATGCGGCGTATCCGCAGCACCGATACGTCTCCAGAAATGAACGTGCGGCGCATGGTTTATGGGATGGGGTTTCGTTACAGGCTCCACGTGGCAAAGCTCGCCGGCAAACCCGATCTGGTGTTCGCCCGGCTGAAGAAGATTATTGAAGTCCGGGGCTGCTTTTGGCACCAGCATCGCGGTTGCATAGACTCGCACATCCCTAAGTCCGGTACTCAATATTGGCGTCCGAAGCTCCAAAGGAACCGGCGACGGGACCGGGAGAACGAGAAGGCACTTCGAGCAGCAGGTTGGAACGTGCTCACGATATGGGAATGTGAAATCACCGAACGGGATCTGCTGGCGGAACGAGTCAAAGCGTTTTTGAACTCAGAAATCAGGGCGAACGCCACGAATTCCCGCCGAACATGATGCCAGGAGTCTCAGGGGCCGGGAGCCTCATTGGAAATTTTTACCAGCCCGAAATACGGGCGGGCGGCGTGTGTACACTCTTCCCGGGAACCGTCCAAACCCGAAAACACCGGTGAAGACATTTTCTGACTGGCCTTCGGCCTCCCGGCTCCTGTTCGCCGCATTGTCCGTCGCGGTCCTGCCGGTGCTGCACTTTCCGGGACTGTACCAAAGAGCAGTTCCCGAAAACACCCAATTGGCATTGAATCGACGCGGGCGGGAATGCCGCCACAGTGGAACTTTCCGGTTACCTTTTGGTACGGCCGGGATTCACTCCCGTGACACGCCGCTCACGGCAGTTGCCGACAACATGAGCGGTTAAGTCCCCATACCGGACTTTTGGCAGGTCAACGCCCCCAAACGGCCATCCGGGAAGCGTCGGGATGCCACCCTTAAGTGAACCGTATTGGCTTTACCCTGCATTTCGACCGGCGTCTTACCTCTGCCATCCGAATGGTCTGCGAAAATCCGGGGACTGACGAATGTGTCCCAAGGCGCGCACCCCCTTCGCCAAACACCGGGGTGCCCTCTGGGGCTCAACCAGGTCAGTGTGCGCGTTCCCTCCGGTGCGGCTTCCGGAAACAACGTTCCCATCATCCTCAAGGTTGGTTCAGTGGCAAGCCCGGCCTCGGCAACATTGGCGGTGAAGTGAAGAGGGAACTGGCGGATTAACAATCCGCCGCAGATTGGCAATCTGCCCCACAAAAAGGTTGGTTCAGTGGCAAGCCCCGCCTCGGCAACATTGGCGGTGAAGTGAAGAGGGAACTGGCGGATTAACAATCCGCCGCAGATTAACAATCTGCCCCACAAACATCAGCTACAGTAGAGACTTGTTCTTCGCTCTGGTTCAAACTCCGGGGATTGCCGCGCCCGCGCTGGCCACGGTGGTGGGGCTGGCAGGGGCCGTGTTGGGGCTGTGGCTCACCGGGCTGCGGCGGCGCGCCAGGGTGGTGGTGCCGTTCAGCGCGGGGGTGCTGCTGGGGGTGGCGCTGTTCGGGCTTTTGCCGGAACTGGCGGTGGAACTGGGGTGGACGGCCAGCCTGATTCTGTTCGCGGCGGGGTACGGGCTGCTGCTGGCCATCAACCGGTTCGCGTATCCGGTCTGCCCCACTTGCGCGCACGATCACGATCACAGCGCCTGCGCGACGGAATTGCACGGCTTCGCGGGTCCGCTGATTGCGGCGGCGGCCGTGCACAGCTTCATGGATGGCTGGAGCGTGGCGACGGTGCAGTTGACGGTGCCGCTGGGGCTGAAGGTGGCGGTGCCGCTGGCGGTGGCGCTGCACAAACTGCCGGAAGGCATCGCGCTGGGCGGGATTCTACGGGCAGCCGTCAAATCGCGCGCGGCGGCGCTGGGCTGGTGCCTGCTGGCGGAAGGGACCACGCTGGCGGGCGGCGTACTCGGCCTGGCGATGGCGCCGCACCTGGGGACGGAGTGGATCACCTATCCGCTGGGGATCGCGGCGGGCTGGCTGTTTTACCTGGGCTTCCACGCCGTGCACGAGGAGTGGAAACGGCGCGGCGCGCGGCCGGCGTTCGCATCGGCGCTGGCCGGAGTGGCAGGCGCGGCGGTGCTTCAGAGGGGGGCGGAGGCGCTGTTCCAGTAGGGTGGGGCGGAGCCGGACCTGCCCTATAGGTACGGCGGAAATCCGCCGATATCATCGAATGGCGGCTCAGGGTGGCAGGCCAGTGGGCGATAATACTCACAAGATGCAAACCGACGCAGCAGCCAATCTCGCGGCTTTGATCGAGAGCACCGAAGACCTGATATGGTCGGTGGACCTCAATTACAGGGTGCTTACGTTCAACAGAGCATTGCAGGACAACATCCAGCGCAATTTTGGCGTCCGGATAGCGGTGGGGATGCTACCGGAGGACCTGCTGCCGCCGGCGAGAGCGGCATTATGGCGTCCGCTATGCGATCGTGCGGTGTCGGAAGGTGCGTTCCGGGTGGAATATCCCCTCGTCGATGGCCGGACCTTGGAACTGGCTTTGAACCGAATCGTCCAGGATGGTGAAACGACGGGCATTTCGATATTCGGAAAGGACATCACGGAACGAAAGACGGCAGAGGCCGCACTACGGGAAGTCGAGGAGAAATATCGGGGCATATTCGAGGGGGCGCTCGAAGGAATCTATCGAGCAACATTGGAGGGGGCAACTCTGGTTGCGAACCCCGCCATGGCGGGGATGCTAGGTTACGGTTCAGCGCAAGAGGTCGTATCTACGATTACCGATTCGGCTCATCAGGTTTGGCTGGACCAAAATGAGCGGTCGCGGTTCCTGCAGCTACTCGAACAGAATGAGGCTGTGCGCGCGTTCGAGTGCCAGTGGAAGCGCAAGGACGGGAGGGTAATCTGGGTTTCGCTCAGTAGCCGGAAGGTTCGCGGAAAGAATGGACGGGCGCTCTACGTCGATGGCTTCATCGAAGACATCACCGAACGGAAAGAAGCGGAGGCCCGGCTACAGGCTCAACACCAAAGATTCCAAAGAATCGTCGAAAACACCGACGCCGGGTACTTTCGAATCGGAATGGACGGCTGTTACGAAGACGTGAACCCCGCGTGGCTGCGGATGCACGGATTCGCCCGCAAGGAGGACGCCATCGGGCTGCACTTCTCGGCAGTTCAGGTTCCAGAGGACAGAGGCAGCGCGGGAGAGATTGTCGAAGATCTGACGCGGGGCGAACTGATACGAAGCGGCGAGTTTTCCAGATTGCGCCGGGACGGGGCAATTGGCTACCAAAGCTTTTCGGTAAATCCCGTACTCGACGGCGATCGGGTGATCGGCATCGAAGGATTCTTGATCGACATCACGGAACAGAAGGCAGCCGAGCGGGACAGGCTGCAGAGCGAACGGCAGTACAGGTCGCTCTTCAACTCCATGCAGGAAGGGGTCGCTCTCCACAAGCTGATGGGTTCCAACGGCGTTCCGGACAACTACATTGTGCTGGACGTGAATCGACGCTTTGAAGAGCTCCTTGGAATGAAGCGCGAGCATGTCGTGGACAGGCTGGCGACCGACGTGTACGGGACCGAAGCCGCTCCGTACCTGAAAGAATATGCGTCGGTTGTGGCGGAGGGAAAGCCCTTTCAGTTTGAGACATACTTTCCGTCCCTGGACAAGCACTTTGTCATCTCCGTCACGCCCATGGGCGAGGATCTCTTCGCCACGATCTTTTTCGACGATACGGAACAAAAGAGAGCCCAGGAGCGGTATCGGTTGATTTCCGAGAACGCCGCCGATGTGATCTGGATGTGGGACCTGGAAGAAGGACGATGTGCCTATGTCAGTCCATCGGTGCGGCAGTTGAGAGGGTTCTCACCCGAAGAGATCCTGGCGCAGACGCTGGAGCAGGCGATGCCCGGCGATACTTACCGGATGGCCGTCGCCGAGATCGAAAGTCGCAGAGCGGCCGTGGAATCGGGCGACGAGGGCGCGCGCATCAAGACGAGTGAAGTGATGTATCTCTGCAAAGACGGCACGACTGTGGCCACGGAAACGGTTACAAAGCTGGTTTCGGATGTGCGAGGAAAAGTACGCTACGTTGTAGGCGCAAGCCGGGACATCACCGGACTGAAGCGCGCGGAAGCCGAGAAGACCAGGATTGAAGATGAGTTGCGCCAGGCGCAAAAACTGGAGAGCGTGGGAAGGCTGGCGGCTGGGGTGGCGCACGACTTCAACAACCTGCTGACCGTGATCAACGGGTACAGCCGGCTGCTGCTCGGCAGCCTGCAGGCGGACGATCCGCTGCGGGGCGGCCTGGAAGAGATCCACAAGGCCGGAGCGCGCGCCGCGGCGTTGATCCAACAACTGCTGGCTTTCAGCCGCAAACAGATCCTGCAACCTCGCGTGCTCGATTTGAACCGCGTGGTGGACAAGATGCGGCCCATGCTGGAGCGCCTGATGGGCGAAGACGTGGAGGTGTGCGTCCAGTCGCAGGCGGAAGCGGCTACGATTTGCGCCGATCCGAATCAACTGGAGCAGGTGCTCATGAACCTGGCGGTGAACTCCCGGGACGCCATGCCGGACGGCGGCAAGTTTTCGATCGAGACGGGCTTTGTCGAATGGGACGAGAGCCAGGCCCAGTTGCATCCGGGCGCGCACGCGGGCCCCTACGTCATGCTGGCGGTGAGCGACACCGGCGAGGGCATGAGCGAAGAGACGCGCGGGCACATATTCGAACCGTTCTTCACCACCAAGGAAGTCGGTAAAGGGACTGGACTGGGGCTGTCGACAATCCACGGCATTGTGGATCAGAGCGGCGGCTGCCTCGAGGTCGCGAGCGAGCCGGGACGCGGGACGACGTTCAAGATCTACCTGCCCAGGGCGGTGGAGGCGCCAGCCGAATCCGGAAGGCCGGAAGCCATTCCCGAGATGGGGGGCACGGAGACCGTGCTGGTGGTGGAGGACCAGGCGGAGGTCCGGGAATATGCGGCCGCCGCGCTGCGGGCTTACGGTTACCAGGTGATGGAAGCGCCCAACGCCGAGGAGGCGCTGCTGGTCTGCGAGCGGGAGGGCGAGCGCATCGACCTGATCTTGACCGACGTGGTGATGCCGGGTTTGAGCGGCAGGGAACTGGTGGATCGGCTGAAGCAACGCGGGTACGGAATCAAAGTGCTGTTCATGTCGGGCCACACCGACGACATCATGCTGCATCATGGGGTTCTGCGGAAGGAAGCGGAGTTTATCCAGAAGCCGTTTGGACCCGGCGAGTTGGCCGTGAAAGTCCGGGAAATGCTTAGGGCGGCGGATCGCCCGGCCCGTATCATTGTGGCCGACGACGAAGCCGGAGTGCGGAGTTTTCTCCGGAAGGTGCTGGAGGATGGCGGCTACCAGGTGATGGAAGCGCCCAATGGAAAGCTGGCGCTCCAGGAGGCGCGGGCCGGACGCGTGGACCTGGTGATCACCGACCTGGTGATGCCGGAACAGGAGGGGATCGAGACGATACGGGCTCTACGCCGGGACGTGCCCGGCGTGGGGATCATCGCCATCTCGGGTGCGCTGGGGCCGCAGTTCCTGGAAGTGGCTCGCATGTTGGGAGCCCAGGCGGTGCTGAGCAAGCCGCTGAGCGCGGAACTGCTGCTGGCCAAGGTTGCGGAGGTACTGAAGTCGCCGCGGTAAGGAGCGGTGAAGAAATCCCCCGCCAGCGGGCAACGGGATCGGGTAGGAGGGGCCTCGCGGCCCCGTCCTCCCACACCACCGTACGTACTTAATCGTATACGGCGGTTTCTTTAGTGCGTAACCGATCAT
>Ga0326728_10025703_pt1 | contig 10505 bp, 9 predicted proteins | sample MB3enrmetagenome_FD_207602 | JGI IMG/M metagenome (GOLD analysis project Ga0326728, IMG submission 207602) | Lab enriched peat soil microbial communities from McLean, Ithaca, NY, United States - MB31MN | ecosystem: Environmental > Terrestrial > Soil > Wetlands > Peat | place: USA: New York... | reverse complement strand
GCAAACAAGTGGCTACACTCATCCGTATGGCCGAGCGCGGCGTTAACTCGCCCCTGACGTCGAGCTGTGGTCGCCTATTTGATGCAGTGTCGGCGCTGGTGGGAATTCGCAAGCGAGTTAATTACGAGGCCCAGGCTGCCATTGAGCTTGAAGCGGCCATCGCGGGCAAGAGCGACGGCGGCGCCTACCCGTTCGAGCTTCGAGTTGATGGAAGCGGTTGGATTATCGATACCCGTCCTCTATTTGTGGCGTTGGTAGACGACCTGGAGTGCTGTGTGCCTGTCGGCACCATCAGCCGGCGCTTTCATGAGGGATTCGCAGATGTGTTGGCGAGGTTAGCAAAACTGATTCGCGCAAGATCCGGCGTCACGAACATTTGCTTGAGCGGCGGCTCCTTCCAAAATGTCTTTCTCCTCGAGAATCTGACACGAAAGCTCGAAGCCGAAGATCTAAAGGTCTTCACCCACTCGGAAGTGCCGTGCGGCGATGGCGGCCTCAGCCTGGGGCAAGCAGTGGTCGCAGGGCATTCCCGAGGGTAGCGCGGGTGTCTCACAATACCCACTCATCAACGACTCGTCTTGAGATGCGTTTTCCCTCCTCCTAGTGGAACGATACGTCGCAGCAGCCAAAGCAGCAGGCATCCCATCGCTGCTCCGAACAACGTGCCGAAGCCCAGGCCGAAGGTCATGTGGCCTATGATGTGACCCAATTGGCTCATGCCATGCGTATACTCCGGCGCCGAGTAAACATTCGTGGTGCCTGTAAGAACGGAGAAGGCGATGGCGAGGCAGATGAGGGATTGTGACCAAAGCTCCAAAAGGAAGGCCGACGCCACAACGCTCGCATAGCTGCCGAAAGCCTTGAAGTGGATGAGTAGCGTGGCAAGCAGGACCGAAGCGGCGCCGGCCACGGTCACGCTGACCATCCTGACAATCGTGGGCGGCGTCCCAGCCTTATCCAGGACTATGCGAAGTAACCAAACCGCGGCGATGAATCCGAAGACCGGCATTAAAAGGCGGATGTGTTCTCGCAATCCGTGGCTGCCGATTTTCATAGTGCCTCCTTTTGCGGCCTTGCAACGCGAATCAGAAGCAGCGTCATGTCATCTTCCGCTTCGTCGCCCGACCAATCGCGTACGGCTTTCAAAACCTGTTGCCGGATTTCATCCAAGGGCTTCTCCTTGTGCTGCTTGACGGCCGCCTCGAGCCTCGCTTCACCGAATTCCCTTTCTGAACTTTCCCCGGCCTCCGTAATTCCGTCGGAATAAAGCACCAGCATATCGCTAGGTTCCAGGACGAGCCGGCCTTCTTCAAATATCGTACCGGGGAAAATGCCGAGTGGGGGGCCGCCCGCCTGAAGCACTTCGCCGGACCGTGATCCCAGCAGGACAGGTGCGGGATGGCCGGCGTTGACATAGGTGAGACACCGGTCATGCTCGTTCCACTCCGCAAAAAACGCGGTTGCGAACTGTGAGCCCTCAGTGACACGGTGAAGCTGGCGGTTGAGCTGCGAACAGAGCTCTCCCGCCGGGTGGCCGGCGTCATAGAGGGTTCGAAGGACGGCATGCACGTTGGACATCAGGATGGCCGCAGAAATCCCCTTGCCGCTGATGTCCGCGATGGCGAAAGCCACTCGGCCGCCCGGCCGCTGCAGGACGTCGTAATAGTCTCCCCCGATTCCTCGGGCGGGAACACACACGGCAGAGAATTCGAGGCCCCTGTCGGTCGGGAACTGTTTTGGGAAAAGCGTTTGCTGCACCTCGAGGGCGAAGTCCAGTTCCGCCTCTTTGCGCGCGAGTTCGTGGCGGCTGGCTCGCAGTTCGAGTTGGACCCGATATAGCACCAACCCCAGGACCGCCGCCGCCGTAGTTCCGGCGAAGGTCAGGCCGAACGTCGCGTAGGTCGACATGGCGATGAAACCACGACCCACATAGAGCAGTACGCCTGCTCCCACCAGGAAAACCAAGAGGTAGATTCGGTCGCGCATGGTTCGATACAGTCTGACTTAAGTCTGCAGGCTTAGCAAGGGTTTGAAATGCAGGGCCGAGTTCTCACTCCCATTCCTGGAGTCCTTGACGCCCTCACAACCTTTGATTAGGCTCTTCATTCTGACTCCTGACTCCTCGCTCGAGGCGGAACAAGAATGGTTGCACCCCTGCAAGGCCGAGTTCGCTGGGTCCTGATCGTTTGGATTTTCATCATGAGCTCGGTGGGATTTCTCGACCGCGTCAACATTTCCATCGCCAGCGATTATATTGTCAAGGAATATCATCTCACAAATATCCAGCTTGGTTACATTTTCAGCGCCTTCGTTTTTGGCTACGCGTTGTGCCAAGCTCCAGGCGGGCGCATCAGCGATCGGTATGGGGCGCGGCGGGTGATCACAATCGCCACCTTATGGTGGGCGGTTTTCACCTGCCTGGCGACAGCCGTTCCGCGGAACATTGCCCACGTGGTCGCGGCATTTATTGCCGTGAGACTCATGCTGGGCGTCGGCGAGTCAGTGATCTACCCAGCCTCGAATCGCGTGGTGGCCAAGTGGATTCCAACCCAAGAGCGAGGCAGGGCCAATGGGCTGATCTTTGCCGGCGTGGGCGCGGGAGCCGCGATCACGCCTCCCCTGATTACTTACATTATGCTGCGCGGAGGTTGGCGGCTTTCTTTCTGGGTCAGCGCTCTGATCGGTGTACTCGCGGGCATGGTGTGGCTGTGGCTGGCAAGAGACAACCCGGAAGAACATCCCTGGGTGAGCGCACGGGAAATGGAGGTCATTCGTTCCGGCTTGCCCGCCTCAAGCGATGAGGCGAAGAGAATGCTTCCGTGGAGAAGAATTCTAGCGAGCAGCGACTTCCTCTTAATTACCTACAGTTACTTCTGTTATGGCTATGTGGCCTATATTTTCTTCACTTGGTTTTTCCGCTACCTCTCGACCGTAAGGGGACTGAACTTGCGGGAGAGTTCTTACTTCACAACCCTTCCGTTCCTCGCTATGGCGATTTGTTCACCGTTAGGTGGAGTACTAAGCGACCGGATTACACGCCTCTACGGCAAACGATGGGGACGGTGCGGCGTAGCGGTGGTTGGGATAGGGCTTTCAGCCGTGTTTGTGGCTTGCGGGTCCGCTGTCGCCAGTCCGAGGCTGGCCAGCATTGTTCTGGCGGGCGGAGCGGGTGCGCTTTACATATCTCAAAGCACCTTCTGGTCGGTCACCGCCGACATCGCGGGCGAGTCTGCCGGCGCTGTATCCGGCGTCATGAACATGGGAGCACAAATCGGAAGCACGGTCACGGCCACACTCACCCCCATAATCGCGGCGCGTTTTGGTTGGGAAGCTTCGTTCGGAGTGGCGGCATTCTTGTGCGCAACCGGCGCGCTGGCCTGGCTGTGGGTTGATCCTGACCGCAAGCTGTAGGGGGATGGCCTGCCGTCCCCTGCGCGCCAGACGTGCCGGGCCGCTAATACGGAATCTCCACCGTGCGGTTGACTGCCGTCATCCGCGCGGAATCGATTTCATAAACCACCACGCGGAGGGCATATGTTCCCGCGCTGACTTTGAGCTGGCCGCGGAGGTTCAGGCCAGTGCTCAGCATATGCGCGAGGGTGGCGTCGTGCAGCAGCAGGTCGACGTTTCGTTGCGTGCCATCGATCAGGTTGCCATCGCGATCAAAGGCGACGCAGACCATCTTCAAATTCAGCCGATTGCGGTCGCCCTCTTTGCGGAAATGGAGCGCGTGCGCATCGATTCGCGACATGACAGATAGCCGAACCTCCGTTTCGCTCACCTTGAAGAACTGTGTGTGGACCTCAACTGGGAATTCCAGATATTCCGCGCGTGCGAAGACCGCGTCGTCAATCTCCTGCTTGGCGCGCTCTTCCGGCCGGAGTTCCTGGTTTGGAGCCAAGTACCCGTTGCGGGCCTGCACGCTCAAGCCCTTCGCATTCACCAGTTCGACCTTGAGTTTGTGAAGTTTGCCGTCGTACTTCAGGTTCTGGGGCGAGAAGGCAAGCAGGTAAGAGAACTCCGGCAGCGCGCCGGCCATTTGGAATCCGCCGTCATAGTCATTCGTGTTGTGAATGAAGACCCCGCCGGTATCGTGGGCGACGTAGGCCATTACATCATCGTTCATCTCCCGGCCCGTCCGCCGGTACATGGACAGCCTCGCGAGCATGGAGGGGTCAGTCCCACCAAGGCCGCTGTTTCCGCCGGAAGCATGAAACGGCAGGACATTCTGCTGGGAGGCATCGCCGCCCGGGATATCCACCCACAGTCCGCGAGCATCAAGCGCGCTGATCACTACGTGTTCACGGAGGGCGCGGTCGATAAGCTGGTCGAGGTCCAACTGAAGTGTGATAGCCAGAAACCCCTGGGAGAGCCAGAGGATGCTCCGTTGGCCTGGCAGTGCGCCCAATCGCCGCACCAGGTTCTGAAGGACGCGTAAAGACTGCTTGGACTGCTCCTGATCGTTTTGCCAGGCGATTCGCGCTGCCTGTTGAGCTTGATTTGTTGGATCAGGACAATGCGCGGCGTCGCCCCCACAGGCGCAGGAAACATACTCCCACCTCGCGATGTTGAGCAATATGTCATCGTGCTGCTCGTCGAGCAGGTAAGCCTCGTAGGGCGTAAGCGGTGGGCACTCGTGCTCAGCAGGGACGGTTCTCGGCCGGGGCTGGAGCTTGGCGAGCGCCTCGCGCAGCTTGGAGCGATCGTCGGTGAAGTCGAGACCTGCAAGGCCGGAAGATGTGAAGACAGCCGCGCGGTCCGCCGGCTGCATCGAGGAGTCGATATACTTCTCAGCCGCCGCGCGGGTGCGCACCATGTCTTCGAACGAAACCACGAGGTCGTCGAAAAAGAAAGCGACGTAGCGCTGGGGCAGTTCCAGCGCCGGCACGGCTTCTGTTGGCTCGGTGGACTTGGCGCTTGGGGCGACAGGGGTCGGTGGCGCCCCTGCCGGAGTGGCTTTGAAGTGCTCGACTGTGAAGACCGTCACGCTCTGCGGCTTGCCGTTGTCGGAAAGCCGGAAGTCGTCCTTGGTAAGTCCGCCGACCGCGTTGCCCTTCGCGTCGCGCACCACCACGCGCACAAGAACTTCGTTGCGCTGCGCCCGAACTGTAAAAGTCGCCGGGGTTTCCTCGCTCTTGATCTCAGGGGCTTCCTGATTTTGCTGTGCCGCAGCGGAGACAGCGGCCCCAACGTTGGCGATGCCTGCTGCGAGCAACAAGAGCATCAACAATCGTACGCTCTTCGCCGGAGCTTGCATTTTGAACTCCCGGCGCAGCGTCACTTCGCCAGTTGTTGGGCCAAATAATCTGCCAGGCCAAGTTCCTTGATAAGGCTCAGTTGGGTCTCGAGGTAATCGACGTGGCGTTCTTCGTCATGCAAATTCGCCAGCAGCAGGTCAGCGCTGCCTTGGTCGCCGGCCCTGGTGCAGATGGCGTAACCCTTGTTGTAGTTGACGATGGCCGTGTGCTCGCCCTTTAGATCAATCGTGAATTGAGCCGCTACGTCCTTGCCCGCTTCGATTTTTGGAAAGGTCTGCACGTCGGGCGCGCCTTCCAGGAAGAGAATTCGCTCAATCAGCTTTTCGGCGTGTTTCATCTCTTCGATGGCGCGCGTTTTCGTGAAACCGCCAAGTGATTTGTAGCCCCAGTTGTCGCACATTTCTGCATGTAAGATGTATTGAACCGCGGCGCCCAGTTCTTCTGTCAGCGCCCCGCCCAGAACTTCGAGAACCTCGGGTTTGCCCTTCATGGTTTCATGGCTCCTTGAGAGAAGTGACGGCCTGTGCCGAGCGGCAGATTGAGTCGCTCGCAGACTGCCAGGTTTTTCATACGCTGCCTCCCGGGCGGAGTCTAGGCGTGTCCCTGAGAGACAGCGCATGGCCCGGCAGAAGCCTTCCGACCTTCGAACTTCGGGTCCTTATGCGAGGGCCTTTATCCCATCACTTTTCGACCTTCGTGTCAAGCGCTCCGCTCGTCATTCGCTTGACTTCGACAAGGCTCGGTTCTAGAGTAGGCGTGACTGATTCAAAGCACTTGTCCTGGGAGTGTCAGGAAGTCTCTGTTCTCCCTCGATACTGCGAGGCTGGCTCATGTTGCTTCTTGCCGGGTTCTCAGCGTTTGCAGTGTTCTTAGGCATTGCATCCATTGGCTTCCTCATCCTGGTGGTGAGTTTCTTATCCGGGGAATTGTTTGAGCATGGGGATTTGGCAGGCCACGATGCTGATTTTCACGGCGACGTGCACGGCGGGGCGGGCGTCAGCATCTTCAGTACGCGCATCCTCAGCGTTTTTGTGACCGCGTTTGGCGGCTTCGGTGCTATCGGCATCCACCTCGGTCATAGCATCGAGGTAAGCACGGTGGCGGGCGTGGTTGGCGGCTTGTTCTTCGGCACCATCATTTACCTTTTCGCCAGCTTCCTTTACAGCCAACAGGCATCCAGTGAAGTCCGGGTAAGTGATCTGGCGGGGAACACCGCCCAGGTGAGTGTGGCCATCCCGAAAGCCGGCGTGGGACAGATCCGGTGCACGTTGGGCGAGAGCGTGGTGGAAAAGATTGCCCGCTCGCGCGACGGCGAACCGATTGCCATCAATACGCTGGTAAAGATCGAAGCAGTGGTGGGCGAGACGGTTGTAGTGCGGCGGGCGGAGTGACGGAAGCTGGAAAATAGAAAATGGAAACTGGAAAATAGAAAATAGAAGCAGGCTCGTCTCCCGATGGGCTGAGGTCTCTCGAATCCCAATTTCTAGCTTCTATTTTCCAGTTTCTAGTTTCCAATTTCCAACCCGAGGGAAATCATGAGCGTAATTACCCAGTTCTTTGTTCCCATCATTGTGATGTTTGTGGTTTTGGCCCTCCTTGTGGCCATGGCCTTATTCGCCCGGAACTATTTGAAAGTGCCACCGAACGCGGTGGCCGTCTTTAGCGGACGAAAGCGCAAAACGCCGGACGGCAAATTTGTGGGCTACCGCATGATCAAGGGCGGAGCGGCCTTTCGCTACCCGCTCCTCGAGCAGGTGGATTACCTTTCGTTGAATGTTTTCACGATTCCGCTTGAGATCAAGCGGGCTTACACCAAGCAAGGCGTGCCCATTTCGGTAAAGGCGGTGGCCAACGTCAAGATCAAGAGCGATGACATGTCGCTGAGCGCGGCGGCGGAGCGCTTCCTGGGCATGTCGCACGAAGAGATACAAAAGGTGATCTTTCAGACCCTCGAGGGCCACCTGCGATCGATTCTTGGCACGCTGACCGTTGAAGAGGTCAACAGCGACCGCGCGAGCTTCGCCCAGAAGCTGACCTCGGAAGCCGCGGCGGACCTGGAGAGAATGGGCATCGGCGTTGACGTGCTCACCATCCAGGACATCTCTGACGAAGAAGGTTACCTGGACGCCCTCGGCAAGAAGCGAACGGCGGAGGTTAAACGCGACGGAACCATTGGCGAGGCCGAAGCCACGCGGGATGCGAAGATCAAGTCCGCCTTGGCCATGCAGGAAGGCGAAAAAGCGAAGTTCGACGCGGACGCCAACATCGCGGCCGCTCAGCGCGACTTCCAGGTGAGGCAGGCCCAGTTCTTGGCCGAAGTGGAAACGCAAAAGGCCACGGCCGCGCAGGCTGGTCCGTTGTCGGATGCCAAGGCCAAGCAGGCGGTGGTGGTGGAAGAGGTGCGTGTGGAGCGGATGCGCACCCAGGAGCAGATTGCCGTACAGGAACAAGAAGTGCAACGCAAGCAAAAGGAGCTCGAGGCTACGGTCATCAAGGCCGCCGAGGCGGAGCGGCAGGCGGCCATCTTGCGCGCGGAAGCCAAGAAGCAGGCGGCCATTCTCGAGGCAGAAGGCAATAAGGCCGCCCAGATCGCGATGGCGGAGGCCGCGCAGGAGAAATTCCGGCAGGAAGGTCTGGGCCAAGCCGCGGCCGTTGAGGCGCAGGGCCGCGCGGAGGCCGCTAAGGTGGAAGCAATCGGTCTGGCCCAGGCACGGGCCATTGAGGCTCAGGGCGTCGCCGAGGCGACGGCCATTCTGAAAAAAGCGCAAGCATGGAAGGAATTCAATGAAGCCGCCAAACTCCAGACCATACTCGAAAAGATGCCTGCCGTGCTTCAGGCCTCAGCGGGCATTTTCGGAGCGGTTGCTGCCCCGCTAGGCAACATTGATAGAGTGGTGGTCATCGACCAAGGCAACAGTGGGACGGGTGATGGGACGGGAGGGATTGGTCGTATCGCCAAAACCGGACCGGCGCTCGTGTTCAGCCTCCTCCAGCAGTTGCAAGCCTTAGGCCTTGACGTCCCCGGGGTACTTTCGCAGCTGGGCGTCACCCATCCGCCGAGCGAAAAAATCGCCGTAAGCAAGGAACCGCTGAAGGATAAAGGGTAAAGGCTGAGGGTTAAAGGGTGAAGGCTAAAGGCTAAAGAGTGAATGGCAAACGGTAAGCCGCCTAGGTTGCCTTTACCCTTTATCCTTTAACCTTTAGCATTTGAACTACCTCAGCCAAGGATGGTTATGCCTAGCTATCAAGTGGACTCGAAACTCCAGAGCGAGCCGCCCGCCGCCCTGGTAGTGCATTGCGGCGATCATCGCTTCCAGGCGGCCTTCCAGGAGTTCTTGAGCCGGCAACTGGGGCTTGGGGGCAACTACGATCTGTTGGTCATCCCTGGGGGACCTCAGAGCCTGACCCTCGTCGAGTATCTGCCGAAATTCTCCTGGGCCAGTTGGAGGTGGTTCCGCTTCTTCGTCGAGAACCATGAGATCGAGCGGTTAATCCTCATCCAGCACGACGACTGCGCCTGGTACAAGAGCCTTCCGCTGCACCTTCACTCTGCCTCCGAACCGCGCCAGCGACAGGAGGAGGACCTGCGGAAGTTGGGACAGACGCTACGAAAGGATTTCCCCCAGCTTAGGCTTGAATTGTATTTTGCAGCCTGGGATGGAAAAGAGCAGGGGAACATCGACTTCTTGACACTGACCGTGTGACTTGAAGAGGGGCGTGCATCCAGGGCGATATGTCCCCCGCTCGCGGCCTTTAGGCGCTGTATAAGTGACTCGCAGTTGACTTCATTACCCGCGAGCTCGGACTTTGGGAATAGGCTCGGCGTTACTTGCTTACCTTTTCACGGCTTTTACACCACCCTCCGGTCCGTCATTTGACGGATAAACGCGTCCCCATAACACCAAACCCCCTCGCCGCCGTACCTTTGTAACGTTGACAGCTCCCCATTTTTGTTGGATTTTCAACGATGGGTAGGTGTGGCTTCAACCGCGACGCGCCACTTCCATCGCGGGGCGTATAGAATCTACTTGGTTACGGGAATTCTTTCTGGGCCACCCGCCTGGCGGGGTCATTCACCGGAAAGTATTATTCGCATTTTCAATGTGTTACAAAACGAATATCTGGAAGCTGACGTGCTCAAAGGGGAGTCGGAGCGTTCGTCACGCATTCAATCAGCCGCGTGCGTGTGGTTTGAGAGGCCGCAGTTCTTGGGAAGTGACTTTTGCATTCCGCACCACGCGGGACTGATCTTGCCGACATTCTGTCAGGTCCAGGAGGATCACCATGAATAGGAAAGAGCGTGCATTCTTACGGGCGCTGGTTGCCGGCTTGGCAACAGTCCTGATGCTGGGATGCGGAAACGGGACGGGCGTAGTTACAACGACCAAGCCTAACCCCAACGCGCTGACTGGATCACTCGTCACTTTCGGAACTGACCAACCTAGCTGTGACGTGGAATCATTCATGGTGACGATCCAATCGGCTGCCCTCGTTCCGCAAGACGGAAGCGCGGCGGCCTCGATCACTGCCCCGAGCCAGCCGGTGGATTTTGCCAGCTTGGTGGATTTCACAAACATTCTTACTTTTGGGAGCGTTACCACAGGGATATATAACCAACTCACGCTGACGCTCGCCAGCCCAGTGCTGACCTACCTCGATACCACGGCCAGCCCGCCGGCCCCCAAGACCTTGCCTACCTGCACTTCAAGTCCTCCCTCTAACTGTACTTCGTTCTCCAATGGCGGAGCTACGGACACGCTGAACCTCATGTTCAGCCCGCCGCTGACGATCGCGACCGGCGGCACGGCAGGGTTGGTGGTGGACTTTGACATGCGAGATTCGGTGCAGACCGGCAGCAACGGTATGATAACAGGAGTTGTGGACCCACAGATCACCGTCTCGCCCTCCGTAGCGTCGGGAACGACGTTGGGCGAGGCCGATACGCTGTATGGCGAGGTAGTGACTCCGACGCCGGCGTGTACTACCAACTCTGGCTTTACCGGCTGCTTCTCGATTCAGACACAAGGCGGAGCAGGCCAGGTTCTGACGATCCAAGTCAACAGTAGCACGGATTTTGAAGGCGACAGTGTAACCGACCTCGCGGCTCTCGCGCCGAACACCTTTGTTGAGGTCGACGCCATCGTCGATACCAGCGGCAACATTATCGCGCAGGAAGTAGATGCAGAAGACCAAGTCGTTACCACGGGCCAGCACGCGGGGTTCTTGGGCAAGGTCATCGGCGTCACG
>Ga0326728_10025701_pt1 | contig 10505 bp, 10 predicted proteins | sample MB3enrmetagenome_FD_207602 | JGI IMG/M metagenome (GOLD analysis project Ga0326728, IMG submission 207602) | Lab enriched peat soil microbial communities from McLean, Ithaca, NY, United States - MB31MN | ecosystem: Environmental > Terrestrial > Soil > Wetlands > Peat | place: USA: New York... | reverse complement strand
AGCGGAAAGCCGTGGACTTGCTCGCCAGATTCAAGTATGAAAGAGCCTCCCCCAAAAATCCCCCACAGCAATCGGGAGCGAGACCACTGTTCGCCAGTAAACTATTGATTCTAAAGTGGTAGGCGAGTCGGGACTTGAACCCGAAACCCCCGGCTTAGAAGGCCGGTGCTCTATCCGATTGAGCTACTCGCCCACGTTCTTTCATTGTAGCTTTGAACTCGCTCGCTTGGTACCGGTGCGGTATCTCGTTGAATAAGTCGTTTGAGGGAATCTCATCTCTCATTTCGCCCTCGGTACAATCACGCCTGCAAACGCCGAGAGGCACTCGGCCAGCCTCGCTCTGGCGTCCGTTGACGTACTGCCGCACGCGGTCAGGTATGCAGTGGCGCCAAGATCGTTCAAGTCGCCCACACGAGCTCTGCGGATCACCAGGTCGACCCGGCAGCAACGCAGCGGAATCTCCCGCAGACGGGCACAAAGCTGCCTGCAGGCCCGTTCCGCCTTGAACGGAAAGTTCCAGGCCTGGTCGCCCCGCATCAGCACGTCGATATAGCAGGCAATCGCGCATGTTGCCTCGTCGACCGTTGCGGAGAGCTCGTCCGGATCGATTCGCTCCGGCACGAACACATCTGTCTTGCAGGTCCACACCGGCGACTCTGCCGAATTGAGACGCATCAACGCCTCAGCCAATCCGGGCAGCAGTTGCGTCTCGACGATCTCTTGCACGCGCCCAGTCTCCGCGCGAAGGTCCACGAGTCCAGGCCAGTGCGCATCGATCACCGGCGCATCGCCGCCTATCTCTATCTCCCAATCAGCTTCCATTCGATCCGCCGGCCTCGTCATCTGCGCCGGCATACCTGGTAAGGAATCGAACCACGCTGGCCTCGGCCCAGTGAATGTCGTCGCCGCGATCGCGCGAGAGATAAGCGCAGTGCCCGCCGTGTTGCGTCTCAACCAGCAGCACATTGGGGTTCGCGAGCAATGCGGCGCGCGTCTCCGGAAGCAGCCGCACGAACGGATCGTCGACGGCGCAAATGATCAACGTGGGAACGGCGATCTTGTCGACCACGCGCGCACTCGCCGCTCGATAGTAGTAGTCGTCGGCATCGCGAAAGCCGCAATAGCGAGCCACAATATCATTGTCGAACTGCCGCAACGAGCGAATTCGGCCAATGCCGTCCGCCTGGTAAATGTGCGGATAGAGCGCTGCCTTCCTGCGGTAGCGACGCATCAGCCCGCGCAGAAAATGCCATTCGTAAGGCCGATTCACCGGCTCGTGCAGGGCATCAGAACCCGCCGCAAGGTCGATCGCGGGACAAACCGTTGCTACCGCGCAAAGCGGTAAGTGCGCTCCCCACTCGCCGGCCAGCTTCAACGCCAGGTTCCCGCCCATCGAGTAGCCTACCAATCCCACGCGCTCCAATCCGTAGCGACTCGCGTAATGCTGCATCACCGCACCCACATCCGCCGACAATCCCGAGTGGTACAGCGTGGGCGTTAGATCGTCGGTATCTCCGCAGTTGCGCATGTTCATGCGGACGATGTTGCAACCCGCCGTCCACGCCCGCGCTGCGATGCCCTTGATATACCTCGACTCCGACGAACCTTCGAGCCCGTGCACAAGGATCACGGTCAGGCGGCTTGAGCGCACAGCCTCCGGCTGCCAGTCGCAGTAGCACATCACCCGGCTTCCATCCGCCGGATCGACTTCAACTTGCTCTGCAATCGACGAAGCGCGATAGGCTGGTCGAGGCAGATAGTTGCCCAGGATCGTCTGCAGATGCCTGTTGGTCAGTCCCCTTCGCGGCTCAAACGGGCGCAACCCAGCCTTGACCAAGGCTGTCGCGTTTGCAAGGTTTTCATTTTTGGGAAGTTTAGGGTTCACGTAAGCTCGGTGCTTCAATTACCAGGCTGACTGAAGGGGTGCAATTGGGGCGGCTAGTGGGGATCGAACCCACGACATCCTGAGCCACAGTCAGGCGTTCTGCCGCTGAACTATAGCCGCCATGTGCCTCTTCGATTGTAGCATCGAACCATTCAGCCGGAACCTCGCTGAAAGCAGCATCTTATGCCCCATCCCGATGCCAACTCCCGCCCGCCGCACGGCGTGCCAATCACCGGCCGCTGGACCCGCGGTGCATGGATCTTCCGCGACGAAACTTTGCGCGGCCTCGAAATCCTGCTCGACGAAGCATTCCGCATTCCCTTCACTGGGATTCGCTTCGGCATCGACGGGATCATCGGCATCGTGCCCGGCCTGGGAGACGTCGTCGCGGGACTGCTTTCGCTCATCATTCCGCTGGCCGCATGGACCCGCGGCGTGCCCTACATCACCCTTGTGCGGATGGCCGTGAATATCGGCATCGGCGTGCTCGTCGGCTCCATCCCCATCCTGGGCGATGCCTTTGACATCGCGTGGAAACCAAATCGCCGCAACTACCGGCTTCTGCAGCGCCAACTTTGCGAACCCCGCCGCCACACATCGAAAGATTGGGCCTTCCTCGTCGTGCTGGGCTGCGCCATCGGGTTCATCTTCGCGATCCCGATTTTGATCCTGATATGGCTGCTCACCTGGCTTCTGCATCGTTAAATACCCGGCCGTCCCGTCCCTTTGGGTCGCAACCGTTCCGCGATACAATCAAGGAATAATGTCGGGGCGTAGCGCAGTCTGGTAGCGCATCTGCTTTGGGAGCAGAGGGTCGGGGGTTCGAATCCCTCCGCCCCGACCATTTATCTTCTCTCACCGCGCGGATAAACCGGCTACTCCGGTTACTCTAATCACATTCCTCGCCAAAATCCCCACTTCCGTTTAGCGGCTGGACTCTATAATTGCGAAAAATCCTGGCGAACCTCTCGCCGATCTTCTCGCGTGAGCAAGACCCACATTCCACCCTCTGCCCCGAACGGATATCCACAATGGATCAGGTTGCTACGCTCACGGAATTGCCCGAATTGAATCGCACCACCACGGTTGATTATTCGCGGTCTCGCCTGCTGCTCATCAGCATTGCGGCCCTCTATTTGGAGATCGTCCTGATCCGCTGGCTCGGGACCGAAGTCAAGGTCTTTGCATTCTTTCAGAACCTGTCGTTGATCGTGTGCTTCCTGGGATTTGGCGTCGGCTGCTATACGTCGAAAAAGCGTGGCAGCCTACTACCGTCCATTGCAGCAACAACCATCATTGTTGTGAGCGTTGGATTACCATTCCAGAACTGGCGAATCCACCTGAGGGTTTTATCATCGGCAGTCGCAATGAGTTCTGACGCCCAACTCTGGGGACCACAGCTTCACATGTCGCGGTCAGACAGATTCGAATTGATACTGGTTTCGCTCCTGGTTGTCGCCGGTTACATGATTCTCTTGGCAATCGCCATGATCCCTCTGGGGCGTTGGGTGGGTTATTACCTGAGCGCGTCACCGAATTCCGTTTCGGCTTACTCGATTAACTTGGCTGGAAGCCTCGTCGGGATTTGGCTGCTCGCTATTCTCGCTTATTTTTGGCTTCCGCCTTCGTACTGGTTTGCTGCAGCCTTCGCTCTCATCTTGGCGTGCCGGCCGTTCTCATGGAAATCTTCTCTGATTACCGTTCTTCTCTTGGCTCTGACGCTCTGGGGGTTGAGACCCTCCACCCACGGCCTCGTCCTTTGGTCACCCTATCAGAAGATTGAAGCTACTCCAGGGGACAGCGGCCAATACGTCATCAACGTGAATAACGAGACATATATGTCAATCGCAAACGTCTCCCCAGACTATTTGGCTGTACATCCAGATTTCGCTGCCCAGTACAAAGACAGTTCTTACGACAGCCCCTTCCTCTTCACTAGCAGTTTGAATCGGGTGCTGATAGTCGGCTCAGGCGCAGGAAACGATGTCGCCGCCGCTTTGCGTCACGGAGCGGCCCACGTCGACGCCGTCGAGATCGACCCCTTGATTGCGTCGTTTGGACGGCGCCTTCACCCTGAACACCCTTATAGTTCCGAACGAGTAGACCTGATCAATAACGATGCCCGCAACTACATGCGCGAATGTAAACAGAAATACGATGTAATCATCTTCGCGCTACTAGACTCCCACACCGAGTTCTCAGGTTATAGCAATATGCGCGTAGACAATTACGTCTATACCCGGGAATCTCTAACGGAGGCTCGCCGCCTGCTGACCAAAGACGGCGTTCTGGTCATTAAATTCGAGGTACGTGCGCCACACCAGTGGATCGGGCAGCGCTTTTATTCGATGCTTAATGGGGTTTTCGGGCATCCGCCCGTGACCTACTTCGCTCCACCGACGGGATGGCTTAGCCCGGGAAGCATATTCCTCGAATCAGATTCACCTCTTTTGTTCACCAAGGCTGCTGAGAATTCCGCCTACCTGGCCGATCGGCCAACCATCTTCCCCCAGACACTTGCAGGGGCTCCTCAAGCTACCACTGATGACTGGCCATATGTTTACAACCTTGGACGCTTCATCCCACGCGCTTATCTTTCGATCTCTGTAATCGTACTGCTTATGGCGCTGTACATGATCGGCCCGATCGTGAAGCCAGGTCAGTCCTCCGCATGGCAGTTCTTCTTGCTTGGCATTGGGTTTCTTCTGATGGAGACCCAACTCATCAGCCGACTTGCTCTCTATTTCGGCTCAACCTGGCTGGTCAACTCGATTGCCCTGACGGGAATTCTGATCGTGCTTCTCGCCGCGAACCTTTACGTCCGTCATCAGCAGCCCGATCGGCTTGGCATCTACTATGCCCTCCTATGCGTGATGCTGGCTGTCGATTTCTCAATCCCATGGAGCCGCTTACCAGGTTCGGGTGCCGTCATCGGTTCTCTCCTATGCGTCGCATACTGCATCCCCATCTTCTTCTCCGGGGTCATTTTCACTGAAAGCTTTCGCCGGAAGCTGGGCGATAATACAGCGTTTGGAGCCAACATGCTTGGTGCGGTTGCTGGCGGATTGGCGCAGAATCTCTCATTTGTGTTCGGAATAAAGGCTCTTCTGTTGATTGCGATCGCCGTCTATGCGTCAGCCGCTCTGGTGTATCTTCTCAAACCTCTGCGGATGCCCGTAGCTACTCCGTCCATATTGGGTTAAACAGATCTAAGAATTCAGAAGGGTTCTTAGGGACCTTTCTCATCCTGCGGTCATGCCTGCAACCAACTAGCCCGCAAGGCTCGATTTTCGGGTCGGGCTCTCTCTCACGCATTTGGAAAACAACCCGTTTCGGCTACTCCGAATCTCAACCTACGCAATCCATTTGAGGCGCGCACCCGCGCCCTTGAGGAGCCGTGGATGCACATGGTGATTTTCGGGCTGACGGTTTCCTCTTCCTGGGGAATCCAATCTCTTCGTTTCCGCCCTGAGCGTCGTTGACGCGCGATTCCATATGGGCAACAAGATATCTCTGTGCTCCATCGAAGCGCGCGCGCCGGCGCATAGCGTCTATGGCCTTGAAGCGTGCCGTTGAAATAAGCCACGGGCGTGGCTTCTCCGGAATGCCGGCCAGCGTCCATGACTCCAGAGCGGCAGCGAACGCCTCGTGCATCGACTCTTCGGCCAGGTCCAGGTCTCCGAGGAGGCGCACGAGCGTCGCTAGAACCCGGCCCGATTCCGACCGGTAGAGAGTCTCAATGGCCCTGCTGAGTTGTTCGGGCACAGGCGGCGGCATCTACGCCAAACTAGCAAACGGAGTGGCTCAATACAACTGCGCTCAGGCGTCCCCCGCCCACAACTCATCGGCGTTACGATCTCTTGCACGTCGTCTCCATTCGTAAGAGAATAGGGAAAGAAGGACACGCCTGAGAACTTCAGAAACCTCTGAATTTGAACGGACTTGGTCTTAAATCCAACAGAAGAAAAAGCAAAGCTGCCTCTTGGGACGGAGACTTCGAATCCCTCCGCCCTGACCATAGTTCCGACTCATCCCGTGCCGCGGCCTTTCACTATTTAGCCCCGCCCAGTCGAGGGCGTCCCCGATCGAAGCACGGTAATAGGCAACGAATCGGCCGCGGCTGCCGAGCGTCTAACACTGCATATCGGACAAAAATTCAAGTAGTTGAGGAGCGCGCACGTTTGGCATCGTTAGATGAAGCAATAACGGCGGTAACCGTTGAACTGGATAAAGAAACATTGGACAAGAGACCTCTGATTCTGCGCGGCTGGGCTGCGCTGCCCGCCTCTTATCGCATTCCCGAGGTCGTGCCCACGCTCGCCGAAGCTCAAGCCTGGTGTCAGCGGCTAGCCGAGTCGCACTACGAGAACTTTCACGTTGCCTCCTGGTTTCTGCCCAAGGCGTTGCGCCCACACTTTCACGCAATCTACTCCTACTGCCGCATCGCTGACGATCTTGGGGACGAAGTGGGCAATGCGGCGCAGTCCCTTGCTCTGCTTGATTTGTGGGGCCGGGAACTTGACGCCTGCTATGAGGGCCGTACGCGTCACCCGATTTTTGTCGCACTGGCCGAAACTATCCGCGCATGCTCCATTCCCAAGCAGCCATTTGCCGATCTGCTGGTTGCTTTCCGCCAGGACCAGACAGTGACCCGCTTCGCCTCCATAGAGGATTTGATGGCCTATTGCCGCTATTCGGCCAATCCGGTGGGCCGGCTGGTGCTCTACGTTTGCGGCGAACAAAGCGAAGAGAATTTCCGCCTCTCCGACCTGACCTGTTCCGCGCTGCAGTTGACCAACTCCTGGCAGGATGTCCGCCTGGATATCGCCAAGGGCCGCGTCTATCTCCCCCAGGACGATATGCGCCGGTTCGGTGTCACCGACCAGACCATCGCCGACGGCATTGCCACACCCGGGTTTCGCGCCCTTATGCGCTACGAAGTGGGCCATGCCCGCTCACTGTTTGAGCAGGGACTTCCGTTGATCGGCATGGTGAGCGGCGCCCTGGCTCTCGATCTAGAACTTTTCAGCCGCGGTGGTCTTGAGATTCTGCGCGCCATCGAGCGCATGGACTATGATGTGCTCCGGGCTCGCCCTGTCGTTGCAAAACGCACCAAACTGGCGCTCGCACTGCGCGCCGTTAGTGGCAAGCTCAAAGCGGGGCTAAGGGCTGCATGATAGGGGCGAGCATAGCTGAGCGGACCTTTGTTCTTTTCAGTTGGATGCTGGCGCTTGGTTGGTTGCGGCAGGCGGTCTCCGTTCTCAGGGGGATGCCCCGGCTGCCCGACTTGACCCGCATCGACACGGCCGCACTACCGGCCCTGCCGGCGGGCGATGGATCGCATCTCACCGTGGTTGTCCCCGCATGCAACGAAGAGGAATCCATTCAGGCCGCGCTGCGTTCTCTACTGGCGTCGACCGGCCTGCGGCTTCAGATTGTCGCGGTCGACGATCGCTCCACCGACCAGACCGGTGTGCTCATGGACCAGGTTGCTGCCGAGGCGGCAGCTTGCGCGGGGCCGCATCGCTTGCACGTGATCCATAATCGCGACGTGCCCGCCGGCTGGCTGGGCAAGCCAAACGCGCTTCAACTGGGCGCGCAGCAAGCCACCGCCCCCTGGTTGCAGTTTACCGACGCCGATTTAATCTTCGAGCCGTCGGCTCTGGAACTCGCGCTGCGTCAGGCGATCGCCGAACAGGCCGACCACCTCACGCTGGTACCCAGCTTGATTTGCGAGAGCATCGGAGAGGCTGCGATGCAGGCCGCGGTCCAGGCCTTGGTGCAGTGGACCGTCCGCCTATGGAAGGTGGCCGAACCAGGCACGAGGGACTTCTTCGGTGTGGGCGGCTTCAATCTTGTACGCACCAGGGTCTTCACCGACCTCGGCGGCTTTGCCGACCTGCGCATGGAGGTGGTGGAGGATATCAATTTCGGCCGCATGGTCAAGCGTGCCGGCTACCGGTCATGCGTAGTCGTGGGGCCCGGCCTGGCGAGGATTCGATGGATTCACGGTGCGTCCGGCATCATCCCAAACGTCGAGAAGAACGGCTTTGCAGCCCTCCGGTATCGGCTGGGCCTGTCTCTGGCGACCTGCCTGGGAGTCGCGGTGCAGGTAGTGCTGCCTTTGGCGGCGATTGTGGCAGGAGGTTGGGCGCTGCCCGCAGGTTTGCTTACCTACGCGGGCATTGCACTGGCCTTTCACGCCAACCGCCGGTTGAACGGCGTCTCGCCGTTTGCCGCGGTTCTTTTTGCCCCGTGCGCAGCTATTGCAGGTTACGGCTTCCTGCGCTCAGTGGTGCTCACCCTGGCGCGGAATGGAGTGACGTGGCGGGGGACCCACTACCCGCTCAGCGACCTGCGCCGCCAGGTGGCCCGGAGTTCGGGGCGCTAATCCAACGCCATCACTGTGGGCGCCCCAGGTCTCGTCTGCCGCGGAAGATGTCTCTGAAGTGTCCGAGCCCGAAAGCCAGTCCAGTAGAAAACCTGATGCGGATTCCGATCCGTGCTCCAGCCCGGTTTCCGCCTCGATCGCCTTTTGCTGAACAGACACGTAGACATTCGTGAACGCAACGGCGTTCTCTTCGATATTGGGATGATTGCTCATTTCAAGGCCAGTAATATCCCGCGCCTCTCAGATAATCGAACTCCGCCATCAGCGCAGAAGCCAGCAGAGCAAGCGCGATTGCCAGAAACGTGAGCCGCGGGAAGCGCTCCGGCAGCGGAGTGACAGTCTCCTCAGCGTGCTCAAACAGGTGGTAGGCCTCGCGCCGCAGCGCGTCCGATTCCCGCTGGCTGACTGTCTCGCCGGACAAACGTTCGTTGGGTGATTCCTGATCGTTGATGTGAATGGATATCCAACCTGTTTTCCCGGTCTCAACCGAACCGCCGTGATTCTCAGTGACCTGCATAATCACCTCGTTCGCGCGCGCAAAGTTGACCGCATTCCGGTGCGATCGATGCCTTGAACTCTATGCCGTTGAGATGACCGCGACAATGCTGCAAATGGCGTAGATTGAGCCGCTTAGCCTCCCACCTTTGAATCACGGCAAATCCGCGAATCAGTAATTCGTTTCTATTACTGGAGAACAGAAAGTAAGTACCGGACCAGCAGATCTCCGCGATTGGCCGAACCCTCGCGATGGTTGCAAATATCGGTCTTTGTGTCAGGGCACAACATAAGCAGCGATTGAAAACACGTAGGTTACTGATTCCGCAATGCCCAGGATGTCCAAGAAGTCCGAATCGTTAGCACAAATTAGCACAAAGTTAGAAAGATAGGCGGCATGTCAAACCCCGGCCGAAACTTCCCAATTGCCCACAATTTGCCCGGAGCGCGAGATTTGCAATTGCTCACTGTGGAACTTGTTGCCTAGACCCGACGAAAGATCGGAAGGCAGAACGAAATGTCTTCCAGATCAGCAGTCCGAACCACCATAGCCAAGCGACCATTGCAATCACGGCTGGAATCATGGCTGCCGGGTGAAGTATAGGCACTCGGAACGCGAAACCATCTGGGATGAGCAGCGATGCCAGAGCAACGGGAATCGTACACGCGGTAACAAAAGCGCCGGGTTCCAGCCACCACCGACGAGGCCGCACCAGCGGAAATCCACCCACAATGAGCCACCAGACGACGAACGCAGCGCATTGGATGGTAAGAATCAGAACTTCTGCTCTTCGGGTTCTGCCATATCGCTTCTCCACGACGTTATCCAACGTAGACGGCTGGGCGCATGGTTCATGCCACCCGACAAGTAACACTACGGGCATGTTGGCCGCACTGATTACCATCTCCCGCGGTGCGAAAGCACGGTCGATTATGCCCCCTTCGTCACACGGAAAGAAGTTGGCGAACGCCGCTTCCTCTGCTGTCGCTGACGGTGGTATGACCACAGGAACTCGCACTCTTTCGCTCCGAATGTTGGGCCAATAATCCGCTTCCGTGCGAACGATGACCACCGCTGCTACCGTCAGGTGAATAGCAGCCAGCACAACTCCACGCCGCCAGTTCATGCCAGCAAGGATACGCCTTAGATTGCACCTTCTCGATCATTGGTCCCGAGTAACCGCCTATGCGGAAACTTCGGCTGGACAAACCTACCAGAGGCGGTTCCTCCGATCTCCCGAAGCACAAAATCAGTACAAAGATCGTCGAGCGTTCTGTTCCCCTTTGAATTCGCGGCGGTTTCGGACCACTCTTTGTGTCACGGCACGACTTTACAGGCTGCGGAAAACCCTTTGCACAACGGGTTTTGTAACAGGGCATCACTTCGATGATGCCGTAACGTCGCGAACTAAAGAAGGGCTTTTACCCCCTGAGGGACACTTCTATTCAAGATTCGCCCGCTATTCCCATTTTTTCGCGGCCTGTTTAGTCGTGCCGAACAAGGCAACGACCTCAGACCGCTCACGTCTGTGCGCGCACCAGCAGGCAGGTGATGTTGTCGTGCCCGCCGGCTCTCTTGGCCGCCTCCACCAGGTGCACCGAAAGAGTCTCAAGCGGAAGGTCGCGGTTCAGGAGTTCTTCGATCACCGGGTCTGCAAGCTCGCGCGTAAGTCCGTCGGAACAGAGCAGAAACAGGTCTCCGGGCTCGGCTTCGAATTCAAACACGTCGGGCGT
>Ga0326728_10025700_pt1 | contig 10506 bp, 3 predicted proteins | sample MB3enrmetagenome_FD_207602 | JGI IMG/M metagenome (GOLD analysis project Ga0326728, IMG submission 207602) | Lab enriched peat soil microbial communities from McLean, Ithaca, NY, United States - MB31MN | ecosystem: Environmental > Terrestrial > Soil > Wetlands > Peat | place: USA: New York... | reverse complement strand
TTTCCCGCGTGGCAAGATTCGAGAGGCGCAATATATGGGGCTCCTTTAGAATCACCTCGAAACCACGCGGGTCGGGGTTGTCAGGGAAAACCCCTGTTTCAAAAAGCGGCTGCACCCGCAGGTTGAGGTTGCGGACATTTCCTCCAATTGCTTCCTCCATGTACTTCAGAATGCCCCAGACTGTCGAGAAGTTAGGAGCTGGCTTCTGCCAGGTTTCCTTGTTGTTGGGGATGAACCCAGCAGTGATATAGGCCTGGCTAATCGCATCGCGGAGGATGGCGTGCTGGATGTCGCCCAGGGCGAAGATTTTGGCAAGGCTGTGCGCGACTTGGTAAACGACCTTGACATAGTTCTGTTTCTTGCCGCTGTGTGGGTCGACAGGAACCTCAAGCGGATTAACATCAATTCCGTCCTCAGCATCGAGGACCTTGGCTTTCGTGCAGTCGAGGAAGGTCGTGCCATCAGCACTAACAAGCTTGCCTGATATGTATTCCCCTTGGAAATCGAAGATCAGAGACGGGATGCCCGCCCTGGTGAGTTCCCAGAGGAATGCTCCCGCGGTTTGCGTCTTGCCCGCGCCGGTCTTACCGACCATCAGGATGTGCTGGTTCGTCAGTTTCTTTGGAGTGCTTGTTACCGGATCCCAATAAACGAGCTTGCCGGTGTCAGTGTTCTTGCCTAGAAGCAAGCGAAGGGAGAATGGCTCGGCAGGGGGTTGTGGTCTGAGAGTAGCCGAGATTAGCTCAGGCGTAATGGGTTGAGCGACAGCAGGAGTCGTACCTTTCGGCGGGCCAAGAGGCCCATACGGCTTTTCGGGCGGCAGCATCGCGATAGCCTTCTCCAGATCTTCCTGTGCGGCTTCCTGCGCAGGTTTGTGCAGCAGCGGAGGGGCCGGTTTTGGTGGAGCCGGTGGAGCCGGGGATGGTTCTTCCTCTATACCGAGCAGTTCGAGGATGCGCTCCCTTCCGATGATGGAGACTTCGTTTTCTTTGTACATCTCCATAGATTTACTCAGCCCCTGAGTATGGTAGATATAACCTGCTTTCTCGAACACAACATCGAATTGACCAGCTTCAACCTTGCTAATGGCGCCCAATAAAGCAGCGGTTCCTGCGGTGGATTCTTCGAGCAATCCGTAGCGCCGGCTGCGTTCGAAATAGAAGCGGACGAGATTTGCCAATTCCTTGTTCTGCAACTCGCGGTCGAGACGATCCTTTTCATTCTTGGGAACGAAACGCGACTCGAAGACTTTTTGCGTGTCTGCGTTCTTGGCTGCAATCGCCTCTTTCAACATTATGTCCTCGCCAACGCCGCCAATGTTGCTGCGGTACTTAACCTCAATGAGGCGAAAGATGAGCTTATCTTGTTCGGCCCGGATGTATATGAGGTCGCTCCTCTGCAAGCGGATGCTGGAATCGTCCGCCGTGCGCTTGTGTTCGGCGAACAGGTCAATGTGCGAGTCGACAGGGATTAGAATGCCATTCTTGAGGGCCCCACTCTCCTGAAGAAGTAGACGTGTGAGGGCAAGCCCGATAATTTCCTTTGCGTCCTTTGGGTTGTTGATGAGCTTCAGGGCCAGTCGGCCTGAAATGGACTTTAGGACGTCGAGAATCTGCGTGGCGTGAAAGCCCGTTCCAGGAATGCCCATCTTCTTTAGGCCGTCGGAAATGATGCCTTCGATCTCCGACAGCCAAAACGTCGAGATTATGAGGCGATGGCCCACGCCATCGAGAAACTCAGGACTGTAATCGATCAAGTAACTTCTGACCGCGCCTCCACCTGAGCGAGGGTTGTCGAAATATTCGATACCGAAGTTGCGGTCAATCGTGAATACCCAGTCAGAACGCTCGTGGATGTGATTGATAAGGTGCTTGTCCACGTCTGACAGTTCCAACTGAATCGCTGGCACACGCTCGAGCGAATTGCCCCAGTCGTAGTAACACGCGGAAAGACGCGTTAGACCATCAATAGCCTCAAAGAGCATCCGTGCGCAATTATCGCCGGGGAATAATTCCGTGTTCTGATTCGGAACGACCTTGCGTGACCATGTCGCGGAGTCTTCTTTCACATCGAAATCCGCACGGTACTCTGTAAGCAGATTGTGCATCGAGAAGCTACCAGGCGGCGGTTCAGTCTGGCGCGTGAGCACCCTTGTTGAAAACCGGTCGATCAGGATTGTGATGTGGGCTTCGCGAAGTTCGGTCTTTCGCCACTCAGCCGTTGTAACTTTGCGCTTTGAGAACGTGATCTTCGGGAAAAGTGGGTTCGGGTTCGGGCGGAGCAATTCTTCGTCAATGTCCGGCTGGCTACCCTCAACGAGAGTGGCCCCCTCAGTCATCTCATCAAATGAGCTGCCCATGATTTCGTAACGTTGGTCGGCATAAAAGGCGACATCGTAGTTCAGTTCCTTGAACTCGTCGCATTTCTGAATCTCGCGGATGGCGTTCAGAACAAGCAGACCATCGCCAGGGTTAATGACATCGATGCGCAGTGTTCTGACGTAGGGATGATGCTTCAAGTAGCGCCAGATGCGGTCTGCGATCTGGGCGGGGGTTATGACAGTGATGTCACCCTCGTTCAGTTTGTGGCCAAGCAGGCGCAAGAGCGTACTAACGGTCTTGCGCACGTCCTTTGTGTTGCCGTTGGGCAAGATACTCCAATAAAGGTCGATGTTATCGGAGTTGACGTAGACTTCCAAATTCTGGAACGCCAGTGTAGGCGGGACATTAAGGGAGGTGATTCGCTCATGCGCCTCGCGGCTGACCATGGCCGCGGCTTCAGCTTCGGACACACCGTCGAGCTTCTCGGCCCACAAGAAAAGGAGTTGCTGGTATTGGAGCAGCCACAGCAGCTTAATAGGGTGGGTAGGGGCGAGGAGAACAACTTGGTCAACACCATCTGCGTCACCAACCTTTAGGTGGATCGTATCCAGGCGACTGAGCTTGTGCGAAGCGTTCAGGATATTGTTGACCTGGCCGTCATTCGTTGCAGCTTTTAGTTTTGAGCGAATCTCGTCCAGAACCGCTACATAGGATTTCGCGTACGCTACAATTTCCGTCTTGAACTCGCGGAGATCGAAAATCTCGACTACGCCGTTGGGGTCCTTTTCCTGGAATTTGCCGAACAAGTCCTTTCGGGCACTTGTGAAAGTGTCGAAAGTGGAAAGCCCGGAAACTGTTACAGGAACATGTTGAAGGTCCGTCTGCTGTAAATTGCCACGATTGCGCAAGTCAGACTCCCATGCGCCGCAGGTCATGGGATCTGAGATGTTGCTCAACTCTACTGCGTGCAACACCGGATTGAGGGCGATATGGTAGATGTCACGGTTCTTAAGTTTCAGACGGTAAAGCAGCAGACGGCTGCCCTCCTCCCAGCCCTCGCTGTCAAGTTCGGGCTTTTTGCGCGAACGGTGCGCTGTAATGAAGAAGGCCTCCGCACGGTTGCGGATCTTGTTGACCTTCTTTTTGGCGATATCGTCGACCTGTTCGCCGCCCTCAATCCAAAAGGGTTCGCTTTCGTCGGAACTGAGAACGACACCAGCGCGGTCCCGCGCCTGGACAATGACTCTCGCCGCGCACGTTTCACCCTCCGCCAATTCAATATCCTTAAGGCTGACCTTCGCACGTGTCTCGGTGCGTTTGTTATTCTTGATTGTCTTCCGAAGGAACTCCGCACCGACTTCCTCGTCGCTGTCTCGCACGATGAGGAGAACGAAATGGCCAAGATTGGGAGCATTGCTCGGATAGGTCTTCCACTTGAGTTTGACTGGAGCGCTCGTGCTGGCAATTAGGTTGCTACCATCCTCGCGAAAGCCATCCGCAATTCCGCCAGTCTTCGGGTCTCGGATCGGGTCCATGTGCACTTCCACGGTACCTTCGTCCGGGCTATCCTTGAATTTCCACTTCGCGAAATTAAGTTTCGCTCGGGTATCGTCGTTGGCGAGAATCTCTTGAAGCCAACCTTGAGCATCAGCGACATTGCGGGTTCGCAGAAACGATACCAAGTTCTCACGAAGATTATTCTCTTGCGGCTCCAACTGAATGGTCTCAGCAAGATCATCGAGGGCGGAAAGCGTGCTTTGGCTTTCGTCTGTTAGGGCGCCAACGCATTTCAGGTTGCGGTCCAGTCGGGTTTCGATATTTTTCTCCGTAAGATCTAGGTCGGGAATCAAGTCGAGGTGGAAAAGGTACGCGCCGGCTTCCTCCCAACCTGAACCATCGTGGGTGAGAGCAAGCAAGTATTTGATGTGCTGATCCACAGGCAACCGACGTATCGCCGGCTGACCGAGAACCTTCTTGGCGTTGTCTTTGCCACCCTCTGAGAGAGAGTTCATCATATGGCGGCTGTGGGCGCGAAGCACGTTGCCTAGGTCGTAGGTCGTGAAGGTCTGGATGTCATAGGAATCTTCGGCGGGGAGACGAAGCCCTTGAGGAATAAACGCGACCAACACGCCGAACTTCTCGCGGTTGCGCTTTTCAATAAGCGCACCGGTTTCAATTTCGAGACCGTTGGCCGCAGTCTCGGCGAGCACGTATGCTTCAACGCCGTGCTTCTGGAGTTCGGGGTCTTTCGAAATACGCTCGCAGATCATGCGCATGACTTCTACTGGCAAGAACTCAACGCGCTGGCAGTGGTTGTTTTCCTTTTCCAGGAGGAATGCGCTCAAATGGCCAAATACCGCCTCAGCCATTTCCCGATGCAACATCTCGCGAGTAACTTCAAACATCGGCTAGGTCTCCTTGGCTGTCTTCCGATCGATTTCGCGCATCATGATCTGCTGGGCTTCGTCCTCTAACTTGAGCGCCTCGGCGCGCTTCTCGTATGCAAGGCGCACCATATCGCCGATTTCTCTCTGTTTTCTTGGTTCTGGCAGCGGGACCAATACCTTCTTGATCTGCTCGTCGGTGATTTCATCGATAACTGAGCCGTGGCGAAACCTTACAATTTGTTCGTAGCCATAAGGAGAGGACAGAAGGGCGTATAAGTAGCCTGGGTCTACCCGGCTTTCATCAGGGATTACGCGCAGGATGTGTTCTGAAGCTGCGTAGTCTTCGAAATTATTCCAAACAAAACAAGTGCGACCGATTGTGCCGGACCTCGTGACAAGAACCCAGTTCCGTTTCAGGATGGAATCGTCGAGCGCTTGGGTTTCAGAATTAGAGAGATACTTCAGGTCCGTGGGACGTATCTGGACGATGTTCTTTCCCGAAAGAAACGGTGTTCCGTAGGCTTCTCCTACGTAGTTGCGCTTGAAACGTCCGCCCATGATGACTTCGTATGTCAACTCACCTACGGTGCGCTTATTTACCGGACAGTTTTTAATATCAGCGATAACGGACCGAGCAAAAGCATTATAGAAGTGAGCCTCGAGGCGAAATTCAGAATCGCCTGGGGTAGCTTGGATGAGCTCGCGGATGTTCACGATTACTTGATCGACATGTCCATTGCAATTTGATTCGGAATCGTTATTCAGGAACGCGAGGCCGCAACTGTGAAGCACTGCGATCTGGGCCTCGTCAAGTAGGTCATAGGCCCTTTCGCGCGCGGCGAGCCCTTTGGTTATTGCCTCACTGATTTTTGATGTCGCGGTTGTGGCGAGGTAGGGTACTGGAAATCTCCGCAACTGGTCGAGGCTCGCGTGATCAACGACGGAGCCGTACGCGGAGCCGCTAAGGAAGTTACGGGCAAAACTCGACGAGAGAACGGCGAAAATAAAGGGCCCATCCTCGGGATTCTTCGGGACCACGCGGAAGGAGTCGCCCACGAGGGCCCCATCCAGTCGCTTGTCCACCCAGTAAGCCTCACCGACGCGGCCGGAGCGGGAGACGACGATGTTGCCCTTTTTGATTTGCCAATCAATGAGACGAGGGTCAGCCACGAGCGAAACATGAACAGAATGTCCCATCTGATACTCGGCCAATTCCGACGTCGTTTTGTACGGAAGCGACTGGGGAAAAGGGGACACGTAGGCCAAGACGGGGCTCTGAATATAAACGGTGAAAACGTCAGCAAGTTGTGATAATTGCTGGGCCCTAAATGTGCCAGGCATGACCGCGGACAGGTGATCCTGAGATAGGAAGGCTGCCGCATCGAGCCGGAATTGGGCGGTAGCGAGCCTTGATGCGGCGACGAGGCTCATTTTGACCACACCACGGAGTTCAGTTGGGAACTTATCCTCACTTCCGCGCATTGATCGTCTCCCGGTAAAGTTGGGCAATCGTGGGCAGATCGTCGTCATTCACACGGCCCGATGGCTCGACGCTCGGGAGGAAGTCGAGGACGGTTGAGTCTCGGAAGCTAGGGTAGAGGTCGCGGTTTATTATTTCACGGCCCTCTCTGTCCAGCCTGTAAATGATCTTGCCACGACGGTCTTTGCCGACAGCTTTGGCGATGGCCATGAAGATTTGGTAGTCTTCGCTCTGGTCTGATAGGCTTTGCGCTAGTTTTTCCTGTTCGGACTTCCGTCTCAGCATCAGCACACTGGTCTGTGTGCCAGTTCGTGGCAGAAAGGTTTCCACGGGTAGGTCAACGCTGGCCAGAATCTCGCAATTCGAGAGTATCCAGTAGCGAATATACTCGTAGTCGGGGTTGCCGAGAATACCATCAGGCACAACAATGCCAAGCTTACCGGTGCCAGGTCTAAGAAACTGCACGCAGCGCTCGATAAACAAGACTTCTGGAGGCATGGCCGCGCGGAGCGTACCTTCCATTTCCCACCTGTCGCCCTTCTTCGTCCAGGCATGGGCAAGGTCGAACTGCTCGAGAATTTCCTGCCCTTCGACTTTGATCTTGGTTCCAAACGGCGGATTGGCCATGACGATGTCCATCGTGCCCAGCTCGACAAGTTCTTGAGCCTCCTTCACCGGCCAATTCGCTGGTTTCCAAAGGGAGTTCAACGCGAAGAGACCGCCTCGGCCATCATTGTTCATCACCATGTTCATCTGCGCGGTTTTTACAAGGTTGGAATTGAAGTCCACCCCAAAAATAGATTTGCTGGATTTGTGGATTTCAGCGTTGAGCGCCCTCTCCTCCTGCGGTTTCGGCTTGTCTGGATTTTCCCAAGACTTGCGAGCCTTCATGCGAATCTTTTCGGAAATATAATTGAATGCTACAACCAAGAACCCACCGGTGCCGCAGGCAGGATCGAGAATCCGCTGGCCAGGTTCAGGGTTGAGCATTTTGACGGTCATTTTCACAACATTACGTGGTGTGAAGAATTCTCCCCGGGTGCCTTCCAGTGTAGGGCCCACGATTGTTTCATATGCGACGCCCTTCACGTCCACCGACGAATGTAGAAAGTCGTATTTCTCCAACTGAGCGACGACGAACGTCACCACATCGGGATTAAAAAGGGTTCCCTGCGAGGTGTCCGCAAAGAGAGGGCGGAACTCTTTTCGCTCACACACTTCGCGAAAGAGCTGCTCCACACGGTCTTTGACCTCTTTCTGTCCAGACTTCGTGTTTCGTTCATCCGAATTCCGGATAGCAAACCGCGGTCGGCCCTCGTGTTGTTCGTCCTCGATCTTGGCAAACAGAATCTTAAGGAACTCCCAGAAGATCTGCTCTTTGGACCCCCCTTGATTGGCGTGAATGAAATCGTGGCAACGCTTGAATGCGTTCAGCAGATTCGTGCCTGTGGCCACACGCAACCGGGACCGGTCGGTGGTGAAGATTGAACTGGCGTCCTCCCCTTTGCGCGGGAAATCGTTTACAGGCAAGATGTCAGTATCAAACTTCCTCTTCTTCTTTTGGAAGTAGATGTTCTCAACGCCGTTCGTCCAACAGGCAAACTCGGCGTTGGGGCAAGCGATAAGCAACTTTTCGGTTTCGCTTGCCCCGACCTTGCTATCTGTAGGTTGGACAGTTGGCTTGGCAATCTCGATCAAGATTTGAATATCGTCCTGCTGGTGTTTGTTCCTGTCCTCACGGAACACAGCCAGAGATATTTTGCGGGCCACGCTGCGAGAGCCATCTTGCACTTTGACCCTCATGTCCACACCGATGTCAGCCTTGTCGAAACGATATTCTTCGACAAGGGTACGCTCAAAGTTTTGGCGCACCTGTTCGAATTCGTTATCAGGTCGGACCTTGCCATCAACGAAGTCGATGATCTTACCCTCTAGAATTGCTAGTTGGTTATGTTCTTCAGGCATACACTGTTTGATCCCCGGTAATGGGAAACCGCGGTTTGATGACCTGCGAAATGGATGCATCTGACAGGTCAGTGAAGAACCCAAGCTGCCGAAGTCGCTCTTTGAGAGCGTTGTAATTGGCTTCAAGTGCTCGCGCCACGTCTGGGCTGTCGCTTTGTTCGCCCGTAGAATCAATCAGGATACCGTAACGCTCACGCAACCATTTCACGAATTCGGCCACGGTGATGGGCTCCGTGATGAAGTGCCCCTTGCGGGCGCCCACAACAGCAAGTTGTAACAGCATTTCAAGGAGTTGGTTGCCGAGGACATATTTTCGCTGCTTGCCACGTCCACCGTGTAGGAATCCATCTTCGCGGTTCAGGCCACAAAGAGAGGCCATGAGGGCTTTGTGATTACGGGAACGGCTCTTGAATGTCTTCTGGTAGAGGATTTCAACATAAGTGTCGAGCGGGGAAAGCTTTAGTTCAAGAATGGCTTTAATTTCCGGTTCTCTTTCGGCCCCCTCCTCAACCTCGGTAACTTCAGCGAGTTTGGTGCGAAAATAGCCGTCGAGATCTTTGTGGCTCATGTAAGAAACGGCTTCCTCAATGGTGCCTTTGTAGCCGGGGAAGGTCTGCGCGAACTCGTCGAGTTTCTTCAGGACATAGTGCGCCCGAAAGTAACGGAACATGACCCCGTAGTGCTTGGCTACCTTGTGTTTGGCGAGTTCGTCGCAGGTCTTATTTTGGCCGTTCGTTAGGTCAACAAAAATGTCGGGATGGTGCTCACAGCTACCCAGGAGGTTCAGTGTGTCCGGCTTGATGCCCTTGCACTTCGCACATCGTTATTTCTTTGCATCCACGAGCTTGAGAATGAGCGAAAAAGAGCGCAAACAATACAAGGCAGCATGGAATGAGAAGAGCGAAACGAGATATTGGATCAACTCGCGCCGCGGGATGACGTCTCTGTAAACAAGTAGGCGCGCTGTGTCGTTAACGAGAAGCTGCTGTTGTGCGGGACAAAGGAAAGCGTGGGGAGCGACTTTCTTGCGGTTGTCAGGCAGGTCCGTTTTGAAGTTCTCGAGCAACCGCAGGAGAAAAAGTGTCTCTACGTCGAGGCGGCCGGCCTCAGCTTCGCTCAACTTCAGATCGTGGTCGCCAAAAGGCGTGGTGCCCTTCGTGAGGTAAGGCAGCAGTAAGCTACTCTCACCAATAATCAGGCCAGTTTCCCGCAAGGCGTTGTACAAAAAGAGGCTGAGGTCGCGGTCCTGACTGCGAATTCGGGGATCGAGCAGTTTGATAGTACTCATATGGATCGGCTTGAGGTTGGCTATGCGCTCTCTACCCGCGTGACCCATTCCCGCCTTGATGCAGGTTGAGAAGTCTGTGGCAAGCCAGTGTTCTAGCAGTCGCTGCCGCAGCGGCTCTCCATTGATCCCCTGAAAATGAGGTGCGTCGGCCCGGACAATCTCGACCAAGTCTTGGGGATGCAAGGTGTCCTTGGTGGTAGAGGTGATTGGCCGCCCTTTGGTGCGGACGAGGACGAGGAACCGGGCGAATGCTTGCTCAAGAATTATATTGTTGGCATCGATCGGCATTGCCGTCGCCCAGCGGAACGCTTTGTGATTCTTGGTTATGGGCAATGGCTTACCCTCCCAGCTTGGTCATTGCGAGTTTCGCATCTGGGGTACGTTTTACCTCGTAGAGATTCGTGTCATCGTCGGTCAAGATAATCCGCTCAGATGGATAGCAAGTCAGGCGACGCTTAAACATGTCGAGGTTCAGGAAAAAGGTCTGAATCTCGCCGGCGGTCGGTACATAGCCTTCGTGAATCCGACAGAGTATCTCGAAAAGGTCGAGGGGGATCTCAAGATAAACGGCCTTGTCGTGCCGGCGATAGTAAATGCAGTTTGGAAGGAATTCGAGATAATCTGCTTGCTTGCCGATGTTCTCGACGCCAATTTGGAAGTCCGAAGCCGGAAACGCATAGAAAGCCTTAGTCTGGACGCGGCGGGATCCACCCGACCGCAAGCAGAGATTCTCGCGACCAATTGTCTCATTATAAATGCGCTCGGATTTGCTTATAGCCAACGTGAGCTGGTTTCGAAGAGCACCCTGGGGGTCTGCATTAGTGGTAATGAAATCCAGGAAGCAATCGAACTGCCGGTAGGGCTGTAAGTCTTTCCAAGTCGGCAAGCCTCGCTCCTGAAGTTTTTCCTCGTCGCCCTCAAAGTAGAGTTTACGGCGCATCGAGGCATGGTATTTGCGGGCGTTCGCACGGCAATCCTCACGGTCATCTTGGGTCCCTTCAGGGCGATTACTGAAATGGAATTCCAAATGTTGTAGGTCAGAAGGAGCGACCTCCTCCGACTGGA
>Ga0326728_10025698_pt1 | contig 10506 bp, 6 predicted proteins | sample MB3enrmetagenome_FD_207602 | JGI IMG/M metagenome (GOLD analysis project Ga0326728, IMG submission 207602) | Lab enriched peat soil microbial communities from McLean, Ithaca, NY, United States - MB31MN | ecosystem: Environmental > Terrestrial > Soil > Wetlands > Peat | place: USA: New York... | reverse complement strand
TGTAAAGAGGGTAGGTCGGCACTACAACGGCTTGTTGAAAAGCCTGCTTTGATGGATAAGAGGTTAGACCGATAGGGAGGTCAACTTCCCCTCACAAATGTGCGGAACTGCGAAGGTGAGGCTAGGTCGGGACTGAGTAGGCCGGCGTCGGAAGCCTCGTAGGCGAGCCTCCGCACGGCGGCCAAGCGAACGTTGATAGTGGCAGGCGCGAGGTTTCTCTGCTCCAAGAAGAAGCGGTATCGTAGGACCACTGTTCGATTGAACGGCAGCCGCGGCTCCGAGCAGTACCAGCCGATGAATTCATCGATTGCGTGGCCGTACGATTCCTGAGAACTTTCCGCCGTGAGCGAGTTCAGCACCGCGTTTTTCGATTGTTCCAGGTCGGGGAGCCCAAGCACCGTTTTGGGGCCCGGCCGTTTCGTTGTCTTCTGCCGACGCGCCCTACAGGCGGCCTCCTAAGCCGCGAGTTCAGTATGGCAGGAGGGCGTCTGTCTCTGAAGCTGACGCGAACCCCGTATCTCGGGAGTTTGGTGTCCTTTCTACAAGGGTGCGTGACTTGAGCTGACGGAAGTTGCTAATCGGGCGAGGAGGGTGCCGAAAGTGGTCTAGGGCTTTGCGACCGGCGCGAGCGACTTGATCTTCACATCACGGAACCAGATTTCGGCACCCTCGGCTTCCAGTAGAATGCGGCCGCTCTTGAGCGGAATCATCTGCGAAGGGTTCTGGGGGTCGGGCTGCTTGATGTCCCAGGCGGTGTTAACGACGCGCCCATTGACCAATTGCTTCGCGCGATCTCCCTCGAGAATCACTTCCACCGTGTTCCAACCGGCGCGGTCCTCGAAGTCGCCAGATTTCAGAACGCGGCTGGACTCTCCGGGCAAACTGCTGACCCGAGTGCCGGTCTGCATGTCGTCGTCATACATGGGCAAGGTGGGGCTGATGAGGAAGGCGGTCACCGATGCGCCATCGACAATCCAGAGATCACCAGTGTCGGTCTCTTCAATTTGGCATTCGAGGGAACGCGGATAGACTCGATCGGGACCCACGGCCAGGTACAGCAAGCCGCTATCTCGCTTGCCCTCCGAAAACCGTTTGACGCCCCACTTGTACTCAACGTGGATGCGCACGTTGGAAAATTCCTGAGTGGTAGCGAGATATCCGGCTTCAACCTTGTCAGCGGGAACATCTAAAATATGAATCGCGCCGTTCTCGATTCTAAAGACGCCGTTGGGATCGTGGTTCTTTCCGCTGGACTGCAAATAGGTGTACCAGCCGTCGAAATCCTTTCCGTTGAAGAGTGGCGTCCATCCGTCGTCGGCCGCAGAGACATTGACGGAACTGAGTCCACCGGCGGCAAGGAGCAGGCAAATGGAGGCAATAAACACCGCTGATTTCATGAAGACCTCATCTACTCGGAATTTCTGATTTAGACCCCGAGCTTTCGCATTCTACGCTTTTTATGACCTCCAGACAAAGAACTTACCATCGGCTGTGGCGGGACAGCGTGAGACGTGGGAGACAACGCCTTTACGATGCCGGACAGGGTTCGCGACTCAATACGCCTGGTCTGGAGAATTCCAATCCATCCTCCGCTCTTCACTCACCATCGACTGCACAGTGTGCAACCGTGGAATCGCGTTCACAAACCGGGCATCGCCGCAGCAGGACCTTCTCGCCATCACAGCCCAATCGGTGTCGAGCTTGTGCGGCAGGGCAGAAAGTGGGATAAACAGAATCGTGGTTCATAGGGGACCTCCCCGGCGTTGACCCGCCAAGATCGGAGCCGGAAGCAGGGCCCCTCCTCATGAAGAGAAAAATCCCAACTAGAGAAGAATAACGCTTTTCAGCTACAGCGCTTAAAGTGTAATCAAAAAGATTGGCGGGTTGATTCGGCCTGCTCGTGCCTCTGGTTCGTCGCCACAAACCGCCAGGTCAAGTGGTTGGAAATAGGCCACATACCGCCGCCAGGAACCAAAGCTTGAGAACAAAGTCCACATCCTATAATCTTTCCGTGGTCCGCACGGGAGAGGAGGTGTACTTTGAATCGCCGAGAGTTTCAGGTTTCCATGCTCCAACTCGCGGGAACAGGCTTCCTGGTTCCCAAACTGCTTGCGACACTCGGCCCCCAGGCTATGCTCGACGTCACTGAGCTGTACAAGAGGGCGATAGTGATAGATTCCCTTTGTGGCCCGTTTGTTGATTCCGAGGGCTTACCGGGGGCCGCGGCGCTGGCCGAGGTACGAACCTCGGCGATTACCGCCATCAATTTCACGATCTCGGCCCCGGATTTTGAGGGGACGGTCAAGAATATTGCCTGGCTGGAAGCGTTGGTCGAAAGGCATCCTGAGGCGTTCGCAATCATTCGGCAGCACTCGGACATCGCACGTGCCAAACTTGGTGTCAAGATCGGCGTCATTCCGGGCTTCCAATACACGGCGTTTTTCGAAGAGGACGTCGGGCGAATCGAGACCTTCCGCCAACTGGGTGTGCGCATCATGCAAATCACCTACAATAACCGCAATACGCTTGGTGACGGTTGCTTGGAGCCGGGGAACGCCGGGTTGAGCCGGGCGGGGATCGGAGTGGTTCATAAGATGAACGACTTGGGAATCGCGGTCGACCTGAGTCACAGCGGGTATCGCACGACGGCGGAAGCCATCGCGATCTCCCCGAAGCCGGTCCTGATTTCGCATGCCGGTTGCGCGGCCGTCTATCCGCATCCCCGCAATAAGCCCGACGAAATCCTGAAGTCGCTGGCGGATCGTGGCGGCTACTTCGGGGTATATCTCATGCCTTATTTGGTGGCTTCGCCCACAGTGCCGACGCGCCAGCACGTTCTGGATCACTTGATTCACGCTATCAATGTCTGCGGCCCGGATCATGTGGGCATTGGCTCCGATGGTTCGATTCAGAAGGTCGTCCTCACCACGGCTCAGAAGGCTGATTTTGATGCCGACATCGCACGCCGTAAGAAGCTCGGCATCGGGGCGCCGGGCGAGGATCGCTACCCCTATGTACCTGATCTGAATGGGCCGGACCACATGCAGATCATTGCGGAGGAGCTTGGCCGGCGCGGCCAGCCCTCTTCGGTGATCGCCAAGGTGCTGGGGGAGAATTTCCAGCGCGTGCTGGGAGACATTTGGGGAACTACTTAGCACAGGAGACTTGCCATGCACGACCGCCAACGCGGCGCACGCAATCTGCTGGTTGCCGCCATCCTGACTCTCTCGTTTGGTGCAAACGGCTGGGGGCAGAAACCGTCGGAGACGCCCATTGCCGTGCCTGCGCTGCCGGCGGACATCCCGAGCACGGCTCGACTCTATTCCGTGCGCATCATGGGAAATCCGGCGGGACGCCAGGCTGTGTGGACGGCGCCGGACGGCACTCTTCGCGTTTTCTATCAATATAACGACCGCGGACGCGGCCCCAGAACTACCCGCATTCTCAAGCTGGATGCCCAGGGCTTGCCGGTGGCGGAGAGCGTCAGCGGCAACAACTACCTCAAATCCCCTGTGCAAGAAAACTACACGTTTGCTTCCGGCGTCGCCCGTTGGAAAAGCAACTACGAAGAAGGTGCGAAGAAGCTGACCGGGTTGGCCATCTATTTCCCCGTCAACCAAGCGCCCTGGGAGTTGGGACTTCTCGTCAAAGCGGCGATGGCCAATGACGGCAAAGTAAGTCTGCTACCCGAGGGCGAGGTCGGGGTGGACCGCGTCACGGGTCTCACCCTACAATCTTCCGGCCGGAAAATGCATGCAACCCTGTACGTCCTGAGCGGGCTGGATTTCTCGCCGACATACGTTTGGCTGGATGACGGAGGTGCTTTTTTCGCTTTCACGGATTCTTGGACCGCGGTGATCCCGGAGGGGTGGGATTCGGCTGCGAAGGAGTTACAGGCTGCTCAGGACAAAGCGGCGCATGCCCGCGCGGCGGAACTTGCCGTGAAACTGGCTCATCCGGCACCGCACGGCCTGGTATTCGCGCACGTGAACCTTTTTGAGGCTGCCTCCGCCGAGATTCTCAGGGACCAAAGCGTGGTGGTCGCGGGAAACCGCATCCGCAGTGTGGGACGCTCGGATCAAGTCGCTCTCCCCGCCGATGCGGAAATCATCGACGGGACGGGAAAAACCCTGCTTCCCGGTCTATGGGATATGCACGCCCACGTGGCAGATAATGACGGGCTCTTGAATTTGGCCGCGGGCGTCACGACGGTCCGCGACCTCGCCAACGATATTGACACGCTCTTGGCCCGCCGCCAGCGCATTGCCGAGGGCAAAGAGATCGGCACGCGTATAGTCCTCGCCGGGGTCATCGACGGCCCTGGGCCCTTCCACGCGCCCACCAAGGTCCTTCCTTCCACGCCCGAAGAAGCCCGCGCCGCGGTGGACCGTTACGCGCAGTTGGGCTACGTTCAGATCAAGATTTACAGTTCCGCAAAGCCAGAACTGGTGCCGGTCATCATCCAAGAAGCCCACCGGCTGGGGCTGCGCGTGAGCGGGCATATTCCGGCGGAGATGACCGCCGCACAGTGCGTCGAGTTGGGTTACGACGAGATTCAGCACGCCAACTTTTTAATGCTCAACTTCATGCCCGACGTGAGAGACACCAATACGCCCAGGCGATTTACCGTTGTCGCTCAGCGCGGCGCCGATCTCGATCTCCATTCTCCCGAGGTGCAAAACTTCATCAACCTGCTTCAGGACCATCACACCGTGCTCGACCCCACGCTGAGCGTCTTCGAAAATATGTTTACGGGAAGCTTGGGCACCATACCCCCCGGATATCAGGCCGTCGCCGGGCGATTGCCGCCGCAGGTGCGCCGGGGACTGATGTCAGAAGGCCTGACGCCCCCTCCCGGCATGGCTGAACGCTATAGGGAATCTTTTGCGAGAATGATGGAGCTGGTCGGCATGATGTATCGGGCACGGATTCCGATCGAAGATGGTACCGATGCGATGGCCGGTTTCACCCTTCAGCGCGAACTCGAACTCGATGTCCAAATGGGAATCCCGGCCAACAGGGTTCTTCAAAACGCCACGCTGAACGCTGCGCGCATTATGAGGTTGGATGGTGAGCTGGGCTCGATTGCTCCCGGCAAGCTGGCCGACCTTACGCTGGTTCAGGGCAATCCGGTGGACAGTATTAGCGACGTACGAAAGACAGTATGGGTGGTGAAGGATGGCTTGAGTTATAAACCGGAGGAGTTGTACTTAGCGATGGGAGTAGCGCCCTAGCGAGAACTCTATAAATGATTGTACCGAGACCGAATTGAACCCGCCGACCGATGTGACGGTAAACAGCGCACTCCTGCATTCGGTTCGTCGTCACCACACTCCAGGTCAAATGGTGGAAACGGGGCCACGCCACATTTTCTGTGCGGGGCTGACCCAGGATGCCTTCTGGTTGCCGTATCACCCAACCAGGTAGATGTCGTGGCCTTCGAGCGCGAGCAAAATAGGCGATTTTCCGCACTGGTCTTTATGCCAGGAATCGGAAGTGCAACTGGTTGGGTTCCCTCTATATGCCCTGTTACCCAGCTTCGGGGAACAAGGACGGGAAGCCGACTCATCGTCAAGCGGGATAGGTAAATCCTACGCCGGGGAGCCAGGGGTTGCACTTCTACCAGCTGGCCGTTACCCGACGAAGTGGGCGCCTATCATGTGTTGCACAAAGTGTCCTTTTTGAGATGGAGATAATGCTCAAGCCTCGCGTGCCGGGCCGTGTTTACGCCATCTCAAAAACAGTGCGCGGTATGTTGCCAGCCGTGGCCCAGACGTTTTCAACTTCGGAGAGCGGGAGGGTCCTGGTTTCGATTTTAAAACCACCGGGTACGGTTGCTTTCATTAAATCGTCAATAGACTTCACAAGCAGGTCCACTGGAATACTGCCAATGCCGCTGCCCATGAGCGTGGTGGCCGAAGAACGAAGTGCCGCGCTAGGCAGTGTAATATTTGATGCGCTCACCGAGCCAATATGTACGAACCGGATGGGCACCGCGTCTTTTCCCGCCTTTGCCCCGGCAATAATAATCCGTTCAGCGCTTGGCCCCCAGAGGTAATCCAACACAACATCGATTCCATCGCCGCCGAATTGCTCCTTTAGGGCATCCTCAAACGCATCGCCGGCGTCACCGAGCGCGATGGTCACATCAGCCCCCAAGGCAGACAGTGCTTTCAGGGCTTCCGTATTTCTGCCTGTGGCCACGACCTTTCTTGCGCCCATATATTGGGCGATCTGAACGGCCAGACGGCCCGCCGTGCCGGTTGCTCCGTTTACAAGAATCGTTTCTCCTGTCCTGATCTTGGCACGTTCTTTGAGCGCAGCCCATGCCGACATGCCCGGATTGGCAATGGCGGCGGTCACATCATCCAGATCGTCCGGCAGAAAAACACATTGAGATGCCCGAATGACCGTCTTTTCGGTCATGCTTCCAAAGGGCGCTTTCGGAAGCACAAAATATACACGGCGGCCATCATCGAGGTGACCCACCCCATCAATCCCCACGACGAAAGGAAGCTGACCAGAAGAGCTATAATGTGTGCCGGAGGCCCTGCTCTTGACCACATTACTGAGCGCGGCGGCGGTGACTTTGATGTGAACTTCTCCCATGGCCGGGACCGGCTCTTTGAAATCTCCATAGACGGGCGGTTTGCCCGGTTCCACGACGATTGCGGCTTTCATCTCTTCCCTCCTGAATGGAATGTGTGTATCATACACATATCGGATGCAGGCTGTCAAGGAAAGATTCATCATGAGTAAAGAAATTCGCGAGCTTCACCACGCGCTTGTAGACTTGATGGGCCTGATGAACAGGCCCCAACGCGACAGCGCGCTACTTCAGGAAGCCGGGGTTTCGCTCGACCGAGCATTGTTTCCGTTGCTGGTCGTCGTCGCGCGCAAAGGCCCCGTTGGGGTGGTAGAACTGGGCGAACTTGTTGGAAGGGATTACACGACCGTAAGCCGACAGATTGCCAAACTCGACAGCCTCGGCCTAGTCAGCCGGCGTCCTTCGAAAGCTGATAAGCGGGTGCGCGAAGCGGACATCACGGCCAAAGGCAAAGAAGTGACAAGCGCCATTGATTCAGCTCGCGAACGATTGGCGACCGTACTGTTTGCGAGGTGGAGCAAACGCGACCTTCAGGATCTCGCGCGGCTGACGCGTCGGTTTGCAGATGATCTTCAGTCCCTGCTTTTGTCGGAGCAGCCGTAATTCTTTCGGTGACGGTTTCATAAAGGGTCCTTTATGTTACGGAACCAGTCCGCCACCTGGTTATGTCGCCTAACCTGATAAATGGCCCAATCACGCGCAGATCTCCAGAATCGGGGTTCGGGTCCTCGAAGCCGACTCGGGGGAGTCAGGAGCGCTGCACCTCTACGGGTAAACCCCTTATGCTGCCAAGTGGGTAGCCATGAGTTATTGGTAGCACGGAGGTGTCCGTCAGCAGACGGATTCCGCCCCGGTTCTTCCCAAATTCGAGCGGCGTTACGATGTTTCTTATCACGAACGGGAGATGAAAAGCCGCACAGGAACGCAAAATACGCGTACCTGTGCGCTGTGGTCAAATTCCGCCCCGGGTCGACACATCAACAGCCTACTCGTGGAGCCAGTCGGCCAGAGCTCCGAGCCGTTCGGTCAGCCAGAGATACCAATGACGTACAAAGCGTTGACCGAGTCCAAAACAGCGACAATAATCCCGAGGTAGTTGCAAGCGAGTGGCAACTACCACCCTTTTGCGATTGCCGGAAGGAGTATCGCTCGTAGAGAAGTGTGGGAGTGGGCATAGGGAGCCCCGTTAGGGGCTTTTCACCCACCCCGCTGAGCGTATAAGGCAGTTAGTTCCCGGCGGTTACGTTTCCAGACCTGGATTTTCGAAGCCTAAATCAAATGACCAGAGGTCGATAGAAGCGAGTATGCTGATCGGTCTTTTAGTTGCAAGTAACTTGCAATAATCCTCGTAAAGGAAGGAAACATGGAGCAAATAAGTAGCCGATTGGGGCCGCCGAAATTCCGAGCCGCCAGTGTTGCGGGCCTGCTGGTTCCAGTCATGCTACTGGCGTGCATTTCAGGCTGGGCCAATTCAGTGGGGAGCATCTCAGGAAGGGTTCTGGATCCGAGTGAGGCGGTAATCCCGGGTGTTTCCGTCGTCATCTCCAACGTGGAAACGGGAGTGCGGCAGACGACCACCACAAATTCCGACGGGTTCTATTCTCTGCCTGCGTTGCCTCCCGGCCAGTACCAGATCGAGGCTCATCAATCCGGATTTCGCCCGGTTCTTCGGTCCGGGATTGTCCTTGAGACCGGCAAAGCGCTGGAAATCGACCTGAAACTGGAACTGGGTGAACAAAGCACGGCGGTGACGGTCACTGAATCAGGGCTCCACGTGGATACGGCCGACACCTCGATGGGCGAAACCATTTCGAGGACGACGCTTGCATCCGTTCCCTTGAATGGCCGCAGCTATACAGATTTACTAGCTCTCCAGCCGGGCGTCATTCCGGCCAGCTCGCAGCAACCCAACGCCGTGGTCATGTCCGGATGTACGAAGACTGCTCCTTCCGGGAACCTCAATGCCGGCAACCTCTCGGTCAGCGGACAGCGGGAAACAAACAATGGTTTCGCTGTTAATGGAAACAGCGTTGAAGAAGACTTCAGCATGGGCACAGCACTCATCCCGAATCTTGACTCCATTCAGGAATTCCGCGTGCTAACGAGTAACTTTGATGCCGAGTACGGCAATTACAGCGGTGGGCAGATTGTTGTTACGACCAAATCGGGAACGAACGAGTTTCACGGCAGCGGCTTTGATTTCTTGCGAAATACGAACTTGGACTCGCGAAACTATTTTTCCTCGGATCGTGCCCGTTACGACCAAAGCCAGTTCGGCGGCACATTCGGCGGCCCCATCAAGAAAGAGAAATCATTTTTCTTCATCGATTATCAGGGGACCCGGATGACCGAGGGCGTGGAGACAGGCTTGATTTCTGTGCCCGCGATCCCGGAGCGGACGGGCGATCTGTCGGGTATCGCGAGCTTGCTCAACGGCGCCGTGAACGGCCAGTCATGGGCCGACTCGCTTTCGCAGAAACTCGGCTACCCGGTGTCTCCCGGAGAGGTGTACTACACTTCTGGATGCACGAATTCAGCGCAGTGCGTCTTGCCCAACGCTGAGATTCCGCTCGCCGCCTGGTCAGGCCCGGCCAAGACCTTGCTGAACTCCATTCCCCTGCCCAATCAGGGGGCAGATATCTTTTCGACATCCGCATACAATGAAACCCTGCGCGATGACAAGGGAGCGGCACGAATCGACATGCCCACTGCCCTGGGAGTTCTGGCCGCGTACTACTTCTTTGATGACTACGGCCTCGACAATCCCTACCCAACGGCGCAAGGCGGCGCCAGTGTTCCGGGCTTCAATGCCATCACCCTCGGCCGAGCACAATTAGTGAGCCTTGGCCTGACCAAGGTCCTCGGCCCAACCATGGTCAACGAATTTCACTTGAGCTATCTCCGGGATGCGAACAATGTGGGCCAGCCGCAGGGAGGCGTGGGCCCGAGCCTCGCGTCCCAAGGGTTCGTTGACAGCTCAGGTAATCCCTCCATCTATGCGCTGGCTCCGCAAATCGGAGGCATCGAAAACGTCTCGTTCAATGACTTTACCCTCGGCGTGGATACCACCGGGCTCAAAGAGGCCAACAACACCTTCCAGGTGTCGGAGAACTTCTCCAAAGTGACGGGAACACACGTGCTCAAGGTTGGGGCGGGATTCCACATCGACCAGGTTAACATCAACCCCGACGCCACCTACAACGGGGCGTTCTCATTCGCCGGAGCGGAAACCGGATCCGACTTCGCGGACTTTCTGCTGGGCATTCCCAGCAGCTATGCACAAGGGGACTCCCTGGCATTCTATCTTCGCGACAAATACGTGGGGATCTACGCGCAGGACAGTTGGCGGGTGAGGTCGCACCTGACGCTCAATTATGGCTTACGTTGGGACCTGCTCCCGCCGTGGCGCGAGAAATACAACCAACTTCAGACCCTGGTCCTGGGCGAGCAGTCTCGGGTTTACCCGGGAGCGCCCAATGGATTGGTATTTCCTGGTGACCCTGGTGTTCGCGCGACGTTGGCCCCGACGAAGTACCCTGACTTTGCACCTCGCCTCGGTCTGGCGTATTCCCCGGATGCCCAGAGGGGATTGTTGGGCAGGATTCTTGGCGGCCAAGGCACCACCAGCCTGCGGGCCGGATTCGGCCTGTATTATACTGCCTTCGAGGGGCTGTCCGCGGGCATCATGAGTGCGAACCCTCCGTATGGATACGATTACACCAGTCTAGCGCCCCCTCTATTCTCTAATCCCTTCATCACGGCGGCGAGTGGTCAGAATATAGGGCAGCGGTTTCCCGAGCCTATTCCGGCGTTTGGGGCCTCAGCGGCGAATCCTAATTCCAGCGTGAACTGGCCACAGTATTTGCCGATCACCGGCGTTCCCTCTTTCTTCCACCAGA
>Ga0326728_10025697_pt1 | contig 10506 bp, 14 predicted proteins | sample MB3enrmetagenome_FD_207602 | JGI IMG/M metagenome (GOLD analysis project Ga0326728, IMG submission 207602) | Lab enriched peat soil microbial communities from McLean, Ithaca, NY, United States - MB31MN | ecosystem: Environmental > Terrestrial > Soil > Wetlands > Peat | place: USA: New York... | reverse complement strand
TTCCGAGTGTTTTGGCGACATTTTCTGATTCTGTTTGCCGTCGGCGTTTCCAGCTTGTCTTGGTATGGTGGTGCGGTTTAGGGTGTGGCCCATGTGATCGCCTTGATCACTAAAGGCGCGGGCCGGGGGTGCTCGAAACACCCCCGGCCCGCTAACCAGACCAACTGAGAAGGAGTTAGCCATGGCTAAAGCCAATGGTAGTGCCACCGGCACGTCCGCAGCAATGTCCCCTTACGCTCAACAGCAGTTGTTCGCACTACTCTCCACGCTGATGGCGCCGCGCGATGCGGCGCAGCCCGATGGCCTGTGCCAGTTGATCGTCGACGGCAGCCTGCCGTGGACGGTGCTGCCGCGGGTCGACGGCGCTTCGTGGTGCTATCTGTCCAAGCCTGCCGTGGCGCAGCAGTACGGCAACTGCCTGTTGTTGCATGCTGCGTGAGGGGATTCAACCGGAGGGCGGGGGCCGCAAGGCCCTCGTTGGCGTACAGGACGACATAGCGTGTCCGCGCTTTTTCCGTTCACCTGTTCGGTATGGCCGTTCAATATGAACTATAGTGTTGTTATAAAACCATGACATAGGGATGCCTGTTGTACCGTTTCAAGGAGAGCGATCATGCAGATACAGATGCAGCGTTGGTTACTCGAATTTCCCGCGACCATGCGCAAGGCCGCGCTGATGGACGACCTCACCGGCGCCAATAACGCCATGTTGTCGCTACAGGAACACTATCGCAGCCGTTCGGCGGACGAGCGGCAAACCATTTTCCTCAGCCTTGCCCGCACCATTCTCGAAGACCTCGACAAAGACAGTCACCGCAAAGTCGAGGCATTTCTGCTGCACGTCGGACTCTTGCAGCCGCAGCGCGTCTGAGCGCCGCAGCCCCGTCGCCGGCACACTACCCCGCCCCTTTTTTCTTGATGATTGACTGTCGCGACAGGTAAAGACATGCTACTTTCCGTTATTTAATGTGCGGACCCGGGGAGCGATAAAAACAGACCGGGCCGCTGCTCCAGCACTGAGGAACAGTTCAAAATGACACGCACTTCCGTCCAGCGGCGGCTGATTACCCCCAACGCCTGGGGCAAGAAAAACCAGCTCGGCCAGCAAAGCGCCAATCCGGCCGAGCGGACCTGTTCGCATTGCTCGCATCGCGGGCTGGTGCAGGAAACCACCATTGCCGGCACCATGTACCGCTGCCCCGCGTGCAAGAAACTGCAGTTCTGAGCGCACGCAGCATATGAGATGGGTCAACGACACGCACCTTGCGCGCGTGCCATAGTGCTCAGCTTGTCAACTCGCCGTCTTGAAGATCGATCATGGCCAACCTGTTTACCCGCATCATCGACAAAATTTTCGGCCCCAACGAGCCGCCGACGCCGCTGACGCCAGCACAACTCGCCGCCGGCGAACGTTTCCTGTTTGAAATTTTCTCCCAACAAAAGGTCAAGGCCTGGGAACCGGTTGGCGCCGTGATGTTTTCGCCGCGCCTGCGCCGTAACCGGCCGGAAGCCATGTATATGGATCAAGCCATGACCATGCTGTTCGAAAACCGCTGGGTCGAAACGCACAATGTGCGCTACCTGGTCATGACCGATGCCGGCTTCGCGCGCATGCTGGCGCTCGGCTTCAAACCCAAGGAATGAAAATCGCGGCGCTGTACGCGCCGCGCCCCCACCCATGCATATCGACATCAATCTCGGCGCCTGGGGCGCCCTGTTCGCCGGACTGCTGATCCTGATCGCGCCGCGGCTGTTGAGCACCATCGTCGCGCTCTACCTGATCTTCATCGGCGTCGTCGGCCTGCTGCATCTGCACTGACACGCGCTCAGCGCGTCAGCACCTCCCCCTCCTCGCAACCGTAGCGCTGCAGCGCCGCCGGGCACGATCGCGCGCCCAACGCCTTATCGGCGCACAGCCAGAAACCGGTCAACACCTGCCTGCCGCCGGCATCCGGCGCGCAAGTCAGCAGAATCGAACGTTCCGGCCACGCCGCATTGCGCAGCGCAAACGCCTGACGCGCCGCGGCGCTGTCCGCCACCGCAGGCAGCGTCGGCGCCGCCAGCGTGCCGAACACCCCCAGCGCGTCGGAAAAATAGCGGTTTACACCCCGATAGTAACCATAGGGATCGGCCGTCTCGCTGCCCGGCCGATGGTAGCTCGAGCAGGTGCCGTGCTTGCTCCACTCATGATCGATAAAAGTGCTGGCATTGGCGAGCCAGCCCGCATAGGGATTGGCAAAGGCGAGCTTGGCCGGATCGAGCGCACCGACCCGTTCGCAATCCTGCGGATAACTGCCGTCGAGGTTCTCCGGCCACAAGCCATGAAACAGCAACGGCGACTGCTGGCTGCGGCAAGCGCCCGCCGCCAGCTCGGCGCCGCTCTTGCCGGTGCCGACCCGACACCAGCCTGGCAACCACTGCGTCGCCAGCAGATAAAAATCAAAGCTGCCGCCAGCCATGGCCGACGCCGACAGCCCCAGCAGCACACACGCCAACGCACTTTTCATCGATCGCATCCGAGCGCTCCGGCAGCCAAAAAATGACATGCATATAGTATGCTGCGCCGCATTATCCGCATAGACCTGTCCGATGCCGATTAGCCCCAATGGCCCGGGTGTGGTAGCCTAGGCATCCAGTCTCCAGGCGCAGAAACCGGAGCCCATTACGGACACCCCCATGAACGCAACACAGATCCTCGGTTTCATGATCCAGGCAAAGAGCGACACCCAGATCAACTGGGCGGCACTGCCTGCGCTGTACGCCGTCACGCTGGCCCAGATCGCGCCGAAACTGTCCGAGGAAGAGCTTTTCAGCCTGATCGCCATCGGCTCGGTACTCTACGAACACAGCAGCAGCGAACTGGTCGCCAGCGCTGCCACCGACCAGCTGCTCAAATCGCTGATGGCCAAGCGCCAATGAAAAAGCGGGGCTTTCGCCCCGCCTTCATTCTGCAGTCACCTTCCCTTACTTCGCCGGGCGACCGGTCTTGATTTTCTCCAACTGAGCCAACGCATCTTTCAATTGGCTATCGGACAATTTCACCAGCGCAGCCAAACCGGCACGCAGCAACTCGCTCTTCTTCACTTCCTGCCCCAGCGCCAGCACCCGCTGCTTGAGCGCGGCAATCTGGGCGTATTCCTGCTCGGGGATGGTGAAGCTATCGCGCACCAGCTTGGGTTTCTTTTCCGCCGACTTCTTCTTGCTCTTGGCGTTCTTGCCGGCCTCGAGCGCAGGCACGGCCGGCTCTGCCACGGCCGGCAAAATCACCACCGGCTTGGCCGGCGCCGTCGCAACCTTGCTGGCGACAGATTCGGCGGCAACCGGCTTGCTTACAGCGGGCTTGCCGGGTGCAGCACGCCGGGTCGCCGGCTTGGTCGCAGGCTTGGCGGCGGCAGCCGGTTTCGCCGTGGCGGGCTTCTGAGCCGGCTTGGCGACCGCCGGCTTGGCAGCAGCGGCTTTTACCGTTTTGACCGGCGTGGCGCTGACCGGCGCAACAGCAGATTCTGCCTTGACGGCAGCAGTATTGGTGGCGACCGGCTTATCCGTCACCGGTTTTACTGCGGACTTGCTTGCGGCTTTCATTAAACCCCCTTGGACATACGAAACGAAAACAGTATAAATCGTTTATACCGTATATCAAGAAAACGACGGCAACGCAGCGTCCGCAGAGGCCAAAAGCACCACACAAGCCCATTTTTTGCACAGCAAAAACCACTGCTGCGCCGACAAGCGCTTAGCCGGTTTACCCACAATTTTATCCACAGAAACTGTGGGCAACGGCTTAAAGTGCACTCAGGATTTTCTGAGTGTTGCCGCCGCCTCGCGCAGGGTCTGAGCGGTTGCATCCCAATCGAGACAAGGGTCGGTGACCGAGCAGCCATAACGCAGCGCCGACAGATCCGGTCCCAGCGGCTGGTTGCCGGCCTCGATGAAACTCTCGATCATCAGCCCGACGATGCTGCGATTGCCGTGCACGATCTGCCGCAGCACATCGCCCACCACCAGGGGCTGGAACGCCGCCTGCTTGCCGCAGTTCGCGTGCGAGCAATCGATGACGATATTCTCCGCCAGGCCGGCCTTGCGCAGCGCATTCTCCGCCAGCGCCACGCTGACACTGTCGTAATTGGGCCGCCCTCCGCCACCACGAAGTACCAGATGCCCATAGCGATTGCCACGCGTACGGATGATCGACGAGCGTCCCTGGCCATTGATGCCGAGGAAGCTGTGCGGCTGGGCCGCCGACATGATGGCGTTGACCGCCGCGCTGACCGAGCCGTCGGTACCGTTCTTGAAGCCGACCGGGGTCGAAAGCCCCGAAGACATCTCGCGGTGCGTCTGCGACTCGGAAGTGCGCGCGCCGATCGCCGTCCAGGCAATCAGATCGCCGAGATACTGCGGCGCGATCGGATCGAGCGCCTCGGTCGCCGCCGGCAAGCCGAGCCGGCCGATGTCGAGCAGAAACTCACGGGCGCGCACCACGCCCTCGTCGATCTTGAACGAGTCATCCATGCGCGGATCGTTGACGAAGCCCTTCCAGCCGGTCGTGGTGCGCGGCTTCTCGAAATAGACCCGCATGACCAGATACAGCACGTCGGACACTTCGTCGGCCAGGGTGCGCAGACGGCGCGCATAATCGAGACCGGCCGCCGGATCGTGAATGGAGCAAGGTCCGACAATGATGAATTTGCGCGCATCTTCACGGTCGAGAATGCGCTGCAAAATGCGCCGCCCGGTCAGCACCTGTTCGGCAATATCGTCCGGCAGCGGCAAACGCTGGTGGACTTCATCCGGCGTCGGCATGGAATCAAAAGATTCAATATTGAGATTTTCTGTTGTCAGCATGGCGAATATTAGAAAAATTATAGCCGTAACAGCTTATCAGATTTGACCGGCACTATTCTGTCTTTTTCCTTACGCCAACCGCCACAAGAATAAGCAAACCCAAGCAAAAGCAGAGGGATCAACCCCGGCCAAAATCGCCGCGCCGATCAGGATTGTTGCCCGGCCACGCTTTAGGATGATTCCCGCACCATCACGACAATCACGATCTGGAGACCCACAATGCGCCGATTTGCCCTGTTGATTCCGCTGGCCTTGAGCGCCAGCACCGCATTTGCCCAAGACATCCCGCCGACCTCCACCGCCCAGCCAGCCATCAGCCTGACCCGCGCCATAGAAATCGCCGAGAAACACCTCGGCGGCAACGCCACCGAGGCCAGCCTGAGCCAGACGGACCGCAGCGTCCGCTATGAAGTCGACGTACAAAAAGGCATGCACGAATACCAGGTCTATATCGACGCCAAGACCGGCCAGGTCATCGGCGCGGCGCCGGACGTCATCGACTGATCATCCGCACAGCTGGACCGGATTCACCGTCCGGGTTATACTGATTGATCATCTGGGGGCGACCTGGTTTCGACGGGGGTTGCGAAGCGGATGAGGGCATACCGGGATTTCAGTCACCCCGTAAAACGCTGAATTGCAATAACCGCTAACGATAGCGAATTCTCGCCGGCTCTCGCAGCCTAAGGCGCTCTGCAACGGCTCGCTGATGGGCCGTGGAGGCAACTCCCGCAGAGTCATTCCACATCAGCTCGCTTTGGTTCGGGTTACTTGATCCGAAGCTAAACTTAAGGTAACTCGCTCTGAACCAGCCTGCCAGTCGGCGGGGGATGGGTTAAATTCAAATGACATGGCTAAGTATGTAGAACTCACCGTAGAGGACTTTCGGACGCGGGTTCGATTCCCGCCGCCTCCACCACCTCTTAAGCAAAAGCCAGTAACGACGCGGTTTACCGCCGAATTACTGGCTTTTTCTTTGCGTTCGGTCACATCCTGACACAGACCGTCATCCAGCCCAAAGGCTTTGGCTGCGGCAACGGCCTCTACGCACCAACGACCAAAGTACGCCCCGCCTTCAAAATTTTCGTCATCGTAGGTGTACCTATATGGTCGTTCTTGGATTTGCCCCCCGTATAACAGGACACCGATCAACGCTTAAGTCGATGAAACCGCCAGGCGTCGAAACTCTCGTGGAGAGCGGTATTTCAACGCGCTATGCGGGTGAAACTCGTTGTAATGCCGCAACAGCCATTAGCACGAAATCAAGGTACAACCAATTTCCACCCAAAACTATTTGCGGCTCTTTTAACAAAATCAACCGGACCGACCAAATATAAGAGATCTTGATAGGTTGCCGGTCTTAATAAGCAAAAAACGCAATGGAAAGTCACAAAATAAAATACTATCTACATGATCAATTCTCGACTCAGGTTTTTGCATTTCCTCTATCGACTTAACGTTCACCGCTATTTTATCGACCGTTATATCACCACCTTCTTTCAGTTCATATGACCACGCCCCAAAAATATAATCAACCCCAAGCGTTTTCAAAGCAACAACCAAATTCTCCGCATCAGCACCAAGCAATTGTTTATTATCCAAATGAGCATATACCCAGTTCTTGCTTTTGATGAATTCACGATTTACATCACAGCAAAAATTGCAAATACTTTTTATTTCACCCCTCAGAAGGCTGAAATCACCTACATCACTTGATCTTACCTCCATTCCTCCCCCTTACAGCAGATGTGCACACGACCGATTGCCCGGCACTGATGGACGATTAAGACGTTAACTTAAGTGAATGGAGTCACAGGGGTCCAGAATTGGATATCGTCATAGGCTTCAGACACGTTGCAGCGCATTCACATGTTTTCTTAACATTGCTGACGAGTATAATATTTCATCATTCCCTGATGCCAATCACTGACCATCTTGACCAGACCGCTCAAATATTTAACATCAACAGTCACCTCCCGAACGTTCGCATAATCAAACTTAGAAAGATCAATATAATCTCTTTCATTTAAATCAAATTTCAAAGTTATTAATCTAACCATCCCCTCGAATTTAATTACGAAAAGCTTTTGACGAAATTTCTTAAGCGTTTCAAAAGTTGCCTCCTTTGAAAGATCCTCATCCACATCATCCCACCATTCATCAGGCTTACCTTCATACTCGGCTTTCGAATCAAAAACATACCATGGATACCTGGCCTTCATAATTGCAGGCAGAATATCTAAAACATCAGCAGAGAAAATTTCTTTTTTTACATCTGGCGGATTATTCAAAACACCATCGACAATATCGATATAATCCTGGCATATAGAAGAAGTCCAAACAAAATCATTATTCAATAAATTATCATTTATATAGACATTAACAACACCCTCAATAAAAGTTGGGGGGCTACTCCACTCTTCGACAACATCCATCTGAATAGCAAATTTACTTGGATCACCAAAAATCACTTTAGTTTTCCTTTTTTTGACAGCCAAAACTTATTAATAACATCAACTGGAATATCTTCTCTAATTAGTTGCTGCATGCACCAGCCAGCAGGCCGCTTTCCTCGCCAACACTCCGGAAGTCGCTGTCGACCTTGCTCTTGGCATAGCTGACACTGCCGCCCATCATGCCGAAGCCGACCGAAACGCTGCCGCCCAGGCTTTGCTGCGCACTGTCGTAGTGGGTCGTGTCCTGCAGGCTCTCGATGGCGAGATGGCCGCCGATATTGGCGTCGATGGCCTTCGCGGCGACGACCGCGCCCTTCACGGCAGCATCACCGCCGCTGCTCAGGCGAACATTCTCGCCGGCATTCAGGTGGGTATTGCGGTAGGCGACATCATTGCCGTCAGCATGGCCGCGGCTGCCGGAGGCACTGACGGTCAGCATCAACCCGGAGCCGGAGCCGCCGAGCTGGAACCCGATGCCGACACTGCCACTGTGACCGGAATTCTGGCTGTGCTGTTCGCTGCTGTCGCGGCTGGCCAGCAGCTGGATCTGGTTGTCTGCGGCCAGTGCAATATCCTTGGCGACCTTCAGGTCACTGCCCTGGATCAGGATGTTGCTGCGCTTGTCGGCCCCGGTCGCCACGAGGTTGATCGACCCGGCAGCATTGATCCGGCTGGCAACAGACGTATCGGAAGAAGACTCGCTATGCGATTTGCTACTGTTGTTGCCCACCGAAATGCTGATACCGATACCGATACCGATACCGATACCGATACCGATACCGATACCGATACCGATACCGGCGTATAAGGCACAAAAAATACATTACAAGCAAAAACTATACTTCTTTGTTAAAAACAAACAACCTAGCGCTCCCCTCACTCAATCGAGCGCCATTTATCACCTCAATTCCACCGGGGATTGGCAGGCAATAAAACTCCAACATATCCCCAGTTCCAAAAACAGCCTCACGCATCAACGATTTTCCAAATTCATACATCGCCAGTCGTGTAGTAAATGTTAAAGATGCATAACTGTGACTTTCATCAACCTCTACAGTTAACATACTGGTACTATCTTGCACCAATTCACCAGATGATAAATCGTCCCCATCTTCTGTTAATTGCACAAAACAATTTAAATTTTCATTCATTTCTTCACCTCCTTATTTTTACCCCACCAAACATAGCCACCATTACCATCAGGAACAATGTGCACATCTTCAATTATGCGTACGCCCTTCGTTTTTGGTACTTGGATCTCAATATTGTAATGATCTATATTACCTTGCCCCTGATACGGGCCGCCAACTGCGTGCGCGTTAGCACCAAAATCTTTACGAAAAATCACCTTAGTCCCATCCTCCAACACTGTCATTAATTGATTAGGATGGCCCGTTGTTGGAACCGCCCTATCAAGAGCAGATTTCAAAACGCTAGGCGATATACTTATCTCATTTGACCCAACCACTCCAAATTTATTTACTGGGAAATACTTATTAGCACCAGCAACCACTCCATAGTCTATAACACCGCCAATCAACGCCAACCCAATATTTTTTGCAGCATTCAGTTTCAGCGTATTTTCTCTGGCGTTATAGACATCAAGCTCATGAGAATTTGGATTGGCCGGTCTCTCGTTGATGCCATAGTTCTTCCATACGAACTCTCGGTAGATTGAGTCATTGACATCCCGGCCGGCAAAGTTGTTCTTGTAAAGAGCCGGGTTTTTCTCACTGAATAACGTTGCATTCTGTTCCATTGCCTGGATCTGGAACAGGTATTGTTTGGCTTGGTTGTACGCTTGCCGCTCCTCCGATGCCGCATTTGCTGGCAGCATCAGATTCATCGCCTTCATGGCCGCCTCATCGACATTAGCAAATGCAGCCTCTGCCAGCCAGCGCTCAGCTTCGCCGGAGCTCACATTCCGACCTAGATAGTTGCTTAGCTTTTTGGCAAAGCGGGCACTATATTTCTGAATTGCTTGACGTTCACTGGGGTGCAGTTGCCGGTTATTGACATCCTCATTGAAGGCCATCGCCGCCCCTGCCGTGCCCCCCACAGCACTACCGACAGCCGTCGCCGCTCCAGAACTGATCAAGCTGCCGGCGGCTTTAGCCAGGGCGTCGGGCAGACCCGCTGATTTCAAGTTGTCGGTGATGCTGTTCTGCAGCTGTGACAGCATCGGTGCCGAGGCCGAGGCCGAGGCTGAACCAGCCGCCCCGCCAATGCCGCCACTTAGCCCACCGACAGCCGCATGCAGCGCCACCCGGTAGGCTCCGCCTTCGCCCCAGTGAGCTGCCTCGGTCAATAATGCGGCACGTTTGTCCGGGTCTTTTTCGGCATCCGCCTGCATTTTCAGCTTCTGTGCCTGATCTCCGGCATAGTCCCCCACCAGCTTGCTCGCCTGCTGCCCGAAGCTCTGCGTGATCTGCGTCTGCGCATCGATGTCCTGCTGCACCTTGTCGGCATCGAAGATCGGTTTCAACCCGGTTTGCGCATCGCCGGTGCGGGCGTTCTGGTTGCCGGCGATGCCGCTGATGCCGCTGCGCGACTCACTGTCGGCCGAACCGCTGCCATTGCCGAACCCCATGCTGGATCCGGACGGAGCAAAAGCGGCAACCGAGGTACCGACGCTGACACTCACACTGCTGGCCGCGTATTCGGCATGGTTGTGCAGATCGCTCATGGCGAGCGTGCCGCCGGTTTCAAAATGGTTGTTCTGCGCCTGCAGCGCCGCATCGGTGCTGGTGATGACAGCACCCTTCAGGGTCGTATCTCCAGCCACCTTGACGTTAAAACCGCCATCGCCGGCCAGCAGGCCGCTTTGCTCGCCAACACTCCGGAAGTCGCTGTCGATCTTGCTCTTGGCATAGCTGACACTGCCGCCCATCATGCCGAAGCCGACCGAAACGCTGCCGCCCAGGCTTTGCTGCGCGCTATCGTAGTGGGTCGTGTCCTGCAGGCTCTCGATGGCAAGATGGCCGCCGATATTGGCGTCGATGGATTTCGCGGCGACGACGGCGCCCTTCACGGCAGCATCACCGCCGCTGCTCAGGCGAACATTCTCGCCGGCATTCAGGGGGGTATTGCGGTAGGCGACATCAGTGCCGTCGGCATGGCCGCGGCTGCCGGAGGCGCTGGCGGTCAGCATCAGTCCGGAGCCAGAACCGCCGAGCTGGAACCCGATGCCAACACTGCCGCTGCGACC
>Ga0326728_10025696_pt1 | contig 10507 bp, 10 predicted proteins | sample MB3enrmetagenome_FD_207602 | JGI IMG/M metagenome (GOLD analysis project Ga0326728, IMG submission 207602) | Lab enriched peat soil microbial communities from McLean, Ithaca, NY, United States - MB31MN | ecosystem: Environmental > Terrestrial > Soil > Wetlands > Peat | place: USA: New York... | reverse complement strand
CCTCAGAGCAATCCCATACAACGGCGAAGGGCGAGAGTCGATTGAATTCTTGTACGTTGCCAAGTGGTGGAATTGGGGCATGAACGGAATGACTAATGCAGTATTCCTGCAAAACGGCGCGCGGGATTACTTCCGACAGTTCTTCTGAGGCTGCGCAATACGCGGCATTTAGACGCTTCATCGAACTGGCGGGTGAGCAGTTGAGGGAATGCGCATCCTCCTTGACGAATGCGTAAACTCGAAGCTCGCCCTGGCATTTCCCGGCGACGAAGTTAAAACAGTCACCGACTATCTTTTCGAAGAGCGCGAGCGGCGTTTGGCGCGACGTGGCTCCTCTCGCCGAAGCAGCTCCCGCAGCTCCTCAAGAGGGTCTTTGGCAGGCGGCGGCGACGGCGTGACCTCCACAAAACCCCGGCCGCGCTGGCCGGCGACGAGCCCCTTCATTCGCGCCTGAAGATCGTCCGGATCGTTGGGCATGCTCATGAGAGATCTCCGGAGCGGGCAGCGCGTTTACGCGGCACGCGTTTCTTCCCCGCGAGCAACGGCAGCAGAATCTCGCGCCAGTTCTCGATGGAGCCGAGCACGCCGTTGATTTCAAGTGTCTCGTCGTCGTAATAAATCTCAACCGCCTCGTTGCAGCAGCCACAGTGAAGCAGGTACCGGGGCGAGATCCATCCCTTCCCGCGCCGCCGCGCCGCCCGATGAGAAACGCGGATGGCCCAGCCGCCTTCCGGCCGCGTCATAACCGATCGTCCTTGCAACTTCAATGGAGGGTTCGGTACCCATTTCGGTTTTCTGCTGCTCATCATTCTCCACTCAGTGCAACCACTGCCTGCGAGCACCCCCTTTACTTCGCCGGCGGGTGCCCAATGCCCACTGCGGGCCACCAGGGATCGAGGGCGCGAGGATCGCCGGCGAGGGCGGCGGAGCGATTCGCGCCAGCGGGCGGAGGGACGAGGCGCGTGAGGGTGTCGTAGACGGCTCCGCGATCGGAGGCCGGCGCGTTGCGGACCAGATTCAGCAGGCTCACCGCATCATGGGGACTCGCGGCGCTCAGCACGTCAGCAATCGTGCCGGCCGAAGAGTCGTATGCCGAGAGCGCGGTGCGGAACGCTTCGCTTGAATCCTCGAAGAACGGCGTCCCCGGACCCGCGCCGGCGCGCGTCACTGCAACCGCACCAGTGGGCACCAGCGAGTCGCGACCTCGCCACTCCAGTTCAATCCAGCCGTGGGTCACGCGCAGCAGGCCGTCGCCGGAGGGATCCACGTGCAGCGTGTAGGCGCAGCCGAGGTCGGTGGCCACCGCCGACGGCGTATCGACAATGAAGACACGAGGCGGGGAGGAGACGCGCGCATGAATGGTCCCGCGCAGCAGGCTCAGACGCTGCTGGTTGCGCTTCGATTCGATGAGCCGAAGCGACGTGTTGGGCTCCACATCCAGCCGGCCCACGGGCATGCGAATGCGCGCGGTGGCGCCTGCGCCGGTCTCAAAGATCTCGCCCGCGTGCAGCCGCGCCGAACCGGACAGAGCCAGGCTCCCCAGACGCGCCTCGCCCGCCAGCACCGAGACAGTCCACGACTGCGCCGATATGGCGCGCAGCACGAACCACCCACTCACCATCACCACCACGGCTGCCACCGCGCCGGCGAAAACGAAGGGAGGCAGGAACAGCCACGTGCGGCGCTTCGGCAACGGAAGCGGCGGCAGATTCCCGCATCGATACGGCTCCAGCAGCGTCTCCAGCCGCTGGATTTCCGCATCCACCGGGCCCGACTTGTCCCACAGATAATCGTTGTCGTGCTCGCTCATACTGTCTTCTTCGCCAGCGCCTCGCGGAGCATGGCCATTCCGCGGTGCAGATTCACTCTTACCGAGCCCTCGGTCAGGCCCGTTCGCGCGGAGATCTCCGGGCCATTCATCCCTTCCACCAGCCGCAGCGTCATGGTCTCGTGATAGGCCTCCGGCAGATTGCGGATGGCGCGCATCACGAACCACGCCTCGTTCTCGACGGGGCGATGAGAGGGAATCTGCTCGGGCAACTCGGAGCCGTGCGGCGCACGATGATAATCGTTGGCGCGGTTGCGCGTCACCGTCGCCAGCCACGCCCCGAACGAGCGCGGATCGCGCAGGCTGCTCAGGCGCTTCAGAGCCGTGAGAAAGACGTCCTGCAGCAGATCTTCCACTTCGTCGCGCGGCACGCGGGCCAGCAGGATGCCGTGGACCATCGGCGCGTAGCCGGCGTAGAGACGGCTGAACGCCGCACGGTCGCCTCTTTGCGCGGCGATGACCAGGTCGTCATCCGGGAGAGTCATGCTGCGGGAACGCGCCGGGCGCTCCGGCGAAAATGAGATCGCCGATTGTGGAAGCGCCACTTCATTCGTCAGCATAACAGCCCGCCCGCAGTCTCTCTGGTGGATAGGACGGGGAGGAGACGGAAAGCGTTAACTGTGGGGCAGCTTTGCAAGCTGCGGCCGATTTTCAATCGGCCGAGCGCGGTTGCAAACCGCGCGCAGGATACAATCCTGCCCCACTCTTAGCAGCTCTCCCCTCTGATCAGGTCTTCGTACGTTTCGCGGGCACGCACCGTGCGCCAGGAAGCGCCTTCCACCAGCACTTCGGCGGCGCGCGGACGGGTGTTGTAGTTGGAAGACTGGACGAAGCCGTAGGCGCCGGCGGTGCAGACCGCCAGCAGATCGCCGGGCAGTACGTTGGGGATCTCGCGGCCACGGGCCAGAAAATCGCCGGTTTCGCATACCGGCCCCACAACATCGGCCACGATGGTCCCCGGAGCGCCCCGGCGCACCGGCACGATCTCATGATGCGCCTGATACAGCGCGGGGCGGATGAGATCGTTCATGGCGGCATCGACGATGATGAATTCCTTGCCGCCGTTGCTCTTGCGATAGAGCACGCGGGTCACCAGCACACCGGCCTCGCCCACGATGGACCGCCCCGGCTCCACCATCAGGAACAGATCGCGGCCGGCCGTTTTCTCGCAAACGAAGCCGATGAAATCCGCGATGCCTGGGCGGGCGTCGCCGCAGCGGTAGGGCACGCCGAGACCGCCGCCGAGATCGAGCACGCGAATGGGTATGCCCGCCACGCGCAGCCGCTCCACGAGGTCGAGCAGATGCTCAAACGCCTCGCGCATCGGCGCGTCTTCCAGCATCTGCGATCCGATGTGACAGCTCACGCCTTCGAGCACGAGGTTCGGCAGGGCCCGCGCGCGTTCGTAGACCGCGGCGACATCCGCAATGTCGATGCCGAACTTGTTCTCGCGGAGGCCGGTGGAGATGTAAGGGTGCGTGGCCGGGTCCACGTCGGGGTTCACGCGCACGGCCACGCGCGCTTTCACGCCCAGACGCGACGCCAGCGCGTCGATGAGCGCCAGCTCGGGCTCGGACTCGCAGTTGAAACTGTGGATTCCCTGTTCGAGCGCGTACTCGATTTCGCCGGCCGTCTTGCCGACGCCGCTGAACACCACCGCCCGCGGATCGCCGCCGGCTTTAATCACGCGGAAAAGTTCGCCGCCGGAAACGATGTCGAACCCCGCGCCCGCTTCGGCCAGCAGCCGCAGGACGGCCAGATTCGAGTTGGCCTTCACGGCGTAACAGACGCGGTGCGGCGTGCTGCCGAAGGCGCGGTCGTATTCGTGGTAGCGGTCCAGAATCGCCGCTTTCGAATAGACGTAGCAGGGGGTGCCGGCCGAGCGGGCAATGCCGGCGAGCGGCGTGTCCTCGCAACAAAGCGCATTGTCCTGCCAGGTGAAGGCGTCCATCACGTGACCCGGATCGCGATCAGGGTCTGGTCGTCGAAATCCGGCGTGCTGCCGCGGAATTCGGCGAGGTCTTTCATGACCGCGGCCACGATGTTCGCGGGAGACTCGCTGCAATGCGCCTTCAGCACGGAGGTGAGGCGTTGGCGGCCGTATTCTTCCTCCGCCTCGTTGATCTGATCCTGCACGCCGTCGGAATAGAGAAGGATGACATCGCCGGATTCGGCGTCGAAGGTGACCTCTTCGTACTCCTGCTCTTCGAGCAGACCGAGCGGCACACCTTCCACGCGAACCTTGAGGATCTCGCCATTCCGGCAGATCATGGGCGGCACGGCGCCGGCGTTGGCCATGACAAAGCGGCGGTCGCGGCGCGACCACAGCAGCAGCGTCAGCGTGACATACTGCGCGTCGATTTTGCGCTCGAGCAGCACCTCGTTCAGAGCGCGCATGAGCAGGGCCGGGCCGCGGCGGCGCGGGGCGAGCGAACGCAGCAGGCCGCTGACCAGCGCGCCATACAACGCGGCCGCGGCGCCCTTGCCGCTGACGTCGCCGAACGCGATGACCGCGTAGTCGTCGCCGTGCTCGAAGAAATCGTAGATGTCGCCGCTGATTTCGCGCGCCGGGCGCAGATTCAGCGACATATCCAGACCGCGAATCTCCGGCGCTTCGCGCGGCAGCAGCACCGACTGCAGTTTGCGCGCGGCCTTGAGATCCTCTTCCATGCGCTTCTCGCGCTGGCCCAGTTCCTCATAGAGCCGCGCGTTCTCCACCGAGCTGGCGACCTGCGGCGCGAGTAGCATGAGCAGGCGCACGTGCTCCTCGGTGAAGAAGCCCATGCGCTCGCTTTCCAGATCCATCACGCCGACGACGCGATCCTGCACGATGAGCGGGATGGCCACTTCCGCGCGAATGTCCGGGTGGGAAGCGATGTAACGCGGGTCGGCCAGGGTATCCACCACGCGCACCGGCTGGCGCGATTCCGCGGCCGCTCCGGTGATGCCTTTGCCCAGCGGAACATTATCGAGATTCACGCGCTGGTCGTAGCGCTGGCTGAAGCGGTGGCGCAGCACGCGCTTCTCCGCATCCACCAGCATGATGCTGAAGGCGTCGAAATCGATGAGCGAGTGAACGGTCTGGGCGATGCGGGTGAGCAGTTCGTCCAGGGCGAGAATCGAGCTGAATTCCTGCGACAGGTGCGCCAGCGTCTTCAGGGTGCGGTTATTGCGCTCCACGCGGCGATAGAGCCGGGCATTGTCGATGGACACAGCCACGCGGCTGGCAATCAGCATCAGAAACGAGCGCTGCTGTTCGTTCCAGGCATTGAGCTGCGTCGATTGCACATCGAGCACGCCCACCAGCTTGCCGCGAGTGGTCATGGGGACGGCCATTTCAGAGCGCACGGCGTCCACGGTGTTCAGATAGCGCGAATCCTGGCGAACGTCGGGAACCATGATCGGCTGGCGCGCTTTTGCCGCCGCGCCGGTGATGCCGTCTCCCAGAGACACCACGAGGTTGCGGACGATTTCTTCGCGATGGCCGATGGAGTAGCGAATGCGCAGGCCGGCCCGCTCGCTGTAGAGGAGCACGGCGAACAAGTCATAGGGCACCACTTCCTTGACGAAGTCGGCGAGACTCGCCAACATGCGGTCGAGGTCGAGCGTTTCGGCCATGGCCGTGCTGATCTCGAGCAGGTAGTCGAGAAGCTCGGCGCGTTCCTGAAAAATGTTTGCCGGCGCGGGTGAGAGAGACATGAGCGCGGTCTCCTTAGCGCGCAGCCGCTGCCAGCTTCACGCCCGAGCTGGTTCCGATGCGCGTGGCCCCGGCCGCGACCATGGCCTGCAGGTCTTCCAAAGTGCGGATTCCGCCCGAAGCCTTGACGCCCATGCCGGGGCCCACCGCTTCGCGCATGAGGCGCACGTCGGCCACGGTGGCGCCGCCGGGACCGAAGCCGGTGGAGGTTTTCACAAAATCCGCGCCGGCCTGCTTCGCCAGTTTGCAGGCAGTGATCTTCTGCGCGTCGGTGAGCAGCGCGGTTTCGAGGATGACTTTCACGATGGCGCCCGAACGATGGCAGACATCCACCACCTCGGCAATGTCGCGCCCGACGGCGGCGAGATCGTCACCGCGAAGCGCGCCGATATTGATGACCATGTCGATTTCCTGCGCGCCGCAACGCAGGGCATACGCCGCCTCGGCCACTTTCACTTCACTGGCCGAAGCGCCCAACGGAAATCCGACCACGGTGCAAACCTTCACCGGAGTTCCCGCCAGCTCGGCGGCAACCAGAGGAACCCAGCAGGAGTTGACGCACACGCTGGCGAAGCGGTACTCGACAGCTTCACGGCACAAGGCCACGATCTCGTCGTGCGTGGCTTCGGGACGCAGAAGAGTGTGGTCGATGAGAGCCGCAATGGCGCTCGTGCCGGATTGGGTGGAATTGTTCAGTGAATTACCCTAACTTATAGAAATCGCGAGGGTTTTGGTTCTTCCCCGAAGATCCATGATAGCACAACGACGACTTACTCGTGGCTCCCCACAGCCTTGCGTCCGCCGTGACGAATGCGGAGCACGGTGATCCGCGCCTGCTTATCCTCGACGCGACAGATCACGCGACAGACGTAAGCCTTGTGGCCATGCGGAAGATGTCTGAGACGGGGATTCTCCGGCGTCCTCGGGCAGCGGTTCGGGTTCTCTTTCAGGCTGAGGATCGCATCCCGAAGGCCGAGGTACCATTTCCGCGCCGCACCCGAGTATGAATGCGCCGATGGCAGCGAACATTGAGTAACGCCGGCACAACGGAGCAGACCGCCGGCCTTGCTCGGCTCGCACTGTGGGCGGCTCCGCCCTGGGCCGGCAACCGCGAGGTCGCGTTCCGCCCGAAGCGTGATCTCAACCGCGTACGCCATGCCTGGCTTCGAATTCGTCGAAGAATTCCTGGGCCGGTCGCATTCTTCCTGTTCTTGCGTCCCCCAGCCCCTGGCGGATACCCTCCTGCGCACTGGCCTGCGCGGCGATGTCGAGCAGGCGCTGATAAGCTGCGGCGTCCTGAACGACGGCCGAGGCTTTGCCACTCACGGTGGCACCACGGGACGCCTCATCTTCCTGAGTTGCCGGAGAAACTCGCCGGACCGTCGCCGAAAGGTCGTCAGAGACTGGATGTCTTTGGTGATGTCCAGCATGGTCTGTCTTATTAGGGCACCTTTGGAGGTGCGGCCATTCTGACTGCGACGGCCGATGAAGACGCGTGGGCTCGAGGGTTTCGTCCGGGGAGCCGGACCACCTGAAGGGTATGGCGCCCCGTTCACCTCGGCGTAACCGCTAATGTTGTAAACTGAAGGTCTTATGGGGGTGCGTCTTCAGCAGTAGCTGGCTCACAGCATCCGTCCCTCTCCAGGTCAGGAAGTATTCTGCGGTCTTTTTTAGCCTCGTTTTCCCCGAAGATTGCCGGCTGTGCGGTTCTCCTCTGATTGAAATTTCCCGCGTGCCGGTGTGTCCGGCTTGTCTGCGCAAGCCAACTGCATTCGTAGCGGAGTATTTCTGCCGCGACTGCCGAACGCCGTTCCGCAATCGCTTCCCGCTGGACGAGGACGGCCGTTGCGCCCTGTGCCGGCTGGGGCTGAACGGTTTCGACGCCGCGTATTCGTTCGGCGCGTTCGAGGCCGAGCTGCGGGAGCTGATTCACGTTTTCAAGTACGGCGGGGTGGAGACGCTGGCGCAGCCGCTGGGGCGGTTCCTGGCGCTGGCGTTGCCGCGGGACGAGCAGTTCGACGCGGTGGTTCCCATGCCCCTGCACTGGATGCGGCGCTGGAGCCGCGGGTTCAACCAATCGGAACTGCTGGCGCGCGAGATCGGCAGGCGGGCGAGCGTCCCGGTGCGCAATCTGGTGCGCCGAGTGAAAGCGACGACGCCGCAGGCCGGGCTCACCAACGCGAAGCGCCGCGCCAACGTCAGCGGTGCGTTCCGGCTGCGCCGGGGCGCGACTGTGCGCGGGTTGCGAATGCTGCTGGTGGACGACGTAATGACCACGGGCGCCACGGCAAGCGCCTGTGCCAGAGTCCTGAAGCAGGCCGGGGCGGCGCGGGTGGTGCTGTTGACAGCAGGGCGCGTCGACCGGCGCATGAACGTGGAAACCGAGCGGCTCTTCGTTGAGCCAGACCATGTCGGGAGTGTCGAAAATGTTGCACGCGGTTGAACGGCTGCACAGGCCCGTGCTCGTTCTCAACGCCAGTTACGAACCGATCAACATCTGTGCCGCGCGGCGCGCCCTGGTGCTGATCCTGAAAGGCGTCGCCTCGGCCGAGGAAGAGACCGGGGCGGACGTGCATTCGCCGCGCCACCGGGTGCGCATTCCATCGGTTATCCGGTTGCTCGAGTATCGCCGCATTCCGCATCAGACGCGCGCTCTTTCCCGCAAGAACATTCTAATGCGCGACCGTTACACCTGCCAGTATTGTCATCGCACCATGCCCTCGGGAGAGCTTACGCTCGACCACGTGATTCCGCGATCGCGCGCGGGCGAGACGACATGGGAAAACCTGGTGGCGTGCTGCCATCCCTGCAACAACCGCAAGGGGAACCGCACGCCCGAGGAAGCGGGCATGAAGCTGGCGCGACTGCCTCGGCCGTTCAGTCTGCACACCAGCCGGCACCTGATGCGGCTGATGGGCAAGGCGGACGATCAGTGGCGGAAGTATCTGTTCTATTAGTCGGCAGGCGGTCTGAGAGACCGCCGCAGCCTCGACGACAAGCGAAGGAGATATGGTGGTCTCATCCGGCGATAAGGCCGCCCATGCGGCTTCGCCCGTGGTCAAGGCTGCCCACGTTATCCGGTTTCCGTTTTTCACCTTGCATGGGCGGAAAACGGCTGACACAATGAGCAAGGAGGACGGTGCTTCCGGATGCAACTGCGTGTCCTGGCGTTTGTGCTGGCCGGTGGCAAGGGCACAAGGCTCTATCCACTTACTAAAGAACGCGCGAAGCCTGCGGTTCCTTTCGGCGGCCGTTACCGCATCGTCGATTTCGTTCTGAGTAACCTGGTTAACTCGGGCATCTACTCGATCTATGTTCTGATCCAGTTCAAGAGCCAGTCCTTGTTACAGCACCTGCGCGAGGGGTGGGAAGCGGCTGGCTTAATGCGCAATCACTTCATCATTCCCGTGCCCGCGCAGATGCGCTCGCCCGGGGAAGACTGGTATCGAGGCACCGCCGACGCGATTTATCAGAACGTCAATCTGATCGAGCAGGCCGATCCGCATCTGGTAGTCATCTTCGGCGCGGACCACATTTACCGCATGAACATTCGCGAGATGGTGGAGTACCACATGCAGAAGCGCGCCCAGGTGACCATCTCCGCGATTCCGGTGGAGCGGGAGCACTCGTCGGAGTTCGGCGTCATCGAGACGAATGAAGAGAGCCTGGTGGCGGGCTTTCACGAAAAGAATCCGAACGCTCCGACCATGCCCGGCGATCCCAACCGCGTGTACGCGTCGATGGGCAATTACATCTTCAGCACGCGTCCCCTGCTGGAGCAGCTTTATGCCGACGCCGAACGCGAGGACAGCTCGCACGATTTCGGGCGCGACATCCTGCCGCGCATGATCGGCAACTACGCGATGTACGCCTACGATTTCCAGACCAATCGGATCCCCGGCGATCCTCCCGGCGCGACGGTTTACTGGCGGGATGTGGGAACGCTGGATGCGTACTTCGACGCGAGCATGGACCTGCGCGCCGTTTCTCCAGTGCTGAATCTGTACAACCGGCAGTGGCCGCTGCGCACGGCGGGCTACTCGGACGCGCCCGCGAAATTCATCTTCGACTCGGAGGGGCGGCGCGGGACGGCGCTGGACAGCATCGTTTCCGGCGGCACGATTCTCTCGGGCGGGATGGTGCGCGGGTCGGTGCTGGGACGCGGCGTGCGGGTGCATTCGGGGGCCTATATCGAGGAGTCCATCATCTTCGACAACTGCGATATCGGCCGGCGGGCGAAGGTGCGGCGAGCCATTCTCGACAAGAACGTGAAGGTGCCCGAGGAGGCCACCATCGGCTACGATCTGGCGGAAGACCGCAAGCGTTACTACGTAACCGACACCGGGATCGTGGTGGTGGAGGGCCATCGCACGACGGTGGATGTGGCGTCGATGACGCTGTAGGGGACTACTCGGCCGGAGGGCGGGCTGGGAGCCCGCCGCAGCCTGTGAGGCTGCCCCACTTTGAATTTACGAATCGCTTACACGTTGCCGACGACCGCGATTTGAAGCGCTGGTAACCTGCGTGACATGATGCTGGCGCAGGCCGCTCCGGCCCGCTCGGTCAACGCGCGGATCTTTGCCGGACTTGCGACAGTAGGCACGCTGGCGGCTCTGGTCCGGGCCGCCGGCGGCGTCAAGATCATTGTCATGGCCCACGTGCTGGGCGCTTCGGCCAGCGTCGACGCGTTCCTGTTCGCGTTTCTGATCCCGGCCTTCTTTTCCGACGTTGTGGCCAGCTCGCTCACGCCGAGCATTATCCCGGTGCTGACCTCCATCCGCGTGCGAGACGACGAAGATCGCGCGCGCCGGCTCTCGGCGAGCGTTCTGGCGGGCAGCACGGCTCTGCTCCTCGCCATCTCCTGCATGCTGGGGCTGGCGGCCACGCTGATTGTGCGGATGCGCGGGGCATCGGGAAACGGGACGGATGAGCTGACCCGCGGTTTGCTGCTTGGACTGTTGCCGTGGCTGCCGCTGACCGGC
>Ga0326728_10025695_pt1 | contig 10507 bp, 7 predicted proteins | sample MB3enrmetagenome_FD_207602 | JGI IMG/M metagenome (GOLD analysis project Ga0326728, IMG submission 207602) | Lab enriched peat soil microbial communities from McLean, Ithaca, NY, United States - MB31MN | ecosystem: Environmental > Terrestrial > Soil > Wetlands > Peat | place: USA: New York... | reverse complement strand
GCTTGAGAAGCTGCAGGGCCAGAAGCTGGGCGCGGGCAAAAATCCCTTGCTGGTCAGCGTCCGCTCCGGCGCCAAGTTCTCCATGCCCGGCATGATGGACACCATCCTCAACCTCGGCCTCAACGACGAGGCCGTCGAGGCCCTGGCAGTTCTCAGCAACAATCCGCGTTTCGCATACGACTCCTATCGCCGCCTCATTCAGATGTTCGGCGACGTTGTTCTCGACGTCCCCAAGAGGAAGTTCGAACACATCTTCGACGGCGTAAAGGCGAAAAAGAAGGTGAAGTTCGACTACGAGCTGCAGCCCGATGCGCTGAAAGAGATCATTGCCGAATACAAGAAGCTTGTGAAGAAAGAGACGGGCAAGGAGTTCCCGCAGGATCCCGCCGAGCAGCTTGTGATGGCTCGCGACGCCGTATTCCGCAGCTGGCAGAACGATCGCGCCAAGACCTACCGCCGCATCAACCATATTGACGACTGGCTCGGCACCGCTGTCAACGTGCAGTGCATGGTCTTCGGCAACCTGGGCGAGAACTCGGGTACCGGCGTCGGATTCACCCGCAACCCCGCTACCGGCGAGAAGGTCTTCTTTGGCGAGTACCTGATGAACGCCCAGGGCGAAGACGTCGTTAGCGGCGTCCGCACTCCCATGCACATCAGCGAGCTCGAGCGCGCCATGCCCGAAGTCTATGAGCAGTTGCGCACCATCACTACGCGCCTCGAAAAGCACTACCGCGACATCCAGGACTTCGAGTTCACCATTCAGGACGGCAAGCTCTACATGCTGCAAACGCGCAACGGCAAGCGCACCGGTCTGGCCGCCGTCCGTGTCGCCATCGACATGGTCAACGAAGGACTCATCACGCAGGAAGAGGCCGTCTTCCGCGTAGAGCCCAACCAGCTCTATGACTACTTGGTCCCGCGCCTGGTGGAAAAGGGCGAGAAGGTTGAGGTGCTCGCCACCGGCCTGCCCGCGTCGCCTGGCGCTGCCGTCGGACAGATCGTTTTCACTGCTGAAGAGGCCGTGAAGGTCCACCAGAAGGGCCTCTACAAGAACGTCATTCTGGTCCGCGGCGAAACCACGCCTGAAGATATCGCCGGCATGGAAGTGGCCGCGGGCATCCTCACCTCGCGCGGCGGCATGACCTCTCACGCCGCTGTCGTCACCCGCGGCATGGGCAAGTGCTGCGTGGCCGGCGCCGGCGACTGCACCGTCGACGAGGCCAAAAAGGAGCTGCGCGTCAAGGGCAAGATCTACAAGCAGGGCGACTGGATCTCGCTCGACGGCACCAGCGGCCGCGTGATCGCGGGCCAGCTCAAGACCATCCCCGCGCAGCCCGACGATCCCGATCTCGTCAAGTTCATGGGCTGGGTCGATCCGGTCCGGCGGCTGCAGGTCTGGGCCAATGCCGACATTCCGCGCGACGCCAAGAACGCACGCGCTTTCGGCGCTCAGGGCATCGGCCTCTGCCGCACTGAGCATATGTTCTTTGCAGAGGACCGCATTCCGCACATGAGGGCCATGATCCTGGCCGACAACGAAAAGGACCGCCGGGCAGCTTTGAAAAAGTTGCTGCCCATGCAGCGCTCCGACTTCGCCGGCCTCTTCAAAGCAATGGAATCTCTGCCTGTGGTCATCCGCACCATCGACCCGCCGCTGCACGAGTTCCTGCCCAAGCGCGAAGATCTGCTCGTGCAGATCGCGCGGCTCGAAGAGACGAAACCGAAATCGCCCAAGCTCAAGGAGCTGCGCACCCTTCTGCATCGCGTGGAAGAGTTGCACGAGATGAATCCCATGCTCGGCCTGCGCGGCTGCCGCCTGGGCATCACCTTCCCTGAGATTACCGAGATGCAGGCCCGCGCCATCCTCGAAGCGGCCGTCCAGGTCAAGTCCAGGGGAGGCGATCCCCATCCCGAGATCATGATCCCGCTCGTCGGCTCCGTCGAGGAGATGCGCAACCAGGCCGCTATCGTCCGCCGCGTCGCCGAGGAAGTGATCGAGGAGAAGGGCGTCAAGGTCGATTACAAGGTCGGAACGATGATCGAGATTCCTCGCGCCGCCCTGACAGCCGACCAGATTGCCGAAGAGGCCGAGTTCTTCAGCTTCGGCACCAACGACCTAACCCAGACCACCTTCGGCATCTCGCGCGACGACATCAACAACTTCCTGCCCGCTTACCTCAAGCTCGGCATCTTCAAGCAGGACCCCTTCGCCACTCTCGACCAGGTTGGCGTCGGGCAACTGGTGAAGGGCGCCGTCGAGAAGGGCCGCAAAACCCGTCCCAACCTTAAGATCGGCATCTGCGGCGAGCACGGCGGCGATCCGGAGAGCGTCAAGTTCTGCCACCGCATCGGGCTGAACTACGTCTCCTGCTCGCCGTTCCGGCTGCTCACGGCTCGGCTGGCGGCAGCCCAGGCGGCTCTCGAAGAGAAGTCCGCTTCCACTCACAGCATGAAGTAGGGTGCGGTAATTCACGAATCTGGTTACAGCATGAGGTAGGCGCGAAAAAAGAAACTGGGTGCCCCCGGTCTCGCTTTTGAGACCGGGGAAACCACAAAACTCAATGAGCCGGGTGCCCCACCTTCGCCGCGTTTTTGTCTCTGCGGCTAGGGTGGGATAACTTGATCGCAATCGGGGCGCGGCTCGGGCCGCGCCCCAATCTGTTTTTCCGTTATTCTGAATAAATCAACTCTGTCATGAATCACCCCACCCCATCCCGCCATTTTTACGGCTGGCGTCTGCTCGCCTTTCTCTGGGCGCTCTATTTCCTGAACATGGGCGTCCCGCTTTACGGCGGCGCGGTCATCAACACCTACATGCTCCGCGAGATCGCCATGCCGCGCAGCATCTTCGGGCTGGGCTTCGCGCTGGAATCCTTCTTTCTCGGCATTCTCTCCGTGGCCGTCGCCGCTTCCATCCATCGCTGGGGCATCCGCGTCACTTTCACTCTGGGCTGCGCCCTGTTGCTGCTCGGCTCTCTGTGGATGGCTCTCTTCGCCACCACGCCCTGGCAATATCTCGTCGGCTTTGGCGTCCTGGTCGGCTCGGGAGCCAGCTTTTCCACGATCGTTCCCATTACCACCACCATCACACGCTGGTTCCGCCGCTATCGCGGCCGCGCCATGTCCATCGCCATGACCGCCTCAGGAACGGCCGGCTTCATCACGGCGCCGCTGATGAACAAGCTAATGGTTCGCACCGGCGGCAACTGGCGCCTGGCCTGGTGGATCATCGCCGCGGTCGCTGTTGTTGCCGTGATGCTCGCCTGGCTGGGAGTCCGCGAACACCCCGAAGACCTCGGCCAGTTGCCCGACGGAAGCCATCGCGACGAGATTCTCGCTAATCCCTCCGCCCACCGGCACGAGACTCACTGGACACTGGGCGAAGCCGCCCGCCATCTCTCCTTCTGGATGCTCTTCATCTCGACGATTGCCTGCCACTGGCCCTTCAACTTCTTCACCGCCCATTGGCTGTTGCATCTCACTGGGCTCGGCATCCGCTCCTCCAGCGCCGCTCTGGCCATGAGCTTCTTTACCGTGGGAATCATGTCCGGCAGCCTGCTAGGCGGTGTACTGGCCGACAAGCTCCCCGCCCGCTTCGCCTGCGGAACCGGCCTCTCCTTTTACGCCATCGGCTCGTTTTTGGCCATTCGGCTCTCCGCAGACACGCTCCCCCTCGCCTTTTTCACGGCCCTCCTCTTCGGGATGGGCTTCGGCTGCACCTTTGTCTGCTTGAACACCGTGGTCGGCAACTTCTTCGGTTCGAAATCTTACGCCAGAATCAATGGAACCATGTTCCTGCTCTCCACCATCGTCTGTACCTTCTCAGCCTTTCTCGGCGGCCGCATCTTCGACCTCTGGAAGAGCTACAATCCGGCCTTTGTGCTCAACATCGTGATCGTGCTCATCGGAATCTGCGCTCTTTCGCTTGCCCACCCGCCCGTGCACGAAAAGGAGCAGATCGTTCACATCGGCTCCTGACCGTTCCACCGCTATCGACGTATAGACTGAATGAGTGCCGCAGCGCGTTGAAGCTGCTGTGCCGCACGCATCAGGCACGAAACTCCGGAGGATCGCCCCATGATTGCCCTTGCATCCGATCACGCTGCCTACGCGTTCAAGGAAGAAATCAAGGCTTGGCTCGCGGAGAAGGGCATTGAGACCCGAGACTTCGGCTGCTTCAGCCCCGAGCGGGCCGACTATCCCGACTTCGGCTTCGCCGCCGCCGAGGCCGTCGCGCGCGGCGAGTGCGAGCTCGGCATTCTCATCTGCGGCACGGGCATCGGCATGGCCATCACTGCGAACAAAGTGCGCGGCATCCGCGCCGCTGTCTGCACCGAGCCTTGTTCGGCACGCCTCTCGCGCCAGCACAACAACGCCAACATCCTTGCCATGGGCGCCCGCATCATCGGTCCCGAGCTCGCCAAAATGATCATCGAGACCTGGCTCAGCGCATCCTTCGAGGGCGGCCGCCATGCCGCCCGCATTGGCAAGATCATGGCCTACGAAGAGCAGCACGCTTGTCGTTAGGTTTGCAGGCTCATTTCCCATAAGTTATGAGATTCATTTTGGTTATATCTCTCTAAAATAGGGAGCTTGGGCAGATCGAAGCCACAGCACAGCCCAATCCCTATCCGGCATAACCTGATCGCAAATAAGTATGGATGATTGTTGTGTGATCGTTGTCAGGTATCTATATAATGGTTACGAGGCAATCCCAAACTGAAGCGCGAAAGCTCGCCCGATCGAAGCATGGCCCGATGCAGAGTGCGAGTTCAGGACCAAAGAGACTGCCGTACGAGATCAGTTGCAAAAAGGTTCAGATACGTTTTTTGAAGTTCAGGAAGAATCTTTCCTGCAATCTTCCACGGGGAAAGGCGTTGAGCGTTGTTTCACCCCGATGCGACTACCTGGGATTTGACGCCGCCCGGCAGTTTAACGACTTCAATTTCAGTACCGATCAAGAGAGGTAGAAGCAGATGACCACGCCGAATATCGTAAACGATCCCTATTCGGGACTGCAGTTCGTAGAACTGAGTCATGAGTGGGACCAACGGGCGCCTTCGTATCCCGGGCAGGCCGACATCAAGATGGTGCGCGGCGTTAAGCACTCACAGCACGGCGTGCTTGCCTGGCGCACCATCACCGTCATGCACACGGGCACGCACATGAACTCGCCCCTTCACCTGATCCAGAAAGGCGCCGACCTGGCCGCTCTCTCGCCCGATCTTTTCTTCGGCAACGGAGCCGTGCTGGACCTGCCCAAGAAGAACTGGGAAAACATCACCGCAGCCGATCTCGAGAAAGCAAAGCCTGCCGTCAGGGAAGGCGACATTGTTGTGATCGACACCGGCTGGCACCACAAGTACTCCGACGGCCTGGAATACTACGGCGAAGCACCGGGGCTTACGAAGGACGCGGCCGAGTGGCTGGTGGCGAAGAAGGTGAAGATGGTCGCCATGGATACGCCTCACATCGACCATCCGCTGGCGACTTCGATGGCGCCCCACCGCGGCGGCCCGCAGATGAAGCGGCTTGTCGCAGCGTACTCCGCGGCCACGGGCCTGGACTGGAAGAAGGAGCATGGCGAGTGGAATGTGGCTCACAAGACCCTTCTCAGCGCCGGCATTCCGACCATCGAGCAGGTGGGCGGCGACGTGGACCTGGTCAAGGGCAAGCGCGTGACGCTGGCCGCTACGCCTTGGAAGTTCGAGAAAGGCGATGCCTGCCAAGTGCGTTTTGTGGCCATGTTCGATCCCACCGGGAAATGCCGCATTGAGCGGGGCAACTAGTCAGCCGCGAAGAAGCGAAAGGAATCAGGAAATGAGTTTAAAGGTTTACGACCTCACGCATACATTCAAGCAGTTCATGCCGGAGTGGCCCTCGAGCCCCAGCGTGAACATCGACGTTGACAAATTCCACGCTCGCGACGGCGTCTGGCAGCTCCAGTGGGAAGGCATCATGCACCGTTGCACGCACATGGATGCGCCGCTGCATGTGACCGAGTGCACGCCCTCCATCAACGACTATCCGCTGTGGCGGCTGTTCGGCACCGGCGTCTGTGTCTCCATTCCCATGGGCAAGTGGGGCGTCATTACTCCGGAGCTTCTGGAGAACGCGTGCCCGAAGATCCAGGAAGGTGACATCGTCGTCATCAACACCGGCTACCACCACAAGTGGTTCGATACCGACGAGTACTTCGCCCACGGCCCCGGAGCTTGCAAAGAGGCTGCCGAGTGGTTCGTCCAAAAGAAGGTGAAGATGGTGGCTTACGGCTGCCAGGCCAACGATCACCCGATCGCCACCAAGCTGGTCAATCACGGCCTTGGGCCGACGCATCCCCACCTGATCGAGGAGTACAAGGCGGAGCTGGGCCACGATCCGCTAGCGGACTTCCCGCTGTGGGAACCGGCGCACAAGACCCTGATGGTCAAGGGCGGCATCCCCGGCATCGAGAATGCGGGCGACGACTTTGGCGACATGGACGCGGTCACCGGCAAGCGCTGCACGTTCATGTGCTTCCCGTGGCGCTGGCCCGGCGGCGACGGCTGCATTGTGCGGCTGCTCGCGGTGGTCGACACCGACGGCAGCTTCCGCTTCGAAACCGGCAAGTAAAACAACGGAACTGAAGCAAACAGGGCCTGCATGGCCGCAATCACCGTTCATGCAGGCCGTTCTTCTCTTGTTCTCCCCTCCCTCAATCCCTTAGTCCCTATCCCCCAACCGCATTACAATGGAGGTTGGCTTCACCGCGCTTCTGCAGGGGAGCTAAGGCTTTGTCTGTGTTGGAATTATCCTGCGGCTTGGACTGGCCACGATTCGCGTCGCGCGGATTTCGGCTCATTCGCGCTCTTCCTCGTCAGCGGTCCAGCGATGCTTGTGCCACCGCGAGCGGAAACGAAGCGTTGCGCATCTGAGAAGGGATTCAAGGAGCACCATGGACCTCCGCTACCTTCGATTCTTCATTGCCGTTGCCGAGGAAATGAACGTTACGCGCGCCGCCGAACGGCTGCATACCGTCCAGCCTTCGGTAAGCCGCCAGATCCATCGCCTGGAAGAGATCGTCGGCACGCCCCTGTTCCACCGCGAGCGTCACAGGCTTGATCTGACCGAAGCCGGCGCCGTCTTCCTGAAGGAGTCGCGCGCCATTTTGGAGCAGGTCAACCGCGCCATCGCCATGGCTCGCCAAACGGCACGCACCAACGCCACGCGCGTGTCGATCGGTTTCATTCTCGGCACTGAAAGCCCCATCTTCCACCGGCTGGTTCCCACCCTGCGCGAGCGCTATCCAGAGATGCAGCTTTCCTATCGCTCGCTTTCTGAACCGCAGCTGATCGATGCGCTTGAGAACAGAACCATCAACGCGGCCTTTTGCGCCGGACCCATCGACCACCCTTCCATCGCCACCGAATGCATCCTCCGCCAGAAGCTGGTTGTCGTGCTCCCCACGGACCATCCTCTGGCCAAGCTGAAACGGATTCCCATCGCGCGCCTGGCCGAGCTTCCCCTTGTGATGCCCTCGCCAACCACTTCCCCTAACTATCTGGCCTTCATCAACCAGATCGCTCGAACTGCGGGGGTGCAGTTTAAGAGCTGGATTGAGCACGACAACGTTCTCGCCGCCCTGAATTCCGTCGTGCTGGGAGCCGGCGCCTGCCTGATTCCCGACTATCAGAAGGGCTATCTTCCCAACCGTCTCATCGCCCGCTCGCTGGATGTGGAACCGCAACCCACCATTGATCTGCTGGTTGCTTACCGCAAGGACGACAAGCTCCCCGGGCTGACCAGTTTCCTGTCGGTGGTGCGCGAGTGCATGGGATTCCCCGCTCCCGCCAGTGAAAAGACCTCGAGTCCGCAACCAGCACGGCAAAAGGGAGAAAAGGCCCCGAACCATGCCTGACGCCAACGAACTATCGCAGATCGAAGAAGTCCAGGAGATGCGGGCCAAGCTCGACCTCTTTCAAAGCGTGCTCGACGCCTCCGCCGAAGGGCTGAGCTTCATCAGCCCGGACGGAATCCTCCTCTACGTCAATCAGAGTTTTGAAGCCATTCACGGCGTCAAGGCGGCCGACGTCATCGGGCGCCACGTCACCGACGTGATCAAGAACACGCGCATGGACATCGTGGCCAAAACCCAGCTCCCGGAGGAAACCGAATTCCTGATTGACGGCTCCCACCGCTACATTGTCAGCCGCATCCCCGTCTACCGCAGAGGCCGTATGATCGGCGTTCTCGGAAAAATCGACTTCCCCGACCTCGACAAGGTGAAAGAGCTCGCCAACAAGGTCGAGCGTCTCGAGGCTCAGCTCAAGTACTACCGCGCCCATCCCCGTCACGGCCCCGGCGCCCGCTACACCGCCGAAGACATCGTCGCCGTTTCCCCGCGCTCGGCCGAGGCCAAGGCCACCGCCATGCGCGTCGCGCCCACGCATTCCACGGTGCTGCTGCTGGGCGAAAGCGGCGTTGGCAAGGAGGTCTACGCGCACGCCATTCATTCTCTCAGCCTGCGCGCTCCGGGGCCTTTTGTGCGCGTCAACTGTTCGGCGATCGTCGAAAGCCTCTTCGAGTCGGAGCTTTTCGGCTACGAAGAGGGAGCCTTCACCGGCGCAAAGAAAGGCGGCAACCAGGGCAAATTCGAGATGGCCAACCTCGGCACCATCTTCCTCGACGAAATCGCCGACATGCCTCTGCAGGCGCAGGCCAAGCTTCTGCGCGTGCTGCAGGAACAGGAAATTGAAAAGCTGGGCGCCGGCCAGCAGATCAAAGTCGATGTCCGCATCATCGCGGCCACCAATCAGGATCTGACGAAACTCGTTGCCGAAGGCCGCTTCCGCAAGGACCTCTTCTTTCGCATCAACGTCATTCCCATCACCATTCCGCCGATCCGCGAGCGCCGCGAGGACATTCCCTCCCTGGTGTCCACGTTCTGGGAGGAGCTGGCGAACAAACACGGCATCTCTTACAAGAAGCTGCGCGACGATGCGCTGGACCTGATGTGCAATTACGATTGGCCCGGCAACGTACGCGAGATGCGCAACATCATCGAGCGCGCCCTGGTGGTGATTCGCGAAGGGACGATCACGCCCGAGCACCTGCGCATCCTCATTCTGGGCGGTGCGCCGGCCGAAGACGATACGGCCGTCGAAAACTGCGATCTGGCCGCCATGGTCGCGGCGGTCGAGCGGCGCTCCATTGCCACAGCGCTGGCGCGCGCCAATAATAATCGCGCTCAGGCCGCCAAGCTGCTCGGCATCAGCCGCCCGCTGCTTTACAAGAAGCTGCACGCCTACGGGATCGAGTAGGAGCCTGTGTCACCGGAGCTGACTTCAGTCCGTCTCGTATAAGGAACCTCAACGGACGCCAAATGCCTCTCCCCCGGCCAATAAGCAAGCCGCGCCGTTTCGCTCCGCATGGACTCGTCCGTGTCCCGAAATTCTATTTTCATGTCATACCAGGTGACGTAGATACCGTCGGGAGTGTCGGCCAAAAAGCTCTCAAGCGCAGCTCCCGCGGATGTATCGATCTTAGAGACCTCAAAGGCCAAGGTTTCCGCGGCCTGTGGCTCAATAATTGGTGTCCGAGCGAATGACAGCCGGAAGTTTCTCCCAGTAGATTGGACGGCTGGGATGTTCACCCATCTCGCCGGTCTATTGCCGCAGTTTTTAAGATAGAAGACATGCTGCGGCGGACCCATCAAGTAGGTTGGAGCTACAGCCGCCACCTGCAGGACCAAAATGGGCCGACCATCGTAGCGCCGCGACTCGGCGTCTCTTCGAGCCTTCTCCGATTTCGACAAAGCTTCACTGCTTGCGAGCTCAATCCTCGCGACGAAGCGATACGATCCCTCCAAAACCAGACCCACCGTTATCGCGAGGAACCCAATGATTGAAACGTCCCATCCCCACTTTGGGGCGACCCATGCTTGATCGTATGCCACCTTGACTGAAGCACTGGCATAGTGCTCTATGAGCACGTCAAGCGAGCACACGACGGTCCAAGCGCCATAAATCGCAGCCCACCAACCATGAGTGATGTGGCTGATGTGCCTCATCCTAGCTTTGAGGAACAGCATGGGCTGGATTGTAGCACCAGCCTTGTATCAGACGCGGAAACCCGACTTCGATCATGCTGCAAGAAGCCAGCCGAACGGATAGGGTCATAGCCCCTGAGGTGAGGCCTTCGCCTCTAACCATCGAGAGGAATGCAGCGTCGCTGGGCGCCTCCCAAGCCCCGCGCCGTAGGCGCGATGTTCGTTAGCCCAGCGCTTCAGCGCTGGGAATGCAGCCAATGGAAGATAGCTGGAGTCCCGTAGGGACGGCCTAAAAAAAGCGGGGCATCTTGCCCCGCTTCACCTTCGCGCGAATGCTCGCCGCCAGCCTAATGCCGCGTGAACCGCAGCGGCACCCCAAACTGAAACCACAGCCCATTGCCGCGCGGCTTGTTCTCGACCAGCATGTCGTGGTCCCACTTGAAGACCATGGCGCCGTGCTTGCCCAGGGGAAAGGTC
>Ga0326728_10025694_pt1 | contig 10507 bp, 9 predicted proteins | sample MB3enrmetagenome_FD_207602 | JGI IMG/M metagenome (GOLD analysis project Ga0326728, IMG submission 207602) | Lab enriched peat soil microbial communities from McLean, Ithaca, NY, United States - MB31MN | ecosystem: Environmental > Terrestrial > Soil > Wetlands > Peat | place: USA: New York... | reverse complement strand
TCGACCGCGCGTGACTGGGGCGCGGGGCCGTTCGCGGCGCCACGCTTATGAACCGAACCGGATGTGGCGCCCGCTGAGCCCGTCGATGGAGATCCAGGTCGTCGAGAAAGAGTCCGACTCGCTTCGGATCGAGCTCCCGAAGGGGGAGGAGACCCTGCTCATCCCGCTCGTCGAGCTCCTCCAGCAGGAGGAGAAGGTCGTCGAGGCGCGGTACTTCCTCGGCCACGCGTTCCTGGATCGACCGGCCTTGTACCTGAAGACCAAGGGGGAGAAGCCCCAGCAAGTGCTGAAGCGGGTGTTGAAGGACCTCGCCGACCTGTACGGGGACCTTCTGCAGGACTTCGACAAGAAGGCCGAGAAGATCAGGTCGTAACCGAGGAGCCAGCGATGCTCAAGGAGTGCCCGCAGCACGGATACTTCCGTCAGGAGAACTGCCCGGTCTGCGCCCAGCCCGGTCGGTTCCTGATGAACGACCGGGAGCTCGACCACTTGGGCCGCGTCATGACCGGGGTGCTCCGCCACTTCCCGGAGAAGTACGGCCTCGCCATCGACGAACACGGTTGGATCTCCCTCCCCGCCCTCGTCAAGGCGATCTCCAGCCAGCACCGGGGTTACCACTGGCTGAGGGCGCACCACATCGTGGCGATCGCCGAGAGCGACCCGAAGGGTCGCTATGAGATCCGGGACGAACGCATCCGGGCGACCTACGGCCATACCGTGGAGGTGGACCTGGACCTCCCGACCGAGAACATCCCCGACGAGCTCTTCTTCCCCGTCACCCCCGACGAGGCGAACATCGTCCTCGAGGTGGGGCTCAAGCCCACGGACCGGCGCAAGGTCCATCTTTCCCGCACCGCCGAGGACGCCCGGGCGGCGGGGGCGGTGCGCACGCCGGACCCGGTCATCCTCGCGGTGGACGCCAAGAACGCCCGCCGGGAGGGCATCGTGATCATGCAGGCGGGCAAGACCGTCTTCCTCGTCGACCAGGTGCCGGCCTCCTACCTGCGAAGGATGGGCGCCGCTCCCGCGTAGGGCGACCCTCGACGTTCCCGCCCACGCCCCGGCCCCTCGCCTGTCACTGGACGAGGACGTTGCTCATGTACTCGGTGCTCGCGTACACCGTGATGTCGATGTGGCTCGGGGCCGCGTAGGCATCGACCCAGACGAAGTAGTAGGTGTCGGTGACCACGGCGGCGAAGTCGATCACCCCCTCGGTCGCGTTGGAGGAGGGGGCCTGGGGGACCGCGGGGAGCCCGGCGGCGAACTGTCGGTAGGAGGAGTTGTTGAACACCTCGAAGAGGACGTTCGCCCCCGGGGGCGTGACCACGGTGAAGTTCCCCGCGATGTAGTCGCCGCCGGTGACCGAGCCGCTGAAGACGGAGTAGTTGCCGGCGGTGATGTTGTACACCCAGGTGTTCGTCAGCGGGTCCGCCGCCACGGGAGGGCCTTGGTAGACGGCCAGCGCCATGACCCCGATCAGGGCGACGGCAACCCCCACGACGAGGAAGATCCGTAATCCCCGGTGGATCTTGAGGCGGCGGCGCGTCTTCGGGGTGAGCCCCTCCGCCGTGGCCTGCCCGCTCGTCTCCTTGCCGCAGGTGGGACACGCGCGCGCGCCCGGCGGTAGGGCATCGCCGCAGGTGGCACAGGTGGACCAGGTCGCGGGGTCCGGCTCGGGCATGTCGGCTCGCCCCGAAGCAGGGTGGGGGTCTTTGGCCCCTTCGTACGAACGAGGGGCCTACGCTTTGGGCTTACCCGAGCCCAGGTTCACCAGGACGTTCTTGCGCCGGGTGTAGAACTCCACGGCCTCCCTCCCCTGTTCGGAGCCGAGCCCGCTCGCTTTGTACCCGCCGAACGGCGTCTGGGGGAAGGTCATGGGCGGGTCGTTGATGGTGACCATCCCGCACTCGAGCCGGCGGGCGACCGAGTGAGCGGTCGAAAGGTCCCGGGTCCACACCGAACCCAGGAGGCCGTACGGAGAGGCGTTGGCGAGCGAGAGCGCCTCCTCGACCGAACTGAACGGCAGGACGGAAAGGACCGGCCCGAACACCTCCTCTTGGACCACCCGCATGCTCGGGTCGACGGATTCGAGCACCGTCGGCGGGAGGAAGTTCCCCCGCGCGAGAGGGCCGTCGAGGTACGCGCTCCCGCCGGTCACCGTCTTCGCTCCGGCGCCGCGCGCCTCCTCGACAAAGCCGAGGACGCGCTCTTTCTGCTCGCGCGAGACCAACGGGCCCATTTCGGCATTCGGCTCCGTCCCCGGGGCGACCCGGATCTTCTCGGCGAAAGCCTGCACCCGGCCCACGAGCTCCTCCCGGACCGAGGCGTGCACGAGGAGCCGGGAGCCGGCCCAGCACATCTGTCCGGCGTTGCCGAAGATCCCCCAGCCCACTCCTCGGGCCACCCGGTCGAGGTCGGCATCCGGGAACACGACGACCGGCCCCTTCCCTCCGAGCTCGAGGGTCATCGGGACCCTCCGTCCCCCGGCGAGCTCGGCGATACGCCGACCCACCTCCAAGCTTCCGGTGAAAGAGACGGAGCGGCACCGCGGGTCGGTGATCAGCGACTCGCCGACCTCCCGACCGGGTCCCACGACGACGTTGAAGATCCCCGCCGGCACGCCGGCCTCGATGGCGAGCGCGGCCAGCCGCAGCGCGGTGAGGGGCGTGAGGCTCGCCGGCTTCAGCACGACCGCGTTCCCCGCGGCCAACGCCGGCGCCACCGACCGCATCGCCAACACCAACGGGAAGTTCCACGGGGCGATGTGCACCGTCACTCCAAGCGGCTCCTTGAGCGTGTAATCGAGACGCCCCCCGGGGACCGGGATCGTCTCCCCCTGGAGCTTGTCGGCGAGGCCGGCGAAGTACTCGAGGGTCCGGACGACGAACTGGATGTCCCCCTTCGCCTCCCGGAGCGTCTTGCCCTGGTTCAGCGACTCCAGTTCAGCGAACGGGTCGAGCTGTTCCTCCAGACGGTTCGCGAGGCGGAACAGCGCTTTGGCCCGCTTCGCGCCGTCCTCGCCCGCCCATCCCGAACGGGCGAACGCGCCCTCGGCGACCTCCAGGGCGTGGAGCGCGTCCGCGCGGCCGCCGACGGCTACCGTCGCGAGCGGTTCGTTGGTCGCCGGGTCGAGGAGCGCGCTGCGCTCCCCGTTGGAGGCGGGAACGGAGCTCCCCCCGATGAACAGGTCGTGATGGCCCAGGGCACGAACGGACATGGCTCAGCTCGCGGGTCGACCTCCCCTTCCTCTTTAACCGTTCTGTTGGGGCCGTGGCTCTAGGGTCGTACGGAGTACTCCCGACCTTTCCACGCGACCGTTCCACGATGGGAACCCTGTCGAAGGGACCGGGCCAAGAGGGCGACGTAGAACGCGACCGCGACCGGGTAGAGGAGCCCGTAGGCTCCGGCGATCCCGGTGGCGCGGGCGAGCACCACGTGCTTGCCGAAGAGGGCGAGCCAAAGGAGCGCCCCCATCGCCGCGAGCGCGGTGGAACCGGCGAGGATCGCGAACGGGAGCAATCCGAGCGGTAGCCAGTACAGCCCGAGGAGCCCGGCGAGGAATCCCGCCTGGCGAAGCGCGGAGAACTCCGTCCCGTGGATGTTCTTGAGGAGGCCCTCGAACATCTCCGACCGGCTCCGGTACATCCGGGTCCCGATGAGCTCGGGCGCCCAGGCGAGGCGGAGACGGTAACCCGCCTTTCGGTAGTTCTGGGCGATCCGAATGTCCTCGAGCACGTAGCCGCGGACCGCGGCATGCCCGCCGGTCGAAGTGTAGGCGGAGCGGGTCGTGAGCCAGTATTGCCCGTTGGCCATCGCGCTGCGGGAACGGTCGAGGTTCGTTCGGGGAGCGCGGAAGTACAGGAGCACCATCTGGACGTAGAACGGGAGAACCACCCTTTCCCAGAACCCGAGGGCTTCCACGCGTCCGGCGAGCGTCGCGAGGTCGGCCCGTTCGCGCTCCGCCCATTCCACGGTCGCGCGGATCGCCGCCGGATGGTATCGGACGTCCGCGTCCGTGAACAGGAGCAGCTCCCCGGTCGAGGCCTGGTAGCCGACCTGACAGCCCCAGTTCTTCCCGACCCAGCCGTCGGGAAGGGGCGGTTCGTCGATGAGGCTGACGCGTGGAGCCCGGGCGAGCGCCACCTCCCGGGTTCGGTCCGTGGAGCCTCCGTCGACGACGATGACCTCGAGGTCGGGATACTCCTGCGCGAGGAGGTCGTCGAGGCAAGGGCCGAGGTCCGCTTCCTCGTCCCGGGCGGCGACGATGACCGATACCTTCGGCCAGCTCCTCCTTTCGGGCGGGGTCGCGGGGGGCGAGAGTCGGGGCATCTGGGCGGCCAGGTACAACGGCACGCCTTGGAACAGTAGAACGAGAACGCTCAGGAGGAGGAGACCCGCCACGACGAGGAGCGGGAGCATCCTTGGGCCGAGACTGCCGGGTAATTAAGCTGGGTCGCCTCCCCGACCCGGTCGAGGGGTCCGGTGACGACCGTCGAGCATGCGCGCATCCGGCCCGGAACGCTCGAGGACCGGGAGTACCAGGCCTCCATCTCGGCGGCCGCCATCGCCGAGAACACCCTCGTGGTCCTCCCCACGGGTCTCGGCAAGACCGCCATCGCCTTGAGGGTCATCGCGGAGTTCCTCCTGCACCATCCCACCGAATCGGTCCTGGTGCTCGCCCCGACCCGACCGCTCGTCCTCCAGCACGCGCGGAGCATCACCGAGACGCTGTTCGCCCCCACGCCGGTTGTGCTCACCGGGGCGCTCACCCCCGAACGCCGCCAAGCGCTCCTCCACCCTCCCCAGGTGATCGTGGCGACCCCCCAGGTCATCGCCAACGACCTCCGGTCGAAGGAGCTCACCCTCGACCCGTTCTCGCTCGTGGTCTTCGACGAGGCGCACCGGGCGGTCGGGGAGTACGCCTACGTCACCATCGGGGCGGTCGCCCGAGAGCGCCGGCTCAGAGTGCTCGCCATGACCGCCTCCCCCGGCTCAAGGATCGACCGGGTCCGCGAGGTATGGGCGAACCTCGGGATCGCCCACTTCGAGCATCGGGACGCCACGGACCCGGACGTGCTGCCGTACACCCATGCCATCCGGGTCGAGCCGATCTCCGTCCCGGTTCCCGTCGAGGTCCGACACCTCTCCATGCTCCTCAAGACGGTGGTGCGGCGCCAGGTCGAGGAGCTCCAAAGGATGGGGCTCGCGCCCGGGGCCGACCTCTCCCGCCGCGAGCTGCTGGAGATCGGCAAGATCCTCGACCGGCAGATCGCCGCCGCGAGGGCTCGGGGGGAACCGGCTCCGGGGAACGTCTGGAAGGCCCGGACGACCCAGGCGATCGCCATGAAAGCGAACCACGCCGTGGAGCTCATCGAGACCCAAGGGGTGGATGCCCTGCGGCAGTACCTGGAGCGTCAACGGGAGGACGGGAAGGGCCGGCGTTCCCAGGCGCTCCGGAGCTTCCTCGCCGACCCGGATGTCGAGGAGGTCGAGCGGAGGCTCCGCTCGCTCGACCTCGAGCACCCGAAGATCGCCACCGCGGTCCGCATCGTGGCGGGGGAGCTCCGGCGCGCCCCGGGGGCGCGCGTCATCCTGTTCACGCAGTATCGGCAGACCGCGGACACCCTGGTGGAGGAGTTCGCTCGCCAGGCGCTCCCCGGGGTGCGTGCCGTTCGGTTCGTGGGGCAGGCCTCGCATACCCGCGACGAAGGGATGAGCCAGAAGGAGCAGAGCGGCGTCCTCGACGCCTTCCGTCGGGGGGAGCTCAACTGCCTGGTGGCCACGTCGGTCGCCGAAGAAGGGCTCGACATCCCCTCCACGGACCTCGTCGTCCTGTACGAGCCGGTGCCGGACGAGATACGGACCATCCAGCGACGGGGCCGGACGGGCCGGGCCCGGGCCGGTCGCGCCCTCGTGCTCATCGCGGAGGGGACGCGCGACGAGGGGATGTTCCGGGCCGCTCAGGCGAAGGAGCGACGGATGCACGAGATGCTGGAACGGGTCCAAGAGGAGGAGGCGACCCCGGGCGGCTTCACCCGCCGTCGGAGCCGGCCGGCGGTCCAGAAGGTGCTGAGCGAGTTCGGCGGGCCTTCCCACTGAAACGAAGCGGGAGCTCTTCCGGGGCCACGGGGCCGAGTTCGGTCCAGTAGGCCGAGATGTCGCTCCCGGGGGTCCGGTCGAAATGTCCGGCGCCGGGAACGGGTCGTGGCGGACGGCCCCGGATCATCTTGGAGGTCCCGGTCACCGACACGACCGGACACCCCGCCCGTCGAGCGGCCGCCGCGAGGGCTCGAGTCCCGACCTTGTGGAGGAGCGAACCGTCGCCGTAGACCGTATCGGCCCCCACGAGGAGCAGGTCGGCCCGTCGCACCTCCTCCGGCCCCCGAGAGTCCGGGACGACCCGCGCCTCGAGACCCTGGGCTCGAAGCGCGGCGGCGAACCTCACCCCTTCTCCCCCGGGAAGGCTCCGCAGAACGACCACCGAGGTCGGCCTCTGGGAGCGCGGGGTGGAGGCGAGGAGACGGGCGACCATCGAGCTCGCGCTGAGGGTGACGATGCGGACCTGCGGGGGTAGGGCTCGCCGGGCGCGGGAGACCACCCTGCGTTCCTCTCTATGCAGTTCTCGTCGGCGAAGCTTGGCCCATCGCAACAGTCGAGGCGCCGAAAGGCTCGAGTTCGCGGAGCGGGCGAACCGGCCGAGCTCCTCGGAGAGTCGGAGGATCGCCCCCATGGCGGGCTGCGCGCGCCGTAACTGGAGGGCCCAGCGGCGAACCGTCGGCCGGTCGATTCGGCCCTTAGGCAAGGCCCGGGCGAGGGCGGCCAACGCGGCCTCGGCGAGGGGATACGCGCCCGAAGTTCGGTCCGCCGCGAGGAGATGGAACGGGTCGGCCGCGGCTCCGGGACGGGGAGAGGCCGGCATCGCTCAGCGGCCGGTGCTCCCGAACCCTCCGGCGCGACCGGCGACGACCTCGACGGAGCCGGCCACGAACTCGGTCGGATGGTCGAGCACGAGGCGTACCTGACCGATCCGGTCTCCGGGGTGGATCTCGTAGCTTCCCTCGAACAGGAAGGTCATCGGGACCTGGACCTCCCCCGAGTAATCGGCGTCGATCGTCCCGGGGGCGTTCACCATGATCACTCCGCGCGTCGAGAGCCCGCTACGAGGGCGTACCTCGATGAACGTGCCGGCGGGAGCGCGCATCCGCAGTCCGGTCCTCACGCGCGTCACCGCCCCTCGCGCGAGGGTGGCGGCCTCGGCGGCGTAGAGGTCGAAGCACGCCGAGCCCGGGGTGGCGCGATGGGGGTACGGGATGTTCGGGAACTCCGGAAGCCGCTCGACGACGATCGAGGGGACGGGGGAGGTCATCGCTCGGCGGACGCCTCCGCTCGGATTAGGCTTCTTGCGGCCACGGGCCGCTCTCGCCGCCGCCTTCCGAGTTCGCCGCCATCGCTTCGCTCGCCAGGAACCGCGTGATCAGCGTCCCCTGGGCCCGGCGGAGCATCTTGCCCAGGGCCGGGGGGCTCTGTCCGGTGACCGAGGCGAGCCGGGTCAGGGAGATCCGTCGGGGCACGGCGAAGTAGCCGAGGGCCCAGGCCCGGGCGAGGACCGTGCGTTGGCGGGTCGTCAGCTCCCGGTCCCCCGCATCCGCCCCGAAGGGGCGGGCCGAGGACCGTAGGATTCGGAACGGTAGCCCCTCCCGCTCGAGCCGGGCGAGCACGCGCCTCAGCGGGCCGGCCTCCCCGTGGAAGGAGGCGAGCACGCGCTCCTCGTCGATCCGGAACGGGGCGATCGGTGCGATGCCTCCCCCCGCGAGCGCGAGGATCCTTTCGAGCGCCGGCGGGTTCTTCTGTCGGACGAGCAGGATGTATTCGCGGCTGCGGGGGCGCCGCTCGACGACCTCGAAGCTTTGGAGCCCGTACTCGCGACGGATGTGCCGGGACTCTCGCTCCAGCTCCCGGTCCGAACGCATCGGTCCCCGACGCCGCACCTTGAGCAGCTGGAGGCGCCAGCCCCGCTCCAGCCGAAGCGTCTCCAGGAGCTCCACCGACTCGAACTTCTCGAAGAGGCCCTCGGGAAGTATGCCGAGCGGCACGAGGTCCTCGGTGCGGAACTCGAGGGTGACCGTGAGCATCGGCGGACTCGCAGGGGAGGTTTCCATATGAACCTTCATCTTCCGGTCCGCCGTTAAATACGCAATTCGTCGTGGCCGGCCCCATGGCGTACCGTTCCCTCCGCGAGTTCCTGACGGCGCTGGAGGAGCGCGGGGACCTCCTCCGGGTCACGAGCCCGGTCGACCCCGAGCTCGAGGTCACCGAGGTCACCCGGCGCGTCCTCGCCCGGGATGGTCCGGCGCTCCTGTTCGAGAAGGTCCGCGGAAGCTCGATGCCGGTCGCGATGAACCTCCTCGGTTCCCCGCGGCGGATCGCCCTGGCCCTCGGGGTCTCGCAGGTGGAGGAGGCGGCAAAGAAGATCTCGGAGCTCCTCCGCCTGCGGCCCCCGACCGGGATCGTGGGGGCCTTGAAGGACCTCGGCGGCACCCTACAGACCCTGGAGCTCCTCCGTTCCCTCGCTCCCAAGCGGGTCTCCAGCGCTCCCTGCCGGGAGGTCGTGGAAGAACGGGTCGACCTCGGTCGACTTCCCCTCCTGAAATGCTGGCCGTCCGATGGGGGAAGGACGGTCACCTTTCCTCTCGTGGTGACGAGCGACCCGGAGACCGGGCAACCCCACACGGGAACCTACCGGCTCCAACAATACGGGCCGGACACGCTGGGGTTCCACGCGCAGATCCACCGGGTCGGGGCGAACAACTACCGGAAGTGGGCCGCACGGGGGGAGCGCATGCCCGTGGCGATCGCCCTCGGATGCGACCCCAGTACCATCTTCGCGGGACTCGCGCCGGTTCCCGAGGGGCTCTCCAACTTCGTGTTCGCGGGATTCCTCGCGGGCCGGCCGATCGAGCTCGTCGCCACCGGAGCGGGCGGCCTCGAAGTGCCCGCCCAGGCAGAGATCGTGCTCGAAGGGTACGTCGACCCGAAGGAGCGCCGGACCGAGGGACCGTTCGGGGACCACACCGGCTACTACTCCGCCCCGGAGGAGTTCCCCGTGGTCCACGTGACCGGCATCACCCATCGGTCGGACCCGATCTACCTCAGCACCGTCACCGGGAAGCCGCCGACCGAGGATGGGGTCCTCGGCAAGGCCGTCGAGCGGGTGTTCCTACCCGTCATCCAGCTCGTCCTGCCGGAGGTGGTCGACCTGGAACTTCCGCCGGAGGGGTTGTTCATCAACGTGGCCATCGTGTCGATCCGAAAGGCCTACCCGTTCCACGCCCGAAAGGTGATGCACGCGCTCTGGGGGCTCGGCCAGCTCATGTTCGCCCGCTACATCGTCGTCGTGGACCACGACGTGAACGTCCACGACCTTCGAGAGGTCCTGTATCGGGTCGGCCTCCAGGCGGACCCCGGCCGGGACTTCGAGCTCGTGGAAGGTCCCGTCGACCAGCTCTCGATCTCGAATCCGACCCCGAACGTGGGGACCAAGGTGGGCATCGATGCGACCAAGAAGAGCGCGGCCGAAGGTTTCCCCCGGGAGTGGCCCGAGGAGATCCGGATGGACCCGACCGTGGTGACGCGCGTCGACGCCCTCCTCGGCTCCGACCCGGTCCTCAGCCGCCTGTTCACGACCCGAAAGCCGTGAGCGCCCCGGCGGAACGCGGGCCGGTCGCCGAGCTCGGCCGCTACCTCGAGATCCAGACCCTCGGGCTCAACCTCCCGTTCGCGGTCGGATTCCTGCTCATCGCCGCCCACGGGCTCCCGCCGTGGGAGCCGGTGGTGCTCATCCTCATCGCCTTCGTTGCGGCCCGGAACACCGGGCACAGTTTCAATCGTTGGGCGGACCGGGAGTACGATGCCCGCAATCCGCGCACCCAAACGCGCGCGCTCGTGACCGGGCGCTACTCCGCTTCGTTCGCCCTCGCCTTCGCCCTGGGCAACGCGGCCGTCCTGGTCGTCGCGGCGGGGTTGTTGAACCCGCTCGCCTTCGTCCTGAGCTTCGTCGCCCTGGCCCTGATCTGGGGGTACTCCTACACCAAGAGGTTCACGGCGCTGACGACCCCGTTCCTGGGGCTCGTGGAGGCGATCACCCCCGGCGCGGTGTTCATCGCCCTCGATGGCCGCCTGCCGTGGCCGGTGCTCCTCGCCGTGGCCGCCTTGCTCCTGTGGGGAACGGCGTTCGAGACGATCCACAGCCTGGGGGACCTCGCCTCCGACCGGGCCCTGGGGCTGCGCTCGCTCCCGCTCCGGATCGGGAGCCGGGCGAGCCTCGACCTCATCCCGCTCCTCCACGGCGCCGCCCTGACCCTCCTCGCGCTCTTCGGCATGGCCGAGGGCCTCCGTCTTCCCTACTTCCTCGGCCTTCTCGCCATGGCGGTCGTCGCGGCGGCGACCGACCTGCAGCTCCGACGCTCCTCGACGAGCCCGCTCCCCGCCTTCCAACGCCACTTCCTGA
>Ga0326728_10025693_pt1 | contig 10507 bp, 6 predicted proteins | sample MB3enrmetagenome_FD_207602 | JGI IMG/M metagenome (GOLD analysis project Ga0326728, IMG submission 207602) | Lab enriched peat soil microbial communities from McLean, Ithaca, NY, United States - MB31MN | ecosystem: Environmental > Terrestrial > Soil > Wetlands > Peat | place: USA: New York... | reverse complement strand
CGCCGCTGCGGACGGGACCTGGGGCACCCAGCATCATTACGGGATAAGAACAACCGCAGGTCCTTCGACTACGCAAGCCGCAAAAACGCGACTTGCTCCGCTCAGGATGACAGATTTGGGCTGGTCGCTCAGGGTGACAGATTTGGGTTGGTCGCTCAGGATGACAGCTTTTATTGGGTGCTCAGGATAACAACTTGAATTGAACGCTCAGCACAATAGATCGATAATGAAGGAGTAGCCCTATTCCCCAGGGCGGGAGGATGAGGACCATGGCGCAGCCGATTGCATTGAGCAAGGCCGTTCGCAGGGCGGTTGGAATCGACGAAGGGCTGAGCGAGTTCAGCACCCAGGAGATGTATCGCGAGATTTTGAGCCGGTTGGGCGAGGACCCCAGCCGCGACGGGTTGCTGGCTACGCCGGGGCGCATGGAAAAATCGATGGCCTTTCTGACCAAGGGCTACGACGAGGACCCGACCAGGATTCTGCGCGGCGCCATGTTCGACGTGGACTACGACGAGATGGTAATCGTCAAGGACATCGAGATGTTCTCGCTCTGCGAGCATCACATGCTGCCCTTCTTCGGCAAGGTGCACGTGGCCTATATCCCCAAAGGCAAAGTGATTGGACTGAGCAAGATACCGCGATTAGTTGAAGTGTTTGCTCGCCGTTTGCAGGTGCAGGAGCGGCTAACCCGGCAAATTGCCGACGCCATTCAAAAGGTGATCGAGCCGCAAGGTGTGGGCGTGGTCGTGGAGGCGCGCCACCTGTGCATGATGATGCGTGGCATCGAAAAGCAGCACTCCTCCACGGTGACCTCGGCCATGCTGGGCTGCTTCCGCCAGAAGGAGACGCGCCTGGAGTTCCTGTCGCTAGTGCGGCAACCGACCGGCGGGCTGTGACGGGCGGTCCGCTTCGACTAGAGTAGTGAGGTGAATGGACTACTGGTAGTTGACAAGCCGGGCGGCATAACCAGCCATGACGTGATAAACCGGCTGCGCAGGATTACCGGCGAAAAGTCGATTGGCCACCTGGGCACGCTGGACCCCATGGCGACGGGCGTCTTACCGCTGCTGCTGGGCAAGTTCACGCGGCTGGCGCAGTACTTCTCAACCGCAGAAAAAACCTACGCCGGGGCGATTCGCTTCGGATTTTCGACCGACACGTATGATGCCGAGGGCGAGGCGCAGGGTCCGGACATGAAACCGGCGCTGACGCTTGAACAGGTGCGCGCGGCGGCCAGCCGTTTCCACGGCGAGATGGAGCAGATGCCGCCGCCATTCTCCGCAAAGAAGATCGGCGGCAAGCCGGCCTACAAACTGGCACGCGCGGGCAAGCCGGTGGAACTCAATGCCGCCAAAGTCCGTATCGACCGCCTTGAGATTGTCTCGCTCGACGGCGTCGAGGCCGAGTTCACGATGACGATCAGCGCCGGGGGATACGTTCGCTCAGTGGCTCACGAGATGGGCCAAGAACTGTGCTGCGGGGCGCATCTGAGCCGGTTGCGGCGAACCCATGCGGGTGCGTTCACGCTGGATGATGCGCATACGCTGGAGGAGCTTGAAGCGCTGGCGGGCAACATGGAGGCGCTGGAGGCGTTGTGCATCCATCCGCGCAGCCTGTTGCCGGAGATGCCCTCTGTCCTGGGCGACGCGATGGCGCTGGGGCTGCTCCGTAACGGCGCGCAGGCCAATTTGCCCGAGTTTTCGCAGGCGCCGCTGGTGAAGGTCTTTGCCGGGCAGCGGGAGCTGGTGGGGATTGCGAAGCGCGTGGCGGGAACGCTGTTTCAGCCGGTGGTGGTGATGGGGTGAAAACAGTTGTCAGTGGTCAGTGGACAGTTGTCAGTTTTTACTGTGCGTATTCGACTTATTGCGGCCAACGGAAAATGGTAGTGGGATTGAATTAACTGACAACTGAAAACTGATACCTGACTACTGGCCTTTGCGAAGCAAAGGTTTCAACGCAGGCAGCAGCGTTTGCGCGATGATCTCGGAACCCTTGGCGGTGGGATGGATGCCGTCGGGCTGGATTGTGCCGGGAACGTGAACCAGGTCTTTGTAGATCATGGGCACGAATGCGGTGTGGTGTTTGGCGGCCAGATCGCTGAAGAGCTGATTGAATTGCAGGATGTACTCCTCGCCGTAGTTGGGCGGGAGGGTGATGCCGGCGAGCAGGGTCTTAATGTGCGCGTTTTCGAGCGTGGTCAGGACCTGATCGAGGTTTCGGCGGGTCTCGCTGAGGGGCAGTCCGCGCAGTCCGTCGTTGCCGCCGAACTCAACGATGACGATTTCAGGGCGCAGGCGCAGGATGGAAGGCAGACCGGCGACGGAGTCCTTGGTGGTGGCGCCGCTGGTTCCCTGATTGCTGACTGTGTAGCTGTAGCCGAGGCGGTCGAGGTCGCGTTGCAGGCCGTCGGGAAAGGACTGGCCGTCTTGCAGGCCGTAACCGGCGGTGATGCTGTCGCCATAGCAGACCAGAAGCGGCCTGCCGGCGGCCAGAAGAGGGCCAGCCAGTAGTATCAGCCAAAGCGAAACGATTAGAGCGCGGGGAACGTCCACAAGAGCAGTGTATCGAAGAACAGGGATCAGAGATCAGGGGTCAGGGATCAGGAACGATTGAAGCAACGGAGGCTTACGGGTGATTGAAGTCCGGGATGCGAAGAAGTGGATTCAGAACGGTGCGCGGCGGGTGGAGATTCTAAAGGGAATCTCTCTGACGATTCCAGCGGGGCAGTTTGTGGCCATATTGGGCGCAAGCGGCAGCGGGAAGAGCACGCTGCTGGGGCTGCTGGCGGGGCTCGACACGCCCAGCTCCGGCGAAATCTGGCTGGATGGCGTGCCGATTCACAATCTGGCCGAGGCGGAGCTGGCCGAGGTGCGCGGAAGCAAGATCGGCTTTGTCTTCCAGTCGTATCAGTTGATCCAGACGCTCACGGCCCTGGAGAATGTGCTGCTGCCGTATGAGTTGAACATGGAGGGCAGCGGGTTGAAACAGGCGCGGAGGCTGTTGGACGAATTCGGCCTGGCGGAGCGAGTAGACCACTACCCTGTTCAGCTATCCGGGGGGGAGCAGCAGCGGGTGGCGCTGGCAAGGGCGTTTGTGGTCGAACCGCCGATTGTGATGGCCGATGAGCCGACCGGCAATCTGGACTCCGCCAACGGGCGGATGGTGCTGGACCTGCTGCTGGAGCGGAACAAGCGGACGGGGACGACGCTGGTACTGGTGACGCACGACCCGGAGATCGCGAGCAGCGCCGACCGCAAGATTGTGCTCAAGGACGGGATGATCGTCGAGGACAGTTTGCCGTTTGCGGGGCCGGATGCGGTTGCGGAGCAGGCGCAGAATGGCTAAGCGGGCATTGAGCTGGAGGCGGGCCGCGGCCATCGGCTGGCGGGACCTGAAGTCCGCGCCGGGCAAATTCGGCTTTGTGGTGCTGTCGGTGGCCGTCGGTGTTGCCGCGCTGGTAGGCGTTCGAGGCTTCAGCGACAGCTTCCGAAAGACGCTTTCGACTGAGGCGCGGTCGCTGATGGCCGGGGACTTGAGCGCGCGCATCTATCACCAGCCGACAGCGGAGGAACAGAGCAAGGTTGCGGCGATTGAGCAGCAGGGACTTCGCGGAACCTGGGTGACGGAGACCATCTCCATGGCATCGGCGCCGCCCGATCCCGTGCCGCTGCTGGTTTCGCTCAAGGCCGTCGATCCCAGCGAGTATCCCTACTACGGAACAGCCGAACTGGAGCCGGAGATGAGCCTGCGGCAGGCTCTGGAGGGCGATTCGGCGGTGGTGGCGGAGGAGTTTCTGATTCGTTTGAATGCGCGGGTAGGCCAAACGCTGCGGCTGGGCGGCAGGAGCTTCCGAATTGCGGCGGTGCTGAAACAGGAGCCGGATCGCATCAGCGCCGGAGCAGGACTGGGGCCGAGGGTGATGATCTCGCAGGCGGCCCTGGAACGCACCGGGCTGATTGCGCCGGGCAGCCGGGCCAGTGAGCGGCTGCTGATGAAGCTGCCGGAGAAGCTGCCATCGGGATTAACGACTGAAACAGAGGCCGCGGCAGCGCGCAAGCAACTGGAGGCGGCGCTGCCCGACGCGCAGGTGATGGACTTCCGCGAGGGCAGTCCGGCGCTGAGCCGTGGGCTGGACCGCGCGACCGCAATCCTTAGCCTGATCTGCCTGGTAGCCATGGTGCTGGGGGCCATCGGCGTGGCCATGGCCATGCACGCGCACCTGGAACAGCGGATGGATATGCTGGCCATCTTGAAGGCCGTGGGCGCGGGATCGGCTGACCTGCTGCGCATCTTTCTGTTGCAAACGCTGGGGCTGGGGCTGGCAGGAGGCGTGCTGGGCGTGGCTGCCGGGGTGGGCGTGATGGCCGCGCTGCCGGCGGTCTTCGGAAAACTGCTTCCCTTTCACACGATGCTTGAGTTTCCCTGGCGGTCGGTGGCGGCGGGGCTGGGAACGGGGTTGCTGACGACACTGCTCTTCTGTCTGCCGCCGCTGCTGGACGTGCGCAAGGTGAGGCCGGTGCTGGTGTTGCGCAGGCTGGTGGAGCAGGGACCGGAAGGCATCGGCGGATGGCTGGCGCGATGGTGGGCGCGACGGCTGCAACTGGCGCTTTCTGTTGCCGTAGTGCTGGCGCTGGGCGGTATCGCGTGGGCGCTGTCGGATTCGGCAGTGGTGGGCACATGGTTTGCCGTGGTGTTTGCTATTGCGCTGGTGGTGCTGGTTGCGCTGGCGGCGGTGGCGCTCTGGACGCTGCGGCTGCTTCTCGGTTGGGTCCGTCTGCGGCTGCCTTCGTCGCTGCGCCATGGACTGTCAAACCTCTATCGGCCTGGGAACCAGTCGGCCGCGGTGCTGGCAGCGCTGGGAACGGGCGTGATGTTGATTTTGGCGGTTTACCTGATGCAGGCGACGCTCTTGCGCGATCTGCGCCAGACCGCCTCACCCAAACTGCCTAATATCTTCCTGGTAGACGTGACCAGCGATGAGATTGCCGGGGTGAGGGATTTCTTCGCGCATCAGCCGGGAGTGAGCCAGGCGCTGGACCTGATGCCGGTGGTGCAGGGGCGATTTATTTCGCTCAACGGCCAGAAGCTGGAGCAACTGAAAGGGCAGCATTATCCGCGCCGCATGCTGGAGCGCGCCGGGTTGAGCTGGGCGGATGCGCCTCCTGCCGGCGACAAGGTGACGCAGGGCACGTGGTGGACGGATGGGAACACGGCGGAGATTGCCGTGGGCGAAGGCGTAGCCCAGCGGCTGCGCCTGGGCGTGGGTTCGGCGGTGGAGCTGGAGGTGGGCGGGACGGCGCGGGCGCTGAAGGTTGCCGCGATCTATCGCGCTGATGGGCAGCACCTGGGCGGGCAGGTGAGTTTTGTTCTGCCTTCGGGACAGCTCAAGGACCAGGCGGCCACATGGTACGGCGGCCTGCACATCGATCCCAAACAGGTGGCGGCCATGGAGCGGGCGCTCTTCGCGGCCTATCCCACGGTGACGGTGATCAACCTGGCCGATGTGCTGGAGCGGATTGAGAGCGTGGTCGATCAGATTACGTTCGTGGTGCGCTTTCTGGCCGGTTTCTCGATCTTTGCGGGGTTGATGATCCTGGCTTCGAGCATCGCCAGCACGCGCTTCCGGCGCATGCAGGAGGCGGTGGTGCTGAAGACGCTGGGGGCAACGCGGATGCGGATTGTGCGCACCTTCAGCGTGGAGTTCAGCGTGTTGGGGCTGCTGGCCGGCTCGGTGGGCGTGGTCTTTGCCAATCTGCTCACGCGGGTGCTGTTGCGCAAGCTGGATGTGGGCTTTCACATCGAGTGGGCAGCGACTTTTGTGGCGCTCTTCGGAACGGCGGTGCTGGCCACGGCTACGGGATGGATTGCCAGCTACAGGATTCTGGGTCTGAGGCCGCTGGAGGTGCTGCGCGAGGAGTGAAAGCAGGGGTTAGGGGTCAGGGGTTAGGGGTCAGGGGTCAGTATCTTACGGGCTGGTTTAGATTTGTAGTTTCCCAGCTCCCATCCACCGCGGTGGGCGGTAGCCTGGGTGCCCGGCAGTCTGCCTTACGCGCGAGATTGATCCCATTCATAAGACTTTGTTGATCGACCGGCGCCACGGTTCTACACTGGGTCGGATAGTGTATTGCAACAGCCAAAGGAGAGAACCATGCCAGACGAAACCAAGTGCCCGTTCTCGAACGGAACCCCCAAACCTACCACGGCTGGAGCCCGAACGAATGCAGACTGGTGGCCCAATCAACTGAACCTGAAGATCTTGCATCAGCTCTCGTCCAAGTCCAACCCCATGGGCGAGTCGTTCCATTACGCCAAGGAGTTTAAGAGCCTCGACCTGGATGCCGTGATCAAGGACCTGCGTGCCTTGATGACGGCCTCGCAGGAGTGGTGGCCCGCGGACTACGGCCACTATGGTCCGTTCTTCATCCGCATGGCCTGGCACAGCGCGGGCACCTATCGCATCGCCGATGGCCGCGGCGGCGCGGGCCACGGAGCGCAGCGATTTGCTCCCCTCAATAGCTGGCCTGACAACGTGAGCCTCGACAAGGCGCGCCGGTTGATCTGGCCGATCAAGCAGAAGTACGGCCGGAAACTCTCCTGGGCCGACCTGATCATTCTCGCCGGCAACGTGGCGCTGGAGTCGATGGGATTGAAGACCTTCGGTTTCGGCGGCGGGCGCGAGGATATCTGGGAGCCGGAAGAAGACATTTACTGGGGACCCGAGGGCAAATGGCTGGCCGACGAGCGCTACAGCGGCGACCGTCAGTTGGAGAATCCCCTGGGCGCGGTACAGATGGGCCTGATCTACGTGAACCCGGAAGGACCGAACGGCAAGCCTGATCCAATTGCGGCGGCAATCGATATTCGCGAGACCTTCGCGCGCATGGCGATGAATGACGAGGAGACCGTTGCCCTCATCGCCGGCGGACACACCTTCGGCAAGGCGCATGGCGCTGCCGATCCGCTCAAATATGTCGGTCCGGAACCCGAGGCCGCGCCCATCGAAGAACAAGGCCTGGGCTGGAAGAACAGCTTTGGCAGCGGCAAAGGCGTCGATACGATCAGCAGCGGCCTGGAGGGCGCATGGACCAACAACCCGGTGAAGTGGGACAACGATTACCTGGAAAACCTCTTCAAGTATGAATGGGAACTGACCAAGAGCCCCGCCGGCGCTCAGCAGTGGACGCCCAAGGGCGGAGCCGGAGCGGATACCGTGCCCGATGCTCACGACCCCAGGAAGAAGCACGCGCCCATCATGTTCACCACCGACCTCTCGCTGAGGATGGACCCGGTCTACGAGAAGATTTCCCGGCGATTCCTCGCGCATCCGCAGGAGTTAGCGGATGCCTTCGCCAAGGCCTGGTTCAAGCTGACGCACCGCGACATGGGGCCCATCTCGCGCTATCTTGGCCCGCTGGTTCCCAAGGAGCCTCTGATCTGGCAGGACCCCATTCCCGCAGTGGATCATGAGTTGATCGGGGCGCAGGATATTGCCGCCCTGAAGGCCAAGATTCTTGCATCCGGCCTTTCCATCTCGCAACTGGTCACGACGGCCTGGGCATCGGCGTCAACCTTCCGCGGCACTGACAAGCGCGGCGGGGCTAACGGGGCGCGCATTCGCCTGGCGCCGCAAAAGGATTGGGAGGTCAACCAGCCTGCCGAACTGGCGAAGATTCTCCAGACTTTGGCCGCGATCCAGAAGGATTTCAACGGCAAGCAATCCGGCGGGAAGAAGGTCTCGCTGGCCGACCTGATCGTTCTGGGCGGCTGCGCGGCCGTCGATGAGGCTGCCAGGAAGGCCGGCCACGACGTGAAGGTGGGCTTCTCGCCGGGGCGTACCGATGCCACGCAGGAGCAGACCGATGCGCACTCCTTCGCCGTACTGGAGCCTACCGCGGACGGTTTCCGCAACTACATCCGCAAAGGTCAGGAAGAAGCCGCGGCTGAATTGCTGGTGGATAAGGCGAACCTGCTGACGCTGACCGCTCCCGAGATGACGGTTCTGATCGGCGGCTTGCGCGCACTCGATGCGAACTACGGGCACTCCCAACATGGCGTTTTCACCAAGCGGCCCGGAATTTTGACCAATGACTTCTTCGTGAATCTCCTCGACATGAAGACGAAGTGGCAGAGGTCCGCTACCTCTGAAGGCGTCTTAGAGGGGAGGGATCGGGCGACCGGCGAACTCAAATGGACGGGCACCGTAGTCGATCTGGTCTTCGGTTCGAACTCGCAACTGCGGGCCCTCGCGGAAGTCTATGCGTGCGGCGACGGGCAGCAGGCGTTCGTGCGTGACTTTGCGGCGGCCTGGAATAAGGTGATGAACCTCGATCGCTTCGATCTCGCGTGATTGCAATGGCGTGGTTTCCCACCCTAGCCGCAAGAACAAAAACGCGGCGAGGGTGGGGCACCCGGCCCGGAGGCTGACCCCTGATCTCTGATCTCTGATCTCTGATCTCTGATCTCTGACCCCTAACCCCTGATCCCTGACCCCTGACCCCTGATCCCTGACCCCTGACCTAAAACTCCTCGGTGGATTCGACCGTGGGGAGAACGTCGTGCTCGCCGGCTGCCCAGACGTAGAGGGTAGGCAGCAGGAAGATGCCGATGACCAGGTTGGCCAGCAAACCGCCGACAATGACGATGGCGAAGGGGCGTTGCGAGTCGGAGCCGATAGCGTGGGAGAGCGCCGCGGGCAGCAGTCCAAGCGTGGCCACCAGCATGGTCATCATGATGGGGCGCAGGCGCAGGACGGCTCCTTCGACAGCAGCCTCAACAATGTGCTCTTCGGTTGATTCTTCCATCCCCTTGCGGCGGGCGCGCAACTGATTGATGAACTCAATCATGATGACGCCGGCTTGGACGGAGACGCCGAAGAGCGCCAGAAAACCGACCGCCGAGGAGACGGAAAAGTTGGTGTGGGTTATGAACAGCGCCAGCGGTCCGCCGATGGAGGCCATGATGACGCTGACGAGAATGAGCATGGCCCACTTGGCGGAGCGGAACATGGTGTACAGAATAAGAAATATGACTAACACAGTCACGGGAACGACGATGGCCATGCGCGCGTTGGCACGTTTCTGACTTTCGTATTCGCCGGCCCATTCGAGGTGATAGCCGGCGGGCAGTTTAACGTTGTGTTCCACTTTAGCGATGGCCTCTTCCACCGTTGACCCCAGGTCGCGCCCGCGAACGGAGTATTTAATGGCGATGTAGCGCTGGCCGGCTTCGCGGTAAATCTCCTCGGCTCCGTCATCGGCGGAGACTCGAGTCAGTTGCGCCAATGATACGCGCTCGCCGGAGGGCGAAAGCAGGCGGACATTCTCAATAGCTTCGCGTGTGTCGCGGAACGGCTGTTGATAGCGCAAGGTAACGTCGAAGCGCGCCTCTCCCTGCTGTACCTGGGTCAGGGCGTTGGCGCCCACGGCGGTCTGAACCGCATCCTGAATATCAGCTACGTTGATGCCCCATCGGGCGGCGGCGGCGCGATCCACGGTGTAGTCGAGATTGGGCTGACCAATGATGCGGAAGATGCCCAGATCCTCGATTCCCTTTACCGTGGCCATTTGGGCCTGAATCTCCTCGGCTCTCTTCTCCAGAGCGCGCAGATCGTCGCCGTATAATTTGACGGCTAATTCACCCTTGACTCCGGAGACGGCCTCTTCCATGTTGTCGGAGATGGGCTGGGAGAAATTCCAGATCACGCCGGGAAATTTCTCCAGTTCGGTGTTCATGGCCGCGATTAGAGCTTCCTTGTTCTGGTGGAAGAAAGGTCGCCACTGCTCTTTACGCTTCAGATCGACAAAATACTCGGTGTTGAAGAAGCCGGTAGTGTCAGTGCCATCGTCGGGGCGTCCGGTCTGACTGACTACCTGGGTTACCTCGGGGAAAGAGGCCATGACCAGGCGCGCCTTGTTGGTGAATTCGATACTGGCGGTGGGTCCTTCGCTGGGAGGCAGGGTTCCGCGCACCCAAATGGAGCCCTCGTCGAGGTGAGGCAAAAACTCAGAGCCAATGGGCCCGCCGATGGCGAGATAGATAGCTATGGCGAAGAGAATGGTCGCGATGCCAACCGTGGCGTAACGATGCTCAATGGCGGCGCGGACCGCTATGCGATAATGGCGCGTGAGCCATAGCATGATTGGGTTGTGCCACTCTCTGGCTCCATTGCGGAAGAAGAAACTTGCCCCAACGGGAGCTACCGTAATGGCGTAGACCAGCGCGCCCAGCAAGGCAAAGCACACCGTCCAGGCCATGGGCTTGAAGAGCCGTCCTTCGACGGCTTGCAGCGTGAAAATGGGCAGGTAGGCGGTGATGATGATGCCGCGGGCGAAGAAGACAGGGCGCAGCACCTCGTGGGCGGCATCGCGAATTTTTTGTGCAGGGGTGCGGGTGTCGTCCTTCTGGGAGAGGTGGCGCACCATATTTTCGATCATGATCACCGAGCCATCCACCACCATGCCGAAGTCCAGCGCGCCCAGCGAAAGCAGGTTGGCGGGAATATGAC
>Ga0326728_10025692_pt1 | contig 10508 bp, 12 predicted proteins | sample MB3enrmetagenome_FD_207602 | JGI IMG/M metagenome (GOLD analysis project Ga0326728, IMG submission 207602) | Lab enriched peat soil microbial communities from McLean, Ithaca, NY, United States - MB31MN | ecosystem: Environmental > Terrestrial > Soil > Wetlands > Peat | place: USA: New York... | reverse complement strand
TCGGCTCGGGCTGCACCAGCGGCCACGGCGTCTGCGGCCTCGCGCGCCTTTCGCCGCGCTCGTTCATCGCCACCGGCGTCTTCATGACGACGGCGGTCGCGACCGTGTTCGTCGCCCGCCACGTCGTCGGCTGAGCGAGGGAGACGCCTCATGAAGCGCAACGCTCTCGCCCTCGCCGTCGGCCTGATTTTCGGCCTCGGCCTCTGCCTCTCGGGCATGGTCGAGCCGGCCAAGGTGATCGGCTTCCTCGACCTCGCCGGGAGTTGGGACCCGTCGCTCGCCTTCGTCATGGCCGGCGCGATCGCCGTCGCTTTGCCGGCTTTCCTCGTCGCGCGCCGGCGCTCCGCCGCCTGGATCGGCGGCGCGATCGATCTGCCGACCGCGCGCGCCCTCGACGCGCCGCTTATCGTCGGCTCGGCGATCTTCGGCGTCGGCTGGGGCCTCGCCGGCGTCTGCCCGGCGCCCGGCGTCGTCGACCTCGGTTTCGCGAGCCCCGGCGCGGCGGCTTTCGTCGCGTCGATGGCGGCGGGCATGCTGATCTACCGCGCCGCCGCCGCTCGCCGCTTGCCGCGTCTGAGGGTTCTGGCGCAGGATGCGTGAGCCGCCGAGAGGGCTCGCGCGTGTCCAGACAACCATTTGAAAGGCTGCTGTTCGCCGCGCGCTGGCTGCTGGCGCCGTTCTACCTCGCGCTGGTCGTCGCGCTGCTGGCGCTGCTCGCCAAGGTCGGCGTCCACGTCTACGAGCTGACGACGCATTTCGTCGCGCTCAACGAGGACCAGGTGCTGCTCAGCGCGCTCGGCGTCGTCGACCTGACGCTGTCGGCGTCGCTGATCGTCATCGTGATCCTGTCCGGCTACGTCAATTTCATCGCGCCGGTCGACATCGAGGCGCACAAGGACTGGCCGCGCTGGTTCGCCGACATCGATTTCGGCGAGCTCAAGCTGAAGCTGATGGCTTCGATCGTCGCCATCACCGCGATCAAGCTGCTCGAGAGTTATATGAACGTCGACAGCGTCTCCGATCGCGATCTCGCCTGGCAGACCGGCGTCCACGTCGCCTTCGTCGTCGCCGCGTTGTTGCTTGCGCTCGCCGAGCGCGTCGGCGGCGACAGGCGCGCCGACCAGGCGTGACGCGCTATTTCTGCAGCACCACCTGACGGCATTGCGGCGGCAATTGCGACAGCCTCAGCGGCTGCGCCGGCTTGCTCGGCCCTGGATGCAGCGCTTCGTCGGTGAACCACCAGTCGAGCGACTTGTCGCAGCCGTCGCCGGGCGGAACCGGGTCCTGCGGCTGGCACATCGTCTCGCCGGCCGGGCAGGCGATGCGGATGTGGAAATGATAGTTGTGGCCCCAATAGGGGCGCACCTTGTTCATCCACGCTTCGCCCTTGTGCGCCTCGCACAAGGCCTTCTTGATCGCGGCGTTGACGAAGATGCGCTCGACCTCGGACTCTTCCGCAGCGGCCTTGATGATCCCCGCTTGCTTTTCGCTCCAATGCGCGTGGTCGACCGCCAGGCCGTCGGGCCGCACCATGTCGACGGCCGACATCTCCTCGCGCTCTTCGCGGCTCAACCGATGATCGGGCGCCGGCGTCAGCCACACGTCGGCGTCGAGGCCGATCTGATGCGAAGCGTGGCCGGTCAACATCGGCCCGCCGCGCGGCTGCGAAATGTCGCCGACGAGTATGCCCGGCCAGATCCCCTCGTGCGCCGCCTTGCGCGAGAAGCGCTCGAGGAAGGCGATCATCGCCGGGTGGCCCCAGGCGCGGTTGCGCGAAAGGCGCATCACCTGCCAGGCGTCGCCATCGACCGGCAGCGCGACCGCGCCGGCGAGGCAGCCGTGCGAATAGAAACCGATCGAGCGCGCCTGCGCTTCGGCCGGGGTCATCGCGCGGCCGAACACTTCCTTGGCGGGGAGACCGGGGTCGTCGGGGTTGGCGAGCGGCGGCAGCGGCGTCGGCTCGAGCGCGCCCTTGTCCTGCGCCGAAGCGCCAGTCATCGCGCCCGTCGCGATCGCTATGGCGATGACCGTTCGCCGCATCGCAAGCTCCCGTTCGCTCCCGCCCGGTCCCTGTCTCGGCCGCGGGGCGGAGCGCGGTCAATCCCGCTTAGCGTCGCGTCGCGACGATGAACAGACGCGGAAACGGCAGCAGCGCGCCGCCGCCGGCGCGCGGCGGGTAGGCGCGGCCGATCCCGGCGCGGTACTGCGCGAGGAAGTCGGCGCGCTCGTCGGCGTCGAGCGGGTTGAGAAACGGCCGCAATCCAGCGCTCTCGATCCAGGCGACGATCGCGTCCGGCCCGGCGAGGCGATGGACATAGGTCGTGCGCCAGATGTCGATCTCGTCGCAGCTCGCCGACAGCGCGTCGTCGTAATCGGCGAAGGCGCCGATGCGCTCGCGCGCCGCCGCGGCGCCGGCGAGCTTGTCGCGGAAGCGCGCAGTCGCGGCGATCTCGCGCATCAGCGCGTGACTCGGCTCGTCCTCGTTGTCGGGCATCTGAACGGCGAGCGCGCCGCGAGTTGGCAGTTCGGCGGCGAGGCGGGCCATCACGCCGATGTGGCCGGGAACCCAGTGCAGCGCCGCGTTGGCGAAAACGAGGTCGGCCGACGGGTCGCTCCATTCGCCGATGTCGCCCTGGCGAAAATCGACGCGCGGCAGGCGCGTCCGCGCCGCCGCTAGCATGTCGGGCGAGGAATCGAGGCCGCCGATCGCCGATTCCGGCCAGCGTTCGGCGAGAAGCGCGGTCGAATTTCCTGGCCCGCAGCCGAGATCGACGATTCTACGGCGCGCGTCTGGCGGAACGCGCGCGAGCAGATCCGCCGCCGGGCGGGTGCGTTCGGCCTCGAAGCGAGTATAGGCGTCGGCGCGCCAATCCGCCGCCGATTCGGGGATCGACGAAGCGGGATTGCTCACGTCCATTTTTCTGTCATGCGACAAAACTGCAACATTCCATCGCGCGTTGAAGGGGAAATCGGGCGCACATAAAAGTGTGAAATTTACCAGAACGTTAATCGCTAAGCGTGGCGCGCGGCGGCAAAGGTGTGGCGGAATTGTTCCAACAGTATGGCAATTCCAATGCGGCCCCGTGGCGCCGCGCAGCGCCCGCCCCGGGATGAACTCTGTCTGCATATCAAACGTTTGCTCGCGAGCCCAGACCCCGTCGCGCGCCGGGGCGCAGCGCCGAGTCCTGGGGCGTCGGTTTGTCGCCGACAAACCGGTTGCCCTGCGCCAGCCCCCATGCGATAGTTCCTCACCCAAGCATAAATGCGATTGGGGCTAAGGAATAAGCGGTCAGATTGAAGATCGCGATGGCTTACCTGAGTATATACCAAAGGCTTGGGCGCCAACATACGGTATGGGGCGGTAAATAGGATAGGTTGTTTATTTGATCGTGAGTGTCGGCGTCAGTCAGATGACGTTGATGTTCACCGCGTTGTTCTTGCGTTTTGGCGGAACTTCGACACATAAACGCGGAATGACAGACCACAGTGCGGGCTGTGGGAGGAGAGGCCATGTCGTTTCAACGACCTGCGGATTACGCGGGGGAATTGTCGGTCGTCGACGCCTACGCGCTGCTGAAAGAAGACGAAAAAGCGGAGTTGGTCGACGTGCGCACCCAGGCCGAATGGACCTGGGTGGGGGTTCCGGACCTCAGCGGTCTCGGCAAAACGCCGATCTTCGTAGAGTGGGCCAGCTACCCTGGGATGAAGCCGGCCGCCGACTTCGCCTACTGCGTGAGCGCGGAATTGACCGCGCGCGGCGCCGGGCCGGGAACCCCGGTGCTGTTCCTCTGTCGTTCCGGCGTTCGTTCGCTCGCCGCGGCGCGCGCGCTCGCATCGGCCGGATGGCGGCGTTGCTACAACATCAGCGAAGGATTCGAAGGGGGCCTGGACGCCGCGACGCATAAGCGCGGCGCGCTGGGCGGCTGGCGGGCAGGGGGCATGCCGTGGACCCAGACATAAGCGGTCCACACGAGCCTTTCCACCCATCCTCAAACGACCGATTTGCTGAAGAGACTCCGATGAACGAGAGCGCCAATTTGAGCGCGGCTGCGGCCGACGCTCGCATCATTCCGTCCGTGCGCGACATCGACGAGAGTTGGCGACGCTGCTGCCGGCGCCTGCGCGCCGAGCTCGGCGAGAACGTCTTCACTTCATGGTTCGGGCGGCTGACGCTCGACTCGATCGAGGCCGGGCGCGCGCACTTCTCCGTGCCGACGCGCTTTCTCAAGAGCTGGATCGAAGCCCATTACAGCGACCGCATTCTCGCCGCGCTCGAAGCCGAGATCGGCGGCGTCGCCTCGATCGCGATCGCGTTGCGCTCGTCGATGGGCGCGCCCGCGCAGCCGGCGCCGAACATGCCGGCCAGCCAGCCGAAGGCGATCGAACCCGCGCGCTCGACGGCGCCGCGCATCGCTTCGGCCTCGGCGGCGCGCGGCGGCGCCCTGCGTGAAGAGGCGGTCGCCTACGGCGAGCCGCTCGCCAGTTCGCCGCTCGATCGTCGGCTGACATTCGCTTCGTTCCTGGTCGGCCGCGCCAATCAGCTCGCCTATTCCGCCGCCCAGCGCGTCGTCGAAGACCGCTCGGGACAGGCGCCGGCGTTCAGCCCGCTCTATGTCCATTCCGCGGTCGGCCTCGGCAAGACCCATCTTCTCCAGGCGACGGCGCACGCCGCGGCGGCGCAGGGGCGCAGCGTGATCTATCTGACCGCCGAGCGCTTCATGTACGGCTTCGTCGCGGCGCTGCAGTCGCACACCGCGATCGCCTTCAAGGAGGCGATGCGGTCGATCGATCTCTTGATCATCGACGACGTGCAGTTCCTGCAAGGCCGCGCGTTCCAGAACGAGTTCGGCCACGCGCTCAACGCGCTGCTCGATTCCGGCCGCCAGGTCGTGGTCGCCGCCGACCGCCCGCCGGCCGATCTCGAATCGCTCGACGAGCGCGTGCGCTCGCGCCTCGCCGGCGGCCTCTGCGTCGAGATGACGGCGCTCGACGAGCCGCTGCGCATGAAGATCCTCGAAGCGCGCATCGCCGCGGCGCGCGCCCAGACGCCGCACTTCTCCGTCTCGCCGGCGGTGGTCGCGTTCGTCGCGCGCTCGATCGTCTCCAACGGGCGCGATCTCGAAGGCGCGGTCAACCGGCTGATCGCCCATTCGATCGTCGGCTCGCCGCTCACCGTCGAGGCGGCGGAGTCGGCGATCCGCGATCTCGTCCGCGCGCGCGAGCCGCGCCGCGTCAAGATCGAGGACATCCAGAAGCTGGTCGCCAGCCACTACAGCGTCAGCCGCTCCGACATTCTCTCGGCGCGCCGCACCGCGACGGTGGTGAAGCCGCGGCAGGTGGCGATGTATCTCTCCAAGGCGCTCACCCTGCGTTCGCTGCCGGAGATCGGCCGCCGCTTCGGCGGGCGCGATCACACGACGGTGCTGCACGCGGTGCGCAAGATCGAGGGCCTCAGCGCCACCGACACGGCGTTGCGCGAAGAGCTCGAGCTGTTGAAACGGATGCTGCAGGAGTAGCCGAGCGCGCCATGGCGCTGATCTTCAAGATCGTCGCCGCCGAGGAATGGCGCGCGGCGGCGGCGGCGGGCGTCTTCCTCGGTTCGGCGGTCGACGTCGAGGATGGCTACATCCATTTTTCAACCGCCGCCCAGGCGCCCGAGACGGCGGCGAAATGGTTCGCCGGCCGCGGCGACCTCGTGCTCGCCGCGGTCGAAGCCGACGCATTGGGGCCGGCGCTGCGCTGGGAGCCGTCGCGCGGCGGCGCGCTGTTTCCCCATCTCTATGGCGCGCTGCCGCTCGCTGCAGTCGCCTGGGCGCGGCCGCTGCCGCTCAAGCCCGACGGGCGTCACGACTTCGGAGAGTTCGCGTGCTGACGAGGGCGATAGGCGCGTTGACGATGCCGCTCTTGCTGCGCCTGCCCCCGGAGGCCGCCCACCGCGCGACGATCGCGGCGCTGAAATACGCGCCGTTCCTGCCCAGGACCGCCTCGCCGCGGGCGCTCGCCGTCAGCGCCTTCGGCCTCGATTTCGCCAATCCGATCGGCATGGCGGCGGGCTTCGACAAGAACGCCGAAGTCGCGGGCGCGCTGATCGCGCTCGGCTTCGGCTTCGTCGAGGTCGGCACGCTGACGCCGCGGCCGCAAGGCGGCAATCCGCGGCCGCGGCTGTTCCGCTTGGCCCGCGACGGCGCGCTGATCAATCGCATGGGCTTCAACAACGACGGCTATGACGCGGCGCTGACGCGGCTCGCGACGCGGCCGGCCAAGGGACTCGTCGGCGTCAATTTCGGCCCCAACCGTGACGCCGCCGACCGCCTCGCCGACTTCGCCCTCGGGGTCGCGACCTTCGCCCCTTATGCCGCCTATTTCACCGTCAACGTCTCCTCGCCCAACACGCCGGGCCTGCGCGATCTGCAACAGCGCGCGGCGTTCGACGCGCTGGTGGCGCGCGTCGCCGAGGCGCGCGAGCAGGCCGCGCCGCGTCGGCCGCTGCTGGTCAAGATTGCGCCCGACCTCGATTTGCGCGGCCTCGACGACGTCGTCGAAGTGTGCGCGAGGCGCGGCGTCGACGGGCTGATCGTCGCCAACACGACGATCGCGCGGCCCGCTTCGCTCCAAGGCCGCGACCGGGGCGAGGCGGGCGGCCTCTCCGGCCGACCGTTGTTCGAGTCCTCGACCCGCATGCTGGCGCGCGCCTATCTGCGCTCGGAGGGCGCGCTGACGATGATCGGCTGCGGCGGCGTCGAAACCGCCGAGACGGCGCTGGCCAAGATCGAGGCGGGCGCGACGCTGGTTCAGCTCTACACCGGCCTCGTCTATCGTGGCCCGGCGCTGATCGGCGAGATTCTCGACGGCCTGGCGGCGGCGGTCGAACGGCGCGGTCCGCTCGCCGCGCTGATCGGGACGCGCGCCCGCGAATGGGCGGCCGGGGACGTCTGAGGTTCAGGGGGCGCGGCGGGCGCCGAGGAGGCGCAACACCAGCCACACCGGCAGCACGACCAGCGCGCCGGTCGCCAGCACGCGGCCGATCTCTCTGAAGTCGGTCAGGCCGAATTCGATCAGGCGACGCACGAGGCTGGCGAAGCTGTCGATGATGTTGGCCGGGTCGAAGCCGAAGGTGACGAGCACCATGCCGACGATGAACGACACGACGACGAGCCGCAGCGCCACCGCCGCCGGCGAGCCGCCGAGAAATGCCGAGAGGTTGTTCATGACGCCATTCCTGACCTTCGCGCCCGCTCGCCTGATAACGCCTGCGGCGCAGAAATTCCAGACGTCGCGTCGCCGTAACGCCGCGCCGTCGCCCGTGGCATGACTCGCCCAGCGCGCGGGTGTAACGACTCCCGCCGCAGCCGGGGAGAATCCGCGCTCGGGGCGCGCAATGAGCCAGCTCATCTGCGACTATCTCGACGAACTGGCGCTTTCGCTCGGCGGCGCCGCTCCGCCGATCGATCCCGGCGCGCTGAAGCGCCTCTACGACCGCCACGACTATGCCGCGATGCTCGGCTGGATCAAGTCGTCGATGCGCCTCGACCTCCGCGTCGGCCTGAGGATCGTCGAGCTTCCCGATGCGTCGAGGCCGATGTGGGTCGAGCTGCCGGTTCCGATGCCGATGTTCGGCAGCCGGGCGTTCCGCGACGCGCGCGTGGTGGTCAACGCGCGCGCGGCCGACCTCGCCGAACGGTCGTTCGTCTGGGTGGTCGCCGGCTTCGCCCACGAGCTTGCGCATGTGGTGTTGTCGGGGGCCGGCCACCGCCTGCGTCACGACGAGCGGGCCGTCGATTTGACGGCGATGGCGCTCGGCTATCAGGCCTTCGTCGGCGACGCCGAGATCACTCGCTCCGAGGGCCTCGTCTGGTCGATCGCGCTCGCCGCGCTGTTGCTGCCCTTCGGCGTGGTTTTCTGGCGCCCGCCGCGGCGGCGAACTCTGCGCTTGGGTTACCTGACGCGCGGCGAAGCCGCCGCCGCGCGCCAATATCTGGCCACATGCGCGGGGCCGGCGTTTCGCTGAACCGCGCGCCGGGCGCCGGCTTGCCGTTGAAGGTCAGCGCGCCGCGGGCGACGCCGTTCTCGACCGTCTCGCCGTCGCAGATTCACGCGCGGCCGCTTCGCGGCGGCGGCCGCGAAAGCCTAGGCGAGCAGTTTCGCGTCCAGCCCTTGCGCGAGCGCCAACTTCACCGCCGACTTGTCGAACGAAACGAACGTAACCGCGCCGAGTCCAGCGCCCTCGAAGGCGATTGCGCCGTCGGCGAAATCTCCGCCCGCCTCCAGATGCGCCAAGCCCGCCTCGGCCGCCGGACGATTCACCACGACGTTGGCGGCTTCGATCAACCGCCGAAAGCCTTCGGCGATTTCGCCTGCCGGTATCTTGTAGCCGCGCGACAACACCCAGGCGAGCTCGCATAGAGTCGGTAACGCCAGCGCCACCATTTCCGCGCGCGCCAGCACGTTCCTGGCGACGCGACTCTGCCGCACGTCGTCGTCTGTCATGGCGCGAACGAGGACATTGGTGTCGGCCGTGATCCTCACCGTTTTCCGGCCCAGCCTTCGGCCGTCAGTTCGTTGATCTCCTCGATCGAAAGCGACGGACCGCCCTTGCGCTTGAAGACATTGAAGACGTCGGAAATTCGTCCGTGCGGGCGCACGGCTCGAGCTTCGACGCGACCGCCGGGGAGCAATTCGAAACTGACCTTGTCGCCGGGGCGGACGCCGAGATGTTTGAGCACGTTCTTGCGAAGGGTCACTTGCCCTTTTGCCGTAACCGTCAGGGTCGCCATCTTGCCGCCTCGAGCCCGCTCGAACCAATGTAAGGCAAATTTGCCTTTCACTCAAGCGGGGCTGCGGCGCCAAGGCCAAAACCGCCGCGGCGGCCGGCCGAGGCCGATCCGCCGCGCATGCGATTGGGCGTTCACGCCCCCTTGGGGAAGTGGACGACGGTCGCCGGCTTGGCCGGGCCGGGATGTTCGTCGGGCGCGCCGGGCGCCGGCTTGCCGTTGAAGGTCAGCGCGCCGTGGGCGACGCCGATCTTGACCGTCTCGCCGTCGCGGATGTCGCCGGCGAGCAGCATCTGCGCCAGCGGGTCCTGCACCGTCTTCTGGATCGTGCGCTTGAGCGGGCGCGCGCCATAGGTCGGGTCGTAGCCCCGTTCGGCGAGCCAGTGGCGCGCCTTCGCGTCGAGCTCGATGCTGATCTTGCGATCCTCGAGCAGTTTGGCAAGCCGCGCGAACTGGATGTCGACGATCGCCCCCATGTCCTCGCGCCTGAGCCGGTGGAAGAGGATGATCTCGTCGACGCGGTTCAAGAACTCGGGCCGGAAATGCCCGCGCACCACCGCCATCACCTCCTTCTCGACCGCCTTGACGTCCTCGCCCTCCGGCAGGGCGGCGAGGAAGTCCGAACCGAGGTTCGAGGTCATGACGATCAGCACGTTGCGGAAGTCGACGGTGCGGCCCTGGCCGTCGGTCAGCCGGCCGTCGTCGAGCACCTGCAGCAGGACGTTGAACACGTCCGGATGCGCCTTCTCGATCTCGTCGAACAGCACCACCTGGTAGGGGCGCCGCCTGACCGCCTCGGTCAGCGCGCCGCCTTCCTCATAGCCGACGTAGCCGGGCGGGGCGCCGATGAGGCGGGCGACCGAGTGCTTCTCCATGTACTCGGACATGTCGATGCGCACCATCGCCGTCTCGTCGTCGAACAGGAACGCGGCGAGCGCCTTGGTCAGCTCGGTCTTGCCGACGCCGGTGGGGCCGAGGAACATGAACGAGCCGATCGGCCGGTTCGGGTCCTGCAGGCCGGCGCGGGCCCGACGCACCGCCGTCGACACCGCCGTCACCGCTTCGCTCTGGCCGACCACGCGCCTGGCGATCTCGATTTCCATCTTGAGCAGCTTGTCGCGCTCGCCTTCGAGCATCTTGTCGACCGGCACACCGGTCCAGCGCGACACCACCTGCGCGACATGGTCGGGCGTCACCGCCTCTTCGACCAGCGCTGCGCCGGTCTTCGCCTCGGTGGCGGCGAGCTTCTTCTCCAGCTCGGGGATCGCGCCATAGGCGAGTCGTCCCGCCTCGGCGTAGTCGCCCTTGCGCTGCGCTTGGGCGAGGCCGTTGCGCGCGCGCTCGAGGTCTTCCTTGAGCTTCTGCGCTGCGCCGAGCTTGTCCTTCTCCGCCCGCCAGCGCGTCGTCAGCGCGTCGGACTTCTCCTGCAGCTCGTGGAGCTCGGCCGACAGCTTGGCGAGCCGGTCGTGCGAGGCCGCGTCGGTCTCCTTCTTCAGCGCCTCCTGCTCGATCTTGAGCTGGATGATGCGGCGGTCGAGCTCGTCGAGCTCCTCCGGCTTGGAGTCGACCTGCATGCGCTGGCGCGAGGCCGCTTCGTCGATCAGGTCGATCGCCTTGTCGGGCAGGAAGCGGTCGGCGATGTAACGGTTCGACAGCGTCGCCGCGGCGACGATCGCCGCGTCGGTGATGTGGACGCCGTGGTGAACCTCGTATTTCTCCTTCAGGCCGCGCAGAATC
>Ga0326728_10025691_pt1 | contig 10508 bp, 6 predicted proteins | sample MB3enrmetagenome_FD_207602 | JGI IMG/M metagenome (GOLD analysis project Ga0326728, IMG submission 207602) | Lab enriched peat soil microbial communities from McLean, Ithaca, NY, United States - MB31MN | ecosystem: Environmental > Terrestrial > Soil > Wetlands > Peat | place: USA: New York... | reverse complement strand
AGGTCGCGATGCGTGGCAATAGATTCAGAAATCTCAAGCAAGGCGCGATATTGTTCGACGGCGGAGGCCCTCTCGGCTTGTCTTTCGGCTACTTCATCCATGGATTGGAGCTTAGCATTGTGACACAGCCGGGCTCAAGTAGTGTCGGACGCGGGAGGACTTCGCGCGGGCGCGACGCTTGCGCCACGGTTCGCGGGCGCAAGCTCACGGAGCGGGGCTTCGCGCGTCTAAACAAAACGAGCAGTTGATACGTATAACCGATAAGAAGCCCGTGCCAAAAAAGGAGAATGTGTTTATGAAGTCAAGCCGCTGGCTCCCCATGAGTATTCTGATCGTCGCTGTTTTGTCTTTGTACGTCCCCGCCGCCGCTCGCGCCGCGGAGGGACACTTTGCGCGTACTTTGCAGGTCTCCGGCCCGGTCGACCTCGAGGTCCAGACGGGCTCTGGAACCGTCGACGTGCGCACCGGTGACAGCTCCACCGTGCGCATCACTGGCACAATCCGGTCTTCAAACGGCTGGTTCGATAGCTCGGATGCGGAAAGCAAGATCCGGTACCTGGAAAGTAACCCTCCAATTGAGCAGCATGGCAATCTCGTTAAGATTGGCCACCTTGAGAATCACGAAATGGAGCACAACATCTCCATTAGCTACGAGATTGTGGTGCCCACGGAGACACGCTTGCGCTCCAACACCGGTTCCGGGGAACAGAGTATAAACGGCCTGCGCGGCCCCGTGGAAGCCTCTTCGGGCTCCGGTCACCTCCGCCTGACCAACATAGGAGACGAGGTCAGGGTTTCGACCGGGTCCGGCCGTATTTCGGTGGATGGTGCTAAGGGAGAAGTGCATGCGTCGACGGGGAGCGGCGAGATCCAGGCCACTGGAGTGGCGGGCGGCCTGCACGCCTCGACGGGCAGCGGCAGCGTCACCCTGCGGCAGACCGCTCCAGGCGATGTCGAGGTGAATACCGGCTCCGGCACGCTGCAACTCGAAGGCGTTCACGGGCACGTGAGAGCCCAGACTGCGAGCGGAAACATCCTGGTGGAAGGGGAAGGCCGGGAATCCTGGCGGCTTTCCACCGCTTCCGGCAACGTCACGGTGCGCCTGCCCAGCCAGCAAGGCTTCACGCTCCGGGCCCACACGGTTTCCGGCAGCGTCCATACTCAGCGAGAGATGACGGTGCAAGGCACACTGAGCAAACACGATTTGGAAGGCAAAGTGGGCGACGGCGGATTCTTGCTGGACGTGAGCACCGTCTCAGGCAACATCCGGGTCGAGTAACCACGTACCCTCCTTTTGTCTTCACCGCCGGGGCGTGTGGGGCTTCGGGAAAGCCATAGTTTTCACCCCCCACGCCTCGAAGGTCCGGGGGTTCGCGCTTTCGGGACTTTTCGTCAGAACCGTCATTCACGGCGACGACCGCATCTGGAAGACGTGAGATGACCCTCGCTGTGCTTGAAGCCAGGGCAGTGGTACCGAGAAATCACTTATGCATCGCCGCAGATTCCTTCACGAGCTTTCAGCACAGGCCATCAGAGCGGCCGCCGCGATTTGCGCTCTTCGTGATAATGCCGATGCCGTTACTCCCGCTGACCGGCCGGCCCCATGGATTGATCCGTACACGGCCAGGGAATGGCAGGCCCGTTGGGAGAAATTCATCCTCACCGACTCGGCCAAGAACCGTTACTGCGACACGGAAATGGCAGAGGAACTGGGCTGGCTTGTAAGCCCGTTTCTTGATGGCTTCTATTATGGCTATCTCGCCACGCACGACGCGAAATGGGTGGGGCGATTGATGGACTGGGCTGACTCCTGCATCAGGCGGGCCGTCAAGGAGCCGGACGGTTATCTCGGCTGGCCTAAGGTCAGCGACCAAACCGAGGGCTTTGACTACGACAGCATGCTCGGCGAGGCGATGATGCTGCGCCCCATGGTCCTCATGGCCGACGAAGTTTTGAAGACGCCCGCGCTCGAAACCAAATGGGGCGGAAAAGCGCGGAGCTATCTCGAACTGGCCGAACGGACGTTCGAGAAGTGGGACTCGCGCGACGCCTGGCGCGATTGCGGAATCTGGGTTGTCCAGTACTTCGGGATCGACCGGTCCACCGGCCGTTTTACGGAGGGTTTCGCGGGCAGAAAGTCCGAGGCTTTTTCACATCCTGACAACAAAGAAAACCTTATCGCCCTTTGGCTGATCGCCATGTTTGATGTCATCGGCGAGCCGGTCTTCCGTGAACGGTGTGAGAAGTGGTGGCAGCTCATGCGATCGCGGATGAAGACTCGGGAGGACGGGAAGTACTTCGTCTGGGACTATTGGGACCCGGCGGGGCCATGGGACTACAAGCCGGATGGCAAAACCAAGCACTGGGTGGGCGTCCACCCAAACTGGGGCTACTATGCCATCGACCTGGAAGGCATTGTCGCTGCCTATCAACATAACCTGGTATTCCGCCGGGAGGATATTGACCGCCTGATTGCGACCAACCGCGACTTCATGTGGAATCACCAGATTTCGGGAGCCAAGTTCCAGCGCATTGACGGCGGACCGCCCGATCCCCGCTGGCAGAACTCGCCGGGTGTCCTGTGGGACGCTCTAATTCCCTACGATGAGACGCTGCGAAAGATCTTCGTCGCGAACCACCGTCCCGACGGCTGGGGCGGGTTGCGCGCCACACCATGGTTCCTGGCTCTTGCCGCTCAGCACTCGTAGGAGGACCCCTCGTGAGTGCCCGGGCTCGCCAAAGGCATCTGTGGCCGGTGTCTTGGACGATGGCCAGGTGGCCCGCCGCATCGCCTCCGGGTCAGGATTGTCATGCCACGGCGGGCTGACTGACGATCCGACCCGACACCTCGCGGGCGGCGGCCTTCACCGCTTCCCCTAGCATGGGAGTCTTCTGCGGCGTGATCCTGCTGGTAGGGCCGGAGATGCTGATCGCCGCCACGGCAATTCCTCGCGTGTCCAGAATGGGAGCGGCAATGCAGCGGAGTCCCACGACGCTTTCTTCGTTGTCCACGGCAAATCCGGACTGGCGAATCGAATTCAGATCCCTATCCAACTCGAACGCGGAAGTAACTGTGTGGGGTGTGAACGTCTCGAAGCGTAGTGATTTGATGAGCCGTTCGCACTGTTCGGCCGGGTGGAATGCCAGAAGCGCCTTGCCCAGCGCGGTACGGTAAAGGACCGCCCTCATGCCGACATTGCTGACTTGGCGCAAGTCATGCGGGCTTTCCAGGCAGTCGATATAGACTACATCAAAGCCGTCCAGCACCGCCAGGTTGACCGTTTCCTGCGTAATCCGCCACAGCTCCCAGAGAGACTCATGCGCCATCTCCCGCAAGGGAGCTTGTACATTGTAGTGGCTACCCAGCCGCAAGAACTTGGGTCCCAGGATGTATCCCCCCCTTTCATCACGCCGGAGGTATTTTTCACCCTCCAGGTGAGCAAGAAGACGGAGGGCCGTGCTCTTGTTGATTCCTGCCTGGATGCTGATTTCGTGCAAAGACAAGGGGGAACGGGAGTCCTGAAGCAAATCGACAACCCGAAGTGCCTTGGTGAGGACGCCAACAGGTTTGGTTTTCCGGGGTCCGCGCATGGATGGCCTCAACGAGGATTTCATAATCGATTTTACTGCACAAAATTAGAAAAGCAATTCAATGCACAGGAGGCGTTCAGAAGAGGGTTTCGCATACTGAAACGCCTTCAGAAATCGTCTTGCTGCGAGAGTAGAATACCTCAACGCGCGTAGTTTCACAATGCAAAATATAAAAAAAATTTCACTTGACAAAACGCCTTATGAAATCTAAACTCTTGTCTCTCAGATTCTGGCTTAGATATTGGAGTCCGTCCTTCGCATGCTGAACTGCCCTGGAGTTCTTACACCCGCTCAAGCGGGGATGCCCAGCACGGCTACAGTTACTTGGTTGTTGCGTCACTTAACGGCCGTTTACGGTCGTCTACGATTCAGCGTCGGTTCCAGTCATTTTAAGGAGGAGAATATATGAGGAGAGCACTATACCTACTCGTTGGCCTTGTCCTCTTGACAGGCCTTCCCGCGTGGACGCAGGACACTGCGACCATCGTCGGCACGGTAACCGACGCCACCGGCGCCGTGATACCAGGAGCCAAAGTTACAGTATCGAATCCCAATCGCGGGTTTGTACGCGAGGTGGCCTCGACGACCGCTGGCGAGTACTCGGCGGCCAGAATACCGATCGGCGACTTCGTCGTCACCGCTGAAGCGACAGGCTTCGAAAAACTCGTGCGCTCGGGAATTGCCGTTGAAGCGGGCCAGACCCAGCGCGTGGATATGGTGTTGAAAGTCGGACAGATTACCGAAAAAGTCGAGGTCGTCGGCAACGTGGCCAAGGTCGAAACCGAGAATGCCACGGTTTCTGACGTCGTCACTTCAAAGCAAATCCAAAACCTGGCTTTAAACGGCGAGAACGTCTTTGGGCTCGAATTCCTCATTCCAGGGGCTGCCATCACGGACGGTCAAAACGGCGCCATGGAACTGGGGCACGCGGGAGGCGAAGTCACCGTTTCTTTCAACGGCAACCGCAGCGAGTACAGCCAACTTGAATACGACGGCGGCAATAACGCCCAGGAAAGCTCCCAGGCCAACGGTGGCGCGGTGACTCCTGCGCTGGATTCCATCGCCGAATTCCGTGTCTCCGCGTCCAATTACGGCGCCGACGTGGGCCAGCATGCGGGCGCGCTGATCGAGATGGTGACCAAGGGCGGTACCAAGGAGTTCCACGGCAGCGCCCACGAAGCTGTGCGTAACCAGGCTTTCGATGCCAACGATTGGTTCGCCAACCAGGAGATCGCTCCTCCCGGAGGCAATGCTCCCAAGGAGCCGCTCCAGTGGAACATCTTCGGTTACACCTTGGGCGGGCCTTTTTATATTCCGAAACTTTACAACGAGGCGAAGAACAAGACGTTCTTCTTCTGGTCGCAGGAGTGGGCAAGATATCGCGCCGCGGGCCAGGTCATCGACACGTCTGCACCTACTCAGCTCGAGCGGCAAGGCGACTTCAGCGAATGCGACCCGAAGTCGGGGAACTATCTGGGAAATCAGTACCCGCAATTCAACTTCAACAACGGGAGCTGCATCCTGCCAACCGTCAATGGCGTGACGGTAGATAAGGTGACGCCGGTGAACAACAACGGGACGGACTGGCTGAACGCTTATGTCCCGCTTCCCAACAGCGGTCCGACAGGATATGTCAGTGCAAAGAAAGTTCCGACCAACTTCAGCGACACCGTCATTCGGGTGGACCAAAACCTCAGCGATAAAGCATCGATGTTTGTGCGTTTCTCCAGCGATACATGGACGAAGGTGGTTGTGCCCGCGCTCTGGTCGGGAAACCAGTACGACACCACGGGCTCGGACTATAGCGTTCCTGCACGGCAGACGGTGTTCCATCTCAATTACAACCTCAAACCGACGCTCATGAATGAGTTCATCATGAGCTACACCGACACTCCGCACACGATTTCGCCCATCGCCGGTCCGGCGAGCATCGCCAAGTCGGTGGACAAGCCCTCCGACTGGAGCGCCAGCACGTTCTTTGCGGCGAACGCGAACGTCAAATTGCTGCCGGGAATTAGCGTCGGTGGGGGAGGCCCGTTTGGCTTTTATGCGGACAATGGAAACTACCGGGGCCCCTACGATGCCGAGCCTGTCTACACGTATCGCGACAACATAGTCTGGCTGCACGGAAACCACACCATTAAGACGGGGTTTTTCCTCGAGAAATTCCAGTTGACCGAGCAGTTCGGCTTTGAAGACCAGGGGTACTACAATTTCGCCAATTCCGGCCCGCTTACCACCGGGAACGCTTTGGCGGACATGTTCCTGGGACGCATCAACTATTACCAGGAAGGGACCTTCAACAACCACGGCGACTACACCGGCGGTTACGGCGTGGGACACTGGCGGCGGACGGACTTTGAACCGTACCTACAGGATGATTGGAAGGTCAACCACAGGCTGACGTTGAACTTCGGCGTGCGGTACTACCTCTTGATTCCTCCTCACGACGTGACCAAGCCTACGGTGGATTCGAGCTTTATTCCTTCACTTTACAATCCGGCTTTCGCGGCCGTGCTCGGAGCGGACGGAATCCTGCATCAGAACCCAGCCACGGGCCAGATTTACGACTTCGCAGAATTCGGCAACGGCCTGGTGGAATGCGGTTCCGGTCCGGTTGCCAAGGGCTGCCAGGTACCCTACAAAGAGAACATCGGTCCTCGCTTCGGCTTTGCATGGGATCCCACGGGCAAGGGAAAGACTTCTATCCGCGGCGGATATGGAATCTACTATGAGCCCGGAAACGGCAACGACTCGAACACCATCGGACTCGAAGGCAATACCCCGACCACCGTGGCCCCGGTAAGGTACAACATCAACGGCTACGATTTTGGCGCCGGCGGTTTCGCGGGTGTCAGTCCGGGTAACCCGGGGTCGATTCCCTATTACCAAAAGAACCCCTCCGTCCAGCAGTTTAACGTCGATGTGCAACACGAGTTCCAGGGGAACAACTTCCTGACCGTGGCCTACGTCGGCAACTTGGGACGGCATCTGGATAGGGGTCGCAACCTCGACCAGATCCCAATTCCTGTCGTTCCCAACATGACAGTTCCGGCCTTGGCCAACTCCACCGACTCAAATGGCAATCTCCTCTGCCCTGGCGGCGTCTGCAACGTGCAGAATATCCTCATCAACAACTTGTTGCCTAGCGCCTACTTCGTGCCCTACCAAGGGGCTAACAGCATCAATCAGAAGGAGTTTACGGCAGTATCCAGCTACAACGCGATGCAGCTCAACTTCCGCCATACCACCGGCTATGGGCTGACTTTGCAAGCCGCCTACACCTGGTCCCACATGATGGACGACGCTACCTCGTACGGTGTCTTGGGCGGTGGAACTACTGTGGACGCCAATTACGATCTGAGCCGATTTAAGGGAACCTCCGACCTCAATCGCACCCAGGTCCTTATGTTGAACTACATCTACGACCTCCCGTTCTTCAAGAGCTCGATGAACAAGTTTGCCAAACAAGCGCTGGGAGGTTGGCGGCTGAGTGGCATCACCGGCCTGTTCACCGGTGTTCCCATCGGCCCCATGGGTACCAATTACAACGGCAATGTCTGTGGTATCACAGGTTTGTCGTCCGGCATCGGAGGAGGCGTAACCTGCGATACGGTCGGCCCGATGAAGATCAAAAAGAGCGTCTACCATGATGTCGTTTTAGGCAATATGGTGAGGTGGTTCGACCCCTCCGTCCTGGTGCAGCCAACGATGGATCAATTCTACGCCAACGGCCAGCCGGGTATGTTCGGCTACGCGGGACGCAACACCTTGACCGGTCCCGGGCGCAACAACTTCGACCTCGCCCTCTTCAAAGCATTCGAAGTTCCCTGGTTCAAGGGCGAGCACTCCTCACTTGAATTCCGCCTGGAAACCTTCAATACCTTCAACCATCCCCAGTGGAGAGGGGTTTACTTCGGCTGCAACGGCAGCCCCAGTCAAACTACCAATGCCAATGGCACGGTAACTTCAATTCCAGCCTTCGGTCGAACTTGCGGCGGGGATGAGTTCAACCCGGGCAACGGCGAGGTCGCTGGCGATTGGGGCCCGCGTAATGTCCAACTGGGAATGAAACTCACGTTCTAGTTTGACTCTGCACCTGTTCGAATGCACTTGGGCCCTGGCTGCTTTACGATGCAGCCAGGGCCTTTTTCTTTGGGCCGACGTAGCCGGGACATCCTGCGTCCTGTAGTGCGGGCCGGACGCCCGCGCCACACACACCCTGTTGTGGCGTAGATTGATGCCGGAGAGCGAGAATGTTAAACTCCACTTTCGGCGTTCCTCGAAGTCTAACGAGATGATTGGAGGAGGGCGGTCATGTCTCCGCGATCCCACCTCGCCCGAGCATCTGCGGTGATGATGGTGCTGGTCGCACTTGGCGTCTCCAGCGTGATTTCGGCTCAGGGCCAGCACAGGCTCTCAACAGAACCCACCGGTTCCACCCAAAACACCGTCACCCTGGCCGGGTGGGTGCAAGGGGACTACGGCGGGAGCGTCTCGAACGGCGTGATCGTTCACCTGGAGACCAGCGAGGGGATGAATTGTGGCGACCAGCCTGTTAATACCGCGGGGTATTTTGAATTCGTCGGCTTGGCCAGGACCTCTTATCATTTGACCGTGACCGCTCCGGGCTTCCGGGACTATCACCAGGATGTGAGTCTCGGCACGGCCGGGGATAAGCTGGTGATCAACGTACACCTTATTCCCACTTCGACCTCAAAATCGCTTCCGCCTCCCGCCTCGTCCTCATTCACGGATAACCATGCGCCCAAGAAAGCACGCAAAGAGTACGAGAAGGGATCGGCGGCGCTGCGCAATCACAATCTCGCCGAGGCCGAATCTCATCTTAGCAAAGCGGTAGCAGAGTACCCTTGTTACGTACGCGCCCAAGCGGATCTAGCCCTGGTCCTGAGCCAGAAACAACAGTCCCCTGCCTCTGAAGCAGCCCTCAAGAAGGCACTCGAGTGTGACCCGGACTTCCTCGACACGTACAACGAACTTGGTCAGCTTTACTACAACGAGAAAAAGTATCAGGAAAGTAAAGCCGTCCTTCAGGAAGGCTTGCGACGCTCACCGCAATCCTGGCAGTTCTACTTTCAATTGGGAGCAGACGATTACCACTTGGGGCAATTCGCTGCCGCTGAGCAGGAGTTCTTAAAGGCGGAGTCGCTCAATGCCGCACTCCCCGCAGAAGTTCATGTGCGGCTGGCCGACGTGTACCTGAAGCAAAGCGCCTATGCCAAAGCCTACGATGAAATGCAAGCTTACCTGCGCGTAGAACCGAATGGTCCTTATACGGCGAGGGTCCGCAGCCTGATGCATCAAATGGAAACCGACCGAGCCGTCCCGTCGGCCCAGCCTGCCACAGCGCAGTCCTCCCGCCCTTGAAACCTTGGAGGAGCGCCCCTTAGGGGCGCCCGCAGGCAGCCGGCAAGGTCCATATGCGACTCGAAGCGCCGGCCGCTGAAGGCCAGTGCTATGAGCCAAATCAACATGCCACCCGAGCGAAAGTGAATTTGACATCTGCGAAACCGCGCCGCAATATTGTGTCGTAGCCATGACTTCCCGTATCCTGACGCCGGCCAACCAGATCACCATCCTGCGTCTGGCCTTTATTCCATTTTTCGCCATTCTGGTCGTTGACCAGCGGTACCGCGCCGCTTTGGTGGTGCTTGCTGCGGCGGCGCTTTCGGATATGACCGACGGGATTGTGGCGCGCCTGCTCAAACAGGAGACTCCCCTCGGCGTGGCGCTGGACCCAATCGCGGACAAACTCCTGATGACGACCGCCTATCTCGCCCTGGCTTTTCGCGAGGCGATTCCCTGGTGGTTGACCATCATAGTGATCAGCCGCGATGCCGCCATTATCATTACCGCGCTGCTGATCAGCCTGGTGGCCGGTTATCGGCCCTTCTACCCTACGGCCCTGGGAAAGGCATCCACGGTCGCCCAGGTGTTGACCGTTTTTGCGGCGGTCAGTTTCCAGGCCCACGTGCCGTTTGTGATGAGGGGCATGGTGCGAGCTTTAGCCTACCTCGCCGCGGCCCTCACCGTCGCTTCCGGCATTCATTATGGGGTGGTGGTCCGCAAGCGTTATGGGCAGCACGCGGAATGAGTCGAGAAGTCAAGGATTTCAGAAGTCGAGGAGTCAAGAAGGCGAGGAGCGAAGAAGGCGAGAAATCAAAAAGTCGGAAAGTCCGGAAGTCGTCTTCTGCATTTTTCGACTTCTCGACTCTTCGAGCGAGCGTTTCAAAATCTCAACTTCGGGGGTATTAACTGTGGCAACCACTATATTTGAATATTATCGCGAGAATCGTGACCGATTTCTGCAAGGGTTGGTGGATCTGTTGAAGATTCCCAGCATCAGCACCTTGCCTGAAAACAAGCCGGATATGCAGCGCGCCATCGAGTTCCTGGCCGCTGAACTTCGCGAAATGGGGATGAAGAACGTCGAGATTATCGCGGGGAAAGAAAGCCAGCATTCGCTCCTTTACGCGGAGTGGTTGGAGGCTCCCGGAAAGCCGACCTTGTTGCTTTACGGGCACTACGATGTACAGCCGCCCGATCCGCTCGAGGAATGGGTGTCGCCGCCCTTCGAACCCGCGATCCGCAACCAGAACATCTATGCCCGCGGCGCCGTGGATGACAAGGGGCAAACCTATCTTCTGGTGAAAGCCGTGGAAGGATTTCTGAAGACCGAAGGCAAGCTTCCCATCAATATCAAATTCCTCCTGGAAGGCGAAGAGGAAGTGGGCGGAGAACACATCGAGGAGTACGTGGCGGCCCACCCAGACCGGCTGAAGGCCGATGCCGCGCTGGTCTGCGACACGGAAATGTTCGCGCCCGATCTGCCGACCATTACCACCGGCCTGCGCGGCTTGGTCTACACCGAACTGGAAGCGCGGGGCGCGGATCAC
>Ga0326728_10025690_pt1 | contig 10508 bp, 10 predicted proteins | sample MB3enrmetagenome_FD_207602 | JGI IMG/M metagenome (GOLD analysis project Ga0326728, IMG submission 207602) | Lab enriched peat soil microbial communities from McLean, Ithaca, NY, United States - MB31MN | ecosystem: Environmental > Terrestrial > Soil > Wetlands > Peat | place: USA: New York... | reverse complement strand
CCGGAGTGCTTGCCTACATTTCCGGCGTGCCTTTCAACGTCACCGCCAGCGGCACCAGCATCAACACCTCCGGCGAAACGCAGATGGCGAACCTCACTGGCAGCTATTCGCTTGCCAAGGGCATTGGTGCCGGACACAACTGGTTCAACCCGACTGCCTTCTCCCAGCCGACTGGCTGCACCGGCGCCGTGGGGACCGCGTGCCCCATAGTCTACGGGACAAGCGTCGGAACCGTCGCCAGGAACGCGTACCGCGGACCGGGATACATGCCCAACAACGCATCGCTGTTCAAGACCTTCGTCCTGCACGAAAACTGGGCGTTCGACTTCCGCTGCGATGTGTTCGGGCTCACCAACTCGCCGCAGTTCAGCCCCCCGTCCAGCTCCATCACCAGTGGAACCTTTGGACAAGTCACCGGCACGATAAACAGCGGTGCAGGGATCAACGGGATCGGTACGCTCGGGCGCTCCCTGCAACTCGCAGGCACGTTGCGCTTCTAAGAAAGCTTGCGTCGCGACCCTCATAGCAGGGTCGCGATGCAACAACCTCGTGATCGATGTTCCATTCATGGCCGGCCATCGCATTCCGCGATGGCTGGCCTTTTCATGCCGGTTATCGCTTTCGCTGAACAGTCGCGGATAAGTCATGTTCGCAGCCGAGTCAACGCTCTGATTCCCGCCGTCTGCCCTCACGTATCGATAGAATGAGCTTTCCATGCCCAAGCCACGATCCAAGCCGACCGCGCCGCCGCAAAAGCCACTCATCTTCGCCGGCTGGCGTCTCGACCTGCTGATTTATCTGGCGCTGCTGCTGGCGACTTTCGCGGTCTACGCGCAGGTCCGCCACTTCGACTTCGTCAACTACGACGATCCTGATTACACCACCGGCAATGTGCACGTCCGGCAGGGGCTCACCACTCAGGGACTGGAATGGGCGCTCACCTCGCGCGACGCTGCCAACTGGTTCCCAGTGACCTGGGTCTCCCACATGCTCGACTGCCAGTTCTTTGGCCTCGCCAGCGGCTGGCACCATCTGCACAACGTCCTGCTGCACGCGCTGGCAGCCATCCTGTTGTGCATGTTTCTTGGGCGCGCAACGGGCACACGCTGGCGCGGCGCGTTGGTGGCGTTCATCTTTGCCTTGCACCCGCTGCATGTGGAGTCCGTGGCCTGGGTGGCCGAGCGCAAAGACGTACTCAGCGCCTGCTTCTGGTTTCTCACCTTATGGGCCTATGTTCGCTATACCGAGCGCCCAGGCTGGGGCCGATATCTGGCGGTCGTTTCGGGCTTGTGCCTGGGGCTGATGGCCAAGCCGATGGTGGTCACGCTGCCGATTGTCCTGCTGCTCCTGGATTACTGGCCGCTCGCACGTTTGCGGCAACGCGGCCGCAAGGCCATTTGGGAAAAACTCCCGCTGCTCGTGCTTTCAGGGGCCGCCGCCGCCATCACCTGGCTGGTGCAGGAACATGCCGGCGCGGTGAAAGCTCTGCCGCTCGCAACCCGCCTGGCAAACGCGACACTTTCCTGCGCAATCTATATCCAGAAAACATTCTGGCCATCGCGGCTGGCGGTTTTCTATCCTTATCCGCACGAATTTGCCTTTTTACCAACACTCGCCGCGGGGCTTCTGCTGACCGTCGTCACAACCGGTGTGATCTTGTTCCGCCCTCGCTTCCCGTACCTGTTAACGGGCTGGGGCTGGTTCCTGGTCACGCTTCTTCCGGTTATCGGGCTGGTGCAAGTGGGCGGCCAGGCCCGCGCCGACCGCTACATGTACATTCCCATGGTCGGCCTTCTCATCATGCTGGTGTGGGGTACAGCGGAGATTTTAGAAAGGTGGCAAGCCAAAGTGCTGGCGGTCCCATTGGCCGCAGCGGTGTGCCTGACCTGCGCCGCGCTCACCTGGGTTCAGGTCGGATATTGGCGCAACAGCGAGTCGTTGTTCCGGCACGCGCTCGACGTCACAGAGGCCAATTCCGTGGCCTTTCACAACCTCGGCAACTACCTCATGGCTTCGCCGGGACATCTGGCGGAAGCTCTTGTGTATCTCGAAACTGCGGTGCGCATCGATCCTGACTCCCCGCCCGCGCACACCGACCTCGGCAGTGCGCTGGCCAGGTCCGGCCGACTGCCTGAAGCCATCGCGCAATTCCAGATCGCCGTCGAGCTGGCTCCCGATGCGCCCATCCCGCACAATAATCTTGGTAGTGCCCTGACCGAGGCTGGACGCCTGCCCGAAGCCATCGAAGAATTCCAGACAGCGCTGCGGCTGGACCCCAACTACGTGGAAGCGCGCCGCAATCTGGCCGCGGCCCAATCCAGCGGCTCGGCCGAAACTCACAGCAGCCGTGGCATCGCGCTGCTCAAGGCCGGCGACGCCTCCGGCGCCATCGCTGAATTAGAAGCTGCATTACGCATCGATCCCAACGATGCCGATGCCGAGAACAACCTGGGTGTCGCGCTCTCCAGTTTCCCTGAGCGTCAGCGCGAGGCCATTGCCCACTTCGAAGCCGCCGTTCGGCTGCGGCCGGACTTTGCCGATGCGCAGTTGAACCTTGGCGTCGCGCTCTCCGGCATTCCCGGCCGCCTGCCCGATGCACTCCGTCACCTCGAAGAAGCCGACCGCCTCAGGCCCGACTCGGAGTTGGAGCGAGAGATCGCGCATCTGCGCACGCAGCGGCAGTGAGGGTACGGCGAGATCTGTTGTTTCGCGTCAGTTGCGCGCCACGTGTGCGGCCGCTGCTCTGTCCTGCGCCAGCAATTGCGCCAGGGCCTTTTCCGGGCACATATGATGCGCCTCGCGCACGTCGAGCTCTCTCTCCGTCTCCACGCAGGAAGCGATGGTCATGAAGCAGTCGAGGCAGCGCGAGTTGTAGCTGCCGTTTTCGTTCTGTGTGCGGCTATACATGACATTGGGGGAAATTACTCTTCGATCCTAGCCGCATTCCCGATTCTCGAGGCGTGACTCGCATCACAACCTCATGTTTACAGCGGCGTTACAGGCCTGTACTCGTGACCTGCATCGCGCTTAGTACTGCGGCGTTCCTACATTTTCCCATTGGTTGGGATGGCGCTTGAGATGCCAGCAGGGATCCTGGTCGTCCTGCGGAAACAGCGCCACCGCGCAGGAGACATTCGCGGTTCCAAGGTAGTCGTATTCCGTTTTCTGCCCTTTGAGCGGAACGATCATGAAGCGGCTGACGGCTACTGAGGAGTGCGGCGAGCCGCGCAGCTTGTACACCGTCCAGTCCACCGCAAAGGCCACAATGGAAACCACTGCAAATCCTACCAGCCCGCGCAACAGCCACATGCCCAACCATCGCATCAGGATTCGATCTCCTTCGTGCGCAGCTCCGGCACTTTTGAGCGCCACGCCCGTCAGCCGCAGCCGGTGTGTCCCCGCCAAGATAAACGTCAACTCTCCAGGATGGAGTTGCAGTTGCCGATCGAGCTGGTCAGGTTGAGCTCGGTGCAATCAGAATAGCCGCAATCGATGCGGAAGGCGCGATTTTTCTGGCTTGCCCCGCGCACTCTGTTTACAATCGACCGCAGTTCAAAACCAGGACTTCACGCCGCGTTTTCCTGTTGCGTTTGCGCCTCCTCCTCCAGTTCCGCTCCTTCCGGTTGTGCATCATCCAGTTGCGCCGGCTTCGCCGCCGCGCCATTCGTCAAAGGAGGCTCAATGGAATATCGTGACGAAGACGGCAATCCCGTCGTCCTCTCCTACGACAACATGCGCAGAGCCGTGGGCATCATCGCCCTTGCGCTTCCTTTTGTCCTTTCCCTGGGAAACATCCTTCTCACGCTCATTGGGCCGCACCACACTGTGCCTCAGCCCCTGTTCGAGCCCTCCATCAGCGCCTACTACTACACCGTGGCCGGCCGCTTTCTGATCGGGGGTCTCTGCGCGATTGCCATGTTTCTCATGTCCTGCCAGGGTTACGACCGCAACGACGAGATCAGCGGCTACCTGGCCTGCATCTTCGCCCTCGGAGTGGCCTTCTTTCCCACCACCAACCCATCGCTCGCCGACCCATCTTCTTTTGCCAAGGCGATTGGGACCGTGCACTTGGTCTCAGCCGCTCTCTTGTTTCTCACCCTCGCCTACTTCTGTCTGTGTCTGTTCCGGAAAACCTCGGCGCTGCGAAAACCGACCCGCCACAAGCTCATGAGAAACAAGGTCTACACCATTTGCGGCTGGACGATTATCGGCTCCATCGCCGTGATGCTCAGCCTGAACATTCCGGCTGTCAGTAGCTTTCTCGCGCCCATGAATACCCTTTTTCCCTTTGAGACGCTGGCGCTCCTCGCCTTCGGGCTGGCCTGGTTGACCAAGGGCAATGGCTTTCTGGCGGACGACCCGGGCGAAGTTGAAGCCGCAGCGCTTCCGCCCGTGGCCTGACTCGGCGATAGACGAGAAAGGGCCAGCCTTCGCGGCCGGCCCTCATAGTTTTCAAATGCCGAAAGCTAAAACTTCACGCTGCCGGCCCGCGGCGAAATCCCGCTCAGCTCCGCCGCGCGCGCCTCGGCATACGCCGCTGCACCGATCAGCGCCGTGCGGCTTTCCAGAATCACTCGCACCGGTATATTCACCAGCAACTGGCTCAAGCGGCCCTTGTCGGTGAAGGCCTTTATGAACGTTCCGTCCTTCAGCTTCTCCAGAATGCGCGGCGCGATGCCTCCGCCCACATACAGCCCGCCCACCGACAGAATCTTCAGCGCCAGGTTGCCGGCCTCGGCGCCGTACGCCGAAACAAACATGTCCAGCGCCTTCTCGCAGATCGCGCTCTTGGCCTTCAGCGCCGCTTCAGTGATGGCCGCGTTGGGATCTTCCTGGGTCATGCGCTCAGCCAGCCACGCCGGCTCTTCCATGCCCCTTACTTCGCGCAGAAACTCGTAACAGTTGGTCAGCCCCTGCCCACTCACCACGCGCTCGAAGCTGATGCGCCCATCGTATTTCTGGCGCAAAAAGCGCAGCAGGTCGATCTCGTCCTCGTTGCGCGGCGCAAAGTCGGAGTGCCCGCCCTCCGAAGGGTAGGGCACGTAATCGCGCCCATCCCACACCAGAAACGCCTCGCCCAGGCCGGTTCCCGCCGAAATCAGCGCGCGGTTCCCCACCTGCCGGGCATCGCCCTCGCTCAGCGTGTAGATCTGTTCCGGGCCGAGCTCGGCAATGCCGTATCCGTTCGCCTGCAAATCATTGATAAGAAAGACGTAATCAATTTTCAGGTTGCGCGCCAGCTCGCGGCTGTCCAGCGTCCAGGGAAGGTTGGTCAGCCGTAGCCTCCCGTCCCGCACCGGTCCTGGCACGCCGAAGCATGCTGCGGTCACCTTTTCCGAGACCACAAACTCCTTCACGATGGCTTCCAGCCCCGTATATTCCTTGGCCGGGAACTGCTTGTCGCGTGAGTGCTTCAGGTTGCCGTCAATAAAGTCAAACAGCGCCAAGTGGACCTTGGTGCCGCCTACATCGCCTGCCAGAATCATTCAAACCTCTCTAAAGTGCCGCAGCCTTGCGCGTCTGGCGCTGGCAGCAGGGACGCCGCCGCACGGTCCAGAAGCAAGGTCAGTATACCGCCTGCGGGCATGATCAACTGGCTGGGCAGCCGTTCAGGATCGCGTGCGCCCGTAAATACCTCTTTTAGAATCTGTGCCTTATCCGCACCGCCAATGAGAAAGAAGACTTGAGATCCGTGGTTGATTACCGGCCCAGTCAGCGTCACCCGCCAGGCGTCCTTGTTCTCGACATGGTTGGCCACGGCCAGCCGCCCCAGCTCGAACAAGGCCTGAGTGTGGGGAAAAAGAGACGCAGTGTGTCCATCTGGACCCATCCCCAACTGCACCACATCGAACTGCGGCAGCTCCGCCCCCTCCAGACGCAAGCTATTCCGCAATTCCGACTCGTACCGTGCCGCGGCCGCCTCCGGCTCCAACTCGCCTTTCATGCGGTGAATCTGCTCCGGCTGGAGCGGCACGTGGTCCAACATCGCCTCGCGCGTCATGCGGTAGTTCGAATCGGGGTCGTTCGGCGGCACGCATCGCTCGTCCACCCACCACAGGTCGAGCTGCGACCACGGCATGCGCGCCCGCCAGGGCTCGGCCGGATCGGCCAGCAGCGCAAACGTCGCCCTGGGCGTCGACCCGCCGCTGATGGCGATGCGCGCACAGCCTCGCGCGGCCGCAGCGCGTTCTGCCTGCTCGACTAAGTATTGCGCCGCACGGCGGGCAAGCGCAGCCGCATCGGGCGCGACGTAGTAGACAATCTTCAGTTGCTGAGGCATGGGGAATCTTCCTCTGGCTTCTACGTTATATGGATGCGCCGCGCGGCCGGGCAGGCGCTACTTCTTCACCACTTGAATGCTTCCGTCAATACTGACGGCGAACACATGTTTCGCAGTGCCAATGTATTCGGGAATCGACGGTTTTCGCGTCAGCACGTATAGAACATCGGTATCCTCTGGCACATCGCTCAACACGTGGGAGTGGTTGCCGCCCACAATTTTGAGCTTCGGATCGAATTGAAAATCGAGAATCGCCTTGTGCAGCTGGCGTCTCTCAAGGATCTGTTTGCCGTCCGACGAAATCGTGTAGCGCACATCGCCGCCTAATGGCCAAACATCGCTTTTCGTCTGCGCCGGATAGAGATAGACGTACAGATTTCCGTCTTCGGCGGGAAGAATCGCCGTGTTGTAGGGACGATTCGCCGTCCCAAAGTCGCCGATCGCCAACTCCAGCGCCCGCTCCTTCGCAACCAGGTCGTCCGGGCCTTCCCGCGGCGGATCGTACTTCACAGCCGTGTATTCTTCGGGCCCTCCCGCTTGTTTTGCCTCGTAAGCCACCAGCAGCCGGTCGTGCGTCTCGTTCCACTTGGGAAACGCCACCTCCCAGCCCGCAGTCGTCTTCATGCAGATGTAGTGAGTCAATCCATTGGTGTCGGGATGAAGCGCGAAAAACGCGTCGGTTCCGTGCCACGCAGCCTGATTGTACGCGTAGAGTGCGCGGCCCCGCTCCGTGACCCCCACAAGGTATGCAGCCAGGTCTTTGTCGTCAACATGTCTCGTCTGTCCAGCAAGAGAATTCGTAAGAACAAGAAGACACGCCGCAACCAAAGCCAGAGATCTGCGCATAGCAGCACCCTTTTTCCACGCGGAATCCAAGATTGGGTCGAAACCAACCCGGTTCGCGTCACCGAAGCTCGCCTGAAATGATTTGTGGGAATGATACGCCGTGGGTCAGCCCGGGCCAATAAAGAAGAGGTCTTGTTTCTAAGTCTGTGCGCCCGCCGCATTACGGCAGGCCCGCATCAATCCCCAACGTTTGCGCCACGCCTCGCAACCTGCCATCTCTCGTCCAGAGCTTGGTTCTCGGCGTGATGAGGCAAGAAGCTGCGAGATGCGCATCGGTGAGGCCGATGCCTCTTGCATAGAGTCGGCGGGCCTCGATCATATGACGGATGTCTCTGAGACTTGCCACTCGCGCCTGCGGCATTACATCGAGCTCTGCCAAGGTCCGCGGCCGGTTATGAAGCGAGCCAAGCGCCAACTCGGCGGCGAGACAGGGATGCATTACAACCTCATCGTTCGCGAGCAGCGCCTGCAACTGGGCGTCGCCCGAGCGAAAATAGTCGATCCAAATGTTCGCGTCGGCGAGGATCACAGATCGTCCACCCGCAGCCGGCGCACGTACTCAAGATCGGGCATCGTCCCTCCAAGTTGTGCAAGTTGATGCGACGCCTCCTTGGCAATCAGAGTTTTCAGCGCCTCACGTAGCAAGGCTGTCCTCTCCGTAATACCCGTATATTCCTGAGCCATCTTCACAAGCTCGTCGTCGAGCGAAACGGTAGTCCGCATAATCACCCCTCAAGCATCAATTCTATCACAGATTGGTGATAAATATGGTGCGATGGCCTCAGATCAGCTTTGAAAAGCGGGTTTCTTGCCGCGCAGCGCCCGAAACCTGGCCCCAAGCCCTGATCCCTGTAATTACCGCCCCAAATACGCCCGGTACTGCTGCTCCAGCACCCCGGCGGCGCGCGCCAGCAGCAGCTTCGACACGTTGTACTGGTACAGGCTTTCCACCAGGTTGTTTTCGGCGGTGGCCAAGGTGGCCTGCGCTGTCACCAGGGGCAGATTGTCGTCCACGCCCGCATTTACGCGGTCGGTCTCGTCGCTCAATGCGCGCGTTGCCAGGTCCACGTTCGACCGCGCCACGTCAACGAGTTGCTTGTTCGCGCCCACGTCCAGCAGCGCCGCCCGCACCTGTTCGTCAATGTGATTGCGCAGGTCGGCAAGCTGGGCATTGATCGAGTCCATGTCCGCCTTTGACGCGTCCTCGTCGCCGCGCAGCCGCGCTTCGCGAAAAATGGGAAAATTCAGCGTCCCTATGGCAACGAAATCGCCGTGCGTGCCCGCGCCGTTCACGGTGCTGGTGCCGTAGTAGCTGTAGAAGCTGAGCGTAGGCAGCCGCTCACTGCGATACACCGCGTGCAACGCCTTGTATTCCACGGCCTGATTCTGCAGGTTCTGGTAGTCCTGGCGGCTGCGGTAGGCCAGCGCGCGCACCTCTTCCGGCGTCTGCTCGGCCAGGTCGCTGTAGGGCGCGGGATCTGTGAGCGTCATCTCCTGCCCGGGAGCGATGCCGATTTCGCGCTTCAGCAAAATCAAATCCTTCGCCTGCTGGTTCTGGGCCGCAATCAAAGCTTGCTGCTGCGCCTCCAGTTGCACGCGCGCGCGCAATTCATCCAGATTGGCCGCGGTGCCCGCTTCGTGCGCCGCATGCACGTGATCCAGCAGCAACTGCGCCTCGGCCACCAGTGCCTTTGCGTTTTCCACCTGGCTCTCGTCGGCAATGGCACGCAAGTAAGCGGTCGCCACTTGCTGCACCACCTCGCCGCGCGCCGACATCTTGTTGAAATACGCCGACCGCTCCGCCGCCCCCGCCGCCTTCCAGCCCTCGATCACCGGCCCGGAAAACAGGATCTCGCTGTAGTGAATCTGTCCCTCAGTGAGATCGTCGCGTGTAATGTTCGAGAGCCCCGCCGGCATTTTGCCGCCGGGAAACAACGGCGCGAATTCCGCAATCACCTTGGGCCCGAAGCCGAGCGCCGCCAGGTCGTGCATATAGTAGCCGGTGTCGCCGGTGAGCCAGATGGTCGGCAAAAACTCCTGCGTCGCCTCGCTCTTGACGCCGTGCAGCACCTTTTCGCCGTTTTGGGCTTCCTGCAGTCCCAGGTTGTTCTTCAGGCCCCGCTGGATGGCGTCGTCCAGCGACAACTTGAGCGGCTCGCTTGTCGACGGTTGCGCAGTCACGCTGCCAAAGAAGGGATTGGCCGCCGAGGTCGGGTTCTGTGCCCGCGCCAATGCTGCCCCGGCTCCAATCCCCACCAAAACCAGGAGGGTGAGCGCGGGCGCGATTCGCAAAAAGCCAAAATGATGCCGTGAATTCACTGCCATTATTTTCTCAGATGCGGCCCCGAGCCCAGCCGATTCAGTCGAAACCCCGCGCGCTGCGAATAAACTTCACGAACCGGCTCCATCCGGGATCCGTCGCTCCCTCGAACGCCGCTTCTCCGCCACGGAGATTCCGAATCGTGCCAGGTTCCCCAGTCCCCAGCCCCGCCGCCTCCATCATCATTTCCACGTCGTAACCCTCCTTGCGCACGCGCTGGTCGTAATAAAAGAGCGTGATGGCAATGGGATAGAGCGGTCCAATAACCGCGGTGATTGCCGCGTAGAAAGAATGGGCAACCACGGCATAGACCTGGCGATTGAAGCCGGCGTAATTCCGCCCTGCGTAGATGAGCGTCGCGATCCACCAGATGAGGAATGCGGCCAGAATCTCCAGAACCATGGCGCAGGCGATCACCATGATCCAGGCGACGAATATGCGCCAGCGGCTGCCCCTGGTCAGTTTCCAGCTACGCCGCAGCGCTTTCCAGGCGCTCATTTCCTCCAGAGCCGCCGCTGGAAACGCGAGCGAAAGGCACACGCCCGTCCGAAAGAACAGGTATATGCCAACAGGAATCGGCAGCAGAAGCGTGACAATCGCCAAAGGCGATGGGTCACCCATCAGGCCGAGCTTGTCCTCGAGGGTTCCAATTCCAAAAAATACGCCGAACGCGAGCGCTTCAGGAAGGATCAATACCGCGATCCACTTCAGGAAGGCCAGCCATAGATAGCGACGCCATCGTGCAAGTGCAAATCGGAACGACGCAACGATGGTTGTACTCTCGCCAAAGACCTCGCATGAGGCCAGACGCACAAACGCGGGCAAGAATAAAAGCGCCACAAAACCGGAGATGTGGTAGTACCCGTACGCGACAAGCCAGCTCAGGGCGATCTTTCCTCCTTGCGTTGCGTCTACCGCGCCAATCAACCGGTCCGTGTGCACCCAGCCGATGTCCACCATATGAATCGCCAACATCACCGCGGCCGGCAGTGCCGCGATCCCGACGAAGAGCAGGAACTTCTTCCGGTAAATCGCGAATGTACGATCGAGAATCTCGCCCAG
>Ga0326728_10025689_pt1 | contig 10508 bp, 12 predicted proteins | sample MB3enrmetagenome_FD_207602 | JGI IMG/M metagenome (GOLD analysis project Ga0326728, IMG submission 207602) | Lab enriched peat soil microbial communities from McLean, Ithaca, NY, United States - MB31MN | ecosystem: Environmental > Terrestrial > Soil > Wetlands > Peat | place: USA: New York... | reverse complement strand
GGCTTGCACACAGAGGCAGGAGTAAGCATTGAGCGGACTTGACAGAATACGTGAAGCGGCACGGAAGGATAAGGGCCTTCGTTTCACCAGTCTGATGCATCATATCACGGTGGATTTACTGAGGGAGAGCTACCTGGCGTTAAAGCGGGATGCCGCCCCGGGCGTGGATGATGTAACCTGGCGCCAATACGGCGAACAACTGGAAGAACGGCTGCCCGCCCTGCACGAACGCGTTCAGAGCGGCAGATACCGAGCGATGCCTTCCAAGAGGGTCTGGATACCGAAGCCCGACGGTCGGCAACGACCTATCGGGATAGCGGTGCTGGAGGACAAGGTAGCCCAACAGTCCGTCGTGACGGTGCTAAACCAGATTTACGAAGAGGCGTTTCTCGGATTCAGCTACGGATTTCGACCAAACCGCAACCCGCATCGAGCGTTGGATGCGGTGTGGGTCGGGATCATCCAGCGCAAGATAAGATGGGTGCTGGATGCTGATATCCGGGGATTTTTCGACAACATCGACCACGGATGGTTGATGAAGTTTCTGGAGCACCGTATCGCAGACCCCCGTATGCTCCGGCTAATCGGCAAATGGCTGAGGGCGGGCGTATCCGAGGAAGGGCAGTGGTCCAGGACGAAGGTAGGGACACCCCAGGGGGCTGTCATCTCGCCTTTGCTGGCGAATATCTATCTTCATTATGTTCTGGATTTGTGGGTAGACAAGTGGCGAAAGAAGGTGCGTGGCGACGTAATCATCGTGAGGTATGCCGATGATTGGATCATGGGGTTCCAAGACCGGGATGATGCTCAGTTGTTTCTGCAACAATTAGAGGAGCGGCTGGCCAAATTCGGTCTGGAGATGCACCCTGAGAAAACCCGCCTCATCGAATTTGGAAGGTTCGCAATATCGAATCGGAAGAAGCGTGGGGAAGGGAAGCCGGAAACATTCGACTTTTTGGGATTCACGCACATATGTGCGACTGCCATTAAGACGAAAAGGTTTGTCGTCCGGCGTAAAACAATCGCCAAGCGTCTTCGAGCAAAGCTGAAAGAGGTAAGGGAAGAGATCATAAAGCGGATGCATGTTCCTGTCCCTGAACAGGGGCAATGGTTACGCTCCGTCATAAACGGTCACTTCAACTACTATGCTGTGCCCGGAAATGGCAGGTCGCTTAATGCTTTCAGGGCACAGGTCATCAGGAGCTGGTTTTGGGCGCTCAGACACCGAAGCCATAAGGCTCGCAGCCTGACATGGGTCCGTTTCAAGCGACTGGTGGCGACTTGGATACCCACGGCAAAGATAAGGCATCCTTATCCAAATGAGCGGCTACACGTCAGTTACCCAAGGTAGGAGCCGTATGAGGTAATTCCTCGCGTACGGATCTGTGCGGGGGGTGCCGGGCGACCGGCATCCCTACCGCGATAGACTGGTGTTGATCAGGAAGCACACCAGATTTGTCCACGGCGTATTCTATGACTTGCGATCATGTGGGACCGGTCTGGCGGGGTGTTGGATCAGGAAGATAACGTGATTTCGCCATAAGCTCTTCCATCACTGAGACCATCGGGGGTATGAGCGGGGGATCCACACGATGAGTTCCTTGAATAATGCGCAAATTCCTATCTCAAAGGCTGGCCCCTTTCCTTTCCACCGGATTCCATGCCTATTCCAAAAACCTGGTGTAGCTCTCCATCCCCAGTGTAAGCAGGATTGCCCTCTCCACGGCTTCCATCAGTTTGTCGGGTACACTGCCCAGTCGGACCCCCACACGGGATTTATCTACTGCTCTGATCTGGTTCGTGACGAGTTCGGAATTCTTCGGTAGACCGGCGACTCCGGCCTCGAACATGACGTTTTGGGGGTAAGGTTTCTCAGAGACGCGGGAGGTGAGTGGAATGACAATGGTGATGGGCGAGAAGCGGTTGCCGACATCGTTTTGAATCACGAGGGCCGGGCGCAGCCTGCCTTGCTCGGAACCGCGAACCGGTTCGAAATCCACCCAGTAGATTTCACCCCTCTTAATATTCTGGGACACCCGGATGACTCCCTTCCAACTCCCGGTAAAGCTGCAGGTCCCGCTCCGAGGTTTTCTCGTAACCTTCCCTCATCAGTTCCAGCGTCTTCCGTCGCTGTGCCGCACTCAGGAGTTCCCCTACAGCAATGGCTATAAGTTCGCTCCGAGACCTGGCGATGCCCGCCTCCACGGAGCGGTCCAATTCCGCCACCTGCCACTTTGGCAATGTGACGGTAGTCTTTATGGAATTCGTATCATTCTGCCTCATGGAGGTCTCCTTGGATATCTTCATGCATATCTTATCCATCATCTGGTGAGACATCAAGAGGCAAAGCGAGTTTTTTGAGCAAGCAACAGTGATCACCCAAGAGCACCCTGCCGACCTATCACGATGGGGGCAGCAACCCTCTTTGAGATTTCGGCAACGCCTGCAGGATATTCCTTGATTGAGACCACCGGGGAGGTTCCCGGCATGAAATCCACACTCAGCGTGCCTCTAGCAACTTAAATCGACATTATTGAGGTCGAAAACAGCGCTTTAAGCCTTTATAAAGGCGCATGCTTCATGCTTATACCTGATAATTCGGGATATTGACTTGGCCCCAATGCCGTTCCGTCTGAGGGTTCGGGACAACAAAACCCGGCTCGAGGGAAGGGACCCTGCTTTGTTCACGCAACCGAAGAGTGGAGGATGAGGGGATTGCAGGAATGCTAAGAACCCCGGAAAACATCAGGATACTTCAGAGGAAGCTGTACCGTAAGGCCAAGCATGCACCAGCCTGTCGCTTCCATGCTTTGTACGATAAGGTTTATCGGGTGGACATCCACGGTCATGCCTACAACCTTGTCCGCGCCAACTAGGGGAGCGCCGGGATTGACGGCGTCACCTTCGAGGCCATCGAAAAAGAAGAAGGGACAATCGCCTTTCTGGCGAAACTGGCTGGAGCACTGAAAGACAAGACGTACAAACCGGACCCTGTCAAGCGGGTCATGATACAAGGCCGATGGAAGCCAGTGTCCCCTCGGTATTCCGACCATCCGTGACAGGTTGGCCCAGATGGCCATGAAACTGGTCATCGAGCCCATCTTTGAGGCGGATTTCTGTGATACATCATACGAGTTCAGGCCGAGGAAGTCTGCCCACGACAGCAGGCTGGACAAGGGCGCATGCCCTGCGGTGAAGAACATCGGAAAGCCGTGTGCGGGAAAACCGCATGCACGGTTTGATGAGGGAGGGCAGGCGCAGCGCCTGCTCTCTACTCTACCCTTTGTCCAATGATCCGCCCGACTTATCGACCGGATCTTGCCATGCGGAAAATCTTTCGAGAAGGTGCAGCTCGCCTATCGCTTACGAAATATTTCACGCGCTGCACCTCTTCCCAGTCTTACTCTGCTCGCTCTTAGCTGAATGATCTCCGACGGAGACCTATGAATGTGTTCAATTCAATTGGGCTTCTATCCCTACTCCTCCCTTGTCGTCTGTGGTTGGACTTATACTAGCAGTGCAGCTGACGTTACCCGATGTGAAGAACAGTGTGATGGCCACCGCCGCCGCTCCGCCACCAACGAGAGCTATCAATCCTTCCAGTACTGCATCCAGAGCATTGGTTGCGGCTGAGATTTTACTCACAGACCTAGCTTTAACGATGGCCGGCCAGAGTTCAATAATTCTTGGGTCGTATCCGGATACGTTCCACGAGTCGGTATTTGAAAAGAACGGGAGGTCCGGGGCAACCGTAGCAGAATAGACCACCGCCGGGTAATTTCCTTGCGAATCCGTAATATTGAGGGCTATGCCGAAGGAATAGTTAGTCGAAAGAATCTCTGAATTTGTGACTGATCCGGTGTAATTCCAGTAGCCTTGCGCATTTAGGGTCCACTGCGCCATTCCGGACACGCCTAATGCGCCTAGGAGGCCGGATTCGAAAGCAATGGCGGACGGCAGGATTTCAAGGTTGACGCTGAGAGTCCCTTGAGACAGGCCGTTGTTTGCCGTCCATGGAAGGTTAAGTGTAGCCTCGAAGGGCGGAGAAAGCGACCCGTCATCGGCAACCGAGATGGTTAGCGGTGTTTGTCTTGCTGCGTTTCCATCACCGCCGATACCGATTTCCCCGTTTGTTACCCAGTCGGGCTCCTGGACGGTTATGCCGGGGTCGCCTGACAGCGTGTCAAATTTAAGAAAGGTGCCAACACCCGGATCTTTTACGGAAAGCGTAATCTGCGCAGATGAGCCTTTCACGACCGCGACCGGTTGCGATTCGACAATTGAGAGATTAATTGGGAGAGGCAAGACATTGATCGCTATTCCGAGCAGCTCATTTGTCCCCAAAATGGGTTGGCTGGGCAGAGAATATTGCAGGTAAGCGTTATATGGTCCCGGCTGTGCTTGCCCTGATCGGGAAGAAATTGTAATGGGCACCGATAGATATCTTGACGTGACTAATTGCCACTCAACCGCACCGCCAAGTCCGGGGGGTTCGGGGGGACGTGGTTGTTTTGGGTCCTTGGATTTCACAACAAACACAGGCAACATTGTTGCACTGACCGGACTGACTTGCAGGCCCGCGGGAAAGGCTGTCGGCCAGTTTGTTTCCGCAATTTGCACAGTGAGAGGTGAAGGATCTAGCGAAAAATATTCAAGTGACAGTGCGGCTGTAGCGCTGTTGCCCGCCAGGATGGTGATTGGGCCGTCAAGATAAGCTTTGAACTGCGCCGTCGTTCCGCTTAATGATACGGTAGAGGATCCATCTGACCATGTGACGAGCAACACGGCATCAAAAAAACCCGGGACCGGATCAGCAGGTGTAAAGAATGAGACCTGGATCAAAGTGCTTGGGGAATAGATGGATTGCCCACTCTGGGGTGTCGGCGGTATGGCGGCTGTAGTTCCAATCGGCGTAGATATAGAGTAGACCCCGCCTGACAGGCTTCTTTCAATTTGGGTTGAGAACAGCTCGGCAGAAAATGCGCTTGCGTAAGGGGTGCTGCCATTCTGAATTGAGATCGTGACGTTGACCGGTTCTTCGCCTTGATTAACAATACCTATCGACTGTGGCGGCGAGATTGAGTCTGGCTGATTAACGGGGAAAACGACTGTACTCTGTAGAAGAGAAATAGTAGACATGACTTCCTCCTTTTTTTGCTATCTTGTTAGTTGGTGTTACCTGATTCCGGTCCTCAACCTCTGAGCGTCACCAATTTAAATGGGAAATACTTGGCGCCTTCCGGTCGAGTAGTTAACGTTTCCCAATTGGTCAAACGATCAATCGATGGAACAATCTCTTATCACCCGAGCCGAAGCCCTCCTCCCACACCCTTCTCCCACAAAGTTGCAATAGTAGAGATACCATGCTATTAGAGTCTATTTTGTCTGAAGTGATATCAAGGTGAGAAATCCAAAAAGTTCTTTAAGAGTTACTATCCGGAAATTAGCACTCTCACTTAGAGAGACGGCACGGTTATCCATATCGGGCCTCTCACTTCCCCGACGGTCACAGCTTGGGCCGCCGCCAGCGAAGCAAAGCCGCACACCAGGACCAAAATTGTTCCGAGAACGACTGCACAGGTTTTCATGGGTCCCCCCTTTTTCAGTTTAGGTTTATCGCCGCACATCGAAACATTTCCTCTTCACAAAAAGTCCTTGGGATATGCTAAAGAAAATCCGGAAAAAGTTGCATGGATAGACAGAATGCAACGAATATCGGCATTTATTTGTTTCACCCCTTTCAAAAGTAATACATAGTAAACGGCTTCCCTGTCGGTGATACTGCCTTTTGAAATGCAAAAGCCATCACTGCCCCTCACCTTCCTTTCGTTGATGATAGAAAGCACAGCCGGTCTGCACCACAGACTTCACATTAGATTCAGCTTTGGCCCTTGTGGCGTAAACATTTAGAGGAATGCTTTGATCTTACATTACTTGATAAAATTTAAATGTCAAGACTTTTAAAGAAGAGATTGATTAACTTGATACCTGGAATTGATTTATATTGTAAGTCCATATATTTTGTAAATATAAATGAGTTTTTATTTTCCAGGAATAGTTATTGACCTTTTCATAAAGGCGACATTTATTTGACTGAGTTTACTGCTACCAGACTATAAGTAATTAAGATTTATTGATTACTGTATGTCACTTCGCGATATTGAATACAGCAACTGAGTTTCAGGCGTTCGATTTACAAAGAATTTTTCAGTGCAACAGAGAGGTCAGTACGAAGCCATGAGGCAGAGGGTAGGCGGCAGTCTGGCCGAGGAGGCTGATACCTTCCATCAGCTTAAGTTAAGGAAGCACCCTGACAAGGCATAATTGAGCAAAAGGCCCACTTCCATAAGATTCGTAGAGCCTTAAGTCAGGGGTCAAGTCTCCATTCGACCTATTTTATCGATCACGGTAATCGCCGATTCATGAGCAGATCCTTGCGCATATAGTTTCCCGGCGCTTGGCGCCACGTGATGAACCGAGTCCGCCTGTGGGTGGGGAAGGTTGGCGTGTCGCGGCTTGGCCAACTCCGCCTGCGCCGCATTTGACATGTCTTTGCGTTCAGCCGATAATGGCCGCCTGTTTCAGGTGGGATAAGCGTTGAGGGCAGGGTGTATGATAAAAAAGGGCTTTTGGGCGTCGTTAATCGCAATTGCAACAATAGTGGTGGTGACCCCCTGTGTGCATGCGGCGGAAAATCTGATTGGCGCCGCCGAGGCGGGAGACATTGCTGCAGTCAGGCGTCTCCTGGAACGGGACGCAAACGTAAATGTCCGGGATGAGTACAAAGAGACGCCGCTGCATCATGCCGCTTATCGGGGCAGGACCGGGGTTGCGGCGTTGCTCATTTCGAAAGGCGCAAACGTAAATGCCAGGGACCGGTACAAAAGGACGCCGCTGCACAACGCTGCTTCCCGGGGCTGGACCGCGATGGCGGCGCTGCTCGTTCGGAAAGGCGCAAAGGTAAACGCAAGGGACTATTTCCGGGAGACGCCGTTGCATTATGCGGCCTATTGGGGCAGGACCGGGGTTGCGGCATTGCTCATTTCTAAAGGCGCAAAAGTTGATGCCCCGGACGAAAACCTGGAGACCCCACTGCATTTGGCCGCTGAGGGTTGGATTGATATGGCCGCATTGCTCATTTCGAAAGGCGCAAAAATAAATGCCAGGGACGATTACAGGGAGACGCCCCTGCATCATGCCGCTTCCCGGGGCATGACCGCTATAGCGGCGTTGCTCATCGAGAAAGAGGCCAAAGTTAATGCCGAAAACGAGGATCAGTGGACGCCGTTGCACCTGGCCGCTTTCGCAGGCAACACCGAAGTCGCGGCATTACTCATTGAAAAAGGCGCAGACGTCAATGCCAGGGGGGTGATCCAAAAGACGCCGCTGCATTGGGCCGCTTTTGCGGGCAACACCGAAGTCGCGGCCTTGCTCATTAAGAAAGGCGCAGACGTAAACGCCAGGGATTCGAACCACAAGACGCCTTTGTATTGGGCCGCTTTTACGGGTATGCACGAGGTCGAAGCGTTGCTCATTCAAAACGGCGCGGACGCAAATGCCGAATAAGAAGCTCGTCACCCTGGACTGAGGGTATCAAATGGGGAAAATCCGAAAAGGAAATTTCTTTTCACAAGCCTTGGTTTTTCTTATCTTTTTCGGTTTTATTTTTCCTTCAGGCATTTTTGGCCGGTCGGAGCCGAAAACCGGTGAAAATACATTGCCCGGCGAGGAACTATCGGGGCGCCGGGCATCTTACGCACATTACGCTGCGCTCATTGCGGGCATTTCAGATCCACAAAGCATGCTGGCCTCTTTTGAAAACGGCCTTGTTTGGACTGAATTCGCCGGATACATTGACCAGAAATGGGAAAAATACGACAAGATGCAGTTGGCGCCCATGAGGAAGTGGGTTGCCGGTGAGCTGGCCAAGACTATGTCTTCCGGGTTCACCGTTTTTTATCCATTCAGCGGGCCCGATTTTATCAGTCCCTACACCCTCTTTCCAGGCGCAGGAACCTATATCCTGACGGCTTTGGAACCCATCGGCGAAATCCCAGATTTCCAGGCCATGAGCCGGTATGACTTCGATTCATTTTTTACTGACATGACCAGGTCGTTTTATGACTTTCTGAACCTTGACTATTTCATCAGCTCGCACATGCTCACAGGCGTGGAAAGCAAAGAACTAAACGGTGTTCTTCCTTTCCTTCTGTTCTTCATGGCGCGGGCAAAGACCCGTATCCTCGATGTCCAGTACTGGTTCATCGGGCCGGACGGAAAGATTGAGAGAGTCCCCGGCTTTGAGACCGGCAAATCAGGTCCGAAAGGCGCCGTTCCGGGAGTGCGGATTCTTTTTGAAAGGGCGGACTCGCCGGGGAATGATATCCGGACGCTTTATTACTTCCAGCTCAATCTTTATGATCCCACCTTCCGGCGGAACGGCCCGTTAATTGCCTTTTTGAAGAACTTCGGGCCGCTTGTTACGTACATGAAATCGGCTGCTTACGTGATGTTCGATTCACCGGCCTACACAGCCAGGCGGTTCGTTCTCGACCAAAGCCGCTATATTCTTCAGGAAGATTCGGGAATTCCGCTCAGGTGCTTTGACCCCTCACTCTGGGCTTTTCAATTTTACGGCGCTTACACAAGGCCCATATCGATTTTCAAAGATGACTACCAAGCGGATCTTGCCGGGATATATAAAAAGGGCAGGGACATAAAACCGCTGCCCTTCGGAATAGGCTATCGCTTCCAGGTCGATACGGCCAACCTTATGTTAGCTATAAGGAAATGACGGCTGCGTCTCACCGGCCTCCTTTTTGCCCGGCATTGAAACGGGAATCGTAGAGATATGTGATACGAATTCGCGTTCAAGTGAATACAAAAAGACGCCAAACAGAGTGGGGAGCCAGCTCCCCACACCCCCTCGCCGCTGCGCGGCTCATATGGCGTTGCGGCGGCGGCCACGCGGTACACGTGGCCAGTCGCCGTCAACGCCTAGCGCTCGGTCCCACGCGCCTGCGTGTGGCCGAATCCCGCGTTTCGCGGGAGTGGCGGGGCGCGGGGGAATCATTCCCCCGCTCTTTTCCATTACTTTAATCTTGAACTTAGTATGAGAAATGCGGCGCCAAAATCTTGCCGTTTTCGGAATCACTTGTTTGCCGAATCACCACGAACCGGGTCTTTCGAGACTGGCAGGCAAATATTGATTTGCATAATTTGTGAAAAAATGCTCTATTTATGGACGAACGCTTAGCTGTTTATGGCTGTGCTTCGAACGTCTTATTCGACATGGTTGGTCACTGCTGACGCCATTTCGAGCGAACTGTCAAACACACGCTGCGAAGGGATAAACATGGACACGCGAAAGTTACGGGTTTTGATCGCCAAGTTTGGCGGGGGCCATGACAATGCAATGCTTAAACTTGCCCATGATTGCTGCGAGGCGACGTTTGAAGTTATTTATGCGGGTGTGAACGACCCTGAAGCGATTGCGATATGCGCCCTTCAGGAAAGCGTCGACCATATCGGAATAACCACCTTGCCCGGCGCCACAGTTGAGGACTTCGCCAAGCTTTTCAATATAATGGAAAAGAATGGAGTTCATAACGTGAAGGTCACCGCCGGGGGGATTTTTCCTGAGGAGGACGTAGAGAAGATAAAGCGCATGGGAGTTATCGATTTTTACATTGGCGGTTCAATATACGACAGGATGGAAAAATGGACCGCTGAGCACGGCAGCGTTCATGATACAGACCAATGAGCAAAGTTAAGGCGGGAGTTGGCGGGAACAAAACAGCCACCGTCATTGCCGGCCTTGAACTGAGGCAGATCAGAAGCCCATTTTATTTTCCGGGGAAAAATGGAAAAGGGGTGAGGCCAAGACAAGTTTTTGCGTCCGTTGCAGAAATCACCAATGAAAAAACCGCGCCTCTTTGCCAAAAGCCTCCCAGATCGTGGCGTGGCTGCTGTAAAATGAATTGAGAAACATCTTAGCGCGATTGCCTCTCCACTCTTGGCGCCCGGATTGATTGTACTTGGCCTCAAAAACGGCAGATCGTCTTTTTACCATTTACCTATCCGAATAAAACCATTCCCGAAAACAATCTCACACCAGTCATCCGCAGGCGGGGATGCAAACGATACGACGGAGTCACAATGAGTTCTGTGATAGTTTCCAAACACGGTTGCGCGGCTGAGATCGATTGAGGATGATTCATGGACACACGCAGGGAATTCTTCGCAACCTTGCTCAAGCTTATAACCGGCACGAGCGTCTTTTTAGGTCCTTTGGCATTGCCCATTCGCCGGGTATACTCGAACGCCGAGAAAATAATACTGCCTCGGGGAACGGAAAGAGAGACCTTGATCTACAAAGATCCCGAATCATTGGATACGAGGAATCTGGAATTCACTCCCCTTGGGGATTTTGGGACGATGGGTCTTGCGGATTTTGAAGTGAACATGAACGAATGGCGTTTGGGAGTTGCGGGAAAAGTCAAAAAGCC
>Ga0326728_10025688_pt1 | contig 10509 bp, 10 predicted proteins | sample MB3enrmetagenome_FD_207602 | JGI IMG/M metagenome (GOLD analysis project Ga0326728, IMG submission 207602) | Lab enriched peat soil microbial communities from McLean, Ithaca, NY, United States - MB31MN | ecosystem: Environmental > Terrestrial > Soil > Wetlands > Peat | place: USA: New York... | reverse complement strand
ATAAATTGACCCTATTTTCCCGGAACTATCCCTGTTAATCATGCCGAATGACGGCTGTTGTTGTGCAAGCGTATCCAGGGATGATTCCGGTATGAAGTTAAAGCGGATGTCACCGCCGTTACTTTCCTGAACCGGTACAGCAGGCAGTTGTTTTATCGGAGAATTGTTATTGAACTGCAGCAGGAAGGTGCCCAGCGCGCTTACATCATTGTCGGTGTAATCTCCCGTGATGGCAATCGTATCTCCCGAGGCGCTCGACTCTCCAATAGTCTGAAATTTGTTATTAAATGCAATATCCATGAAATGGCTGTCAATTGCACTCGAGTTGTAGAGCGCAAGTCCCGTAGTGTTGGTTGCAGGGGATGTCTGCGTTGCGGTGGAATTTGCCACGGGCGGTGTGACCGTCACCGTGGTATTACCTGCCTGTGGAGTTGGTGTCGCTGCTGGTGTCGAGACGGGTTCAGAGGTCGAACTTGTGCATCCTGCCAGGCAAACTAATGCAATACCCAGAACCAGTAAAATAACCATATAGTTAACTTTCATAAAGCCATTAGAATTTTTTAAAGAGATAATCATTACTCTTTGATTCTTCCCTTAATCCGGGAACCCGGAGCAGGCACCGGAATGGATCTGCCACTGGCCTCAATCCGGCGGCATCATCGTACACTCCAGACATTACTTCCCTACGATCACGCTCCCTGCCGGATTAGCCTTTCCCGGTTGTTTTTATTATGCGCGATGTATGGTTCCATGACCGTCAGGGCACTGCCGGGATTTCGATTTCATCGAATAGTATACTATTTTTAAAAAAAATTAAAAAAAAACAATCGGACGAAAGCATTGAACCCTGTTTTCTGTTTTTTCAGAATCCCGAGTATAATCTTGAAAAATGTTCGGAGATATGAAATTGCAAAATAAAAAGAATTATCCTCCCAAATATGTTCGCTCAACAAAGTGTAATTTTTCTTAAATATTCAAAAAACTAACCGGGCCCATTTTCGGACCTTTGATATAATCCATCGCTCTTCTGATAATTTCTGCCTGAGCTAAAAAGGTTGGCCGGGATGGCCGCTTACGGCTTTCTGATGCCGACCAGTGTTATCGTGTACGTGAGGTTCTGTCCGGCAAGGGGGTTGTTGGCGTCCCAGGTTACGGTTTCAGGTGTAACATTGAGGATTTTTATGAGGCTGTAGGTGTTTGCGGTTTTATAGTGGATTCTATAGAGCTGTCCGACAACAAAGGTCGTATTTGCAATCGGGCCGGTGCGGTTGACCGTCTGGACGAGAGACGGGTCGTACGCCCCATATGCCTCGGCATAGGGAATGGTCACGGTCTTTGTCTGGTTTACCGACATCCCGGTCACCGCTTCCTCAAAACCGGGGATGACACTCGAGTTGTCCATCATAAACACGAACGGCGACGTGCTGTTCACACTTGAATCAAACACGGTACCGTTGTCGAAGGCCCCGGTGTAATACACGGATACGATATCCCCTTTTGTCGCAACCGGCGTGGTGAGGTAAACAAAGGCACATAGCGCGGCAAGGATGATGATGATCGCTACACCGACGGCAATCAGGAGGTTCTTTTGTTTCCCTGCGGCTTTGGTATCCGGGACTTTTTCCGTCGTTTCCCCGGGTCCTTCATCCTTGTCATCAGCGGCGCTTTCCGGAGAATCCGTGATCTCGTCTGTGGGGCCGGTTTTTTCTTCCGGGGTTTTTTCCCCGGGGATTTCTGGATCGCTCATACTCGGGTCACTTCACACATTTGATAACTCCGGTACCTGTTGGTGTAGTACGGGAAAAAGTTCGCGGTCACGAAAGGGCGTAAAACCGAACCGGGGCGGCCATACGGCACAACCATCGCCCGGGAGGGCCACAAGAAAAAAACGGTTGCAGGCCACTTTTCTTATGGGCAGGAAAAAGAGGGAACGGGGACGACCATTCTGATGCCGGCACCCGGATCCCGTCAACAGTACCCGGGATTTTTTAGGGATATTACGCAAACATCCTGCCTTCCACATCGGGAATGGTGCGGGAAAAATCAAGCCGGACTTTCTCGATCGCGGAAAGGAAGTCCTCGCGGGTGATCGCAGGCCGATCATTCCTGATAGCATACATGCCGGCCTCCATGCAGATGGCACGGAGATCGGCCCCGTTCTTCCCCTCGGTCAGGCCTGCAATCTCCGGGAGGTTGACCCCGTCGTCCATGGTCAGGGACCGGGTGTGTACTTTTAAGATGGACAGCCGGCCCTCCTCGTCCGGCAGCGGGATCTCAATGATCCGGTCGAACCTGCCGGGCCGGAGCAGCGCCTTGTCGAGGATGTCAATCCGGTTCGTGGCCCCGATGATCTTCACGTCGCCCCGGTTCTCAAAGCCGTCCATGCCGGCAAGGAGCTGCATGAGGGTGCGCTGTACCTCGCGATCGCCCGAGGTATTTGCTTCGGTCCGTGAAGCACCTACCGCATCGATCTCGTCGATGAAGATGATGGTCGGGGATTTCTTCTTTGCAAGGTCGAAGAGCTCGCGGACGAGGCGGGCACCCTCGCCGATATATTTCTGGACGAGCTCGCTTCCCACCACCCTCATGAAGTGGGCATTGGTCTCGTGGGCGACCGCCTTTGCAAGCAGGGTCTTTCCCGTCCCCGGCGGCCCGTGGAGCAGCACGCCCTTGGGGGGTTCGATCCCGATACGGGTGAAGAGCTCGGGGCGCTTGAGCGGGAGCTCGACTGCCTCGCGGATCTCGTTTATCTGCTCCCGCAAGCCCCCGATGTCCGAGTAAGACTCCAGAGGAGAGTCCACGAGTTCCATGCCGTAGACCTGCGAATCAAACGAACTTGGCAGCAGTTCGACAATGGCCAGCGACTGCTGGTTGAGCGTGCAGCGTGCGCCGGCCTTTAAATCGTCCGGGTTGATGCTCGGAGAGCTCCGGACGAGAAATCTCGGGCCGGCGCTGCTCCTGACAATGACCCGGGAAGTGTCTACCACATCCACGATGGTCCCGATGATGAGCGGCGGGCTCCTGAGCTGCTCGCTCTCGCTCTTGAGTTTCCTGACTTCCCGCTCGTACCGGATCTTCTGGGTCTCGATATACCGTTTGTCCGCCTCAACCTGCCGGACCTGCTCGCGGAGCTCCAGGTTACGTGACTCAAGATTTGTGATCCGCTCCAGCATCTGGGATTCGAGATCCTGCTTGTCGCTCTCGACCTGCTGGAGCTGGTCACGCAGCTGTTCGCTGAGCGTACGGTACAGCCTGCACAGTTCCTCAGGGGTCTGTGGTTCAGCCGTATCGCGGAGAATGTCGCCCACGTCTCGTTCCTCAAATAGGTATATAGGGAAATCGCCATATAAAGTGTTTGTGAGATTATGCAGTGCGAAATGTGTGGGGAAACGATTCGCGGCATCCCGAAGCTGATCCGTGTGGAGGGCGCGGAACTTCAGGTCTGCAGCCGGTGCGGGAAGTTCGGTACCGAAGTGCAGCAGCCCCGGCGGAAGGACGTGCAGCGCCCGGCTGGCCGGCCCGCACAGGGGGCCCGGGTCCCGGCGGCGACGGCTCCGGCACAGCGGAAACGGGACATGTTCGATTACATGGAAGGCGATATCGTCGAGGATTATGCGGAGCGGGTAAAGAACGCCCGTATGGAGAAAGGCCTCTCCCAGAAAGACCTCGCCCTGCAGCTGATGGTCCGGGAACTGCTTATCAAAAAGATCGAGAAGAGCGAGCTGATCCCGGAGGAGGAAGTCAGGAAAAAACTCGAGAAGGCGCTCGGTATCAAACTCGTTGACATCCTCGCGAGCGACGCGGAGAGAAAAACGCAGGCAAAGATTACCCAGACGCTGGGCGATCTCACGGTCATCCGGAAAGCGAAAAAATAACGACCGGCAGGTTCCCGTCTCTTTTTTACATAACCCCGATCACTGCACCGGGGGAGAATTTTTCCGGGTTGCATGTGCCCCTCCCAAACGAGGGCTGCACATTCTCCGGAACCGCTGTCCCCGCCCTTCCTGCGATGCGCTCAGAAGGCATCATCACCTCAAACACTGCTTTTATACACTCACCCATACACATCCTATCCGGGTATCCATATACTACCCGGGAAACCGTGATGTCAACCGTTGAGGAGAATATGCGTCTGATGCAGACGCTGGACGATGCCTGGAACACGCAGGACTGGGCAACGTTTGAGAAACGCCACGCAAAAGAGGTCGATGTATTCTGGCCGGGACAGGTGGAACCGACCCATGGCCGCCCGTCCCACAAGGAAGAGGCCATCGCGTTCTTCAAGATCTTCCCGGACAACAAGGTCGGGAACCGGCCGTACAAGATATTCTTCGGACAGGGAGACTACACCTGCTCGGTTGCCGAGTTTACCGGCACCTTCAAAGGCCCGATGACCGCCCCCGACGGGAAGGTCATCCCGCCCAACGGGAAGAAGTTTAATGTCGAGTTCTGCACGGTCGCCCACTGGAAGAACGGGGAGATCATCGAGGAGAAACTCTTCTACGACAAGATCGCCCTGATGCAGCAGATAGGCCTGATGTGATAGCCGGGTGTAAAGAGGGGGTGAGCATTTGAGTTTTGTCAAAGTTGCAAAGGTAAGCGAGATACCCGCCGGGACCATGAAACATGTTGAGGTCGGAGGGACAGAACTTTGCATCGCGAATGTCAGGGGAACACTTTACGCGATTGGGGACCGGTGCGGTCATGAGAACGCACGGCTCTCCCGGGGATCCCTCATGGATACCATCGTAACCTGTCCCATGCATTCTTCACAGTTTGACGTAACCTCCGGGAAACTGATGTCCGGCCCGGTTCTGGAACTCGGTGGGCTTAAGGAGATGTTTACCGGCTGTCCCGAAAAAGTGAAAAAAGCGGTGGCGCAGATGTTTGAGGGAATTGCCGATGAACAGCGCCTGATCAAGACGTACGATCAGCCGGTTTACGAAGTGAAAGTGGATGGCAGCGACGTACTTGTCCGGCTTTAAATCCGAGTGGTGAAATTTCCGCAATGACTGACCAGACAAAAAAATCGCAGGAACCAACAAATGATTCCATGAAGATCACCGTGACGAAAAACGGCCCCTATATCGTAACCGGCGGGGTCCCCTTAAAGACCGAGGAGATCTGTAACGATGACGAGGGCAACTGCCGGACCTGGAAAGAGACAAAGACCTACCCCCTCCAGCAGCAGTATGCCCTCTGCCGGTGCGGCCAGTCAAAGAACAAACCGTTCTGCGACGGCACCCACGCACAGGTCCACTTCGACGGCACCGAATCGGGCGACCGGGAGCCGTACTTCGATGGTGCAGAGGTAATCAGGGGCCCTTCCCTGACGCTCGCCGACAATGAACATCTCTGCGTCCATGCCCGGTTCTGCATGCGGGCCGGTGGCATCTGGAACCTTGTCAAACAGTCCGGAAACCCTGATGCCCGGGACACCGCCATCGAGGAGGCATGCAACTGCCCGTCGGGCCGCCTGGTCGTGTACGACAATGCGACCGGGAAGGCCATCGAGCCGGACCTGGAAAAGTCCATTGTCGTGATCGAGTACCCGCCCCGCGGGGAGCATGGGCCGCTCTGGGTCCGGGGCGGTATACCGGTCGTCTCTGCCGATGGCAGGCCCTACGAGGTCCGGAACCGGCTCACGCTCTGCCGGTGCGGGAAATCGGAGAACAAGCCGTTCTGCGACGGGAGCCACATCGAACAGTGAGTGCAGGGCAACAGGGATGCTGGCAAAAGGGGTCAGGATCCACGACGTCCAGTCATTCCTAGTAAAAGTCGAGAGAGATCGTATACTTGTAGACGTATAACGATCACCGGTCGGGAACCCTTGCCGCACCCCGGCCCGGTGACCGGCAGGCGACATCTGATCGCGACCCTTACCGGCCGCTGATGAAAGATAATAACATCCGTGTAACTCCCGGGTTTTTACTTGAAGGTGCCCAACAATCTGCTATGTCTGCAGAAACAGAAGCAGTAAAAACGGTTGCCGGGCTTATGGCGCTCGCTGCACGGACCGCACCGAAAGCCGCAGGGCTGGATTCTATCGAAATCGAGATTGTCACGGGAAAAGAACAGGATAAGATCGGCGACAAGATGATCCACATCGCGGCCGGGACCGGCATGGACTTTTTCCGGGTCAACGGCGAGCAGGTCAAGGCGAGCGACGCCACGATCCTGATCGGCATCACCGGGCAGAAAGCCCTCGGGCTGAATTGCGGGGGCTGCGGCTATACGAGCTGTGCCGGCATGACAAAAGCCTGTGCTGCCGCAAAAGCCAACAAGACGGATTACAAGGGCCCGAACTGCGTCCTGAAGATCACCGATCTCGGCATCGCTGTCGGGTCAGCGGTAAAGACCGCGGGCATTCACAATGTGGACAACCGTGTCATGTATTCTGCGGGCGTGGCTGCACAAAAACTCGGGATGTTCAGGGAGTGCAGTATCGTGTACGGCATTCCCCTGAAAGCCTCCGGGAGAAACATCTACTTTGCTGCCCCGATGGGGCACTAAGACCGATATTCCTGGTACCACCGGAAAGGACCGGGTCCGGGTATCCGGAGATTGCCCCCTCCGCAGGATTTCCTGTGAGCGGTGCCCCGGATATTTCCTATCTTCCAATTTTTTCTGCCGCCTCGGGACAATACGCCAGAACCCACGTGCTGATGCGCTCAAGAATCGGGATGAACGCTTTACCGGCATCTGTGAGCTGGTAGTCCACCCGCGGGGGGATCTCGGGGTGCAGCGTGCGGATGACGAGCCCGTCCTGTTCCAGCTCCCGCAACTGTTTTGCGAGCATCCGCGGGCTGACATTTTCAAGGATATCACGCAGCTGGTTGAACCGGGGTCTTTCATTCCCGATGTGCCAGATAATCCGGGCTTTCCATTTCCCTCCCACGATTGCGAAGGCAGCCTCGATCTCGCAATGGTAGGTGCAGGATCTTTCCGTTTGGTTCATGTAATCCGGTAACAATGGGATAACAGGTTACTAAAATATACCTGCTACTGAAATTATACCAATCCGGGAGTCTACGGATGAGGACTGAAATCAGGACATTCGGCCCGATCGCGCTGGTTGCAGGTTTGATTGCCGATACCGTTATAGGGAAGATAAAGGCATAGTCTGGATTATACACGGAGGTAACAATATGCCAGCAGTAAAAGACGGTAAACTGGAACTGCTCACCTACAAGAACAGCGCACTCGTGCTCGTGGATTACCAGCCCGCGATGTTTGCCGGTGTCGCCTCGGGAGACAAGGCGCTCATCCGGACAGCAGCGACCTGTGCGGCAAAAGCGGCGGGGATCCTCGATGTCCCGGTGGTCCTGTCGGCCATCGGCCCGCAGAGGAACGGGGAGTTCATCGCGGATATCACCGGCCTGTTCCCCGGCAAGGAAGTATTCGCCCGGGCGATACCGAGCTTCGACGCTTTTGAAGATGAACCAACGTACGGTGCATTCAAAAAGACCGGCAGGAAAAAGGTGGTTGTATCAGGGCTCTGGACGAGCATGTGCTTTGCCTACACCGCACTCCACGCGATCCGGGACGGCTACGAAGTGTACGGGCTGATGGACGCGGCCGGCGATTCGACTCCTGCCGCCCATAAGTTCGCCATCAGGCGGATGATCCAGGCCGGCGTGATCCCGATCACGGTCGAGTCGCTCGTGTCGGAGTGGATGCACGACTGGGGCAACCCAAAATCCATGCAACTCGTAAAGGAAGTCTACTCAAAGTACGGTGCCCAGATCGGCCTTGGGATGCCATAGGGCGGGGCCACGGATCCACGAACGTCAGGCACGCGCTTTTTAAAGGGCAATGGAGTGCCGCTCCCTGCCCCGCCGGATGAACGGGGCTGGGGAGGCGGACTGCTTCAGGGAGCCAGGGTGCAGTTCCAGGATGACCTTTTTTCACATCCGTTCATCCCTCACAAAACCCGATATTCCCGCTACAGTACGGGGCATTATACGGTGTCTTTTAAAATCCCCGGTCCCCTGATGCCGAAATCCGCTGCCAAATCCGGAGGGATAATCCGGTGATCTTTTCCACCCGTCTGGCCCCTGGCCTGCTGCATCTGCCGGATCTGTTCCCGGCGTTGAAGTGTCCCCGCGATATCGTTTGCATGGGGCACCTTCGATAAGACACCCACCACCCCCGGCAGGCTCTTTTTGCCGGGTGCAGTCTGACCGGCAGACACCAAGGTTATTCATAATCAAGAGAAGAATTAAAATTATAAGATACGAACATACATGATCTCCATTTTGTATGTCGATGATGAGCCCGGCATGCTCGATATCGGCAAACTCTTCCTTGAGCGGGGCGGGCAGTTCAGCGTCGATATCATCACCTCTGCCCCGGCCGCTCTTACCCTCCTTGATTCAAAGAAGTACGATGCTGTCATCGCTGATTACCAGATGCCGGAGATGGATGGCATCGAATTTTTAAAGAGGGTGAGGGCTTCGGGAAATACCATCCCGTTCATCCTCTTCACGGGGAAGGGACGCGAAGAGATTGTCATCCAGGCCTTAAACGCTGGGGCCGATTTCTATCTCCAGAAAGGCGGGGAGCCGGTATCGCAGTTCACCGAGCTCGCGCACCAGGTCAGCCAGGCAGTCCAGCGGAGAAGGGCCGAGGCGAGCATCCGGGACCATGAGCGCCGTGAAGCGGACATCATCAACTTCCTGCCTGACCCCACCTTTGCCATCGACACAGCGGGAACCGTCATTGCATGGAACCGGGCGATGGAGGAGATGACCGGTGTCAAAGCCGCAGAAATCCTTGAAAACGGCAACTATGAGTACGCGATCCCCTTTTACCATGAACGGCGACCGGTTCTCATCGACCTTGTGCTCCATGAGGATCCTGAGGTTGAGGCACACTATCCGCTCCTGAAAAGGAACGGACGGACCCTGATTGCCGAAACGACAAGCCCGTTCCTGTACAACGGCAGGGGGGCTACGTTACGGCTCATTGCCACCCCCCTTTTCGATAACCGGGGCAGGATAACCGGGGCCATTGAATCCCTCCGGGATATCACCAAGCGCGTAAAGGCAGAGGCAGAACTCCGGGCGGCAGTCGAGCAGATCACCGCTGCCGAGGAAGAGCTGCGCAGCCAGTATAACGAGCTGGCACGGAGCGAACAGCTGATCCGGGAGAGCGAGGAGAATTTCCACTCGCTGGTTGAATCGGCGCCTGATGCCATTTTCATCTGGGTCGGGGAGACGTTTGTCTATGTCAACCCGGCCATGGTCCGGCTGATGGGTGCAGAGTCTGCCGACCAGCTGCTCGGGACGTCGTTCTATGACCGGATCCACCCGTCATTCCGCGAGGGGATCCGCGAACGTGCACGGATGGTAACTGAAGAGCGCAAACCTGCCGGGCTCAAGGAGACCGTGTACCTGAAAATGGATGGCACCCCCCTGGAGATTGAATCAGCTGTCGCAGCTTTCCGGTACCACAATAATCCTGCCGGCCTTGTCATTCTTCGCGATATCACGCACCGTAAGAAAGCCGACCGGTTGCTGCGGGAGAGCGGGGAAAAATACCGCGAGCTGGTCGAAAATGCCAACAGCATCATCCTGAAATGGGATAAAACAGGGAAGGTCACCTTCCTCAATGAATATGGGCAGCGGTTTTTCGGGTATACCAGTGAAGAAATTATCGGAAAACCCGTGATGGGTACCATTGTCCCGGCTACCGGATCCGACCGGGATCTCAGCCTCATGATCGACGACATCATCCGCCATCCCGGGGACCATGCCGTAAACGAGAATGAAAACATCACAAAGGACGGCCGGCGGGTCTGGATCCGGTGGCAGAACAAACCCCTTTTCGATGAAAACGGGCAGTTTGCCGGCCTGTTCAGTATCGGGACAGACATCACGGAACCCAGGCGTGCCGGGGAGGCGCTCCGGGCGAGCGAAGAACATTTCCGTACCCTGTTCGAAAATGCCCCGATTGGGATATTCCACTCGCTTCCCGAAGGAAAATTCATTGACGTGAACCCGGCGTATGCCCGCATGTTAGGCTATGATTCCCCGGAGGAACTGATCGAGGCAGTAAACCGGCGCGGCATGGCAGAGACGCTCTATATAACCCCGGAGAAACGATCGGCGATTATCAAAGAGATGGCCGAATCGGGAAAGTGGCGGGCCTATGAAAACCTGTACCGACGAAAAGATGGCAGTACGCTCCACGGGCTGCTCTCGTTTCGTTCCTATGCGAACCCTTCCAGCGGGCGGCAGGAACTCGAGGGTTTCGTTATAGATATTTCCGATCGCAAAGCGGCGGAGGAAGCATTGCAGGCGAGCGAGATCCGGTTCCGCGAGCAGTACCAGAACAATCCGCTCGCGATCTTAACCTGGCAGCACCGGGATGGCGATTTCGTCCTTATCGGGTATAACAAGGCAGCGGAAGCCCTCGCCGGCGGGCTGTTGCCTGAGTTTCTTGGAAAGACCGCGTCAAGGTTATACGAAATCCGGCCGGAAATCGTATCCCAGGTCAGGCAATGTT
>Ga0326728_10025687_pt1 | contig 10509 bp, 7 predicted proteins | sample MB3enrmetagenome_FD_207602 | JGI IMG/M metagenome (GOLD analysis project Ga0326728, IMG submission 207602) | Lab enriched peat soil microbial communities from McLean, Ithaca, NY, United States - MB31MN | ecosystem: Environmental > Terrestrial > Soil > Wetlands > Peat | place: USA: New York... | reverse complement strand
ATGAAACTGCTGAGAGCTTCCGGATCCACCCGGCCATCGCCGTGGGAGATCGTCTCCAGCGCCAGGTCATACACCCGCGGGAGCCCGGCCGATGGGCCGGTTAGCAAGCGTGGTAGTTCTCGGCTGTAACCCTTGGGCAAATGCCTCTTGGCGGTGCGAATCTGCTCTTCGATCAGATAAAAGTTGTCGAGCAGCCATTCCCCGGCCGGGGTAATCCGGCGGTTTGCCTTGACCGCCTCAGTCAGCAGGTTGCGGACTCCAATGAGGACGGCTTTATTTTCAGCCAGCCGCTTCAGCAGCCGGCCCTGAGGACCTCCCGGGCTCAACTGGTGCGAGCCCGCCAGGGTCTTGCCGTGCTGCTTCATCTGATCAGCGCTGAACAACTCCGATCGCAGCGGGGGCTCGTCACCGGCGTACCTTCGCCCCAACCCGCCTCCCGGGAGGCGGGATCTCAGGCGGAGCAAGGGCTCACGAATGCTCTTGCTGCTCACCGCCATTCTTGAGGTCTCCTTTTTATATGGGATACTCGGCTGACTTAAGCGAAATCTGACAAAGACTCTTGATTTGTGGTGCAAGGCGGAACAGCATCCCTAAGGCCATGGCGGATGTCTGTCCTGGAGTGAAGGGGGCAGGTTTTTGCGATTGAGCCATGCAATTAGAAGGACTGTGACCTTAGCGTCAGCCGCCGCTGACGCTCGGAGTCACAACTTTATCAACTGGGCAAAATCCATTTCCCCTGTTCTGCTCCACAATTAAATTTAACACAGAATTATTATTTTGTCATTAGAAAAGGTATTTCAGGTAGCGGATAATTGCTATTACTACATCTTTTTAAACGGCAAATATTTTTAGCTATTTGTAAAATAATAATTTTCACTATCTTGGCTATTATTTCCACAAAAACAAGAATATCTACTGCAATCATTCCCTTATTTATATTTGCTAATCCTAACGCAGAATCTTTATAATTTATGACAGGTCCAGTTTTATTTTAATTAGCTTTACATTGAGCAATTTTCTTGTAAAATGTTTTTAAAGTTTAGCATGTCAGACTGAAGCAGGGCCACAAGTCCTGGATAAGAATCGGACGGGGGTGCTAATTCCCCGCTGATTTTTTTTTTGCCTGACTGCTGTGCGCCCTGCTTTTTTGGCGGGATATCTTTGCAGTATCACAGAAAGAGGTTTCACATGAAGGAAACTGGCACAGTAAAATAGTTTAACGACTCCAAGGGTTTTGGCTTTATCACCCGGGAAAACGGTCCCGATGTGTTTGTGCATCACAGCACCATTCAAGGCGACGGCTTTCGCTCCCTGGCAGAAGAACAAGCGGTGGAATTTGAAGTAACCCAGGGTCCTAAGGGTCCTCAGGCCCAAAACGTGGTGAAACTTTAGGCGGTAACCCCTGATGATCGGAACTCCGGCGGTCTCTGAATCCTGGAGTTCCGGCTTTTTGAGTTTAGAGAGGTAGAATTTGGCACGAAACCGTTATGGCTGGCAAAAGCGCGCCAAAGAGATAGCCCGAAAAGAGAAGAACGACGAAAAAATGCAACGTCGCCACGGCAAAACCACTACCCCGCCGGCCTCATGACTCCGAAGATGTCCGGCGCTTTTCGAATCCAAGCCAGATTATATATACAATCATGAAAACAGTGGAGACGGTGGCCGGGATAGCGGTCTTTTTACTGAAGAGAGCTAAAGCCAGGCCTCCGGCAATGCCATAATTTTTCAGGGTCCCCAGAAGCACCAGGCTGGTTAACGTCGGTCGGTCAAACCGCATTGATCTGCCTACCCTTTCGATCACTGCGCCTAAAAGAAATGTACTAATAAGTGCGATGACGGCCACCGGCACCAGGGTTAACGGCCGCTGGAGGAATAACTCTTGGTTCAGCCCCACGATAGTATAGGTGAGGACAAAAAAGCTCCAATTGGTTATGGTGCCTTTAATGGGTTCCAGGCAGGGTGCTATGGAGGTCCACAGCAAAATCCGGGAGATGAGCAGGGGCAATGCGATCAACTCCACGATCACCATGACCAGCGACCGTGGTTCAATATAACTCGTTCCCAAAAACGCCAGGGCGATTAAAGGGGTAATGATCAGGGCCCCCAAATAGCACGCCACCGTGGCCAGGAGAGAAAAGGTGGTATTGCCTCTCAAAAAGTCGGTGAAGGGGATGACCGCGATGGCCGGCGGCACCGCCACCAGCAGCACGAACCCGTCTTTCATGGCAGGTTCCCGAATCATCAGGAAGCTCAACCCCAGGAGCACCCCGCCTAACACCAGATAGTTTAAGAGTAAGCCGGCCAGAGCCGGACGCCATAACTCCCGGGGGGAGCGCAGCATCTCGCTCCGAACCCCCATTGTGGAAAGGGTCATAACGACCGCCAGGGCCGGGAGGACAAGCGGTTGGGTCCAGCTTGACCATCTCCCAACTAATAGACCACACATCACGGAAGAAATTAGGATAAAATCGCGGTTGCGCCACCATTGCTTCATTGGTTTATTTACCGATATTCGGAAAAAATTAAGATTGTACTTAAATAAAGATAACAAGTTAGAGATGAAAACCCAAGGGGGCCTGGATGAAACCTGAGGGGAGGCTTTCCCGACCCGGCTAAAAAGCCCATTTCGTCAACACTGGGTTGCGTTGGGAATTTTGAGCCAATGCAATCTTGATGCTCTAAGTCAACTCCATAAAAACCAACAAAAGAGATTTGATATTCAAATCATACCCTTTATTTTTAAGGCTTTGGAGATAAGTTCTGCATTTGGCAAGATATAGAGCGGTCCCACCTGCGCGAGGAACCATGAATAGGAGACTGGTTTGGATTCTAACCGGATACCACACCACCTGGGTAATCTTGACTTTGCACATAGGATTTATCAGAACCCTGCCCCAGTTAAATCCAGGAAATGATTTCCCCGGAAAATTTTGAGTAGTCGACTGGATATTCTTGGAAACGATTATTAAAAGGTAAATCCATATAGGGTGCTTAAGAAGGTAAGGGAACCCTTTAGGCGGAGGATTGTCCACGATATTTGGGAAGCTCGGCAAGATAGCCCTCAGCCTCTTGCTACTCTCCGCCTTTTTTCTGGGATCGAGGACCGCCATGGCCCTAGAAGAAGCCAAATACAAGGTGCTTGAACGTGCAGGGGATTTTGAGCTCAGGCAATATGAACCCCGAATCGAGGCAGAGACTTTGGTGGAGGGTGACTTCAAAGACGTGGGCAACGAAGGTTTCCGGCGCCTGTATGACTATATCGCCGGGAAGAACCGCAAGCGGCAAAGCATCCCGATGACGGCTCTGGTCTCCCAAGAGGCTGCTTCGGAAAAGATCCCCATGACCGCGCCCGTTAATCAGGAAAAAGCGGGGGAGAAATGGCGGATCACCTTCATGATGCCTCCTCAATACACGCTGGAAGCTCTCCCGGAACCCTTGGACCCGAGAGTGCAGTTGACCAAGGTTCCGGGACTGCTCATGGCTGCCCTGAGTTATTCCGGCACCTGGAGCCGGGGGCGCTATGAGGACAAGGAGACTCGTCTCAAGGAACTCATTCGGCAAAGGGGGCTCAAAATGGCGGGAGAGCCTGTCTTTGCCCGGTACAACCCACCCTTTATGCCCTGGTTTTTGCGGCGCAACGAGGTCCTGATCCCGGTGGCGCAATTAGGAAGATGTGACTCTGATGGGTTTTCGCAGGGGTATCTGATGACGACCAAACCTGTGCTGGTCACCGGATCAACGGGGTATGTGGGGGGTCGGCTGGCACCAAAACTTCTGGACTCGGGCTACCGGGTGCGGGCCCTGGGCAGATCAATCGCCAAGTTGCAGGCCCGGCCCTGGGCCAGACATCCCCTGGTGGAGTTGGCCCGGGGCGATGTCCTGGACTACGAATCCTTGTTGAAAGCGGCGGAGGGCTGCCGGGCGGCCTTTTATCTGGTCCATTCCATGGTGGCCGACCCCAAGGGGTTTACCGAGACCGACCGCACGGCGGCCCAAAATATGGCACGCGCCGCGGCCGTGGCCGGATTGGAACATGTCATCTATTTGGGCGGACTGGGCACTACCGAGGACCCCCTCCTGAGCCAGCATCTCCGCTCCCGCCAAGAGGTGGCTGAGATCCTGCAATCAGGCCCGGTGCCGGCCACCTTCCTGCGAGCCGCGATGATCCTGGGTTCGGGAAGTGCTTCTTTTGAGATTCTGCGCTACCTGGTGGACCGGCTGCCGGTCATGATAACCCCCCGCTGGGTTCAGAACCCGGTGCAACCCATTGCCATCCGCAACGTGCTCAATTATCTGCAAGGCTGTCTGGAACATGAGGAAACCAGGGGGCAAACCTTCGATATCGGCGGACCGGAGGTGGTTACCTACCGGCAATTATTCGACATTTATGCCGAAGAAGCCCATCTTCGACGCCGTCTCATCATCCCGGTGCCGGTCCTGACGCCCACCTTGAGCTCTTACTGGATCCATCTAGTCACCCCGGTCCCGGCGAGCATCGCCAAGCCCCTTGCCGAAGGCCTGCGCAACCCGGTAGTTTGCAAGGACAATCGCATCCGGGCCATCATTCCCCAAGAGCTTTTGGATTGCCGCCAAACCATCAGGCTGGCGTTGGAGCGGGTGAAGCAGCAGCAAATCGACACCTGTTGGATGGATGCCGGCGGCGCCGTTCCCCCAGAGTGGACCTACCGCGGAGATACTGACTATGCCGGCGGTACTATTCTGGAGTGCGGCTACTCGGTCCAGATACAGGCTGCCCCCGAAGAAGTCTGGCAACCGATTATAAAAATGGGAGGAGAGACCGGTTATTATTTCGGCAACTATTTGTGGCGGCTGCGGGGCTGGATAGACCGACTGCTGGGAGGCATAGGCTTTCGAGGCGGCCGGCGCCATCCCCTGGAACTCCGGGTGGGAGATGCCCTGGATTTCTGGCGGGTCCTGGAGGTGGAACCTTCCTGCCGCCTCCTGTTGCTGGCTGAAATGAAACTGCCGGGTGAGGCCGTCCTGGAGTTTCACCTCACTCCACTGGAAGACGGCAAGGTGGAACTCAAACAAACCGCGAGATTTTTACCCCGGGGCCTGGCAGGCATAGCTTACTGGTACAGCCTGGTTCCCTTCCACCACTGGGTCTATCGGGGCATGTTGGCAGCCGTGGCCGCCGCGGTGGGAAAGCCCATAGTGAAAGGCCCGGAGCCATGCAAGGGCGGCACCGGCAGGTCGGCCCCCAAATAATCAGGCACTGACCATGAACCCCAGGCGAGTTAGAGCCCTAAAAGCAGGGGACCTTAAGAAAGGTCCCATAGTGTATTGGATGAGCCGGGACCAACGTACTCAGGATAATTGGGCTCTTTTATTTTCCCAAGAGTTGTCACAGCAGGAAAAAGTGCCGCTGGCGGTAGTTTTCTGCCTGGTGCCACATTTCTTGGAAGCCACCTTCCGCCAATACGCCCTCATGATAAAGGGTCTTGCCGAAGTCGAACAGAACATGGCGGAAAAAAATATCCCCTTTCATCTTTTGGTGGGCTCCCCGGAAGTGGAGCTGCCCGAATTTTTGCGCCAATATGGTGCGGGTTGCCTGGTTACGGATTTCGATCCACTGCGCCTGAAAAGGTTATGGAAAGAGGCGGTGGCAATTAAAATTGACATCCCGTTCTTTGAGGTGGATGCCCATAACATCGTCCCTTGTTGGGTGGCTTCGGATAAACAGGAATATGGTGCTTATACCCTTCGCCCCAAGATTCGGCGCGCCTTACCGGAATTTTTGGATAAGTTCCCGCGCTTGCAAAAACAGGAGGTGGCTCGGCGAGAACCATCGGCTCCCATAGACTGGCAAGGGGTCCTGGCTGGATTGACCGTGGACCGAGCCGTTCCCGAAGTCAATGGGTTCAAGCCGGGAGAAAGGGCGGCGTGGGCGGTATTGGGGGATTTCTTAGAAAATAAGCTCTCTTTTTACCCCGAAGGTCGCAATGACCCTACCCAGGACGGACAATCTAACCTGTCCCCTTACCTGCATCTTGGTCAGATAGCGGCGCAAAGAATTGCCTTGGAAGTCGAAGATTCACCAGCGGGAACAAAGGCGAAAGAGTCTTTTTTGGAAGAACTGATCGTACGGCGGGAGCTTGCCGACAATTTTTGCTTTTATAATCCCCAATATGATTCCTTTGCCGGTTTTCCCCACTGGGCTCAGAAAACTCTCGATGAGCATCGCGATGATCCCAGGGAATACCTTTATACCCTGGCGCAGTTCGAAAAAGCTCAAACCCACGACAACCTCTGGAACGCGGCGCAAATGGAAATGGTGCAGACCGGCAAGATGCACGGCTATCTGCGGATGTATTGGGCCAAGAAAATCCTGGAATGGACCAGCTCTCCGGAAGAGGCAATGCAGATAGCTATTTATCTCAACGACCGCTATGAGCTGGACGGCCGGGACCCGAATGGTTATACCGGCATCGCCTGGAGCCTGGGCGGAGTCCACGACCGGGCCTGGTGGGAACGCCAGGTCTTCGGTAAAATCCGTTATATGAGCTACTATGGCTGTAAATCAAAGTTTAACGTGACCGCGTATATTAAAAAATATCTTTAGGCTACCTCTATGCTTACGAAAATAAAATTGGGAATCAGTGCCTGCCTGCTGGGCGAAAAGGTCCGTTATGATGGCGGGCATAAGTTGGATCATTTTATTACCGAGACCCTTGGCAAATTTGTGGAGTTTGTCCCGATCTGCCCTGAAGTGGAGTGCGGCCTGGGGATTCCCCGGAAGGCCATGCACCTGGTATCAAGTCCTGAGGGGCCCCGCCTGGTGACCATCCGCACCCAGGTGGATTACACCGAGCGCATGCGGACCTGGGCCCAAAAACGCGTGGTGGAGCTGGAGCAGGAAGATCTCTGCGGCTTCATTTTCAAGAGCGGCTCCCCCAGCAGCGGCATGGAAAGAGTGAAGATTTATTATGGCAAGGGGAAGCCGGCCAGGACCGGGGTGGGGATGTTCGCGCGGGACTTTATGCAGCATTTCCCCTTATTGCCCGTGGAAGACGAAGGCCGCCTGCATGACCCCGACCTGCGGGAAAACTTCTTGGAACGCCTTTTTACCATGAAACGTTGGCGTGAAAACCTGGCTTTAGGCGCCAAGCCGGGACATCTGGTGGATTTTCACACCCGCCACAAATTGCTCATTATGTCCCACAGTCCTAAACACTACCAAATCCTGGGAAAGCTCATTGCTCAGTTGAAAGAAATTCCCCTGCCGGAGGTCTACGAGCGTTACCAGGCGCTGTTAATGGAAGCTTTGCGCCTCAAAAGCACTATCAAGAAGAACGTCAATGTCTTGCTGCATGTGATGGGTTATTTCAAGAAAAACCTGTCGCCGGCTGAAAAAGAAGAATTGTTGGAAATTATTGATGAGTACCGGAAGGGTTATATTCCCCTCATCGTCCCGGTAACGCTCCTCAACCATTATGTGCGCAAATATGATCAGTCTTATTTAAAAGACCAGTATTATTTGCATCCCCATCCCATCGAGTTGAAGTTACGCAACCACGTCTAATCGTTCTATTGCCCGGGTACCAATTCTCTAATCTCTTGAAAATTGCTCACCACAAAGTACCTTTCCACCTCAACCTCGATTAAGGCGCACTCAGGCGAGGTGACAAATTTTTCCAAATGCGGATGCTTGGCCAGATATATTTGCAGGAACCGGTCCTTTTCGGCAGCCCCTACTTCTTTTGCCGCCCCTAACGCAGTGACGGCCATGGCCTGCTCTGTATCTGTGGGCTGGTTTGTCCGGTTGTCCACCAGCAATGCCACTCGTGGATCGGCCTCGATATTACGGTATTTCCGGGTTGCCCTGTAAGTGGCGACCAATAGATACTGGAGATCACTGGTGGTGGCAAAGGCCATTAAACTTAAATAAGGCTGACCATTTTCAGTGGTGGCCAGCACTGCAGATCTTTGAGCGGCAAAGAGTTCCTGCAGCATTTGCGATGAGACCTCATTTGTCAATTTTCTTTCCATAGGCGATTCCTTATTTAGTAGTGGTGGTAATTTTTCTTTTTAATCTCTTCCGAGTTGGTTTACCTAATGTCATCGATATAGCATAACTTGATAAACCGTCAACAAGAGCTCGCTCCACCACCCTGCAAAGGAGACCAGGAAAGCAATAGTGATTTTTTTCTGCCAGGCGGTTGGCAAAAGTTCCGCAGCCCGCCCTTCTTTTTCACGCTGAATGAGAAAAGGGCTCACCTTAAAAGAGAGGAAAATACCATTAATCATTAGTGCGCAAACGATTATTGCTTGAGCTAGTAACGCTAGTGACCATACGCGGTTGCGGTAAAAAATTATTGCTCCAATGATGACTAAAAGTAACCCGAGCCAAATGAGAGGCTTGGTAACTTTATGTGTACGGGTGGTGGCCTCTGTCCAATATGACGACTTTCTGCCCAGAAAGCCGTGGAGATCAATAACCGTTACGGCTCCTAAACCGATCACAAAGCCAGCGAGATGAATATAAAGTCCAATAATATCTATCCAGTTCACATTACCGACTAGGGGCATGGTATCCTCCATAAAGAAGCAGTCTACATGATAGGTGGACCACCTTACGATGCCCCTGTGGATAGCTCTTTTTGCGCATGCTGTCAAGGTAATGGGGAATTATGGCAGGCAAGGCAGTTTGAAAGTTGTGATCACTGCTATTGTTCGGGACTTATCAGGAATCTAAAAACTTCTCCATATCCAGAATATATGTGCTCTTTGGTGGACGGCCCCGCCGCTTTCTCGGTCTTTTATTGGCTTCCTCTTGTCCCCACGCCCGTGGGGGTGAAGTTTCCTAGGTTATCGCGTCGAGGGCGCAGGCTTATCCCCAGCGTCAACGGCCCTGGGTGATAGGTTCGTCTCATTTGGCCAGCCCCGGCCATGACCGGCCCCGGGCAGTCCAGGGGGATAGCAGATACCCCCCGGGTGATGGGACCCAGCCTTTAAATTTCACATTCGGCGAAGGTTATGCTATCATGCCACCACAAGACAATTCAGCTATCAAAACCTTTCCGGAGACTGGGAAAGAGAGGGCCCCAAGCCATTTTTTACTGCGGCGGCAAAGGCGGCCGCATAATCTCGGATTAAGTATTTTTTAAAAAATATGATTCTCGGGAGTCAGGCCCATGAAAGTGACCGAGATGTGGAAGAAAAAACAGCCGACCGTATCTTTTGAATTTTTCCCTGCCAGAAATGCCGAAGCCGCCGAGAAACTGGAAAGGGTAATAGACCAGTTGGCCATTATGGAACCGGATTTTGTCTCGGTCACCTTTGGGGCCGGTGGCTCTACCCGGGTAGGCTCCAGGCAGCTGGTGGACACCCTGAAAAATGACCTGAAGCTGGAGGTCATGGCCTACTTTGCCGGCTACGGCCTGGGTCCAGATGATATCCAGGGCGTCATGGACAGCTATCAGGATCTGGGAGTGGATAATGTCTTGGTGGTGCGGGGCGATCCACCCCACGAGCAACCCGATTTTAAGCCCCACTCCGCCAGTTTGCCCCATGCCTCGGATATGCTGGAGTTTATTCGCCCACGCTATCACTTCTGTCTGGGAGCCGCTGGTTATCCGGAGGGCCACATTGAGGCCGAGAGCAAGCAAAAGGACCTGGAGTACCTGAAGCTCAAGGTGGATAAAGGGGCTGAATTTATCATTACCAATTATTTTTACGACAACCGTTATTATTTCGATTTTGTGGCCGCCTGTCGCAGCCTGGGCCTCAAGGTCCCCATTCTGCCCGGCATCATGCCGATTTTCAGTCTCAAGATGATGGACAATCTGGCCAAACTCTGCGGGGCCAGCATCAGTGACGATTTGCGGCAAAGATTGGCAGCCTTGCCGGAGGGCGATACCCGGGCGCTGCTCAACTTCGGCATTGACTTTGCTTTTGAGCAATGCAAAGAGCTGATCGGCGCTGGTGTGCCGGGGCTACATTTTTATACCATGGACCGGAGCCAATCAACGGCCGGGGTCGTGCCGCGCTTGCGTCGAGAGGGGTTATTATAGCCGGTGGAGTGCCTGGATAAAATTTTCCAGTGCCTGTAATATGATGGGAGTTTAGAAGGTATCTGGGTTGATAAGTGAATCACTGATCACTGGCAACTGCCTTGCCCCCGGCCCTCCCCTCAAAATCAGACCTTCACTCCCCCGCCAGCTTCCCGCCGCAGGAGGAGCCGGCGGCCGCGGTGCAGCCGTAGCAGTGGTCGTCCAGATGGATGGTTCGATGTTCCAGGCTGGGGAGGTTGAATTCCCAGATGGTCTGGGGCAGGTCTGCGGTTAGGGGCAGGTCGAGGGCCTGGTTGAAGTCGCAGTCGAAGAGGCGGCCCTCCCAGGAAACGCTGAGGAGGCTGCGGCACATGAGGCCGGTGATGGTGGCCGGATTGAAGCTGGCCTCCAGTTTCCCCATGTAGCGCTCGTAATTTCTCGATCCTTCCAGGTATCCCTTGAAGCGCCCGATGGGCATGTTGAGCAGGGTATAGAG
>Ga0326728_10025686_pt1 | contig 10510 bp, 15 predicted proteins | sample MB3enrmetagenome_FD_207602 | JGI IMG/M metagenome (GOLD analysis project Ga0326728, IMG submission 207602) | Lab enriched peat soil microbial communities from McLean, Ithaca, NY, United States - MB31MN | ecosystem: Environmental > Terrestrial > Soil > Wetlands > Peat | place: USA: New York... | reverse complement strand
GCCCGGAGTAGGCTGAGTTTTGGAGACTCGGCCGCGTGCTGACGCTCAGCCTGTGAATGAATGATGAATGGTGCGGCTGCCGGGAGTTGCGCCCGGACTTCCTCCGTGGCGGGGAGGCATTCTGCCGAGGTTAAATTACAACCGCGGAAATTAAAAGGGCCGGAAGCGTTCATGCTCCCGGCCCATGCCATTTCAACAAAGAACAAACACCTCTTGCTATCTTGCGATACCAACCCGCGGTTTCACGGCGGCTGTTTCGGTGTTTGGGGGCACACCTCCTGTAAAGCCCTTAATATGTAAATCTAAAATTCGTCCCGCGCTTTCCGGCGATGCGGTCTTCCGCTCCCGGGCACACCACACCGGTGGGGCTTCTCTGCTCGTCCCCGCCAAATTCAATTTGCCGCCAGAAGACATCACCTGGATGTCGCGCTATTCTTGTTCATCCCGATTTATCGGGATTCGTCTTTCGTTTACTGTCATTCATGTCATTAGTCCTTCAGGGAAAATAAAAAACCCTGCTTACACGGTGCAAGCAGGGTGAAGAAATTTTCTTTCGATTCGTTACCCGCCTGCACCGAGTCTATCCAATTTGCCTTCGGGCCGTTGCCCGATTGGCGCCAGGGATAGTCCAAGGCTAAACACATAGCCCCGGGTGTGCCGGCTATGACGTGTCCCGATAGTCATCGGGACCGGCATCGTCGGCCAACTCGTGGCTGATATGTTCAAGCAAGTTTTCATCGAACTGGTAAGACGATAGCACAGGCTGCCGGTTACATGCAAGAAATATTTTTAAATATTTTAGCAAATTGCAGCAAAAGCGGGTTTGACCGGCTGGGCGAATGGCTCCCGCGCCTTGGTGGTAATTATCTCTCTCCGAAAAATCGCGCCTAGTCCCGGGCGGCGTGTAGAAGTCGCAGCACCCGGATCAGGTCCGGCTCGGACCTATGGAGAATCAGATAATTGCGGTAGCGTGCAACCGGCCAAAGACGCACGCCGGTTTCTTGATCGCCCCGTGGATCCCGCAAGGCCATTCCTTTCTCCGGCGCTTTTCCAAGCTGGAGACTTTGCCGGACTATCGCGGCCCTGACGCGTGCCGCAGCAGCCGGGTCATGAGCCGAAATATGATCTTCGATTTGGTCAAGGTCCTCCCCGGCCAGAGCCGTGAATAAGACAGGCAACTCCTTCACTTCCTTTGGCGGCGGCGGAGAAGATTTGTTGCCGGAATCAGGGGACGCGAATCCGCGAGCGCAGTCTGGATAATACGACTCAAATCGTCCCGGTCGGCCGCCGAGGCCTTGGTTTCATGCTCCTCGAGCAGGCGCAGTCCGGCGCGGATGACCTCGGATTTATTATTGAAGCGCCCACTGGCAACAAACCGGTCGATCAGCCGCTCGAAATGTGGTGTTATAACTTTGCCCATACCGTTAACATGTTCCAATAGTTCCAAGATGTTGTCAACATCGGTTGAGGGAAATGACAGTGTGGCGGCAAGCCGCCGCACTTTCGCTCAGGGAACATTGGGGGCGCTTCCAAGGTAAAAAATGGAGCGAGCGAAGGGATTCGAACCCTCGACACAAAATTCGCAACCCACTGAATGCCAGCCTCTTGCAGAACATGCCGAAACGCACCATACACAAATACGCGCACAGATTCTGGACGACGACGGGCGCGATCTGGCGCAAGTAGTCAAAGCATGGGCGGACCTGCCCGCCGCGTTCAAGGCGGCGATATTGGCGATTGTCAAGTCAACGCATCGTTGCGGGGAGGTCTCTTGAAATACAACCCAACTGCCAAACAACCAGCCCTTCCTTCAACGGGTAAAGGGGCAAGCCTAACATTTCAAAAAAACCATCCAGGGCTAAGGGGCATCTCAATGTCTTTCCCCGGCGCGTGGCCGGCAACGGGGGCAACCATCAGGCCAACATCGAAAGGAAAACAAATGAAAGTTGAAGTTTACGTGGCAGGCGTTGCCCGCGAGGTCTGGTTTCGTGAGACGCGGGATGAACGGCAAGTTTCGGTCCTCAATTGCCTGGATCGAATGGCGTACGAGGGTTTGAAGCTCAAGCAAACATTCGATTACACGCCCAGCAAGGAAGAGGAGGAGGCAATCGACCTGGACAAACTGGACGGGGCAAACCTTGTCCTGGCTGTCGAGGAAATCAAAGCAGCCAACGGGGGGCGGCTCAAGTTCAAAGGGAAAATTGACCGGAACAGCGTGCCCAAGCAGGCGCTGCGTAACAACGGGGCGGCGGGTACGGCCGCCAAAACACAAGCAGCAAGCCATTGAGGCAGTGTTACCCGGTCGCCCCTTGGGCCAAGAGTCCAAGGGGCGCACGGATGGCATTACCTGAATCCATAATTCTTAGCCGTTATCGGTGCTGGCGAGTGTTTGGGAGCGGAACGTGGGGTTCCCCCGTTGTGCCTGGCCCGAATGTACAGCGAAAGTTGCTGTTCGCGTTTTTATACGAGACAGCAAAAATGGCAGGTATTCCATTCTGTCGGCTTGTGTGGGTTACGCGGCACGAGTTGGGCGAAAAGTTCGGACGCGAGCACTACCATTGGTTAATCGGCGCGGCAGAGTGGAATCCGACTCTGGCGGATATGTTCCGGCTCAATGCCTTGTGGGACAGTCTGCCGAAGTGCGGTTTCTCCAGGAATCATCAATTCGACCAGCGGCTAAACGGGGTCGAATATGTCACTAAGTGCCTGTCAGGATCGGCGCTTCGTGACGGCTTGGGGGGAGACTTCTACGAAGGCTCCAAATTCGCTCTACGAGGTGCCGAGGTGACGCTTAGTAATGCGCTTGCTCGTTCAGTAGGGGGTAGGCGCATCATTGCGCTAAGACACTGTTGAAACTGACACACTGAGAAAACGGCAGGAATGCAAAGCAGCCAAGGCCCCGGACAACCCAGGGCGCATAGAGGGGAAGGTTCTTCCCGAAAAAGCTGTGGAGCGAGAGCCGACGGCGCTGGCACGGCCAGCTTGCATGTCTGGACGCGGTGTGAAAAAAAAGAGGGCCCCCGGCGGGGTCACGACAGGCCGCGCGTGAGCGCGGCCTGTCGTGGCTCCGCGGGGTTGCTTGAAGATAGCGTGTGCCTGGCTAAAAGTCCTCGTCAAGATTCGAGGCGTCGGAACTGGGCGGAAGGACCGATGGCGGCAGATAGAAGAATGTAGCGTTTTTGATTGCCGCAATAAGGCTTCCGGGATCTTCAGTTCCTGTGGTGACTGTGGCTGCATCAGACGAGTGCTTCCGCGCAACGCGGAACGTCTGTTGCGGTTGATTATTATGTTCGTACAGGTTCATGTTTCCATCCATCTAATCTACGTTGGTCTTGCAAGCCCCGCTGGACACCCTGCGGAGTCTGCAATTGTGTTGCCGAAATGGTACCTTCTGATACATAGTAGTGGCTTCCACCACCGACAGATTCGATGAGTCCCCGCTTTAGGGAATAATCCTGGCTGGGATTATTTCCAAGCATCGCAGCCGGATCGAAGCGGCTGTTCAACTGAATCTCAGCAGCTATATCGTCATAAATTGATTTTACTAAAGCGTAAAGTTGGTCGTCCGGTTTTTCGATATTGAGACCCAGCAGTTCCCGGGCCTCTCGGCGATGAATTGCGTAATCATGGCTGCCGGATTCGCTGCAAAGAAAGTTGATTATTTTTTTCGATTTTGGGCCATCTTTGGTGTGCGATTCGATCAGTTTTTGGGCCAGCATTTGGATTTGAGATTTTGAACGGTACGCGTCTCCAATCACGAGCGGGTGGATTAGATCGGAAAGTTTAATCAAGATCGAACTCAAATCAGTAGGGGACTTGATCTGGAGTTGGCCCTGGGCGAGTTCCAAGAAGCCATTGAGGGCCTCGACGCTCACCGGAGCTTTTGCTCCGATTGTGGCCCCCGGTATTAGGGGATTCAAGGGCCCATTAATGCTCGGATCAATTGGCCCCAATGTGGCCTGCTTCGTCATAACAATTCGGTTGGCACCCAAACAAATCAGTGTTCCTGCGCTACGGGCTTTGGAGGGAACGATTACCTCCAATTCGTCGCAAAACTGTTTGATTAGATTTACAATGCTCCATGCCGCAAGTGTCTCACCTCCACGGGTATACAGATACAAGCTAATCTTCTTGGTAACGCCGATACTGTCAAGGTGGTTCACGAAGAAATCGTAAACCTCGGATGCGATTTGAGTTTCCAATCCGGGGCGGTCTCCAGTGAAATAAGAGATTACTTTACTACTCCTGAGACCCTCCAGTTGAGTGTAGAGTTGGCGCCGTTGTAGGTACATAAATTCCGGTGAGAGGCATTCTATACTGAAAAGGGGTGGAGACGCAAGATATTTTGTTTGGAGAGGAATATTGTAAATATTGTAAAATTTGCCATTGACAAAACCATGCAAATTATGTAATGTATGGGAATTATGAAGGAACCTTTACAAGAACTCGGGTCGGAACTGGTTGAAAATGCGCGACTTAGCGCAGAATTCTCCGCTCAACGCGGTTTGATAAACGAGCTGTTTCCTTACGTTTACGAGGCGTCGAAGCGGATGAGCAGCCGTGCAATCAGCCGTTGGTTGGAGTCGAAGGGGATGAAGCTGAGCGCGGCAACCATCGCAAAGGCGTTGAGAAATCCAAAGCCATATTGGGAGGAGCTGGCAGAGGAGATTGAACCTGCGGCGACGCTTTTTGGCAACGCTCATGATATTGCCGTCAAGGATGTCTTATTAAATGCGGACGCGTTCTACAGCCTCTGCAACAGGCCGCCTTCTGTCGAGGGTACTACGCGAGACGGGCAATTCCAGTCGTTTGGGGAAATTCAAGAGGCCACAGAAAAATTGAGAGACGAATGGTTTACACTGCCGCAGAGCGCGAGAGAAGCATGCCTTGCATACGCTGATTTGCATCTGGAAGATTCTGAGACGGAGCAAGTGAAGCCAACAACTGAGGAGGAAACAAAGTGAACAAAAATGTTATTCCTTCGGAAGACCGGCTTGTCAAAAAGAAAGAAGCTGCGTCGATATTGGCATGTTCGTTACGAACGATTGATCGCTTGGTAAGCCTGGGGCGACTCACGCGCGTTTATGTATTGGGCGGCGTTCGATTTCGTCTCAGTCAAGTGCTGGCGATTGTTGCAGGAGGTGCATCATGATTTTCAGCATAGAAAAACGACGATTTCGGAAAAACGGAAAGCTTCAAGAAACGCGGGTTTACCATCTGCGGTATAGGCTTTCACACATGGCGACTGATCGTTGGAAATCGCTCAGCGTGACGGATAAACAGGCTGCCGAAAAGCGGGCGCGAGAATTCATCCAAGAGGAGGAGCGGCAAGCGGCGGGGATTCTCGAACCGCGTGTTGCCCGCGATGCGGCCAAAAAGCCGTTAAAGGAACATTTGGACGATTACGTTGCGGACCTGGAACGGCGGGCGCGTAGCGGGCGCGGCGGGCGCGGGGCCCGGTTGCTCAAGGGGCGTATCGTCCGGCTGATGGATGATTGCGGGTGGAAACTGGCTTTTCAGATCACGCCGGACTCGTTCACGTCCTGGCGGAAACAAAGATCGGAGTCGGCACGTACGCTGAACCACTACTTGCAAGGGATGGTTTCCTTTCTGAACTGGTTAGAGCGCGTCGAGAGAATCAAGACCAATCCTTTGAAGCACGTTCCGAAAGTGGATGAACGCGGCCAGCGTCGGCGCGTCCGTCGTGCGTTCACGGATGAAGAATTACGGAAACTCGTTCTAGGCTCGGGGCGGCGCGGAATCATCTACCTGACTGCGGCACGCACCGGCCTGCGTCAAGAGGAGCTCCGTCAATTGACCTGGGGCGACTTGCACTTTGACGCGGTCGCTCCGTTTGTGACCGTGCGGGCGTCCACGGCAAAGAACAAGACGGAAGAGAATGTTTGCCTGTTGCCGGAAATTGTTGAAGCGTTGCAGGCGCATCGGCCAGCGCAATTCGCGCCTGGTGCTCTTGTGTTTCCTAACGGCATCCCTCGCGCGTCACGTTTGAAAGTGGACGCGGAGCGCAATGGCATCGAGTATCGGGATGAGTCGGGCCGCTACGCCGATTTCCACGCGCTACGATATACTTGGGGCACGTTTTTACAGCGGAATGATATTCCGCAACGGTTCGCAATGAAGCTGATGCGGCATAGCGATATTAAGCTGACTGCGAAGGTTTACACCGACGAAACGCGGTTGCCGATTTATGACGCAATCAAGGGATTGCCTCGCCTCCTCGACCATACACAAATACGCGCACAGATTTTAGGCGCAAAGGGGCAAAACGGGTCGCAGCCTGTCGCAAAGTCCAGCGATTCGAAAAGTGATAAAACCCTTGAAAACAAAGGGGGTTGTCATGGTTTGGCGCACTGTGGTGCAGGCGGGCAAATGGAGCGAGCGAAGGGATTCGAACCCTCGACATTCACCTTGGCAAGGTGACGCTCTACCAGGCTGAGCTACGCTCGCTTCCTCCAAACCCCGCCAAATTAAGGCAATCCCATTGAATTGCAAGCCCGAAAAAACCGCTAGGACATCTTGTTCTTCGCCTCTTCCGGCACGGTGATTTTGGTCGCGCCCACGTCCTTGATCTCCACCGTGGTCGTGCGGTCGATGTCCATGTCCTCACCATTGCGGTTCATGGTGCCCTGCACCCTGAATTGGTACTTGGTCAGGACGCCGTCCTTAATCCAAAACTTGACCGAGCCTTTGGCGTTGCTGATGGCGGGACCCTGGCCGCCGCCGCCGCGTCTGCCGAAGGTCATCAGACTCTTGGCGCCCTCCTCTGTCAGGTCGCCCGAATAGGCGTTATTTGTCATGGCCAGGTCTTTCACCTTGCCGGCAAGATCGTCCGCTTCGGCAGCGGGAGCTTTGTAATTCTGCATGCGCCGCGCCATCATCATGCGCGGATTGAACCCGCCCTCTCCGTTGTCCTTGGCGGCATCCGCCAACGATTGCCAGCCGTCCTCGGTTTTAATCGCTCCCTTGCCGCCCTTGACGACCGCCTCGATGGTGTTGTCCTGCATCGAGAAATCGACATAAGTATAGCCTCCCTTTTCCGTCTTGCCGTGACTGGGGCCGGGGCGAAACTGCGAGCTTTCCGTCGTTGTGGTCCAACTGTAATTATCCGCCGCCGCGAGTTTTTGGGCGGCGTTTTTCACGTCATCTTTGCCGGTGGAATCCGCCGCCAGGAGGGTGGTGGAAGCCGCCAGCGTTGTTGCGAGCACCATCAGAGATTTCATATCAGTCCTTTTGTTGGTGATTATCAAATTCATATCGCTTGTGTCCGGCAAGCATTCTGCTCCCAACCCTGCCCGAAGTCAAGCTCTTATCCGCAACCGGAAAAATTCCGGGGCCGGCGCTTTCAGGACAGGAACAGGTCGGCAGAAACGCGAAAGTGCCGCGCCAGAGTGCGCACATGATTGAGGGTGAGCTTGCGTTCGCCGCGCAGAATCATCGCGCCGAGGTTGCGGCTGCCGCCCAAAAGGCGCGACAAATCCGCCGCCGCAAGACCGTGTTCGCTGAGCAGGTGTTTCAACATGTCCACGCCTGTTACTTTCGGCCACTTAACGTTCTTCGAATCGTATTCTTCAATGAGCGAGCAGAGCAGGTCAAAATAATCGGTTTGGTCACTGGTGAAATCATCGTTCCACAAGACCATTGCATCGGCCACTTCCACAATGTTCGCATAGTCCACGGCATCGTGAATTGGGCGGGGCAGGAACACACGACAAAGGGCCGCGTAATCCTTTGGCAAGTCTTGAAATCGGAGTTTCGTCTTTGTTTTCATAAATCGTCTTTCCAGTCGTCGCGGTCGTATTCAGCGTGCGTCAGGAAGCGAAGCATGTAAGCCATCTGCCTGTTAAAGTGGATGGCCACAATAAGCCGATAGGTGTTGCCGCAGACGTTGAACACGATCACCGGCCTTCCACTGCGGACATGCACAACGTCCGCGCTGCCATAATAAGCGCGCACGTCAGCCATGTTTCGCCATTCAGCCGCCCGCACATTGACCTTCCATGCAGCCAAATACTTCGCGGCCTTCGGATATTGTTCCGCCGAGTCGCGGAGGAACTTTTCCTTAACAATCCGCACGCATACAATTTGTATTCATTCGCGGGATTTGTCAAACACGAAAAACAACCACTGCAAGGGAAATATTGGAAAAAACCTGAAACTGGACCGGCGGCGCTGTTGCCTGTTTTCTCCTCAACAGTAAACTTCCCTCGTAAGCGCGGCGGGCGCATCATCACCAGGTTGGACTTTGCCGCATGAGCAATAAATTCTATCAACCGGGAGAGCAACGGGCCGCCAAAGTGGGAGACCTCTTTGCCGCCATCGCCCCGCGCTACGATCTCATCAATGATTTGCAGAGCCTGGGTTTGCACAGGCGTTGGAAGCGCGCTCTGCTCAAAATGGCTGACATCAAGCCCGGCGAGCGCGCGCTGGACCTTTGTTGCGGCACGGGCGATATCGCCTTTGCCTTGCAGGCGGCCGGGGCCGACGTGGTCGGAATCGATTTCAGCCCCGCCATGCTGGCCGTGGCTCAGGAGCGCGCCAAAAATGCCGGCGGCGCCGCCGGCCCGGCACGGCTGCAATTTCTTTGCGCCGACGCCCTTAAAATCCCCTTTGCCGATGGTTCGTTCGACGTGGTGACCGTTGGCTACGGGCTGCGCAATCTGGCCAGTTGGGAACGCGGGTTGGAGGAAATGGCGCGGGTGGCCCGTCCGGGCGGCCGCGTACTGGTGCTGGATTTCGGCAAGCCGGAGAACAAGGCATGGCGGATCATTTATTTTGCCTGCCTGAAATTCCTTGTGCCGCTCTTCGGAAAAGTCTTCTGCAAGGATGCGGCGACGCACGCCTACATTTTCGAATCATTGCGCGATTACCCGGCCCAACACGGTGTCGCCGCCAAAATGGAGGCGCTCCATTGCTGCGATATCCAAGCGCGCCATTTGCTGGGCGGGGCCATGAGCCTTCATTTCGGACGGGTTAGAAAAGACTGCTGACCAGCGTGCCCATCACGCTTAACGGGCCTGTATCTTCCAAGCTCTCGGTCGCCTTGTCTATTTTTTGCATGGAAAGCTTGATGTTCTTCAAGGTGCTGTCGTCGTTGATGAGTTGGCCGACGGTGCCCTGGCCGTGATTAATCTTGAGCAAAATCTGGTGCAGGTTGGTCATCGAGCCGGTCGTTTCGACGTAGAGAGTGTCGTCCTTGAGCAGTTTGCCAATGGTGCCCTGGCCCGAATTGATGCGGGTGACGGTGTGGTTGATGTTGGTCACAAGCTCGCGCGCCTGGCCGGCCAGGCCCTGTATGTTCGTGGCGCTGTTTTCCAAATTGCTCACCGTGTGCAGGGCGGAAACGTAAAGCGTGTCTTCGTTGATCAGTTTGCCGACTGTTCCCTGGCCGTTGGCGATGCGTTGCGACACCGTTTTGACGTTGGCGATGGTGGCGCTGAGGTTGGTCTGGTTGTTTTTGAGGACATCGGTGATCGGACCGAGGAGGTTGTCAATTCTTTCGCCGCTGAAACTCCGGGTCAGGTTCTCCACCCCCGTGGCCACATTGTCCAATTTGCCCATGAGCACGCTCAAGTCAGGCTGCTCGACGGTCTGCAGATACGCCCCATCCTCCGCCCGCACGCCGCCTGGTGTGCCGAATTCAATCGCAACGAAGTTTTGGGCCATGAAACCGGTGAACTTGAGGCTCGCCTTGCTGTCGGTTTTCACCTCGGTGTTCCTTTGCAAATTCATGGTCACGTCGGCCAGGCCATTGGTCAGGACGATGGTCTCGACCTTTCCGACTTGAACGCCGGCCATCTTGACAAAGTCGCCCGTTTTGAGTTCCTGGACGTTTTTGAAGAGGGCGTGCAGACGGTAGCCGCGTTTGAAGTAATCGTATCCGCCGGCGAATTCCATAACGACCAGCAAGGCGATTATGGCAAAGGCGAAAAAGATTCCCAATTTGCTTTCAACTGAGTCTTTCATGGCATTAAAGGTGATTTGGAGCTTGGCGGTTTGGCGTGGATAAATTCATGGATGCGGGGATCGGCCTGCCGTTTCACTTCGTCCGGCGCGCCGGTAAACACTATCTGGCCGTCAAAAATCATCGCCACCCGGTCCGCCAGGCTGAAGGCCAGCGTGCGGTCGTGGGTCACGATGATCGAGGTGGCGTGGGTGCGGTTCTTCAGCTTCAAAATTTCCTCGTCAATGGTCACGGCCATGGGCGGGTCCAACTCGGCCGTCGGTTCGTCAAACAAAAATAATTGCGGCTCCATGACCAGCGCGCGGGCAATGGCCACCCGTTTTTGCATGCCGCCGGAAAGCTCGCCGGGCGCGCGGTCCTCCAGCCCCTGCAAGCCGACCGCCTCGAGCTTGGCGGCCACGATGGCGGCGATTTCCGCGGGCGTTTTGAGAAAGTGTTCGGTCAGATAAAGTCCGACGTTTTCACCCACGCTCAACGAGGTCAGCAGCGCGGCGGACTGAAACACCATGGCCATGCGGTATTTGTCGC
>Ga0326728_10025685_pt1 | contig 10510 bp, 9 predicted proteins | sample MB3enrmetagenome_FD_207602 | JGI IMG/M metagenome (GOLD analysis project Ga0326728, IMG submission 207602) | Lab enriched peat soil microbial communities from McLean, Ithaca, NY, United States - MB31MN | ecosystem: Environmental > Terrestrial > Soil > Wetlands > Peat | place: USA: New York... | reverse complement strand
CGCCTCCTCATTGGGTCTTGACCCAACCACGTCGGCTCCGCCTCGGCTGAAGCGAAATCAGGCTTAGGTTAGGCCACGGGGAATACTCGGACAGGCTCCAAAGTTTAACAAAAGCGTTCGATGGGCGCTGGTATGCCGTACGCGGCGGGATACTCCACCCGCCACAAACACAGCCCAGCGGCCGGCGCCGTCATACCCGCGGCGCGCCGGTCGCCGCCGGCCAAAATCCGCGCCATTGCGCCGACCGGATCGGCATTGCGCTGCACATCGAGCAAGGTACCCACGATATTGCGCACCATGTGGTGTAGGTACGCATTCGCCTCGATCTCCAGCCGTACGGTATCCCCAGCGCGCTCAACTTGAATGCGCTGCACGCGCCGGACCGGCGTTTTCGATTGGCATTCGGTGGAGCGGAACGCTGAAAAATCATGCTCGCCGATCAGCACTTGCGCAGCGCTATGCATGGCGCCGGCATCGAGCGATCGATGTATCCACGCAGTGCGTGAGCGTTGCAATGCCGAGCGCGCGCTGCGATTGAGAATGTAGTAGCGATAGATGCGGCGAAGCGCGGTATGCCGAGCATGAAACCCTCCGGTCACCTCGGCGGCCCATTGCAAGGCGATCGAGGGCGGCAGTTTGGTATTGGCGCCAAGCACCCACGCGCGCGGGGTGCGCACCGCCGTGGTATCGAAATGGATGACTTGGCCGTTCGCGTGAACGCCCGCGTCAGTGCGTCCGGCGCAAATGGCGATCACCCGATGCCCTGCGACGAAGCCGACGGCATCTTCCACCGCATCCTGCACTGAAACCGCGTGCGCTTGCGACTGCCACCCGGCGAAATCGGTGCCGTCATACTCAACGATCGCCGCCACCCGGCGCGAATCGACAAGGCGAGCTGCACCGCCCGCGGCTGGCGCATCCCCGCCGATCGCGGCCCGGTCCACGCTAGCCGGGCAGCGACTCTATGAGACGCGAGGCTTCCTGTTTCTGGCTGGCGGACCCTTCCTGCACAACCTCTTCGAGAATGCTGCGTGCCCCTTCAGGGTCGCCCATGTCCATGTACGCCCGGGCAAGATCGAGCTTCGTGCCGACTTCGCTCATCGTCACCGGCTCCAATTCCTGTACCGCAACATCCACGGGCTTCAGCTTGTTGGTCTGCACCTGCAGCTTGTTGGTCGGGCTATCGGTGCCGGACATCGCCTCGCCCACGTCGAGATCCACGTCTTTGCTCTGTTCGCTCACCTCGAAAACCTCGGTGGAAAACAGCTCCTCCGCCGCCCGCGGCTGATCCCGGGTATCGCCGCTGCCCAGCGCGGACGCCAATCGATCGAGATCCAAGTCGATGCTGTCGGCGTTGAGGCCGCGCAGCCTCGACGTGGAGTCCATGTCGACTTTATCGAGATCATCGAGATCGGCGAACTCATTCGCCTTGAATCGAGACGTGGGACTGCCATCGATTTCCAGCGGCATCAGCACCGTGGGCGCTGATTCGGGACCCAACACCGCCGTCTTGATTGCATCATTCCCCGAATCGAGTTCGGCGACGAACGACGCCTCCAATTCGCGCTCGAGTTCGGTCAGATCACGGTCGCGCTCATTCAACCCGGTGTGCTCGGCAGACGTGCTCTCGCGCGAGTGCTTCTCCGCGTCCGCCATCATGCGGCGTGAGCGCTCGTCGAGACCGGCCATCATGGTCGGCGCGTCGGTCGGATGATCGGTTTCCTCGAGGGCACTGTTGGTCGACGCCGACCCCGTTTCCTCGAGATGATCCAGATCCAACCCAAGATCGTCGATCGAGACTTCGGCGGTCTGGTCGGCCTTCGACGCAAGCTTCGAGGCGAGACGATCCTGCAACTCGTTGCTCTTCAATGCCGGCGCTTCGGCCGTCGGCGACTCGGACGGCGCACCCCAGAATGGCGCCTCCACCAGATTCGCGTCGTTGAAGTTCATCAACTCGGATTCGACCGTCGGTTCGTCGCGCGGCGGCATCTCGCGCGTCGGCGACTCATCCGCGCCGCGCTCCGGCGCGTCGAGCGTGAAGTCCAGGTGGTCGGTAACCGCATGCAACCGCGGTGATTCAGCGGTGGTGGATGTGTGGTCGCTCGCATCGCCCAGTTGGTGATCCAACGTGCTGCGCTCGCCCTCGGGTTCCCCGAACAAATCGATATCGACCCGATTTTCTCCGCCTTCGAGATTCAGATCGACCAGTGCACCGGCGCCGCGGCCGCCGCCGGCGCTCGCAGCAAACATGGGTTCGTCGGGGCAAATTTGCTTGCCCATGATGACGATCTTGTCCCACTCGCCCGCAGGTGCACGATCCCGCGTCGCTTCCAAGCTCTTCGCCGTCTGCAGGAACGCATCCTTGTTGCCCCAGACGAAGTAAATCTCCAATAACTTCAGACGCAGGTCGCGCCGATCCGGCTCACGTTCCAGCGCGATCCGCACCAGGTCGGCCGCCTGGTCGTAAAGACCATAAGCCATATGAAAGTCGGCTTCGGCCAAGGGATCGCCCTGGTCCAGATTGACCGCACTTTCACTCGACATGGTGTCTTCGGGCGATTTGAGGTCCGTCGTGTCGCCGAAACGGCCCGTCGCCGCGCTGAAATCCGGCATGGGATGCGGGCCGGATTCCTCCACTACGAACGACTCCGCGCCTTTACGCGGTGCACCTAACTTGGAGGCCGGCTCACGCAGATCGGCGACGTCGGTGTCTTCCATCAACCGACTCATGGCGCTGTCCTGGTCCTTATTCCGCCGCATTGCAGCGAACCCGAGTCCGCCGAGCACGACGACCAACAACGCAACGGGCACCCACCAATTCTCGGCCACCCAATCGATCCACGATCCGGTAAAGGCCGGCGCCGGCTTATTCTTGACCGGCGGCGGGGGCGCCGGAGCGGGATTCACAGCTTCTGGCGGCTTGGCAGTCGCTGCGCTCGATGCGGCCGGCCGCTCCGGAGCCGGTACCGGCGCAGTGACGGCTGGGGGCGGCGTTACGGCCTGCGGCGGGGTTGCCGCGGGCGCCGTTGCAGCCGCGCCTAGTTTGCGTTGCAAGGCGCTCAGTTCGTTGTTGCGAATGTCGATCAGGCGTTTGGACTCGGCGAGCTGCCCTTCCAGATCCCTGACCCGGTCCTTGAGCGCCTGCGTTTCAGCCGCCGCGGCATTGGAATTGGCGGCGCTCGCGTTGCCGGTCCCGGTCGCGCTGCCGCCGGCGCTGGGCGTGACGAGACGCAGATGCCCGCCAGGCGCTCCGGCAGCGGTTTCGCCGCTGCGCCAAGCATCCATTTGGCGATGCACTTCGCCGATGGCTTCTCTTTGATTCAAAGCCGCGATTTGATCGGCGCCCGGGACGCGCAATACCGCGCCCTGATGCAACACATTGATATTGCCGCCGAACGCGCCCGGATTCGCGCGGTACAGAGCAATCATGGTTTGATCCACGTCCGCCGGACCGGCGGCGCCTGCCTGCAGGCTGCGCGCGATCTTCATCAGCGTATCGCCCTTGCCCACGCGAATGCCGTTCGCCGTCGCGGATCCCATCGACGACGTCGCCGCGGTGCCTGACTCGGCGCGCGGTGCAACCGGCGGTGCCATGCGTGCCGGCGGCGCTGCCGGCGTCGGCGCCGCGGCGGTGGTCGGCGCGGCGACCGCTGCAGCCGAACTTGCGCTCTCGCCCGGCGTGTACACCGGCGGATCGAGCAGCACGGTGTATTCCCGCATCAAGCGGCCGCGGGCCCAGTTCACTTCCACCAGAAAGGTAACGAACGGCTCAGGAATCGCATCCGTCGAGCGAACCAAAAGCACATCCCGGCCGTCCTTGCCCTTACCCACCTTGAAGGTGAGCGAAGACAGAAAAGGCGGCTTATCGATCCCATAGCGCGTAAACGCTTCTCGGCCGGCCAGGGTCGCCCGCAACGCAGACAACTCGTCGGGAGTCGCCGCGAGCAGGTCGATCTCGGCATTCATCGGCTCGTTCAACGCCGAGTTCAAATGAATCTCACCGAGGCCCAGCGCCCACGACAAGGACGGCCAAACGGAGGCCGAAGATAGCAAGCACGCCATCAGCATCATGCGACGCATCGTCACGGACATTTTCTCTCCCAGAATTCCGGTGGCAAGCGGGTAAAGTTCATTGCGAGATAAGAGCTTGGAAGCGGATTCTCACTTGCCTTTTACATAACTCATTAACTATATCTTACCGGGCACTATTTACCAAAATCTGGGCCACCGAAACTGCGTTATGTGCCGCACATTTCCGAACATTGTCGGCAACGACCCAAAAATTTAGAGCTCTATCACGCGTCGGGTCTGCACGCAGCCGCCCAACGTATACCTTATCGGGGGCTATCGCCATGGTCGCGGGCGTCGGAAATTCCGCCGCCGAATCAGTTTCGATGACCGAAATTCCGCTGGCCCCCTGCAACGCCAGCACGGCCTCGGCCTGAGTCAGGGGCCGATCGAATGCGGCGTGCACCGCGAGGCTATGGCCGAAGAATACCGGCACCCGTACTGCCGTCACATTGATTGCGAGTTGCGGCAGCCCCAGAACACGCCGCGTCTCATCCCACAGCCGCCGCTCCTCGCGAGTCACGCCATCGGCCTGCAGCGCATCCACCTGCGGTATCACATTGAAGGCGATCTGACGGCCAAAAGCGCGGCCGCGCGCCTTCTTGCCGCTCAACATGGCAACGGTTTCGCCCGCCAGTTCATCCATGGCGCCGCGCCCGCTGCCGGAGACCGCTTGATAGGTCGCCACTTCGGCGCGCAGCAATCCGGCCAAGCCATGCAGCGGCGCCAGTGCCGTCGCGAGCGCGACGCTCGCGCTCCCCGGCAAGGAGATCAAGCCGCGCGACCCCACGCCCGCAAGCTCGCCGCCGTTGACGTCGGCGATGATCAACGGCACGTCGCTGCGCCCTCGGAACGCCGCGGAACTGTCGATGACCCACGCATGCGCGGCCACCGCTTCCGCGTAGCACTCGGCAAGCACGGCACGGCCGCAAAAGAATGCCAGATCGATGCTCGAAAAATCGAATGCCGAGACGGGAATCACCTGCGGAGGCTGCGCCTTCTCCTCGTTCTCGTCCGAGGCGATCGGATGACCGAGGCTGCGCTCATCGTCAAGCGCATGCAGTGCGGCATAAGGGACTTTTCGGGCACGCAGGGTATCGAGAACGGCTTCCCCGATGAGGCTGGACGCGCCGACCACGGCAATGCGCGGCGGCACGCGGGTGGACGTCACTCGTGCACCCCGGGGCCTGCCGCCGTGATCACGGGGGTGGCGCTGACCACGTCCGCACACTGCGCGCGGAACCGGAGATAATGATCCATCAGCACCAATGCCATCATCGCCTCCGCGATGGGAGTGGCGCGGATGCCGACACACGGATCGTGGCGGCCGGTGGTCGCGATCTCCGTGGGCCTGCCATCCACATCGATGGTCGCGCCGGGCAGGGTGATGCTCGAGGTCGGCTTGAGCGCCATGCTCACGATGATGTCCTGGCCCGACGAAATGCCGCCGAGCACGCCGCCGGCGTGATTGCTCTTGAAGCCCTGCGGCGTCAGTTCGTCGCGGTGTTCGGAGCCCCGCTGTGCCACCGAGCGGAAGCCCGCACCGATCTCCACGCCCTTGACCGCATTGATGCTCATCATGGCGCTCGCGAGGTCGGCGTCCAGCCGCTCGAAAACCGGCTCGCCCAACCCGGGAGGCACCCCACAGGCGACGACCGTCACGCGCGCGCCGATGGAATCGCCCGCCTCGCGCAGGCGCCAGATCATGTCCTCCAGCTCCTTGAGGCGGCTCGGATCCGGACAAAAAAACGGGTTGTCGTAGGCACTGGCAGGCGACACCGGCTCGATTACCAACGAACCCATTTGCGCTAGAAACCCGTGGATGGTGACATTCAAGCGCTCATGCAGGAACTTCCGCGCGATGGCGCCCGCGGCTACGCGCATCACCGTCTCGCGCGCGGAGGAACGTCCCCCGCCGCGGTAATCGCGAAAGCCATACTTCTGCTGATAGGTGTAATCGGCGTGGCCCGGCCGGAAACGATCTTTGATCTTCTCGTAGTCGCGCGAGCGCTGGTCTTGGTTTTCGACCAAGAGCCCGATCGGCGTGCCGGTGGTCCTACCCTCGAACACCCCCGAGAGGATGCGCACCGTGTCCGGTTCACGGCGCTGGCTGGTGAATTGCGATGTGCCCGAGCGACGCCGCTCGACGTCAGTCTGCAAGTCGGCCTCGGTCAGACCCAAGCCCGGCGGACAGCCGTCAACGACACAGCCCAACGCGGGACCATGACTTTCGCCGAAGCTGGTCACCGTGAAGACCTTTCCGAATGTATTTCCCGCCACGCTCGAACTCCAAGTCCGCTAACGGCCAACGCCCAAGTCCGCTGCCCGCAGCACGAAAACGCCTCCGCCACCCATCGCAATGTCCGGCCAAATGAACCGCAGCTGCGGAAACGTCCGCATCAGCGTGTGCTCGGTGTTGCCGACTTCCACGACCAAAATGCCGTCATCTTCCAGGTGCTGCCGCGCCGCCGAAAAAATCGCTTTCACCGAGTCCAAGCCATCGGCGCCTGCGCTAAGGCCTAGGTGCGGCTCATGCCCGTACTCGCGCGGTAGTCGACGCATTTCGGCGCGGCCGACATAGGGCGGATTGCTGACGATGATATCGTAACGGCGACCCTCGACGGCAGCGAAATGATCCGATCGCAGCACCGTGACCCGTTTGCCCAACCCTAAGCGCCGCACGTTGCGGCGACACACCTGAAGTGCGGCGGGTGAAATGTCGACTGCGTCCACGCGCGCCTGGGGAAAGGCCTTGGCGCTTGCCATAGCGATCGCGCCCGATCCGGTCCCGACGTCCAGAATTCGGCGTATGCGGCGAGCCGGCGCCCAGGGCGCGAAGCGGTTTACGATGAGCTCAGCGATGGGCGACCGCGGCACCAGCACGCGCTCATCGACATACAACTCCAGTCCGGCAAAAAAAGCTCGATGCGTGAGATAAGCCAAGGGAATGCGCTCGTCGATTCGGCGCCGCAGCAATTCATCGATGCGCGCGCGGCGGCGCTCGTTAAGCGGCCGGCCATAGGCGTCTCTGCCCTCGGCGTGGTCGATTCCCGCGACAAAAAACACCAGCTCCGCCGCCTCGTCGCGGGCATTGTCGGTACCGTGTCCAAAGTGTACGCGAGCCCGCTTCAAGGCGCGGGCACAGCGCTCGATGGCGGCGCCCACGGTCTCGGCCGTATGGGATAATCGCAGCATGGCACCTCGATCCAGGTCTTTAAGCATCGCGTTCATGGGTATCGCCCTGCTTGCGGGCATTCCCGCCGCACTCATCTGGCGCCGCGGCGCGGCGCCGGTCGAACTCGCGACCGGGACTTATCTATCGCCCGGCCGCGCGCTGCCGGATTTTAGCCTGATCGATGAGCACGGGCGCACATTTGGACCGGCCAACCTCAAAGGGTCATGGTCGATGATGTTCTTCGGCTATACGAATTGCCCCGATTTTTGTCCCACCACGTTGTCCACGTTGGCGGCGCTGGAAAAACGGCTCCGCGCCAGCGGTGCGCCGGTGCGGCCGCACGTGATCTTCGTGTCGGTGGATGCAAAGCGGGACACGCCCGAACAACTCGCGAAATACGTACCGTATTTCGATCCCGAGTTCATCGGCGTGACCGCCGCCAACCAACCCACCATCGAGGCCGTCGCGGCCAAGCTCGGCGTCGAGGTCGCGGTCACGCCGAAGGCCGACGGCACTTACACCGTCGACCATTCGGGTGCAATCTTCGTGTTCAATCCCGACGCTCGATTGACGGCGATCCTCGTCGGTCCGTTCACCGTGGATGCCTTGCAGGCCGATTTCCAGCGCATCGTGGCTGCGCACGGGTGAGCGCCGCCGAGGACATCGATGTCCCCAACCCAAGCAAGGCGGGTCTCGGCGGTCGACTGTTCGTGTGGCTGCAATATGTGTTGCCGCAGCACGCTCTCTCGCGGCTGGTCCTGGTGGCGTCGCGCGTCAGAATACCGTGGTTCAAAAACCTGCTGACGCGCGGCTTTCTCAGGCTCTTTTCGGTCGACACGAGCGAAGCGATCGAACCCGACCCGTACCGGTACGGCAGCTTCAATGAATTCTTCACGCGCGCCCTGCGGCCCGATGCCCGCCCGATCGACGCCGACCCCGATGCGATTGCGAGCCCGGTGGACGGTGCGGTCAGCGAGTGCGGCGCCATCGAGGAGGACCGTCTGCTGCAAGCCAAGGGGCAGCAGTACACGCTCGACGGTTTACTCGCGAGGCAACCTTGGGCCAAGAGTTTCGCGGGTGGATCGTTCGCCACCATTTACTTGGCGCCCTTCAATTACCACCGCATCCACATGGCGGTACGCGGCACGCTGCGCGATACAATCTACGTCCCCGGCCGTTTATTCAGTGTGAACGCGGCTACCGCGCAGTACGTGCCCCGCTTGTTCGCGCGAAATGAACGCGTTTTAACCCTGTTCGACACGGATTTCGGGCAGTTCGCGCTGGTCCTGGTGGGTGCCCTCAATGTGGGAAGCATAGCCACGGTCTGGGCCGGCGACATCACGCCGTCAGCGCGCCGCAGCGTGACTCGCATTCCAAGTCCCGCATTGACCCTCGACAAGGGCGCTGAACTCGGCCGCTTCAACATGGGTTCGACCGTGATCCTGTTGTTCGAGCCGAACCGGGCGCGCTGGCATCCGCTGCTGCGCGCGGGCTCCGTGGTGCAACTGGGCCAGGCCATCGGGCAGCGGGTTGAAGTCGAAGAGCGGCCCGCCGTTGAGCGACGGCGCGCGACATGAGTGGCAGCATGCGCGACGGCATACGGCCGGAGTGGCAGCCGTCGGCGACGCTGTCCGCATTGCGGCAGCGAGCCCGCATGCTCGCGGCCTTGCGCGAATTCTTTTCCGCGCGCGGCGTGCTCGAAGTCGATACCCCGATACTCAGCGCGAGCACCGTGAGCGATCCGCAGATCGAATCGCTGACCACGCGGGTTGGCGGCATGACCGATCGGTTCTATCTTAGTACGTCGCCCGAATTCCCGATGAAACGTCTGCTGGCGGCGGGCAGCGGCGACATCTACCAAGTCTGCAAGGTATTTCGCGATGCCGAGCGCGGTCGCTGGCACAACCCCGAATTCACCCTGATCGAGTGGTACCGCTTAGGCCTGGACGATGCGGCTTTGATGACCGAGGTCGAAGCCTTGGCGGCCGAACTCTTGGCGCCGCACCGCCGGCTCATGCCGGCCGAGCGCCTGACGTACGCCGACGCGCTCCGCCGGCATGCCGGCGTCGATGCGCACACCGATAGCGAACTTGACCTGGAACGCGCGGCCGCGGCTCATGGCATCGTGTGCCAGGCTGAACTCGACCGCGACGCCAAGCTGGATCTTCTGATGGGAATGGTCGTGGGACCCCAACTAGGGCGCGACCGGCCCTGCTTTATCTGCGATTACCCGGCGTCCCAGGCGTCCCTTGCCCGTTTGAAGCCAGGGCTGCCGGCGGTTGCTGCGCGCTTCGAGTTCTACGTCGACGGTATCGAACTCGCGAACGGGTTTCATGAGTTGGCGAATGCCGGCGAGCAGCGAGCCCGCTTCACACAGGATTTGGCCACCCGCCGGGCGCGCGGCCAGCTTCAGCCGCCGCTCGATGAGCGCCTGCTGGCGGCACTGCAATCCGGCATCCCGGATTGCGCCGGCGTTGCTCTGGGCTTCGATAGGTTGGTCGCGGTAGCCCTGGGCGCGGCCTGCTTATCGGCGGCGATGGCGTTTCCGATAGAAATCGCCTGAGCCCGGCGGGCGGCAACCGGCGTCCCACGCTCGGGTCTTCAATGCTCGCGCGGCGAGCAACCCGCGGACGGGTCGCATCGACCCTTGAACTCGGCGCGCAGCACCTGACTAGTTAGCTCTTGCCGCGCGACAGATATTCGCCGGTGCGGGTATCGATGCGCAAAATCTCGCCCGCGTTGATGAAGAGCGGCACGCGCACCATGGCGCCGGTTTCCAGTTTGGCGGGTTTGGAGCCGCCGGTAGCGGTATCGCCCCGAACACCCGGATCGGTCTCGATCACCTTGAGTTCCATATGCGCGGGCGGCGTCACCTGCAACGGCACGCCGTTCCACAAGGTAACGACGCATACCGTGCCGTCCTTGAGCCACTGGGCGCCTTCCCCGACCGCCTGTTTGGAGGCCGTGAGCTGCTCAAAAGTCTCCGGCACCATAAAGTGGAAAAAATCGCCGTCGCTGTACAGGTATTGCATATCCGTATCGACCACGTCGGCGGCTTCAACGGTATCGCCGGACTTCCAGGTGCGCTCGATGGTGCGGCCGGTCTTCAGGTTCCGCACCCGCACGCGATTAAAAGCCTGGCCCTTGCCCGGCTTGACCATTTCATTCTCGACGATCGCATAGGGATCGCCGTCGATGAGAATCTTCAAACCGGCTTTGAATTCATTGGTGCTGTAGTTCGCCATCGCAGGCCTCGCGTTGAAGGGC
>Ga0326728_10025682_pt1 | contig 10511 bp, 6 predicted proteins | sample MB3enrmetagenome_FD_207602 | JGI IMG/M metagenome (GOLD analysis project Ga0326728, IMG submission 207602) | Lab enriched peat soil microbial communities from McLean, Ithaca, NY, United States - MB31MN | ecosystem: Environmental > Terrestrial > Soil > Wetlands > Peat | place: USA: New York... | reverse complement strand
TCTGATGCACACTCTAGCCCGGCTTCTCACTCAGCGCACCGGTTTCCAAGCAAGCGACCACACGCTGCCACTTGTTGATAGACGCAGAGTAGGTGCAAGAATCATTACAGCAACAGAGCAGATCGCGGCATCTGCCCTGCATCCAACTGGAGGCATCTCCGAAGGTCCTTCACACCCAGGGAGAGGTTGTTGATCGGACGGAGCGGGATTAGCTACCGCGCCTGCTGGGCGCCTTCCCTCTTCGCTGGAGAGATTCCTTCTCGGACCGAAGGATCTCCTTCAATCCGTTGACATTTGCTCGAAGGTACACCAAATCTGAGTGGAACAACTTCACACCCTTGCTCAAGCGCGTGGAGCTCTGCGACTTCAATCGTTGTTCCAGCTGCTTCACGTGCAGCAGCAGGGGTTCGACCCTGAGTTTGGTCCAATCGGTCTGAGAGTGTAGCTGGGAGAACTCCGCCCTCAACTTCTCCAGAGCCTTTCTCTTTTCGGGGATGTCGGCCTTGTAGACCCTGTCCACCAACGTTCTTTCCTCGGCCAGTATTCGAGTCGCTCCAATTTATCCTTACCGGCCCGCGAGGATGCACTCGACCTCGGACCCGCCGCCGGGTCGACCAACAGCGTACTGGCTGTTGCACTCACCAATTGAAGGGCAACTCCCCGGGATCGGCGGCGAGCGGACAGTTCTTCGGGATCTGACGTCGCAGGACCGGCACCCCACTCCCGAGCCATAGGCTTTCTAACCCGAAGGAGTCAGGGCCTTCGTTGACCCACGAACCTGCGGCACTCGTTGACTTCTTTGTCCCCGGCCCACCCCACTCGCAGAAGCCGTGGGTCACGAGGGTGATTGACGCCGCACTCGGACAGTCCCGGGTCACCTCCGCGTGCGAACTCGACGTGGAATTCATTCTTCCCAGGGATAGAGTCCTGTGGATCTTGCCGTCCGAAACCAATCTCAGCAGTATGCTGCGGGTCCTTTTGGAGGCGCTCGAGGATACCGTTCTCAGAGACGCCCCCGAGGGCAGAGGAGGCCTCGTAACCATCCGGGCTCGAACGAGGCTGGCCGATGCCGAGCAAGAGCCAGGGACTCGCATCGTGCTCCGACGGGCGGGCGCTGAGCACTAGGCCTCGGTTGATCACGACCGCTAGCGCTTCGACAAAATAGTCACCGGGGGACATCGACGAACCCGGTGAGTAAGTGCGGTCGCCGTTGCAGCCACCTTGAAAGATGGCCTCGTTGGTTTCCCGGGTGAGTTGGTTGAAGCGAACCTTGAACCCCCGGGTTCCACCACGGAGACTTCCGGTCGTACCGGCGTCCTAAGCTCAGAAACGGAGACCCTCCCCTTACACAATCCCGTGCTGAGAAGACGGTCCGAGACTTCGGCGGGGGGCCCCCCCTTGCCAAATGAGCCCGCTTGTAGATATATCGGGGCCATTCGGGTGTACGGGCATGCCATTGAGCGGCTCGGTCGTTATCGAACCTCGGTTTCAGGGTATTCCCAAGATCGCCCACGGCGGGTATGTTGGGGGATTCCTCGCCAGAGAATTGACGGGCGCCGAGGCGGTCTTCCGTAGACCGGTTCCTCTCGGGCAGCCTTTACGGGTGGACCGGGCGGGAGGTCAGGAAACAGCGCTTCTGAACGGAGAGGAACTGCTGACCACCGTGCGACCTGCGCAAGTCGACCTTCGCGTTCCCCCCGCCTTGACTATGGAGGAGAGCGAAGCGGCGAGCAGTGCGTACCCGGGATTTACTCGGCACCTGTTTCCGAATTGCTTTACCTGCGGGCCCGCTCGGTCGGAGGGCGATGGACTACGCGTCTTTGCGGGGCCAGTTGCCGGTCGTGAGGTCGTGGCGAGTCCTTGGACTCCGGATCCGGGCCTAGCGGGGGAGAGCGGCGAGGTTGCACGTGAGTACATCTGGGCAGCGCTGGATTGTCCCAGCATCTGGGCGTTGCTCGTGCAGGAGCCGAGCGATTCTACAGAGCGCGCGGTCTCCGGCCGAATGGCAGTCCAACAGATGGCTCCTGTAAGACCTCGCGAGCCCCACCTCGTGATGGCTTGGGCGGTTGGCCGAGAGAAACGCACGCGCACGGGTGGGGCCGCGATCCTCTCCGCGACAGGGAAGACGTGCGCGATCGCGAGACACACGCTGGTCGTGACCGATTGGGGGATCCCTTTGAGCCCCGCCCACTGGAGATGAGGCACATCACGGCCCGTGTGGCAAATGTAGACCTTTCCGGACGAACTTAGTCCGCTGGGGTCCCCACAGAGGTAATCGGCCTCGCACTCACCTGGGTCGATCTAAGGTGCAACGGCTCTTGCACCCACTCGCTCCCGTTGAGGGCGGGTCCTCCACCGAGGAGCGGGCCTCCTACGTGCTTCCAGACCTTTAAGCCGACAGAGCCTCATCGAACTCAGGATGGTTGGCGCTCGCCCGGCTCGGACCTACTTCGTACTCCGCGAGCCGAGCAGTGGAACCAAGGCCCTTCGGGTGAGCCTGATCTGGGTCGTCATCGGCGTCTTCATGGCGACGGCCGACGCGCTTTCCCCGCAAACATTCGTCCAGGTGTCCGCGTGGGTGTCGCTCTTCTTCCTTGGGGTCCTGCTCACATTCTGGGCGCTGTTCAAACTCTCCCGTGCGGCCGCCGCCACGGGGGCCCTTATCGGAACCTTCCTGGGACCGTACAGCTTGACCTGGCAACTCTGGGTCACTTACGTCAGACACTGGAACGCCTTCTTCCCAGTCCGACTGTATCCGTTTACCATCGTCCTCGACGCGGTCGAGTGGTACGCCATGATGGCGTTCGGGTTCATCCTGTTCGCCGTGTCGATTGCGGCTCTCGTTCGTCTCTCCCGACCTCGACCGACGTTCATTCGCGTCCATCATGACACAGGAGAGGCCTATCGATTGGGCGATCCGCCGTGACCTCTCAGAGCTCGCAGTCTGTGCCACGGGTATCATTGCAGGAGCCTCGTAACTGCCCCCTCGGCCGAGCCACTTCCCGCTGACGGGAAACTCGCTCTCGACGGGGCGGATTCCCCTGCCGTCGGGTTCGGAAGCCCTCCGACCTTCACTCCCTCTGAGACTGTGTGCGTTCCACCTTACACCCACCTGGGTCGACCCAAGGTGCAACGCCACCTACGTCCGAAAGCAGGTCGAAGTACGCAGTGCTCGAAATGCGGGGGTCCGATCCCGAGGTGGCTTTCCAGCGTCAACGACAGCATAAGGAGGGGTAGCGGAATCCGGAGTGGCGATGGAGGAATCGGAGGACCTGGAACTGACCGCATCGCGTTGGCTTCCGTACCCGTCGGCCAGTGTCTGGGCGGCGTGCTCGAGGAAGGAGAACCTGGAGCGATGGTGGAGCCCGGAGGATCTCCGAACTACTGTCCGAAGACTGGACGTACGCCCGGGAGGTCCGGTGGTGTTCCACATTCGATACGTTCCGGCGCTCCTCACGAAGGATAGCGCGGACGCGTTTCGCGCCGCTCGGATCCCGATCGCCTTCGACCTGCGGGGCGAGTTGAGCGAAGTCATCCTCGAGCGCCTCCTGACCTTCGACTTGACACTCGACATAGGAAAAGCAGGGGCAGGTGTGAAGACCGTCACCAAGCTCGAGCTGATTCCCGAGGGCGAGGGCACTCGGGTCAACCTGATCGCGACTGGCAAAGGGACACCTCACTGGAGGACGCTCGGCCGGAAGAACCTAGAAGCTCAGTTGGAACGCCTCGAGAAGACGCTAGTTTCTTTGTCGGCCCCTCGATGATCGACCACAGTTGGGCCTGAGCACATCGCTCTAGCGCGCTCAACCTCGGTCCTATAGGGCCGATGACTTCGAAGTTCGCGGAGGGGGCAATCGTTCAGCTCATCGGCTGATACTGCGGCCGTGTGCGATGCCTCTCGCAGCCACATTACTATCCGTCCAGCCTGAATAAGCGCGGACCGAGAAATCGATCCGCGCCCACCGCCCGCCTTTCACACGTCCCGTCAAGGTTCCGAGGAGAACGGATCCGTTCTCAATTTTGATCCGGATCCTTCGCGAGCCCGGGGCTGCCGTTGGACCCGGGCGTACCCGGAGTGCCGTTCGCGCCAGTGGTTCCGCCCGTCCCCGCGGTCCCGTTGGAGCCCTGGCCACCACCGCCTCCGTTGACTCCGCCGGGTCCTCCGATACCTCCCGCGCCTCCAGCGCCGCCGTAGCCCATCGTTCCAGGGCAGCCGTGGTTGGACGCGCAGTCGATCGTGTACCCTGCCCCCGCTGTGACGGTGTTCGATGTGAAGGTCAGACCGCTCACATGAGCTTTCGTCACATTGAAGATCGCGCCTCCGATGGCGTTCCCGCCATCGCCGCCGTTGCCCGCCGGTCCGCCCATGCCGCCGGGACCGCCGTTTCCGCCCTTGCCCCCGTCGGATCCCGCACCTCCCGGACCACCGGATCCGCCAACACTAGGGGCCCCCCCGGGTCCTCCTTCGCCGCCTTGCCCTCCGGTTCCCCCAAGGCCGCCGTCGCCGCCGGCGCCACCGGTCCCGGCGACGCCTCCTTGCCCTCCGATGGCGGAGTTCGAGATGAAACTGTCAGTGGTCAGGGTCAGCGTTCCCGAGCTGTAGACCGCGCCGCCTTCGGCAGCCCCTCCGGCGCCGCCGTTACCTCCCGCGACACCGCTGAGACCCGTCTGACCCGCGCCGCCGGGCCCGGCCTTGCCCCCGTCCCCGCCTTTGCCGCTGCTGCCTCCGTTGTCGCCGGAACCGCCGTTCCCTCCATTGTTGGCGGCGCCCCCCGTGTATCCATTGCCCCCAGAGGCGCCTTGACCGCCGTAGCCCCCGGGGCCCCCGGTGCCTCCAGTTGCCTCACAGTCTGAAAATGAACTTGAGATGATCTTGGCGGACTTCGAGGAGTACACGGCGCCCCCGGAGGCATTTCCTCCGGCTCCGCCCGTCGCCCCAACGGTGGATGAGCCGCCCATGCCGCCGTTGCCCCCTACAGACCCGTCCCCGCCGTTCGCGGCGGCCGCCCCATCTTCGGACTGGCCAGCCGCGCCGAACCCCGACCCGCCGCTCCCTCCGAGGCCTCCGGTTCCACCGTAGCCGCCTTCGCCTCCGGTGGCGCCGATAGCTCCGGTTCCTCCTTCGCCGCCGAAGCTCCCGACGGCGCTACAAGGGCCGAACGTCATGTCGGTCGCGACCAGGCTCGCCTTGCTGCCACCCGAATAGATGCAACCGCCTTCCGCGGCCCCGGCTCCTCCGGCTGCGCCCGCCGACCCAGGACCGCCGCCGTTGCCTCCCACCCCGGCCGTGGCCGCATTAGCCCCTGCCTTCGCGCTTCCCCCATTGCCGCCACCCGTGTCCATCGGGGTGAGTGTTCCCGGGCCACCGGAGCCACCGCTGCCTCCGGACCCCGCGAATCCTCCGTACCCGCCGCTGCCACCCATTCCGGCAGAGCCCCCGTTCCCACCGGCACCGCTCTGGGCCTCTGGATAGTAGAAGGTGTCACTGAGCGCGCTGATCTTGCCCGAAGAATAGATCGCGCCTCCCAGCCCGGCGCCGCCAGTTCCCCCGCTACCACCCGGGCCCCCCGGGCCGCCCGTGCCGCCGGAGCCTCCGGACGCGCCGTGCCCGGGCGAGCCACCAGCATATCCGGAGCCTCCCCCGGAAGGACTTCCGCCATTGCCACCTTGGCCTCCGTCTTGGTACACGCCGGCTCCCTCGCCGCCGTTTCCCCCGGATCCGCCGTATCCTCCGTAGTAACCAGGTCCTCCGTTAGCGTCGCAGTACTGGAACTGAGTAAAATTCACAAACAGGGGCCCTGAGCTGAACACACAGCCGCCTTCCCCGGCACCGCCTGCCCCGGAAGATGCACCCGCGCCCCCGGCACCGCCGTTACCGGCCTTGCCGGCCGAACCCGCCTTTCCACCGGTCCCTCCGGGGGTATAGGCAGAGCCACCAGCGCTCCCTCCATACCCTCCGCCACCGCCGGCTCCGCCCAAACCGCCACTCCCTCCGGCTCCTCCGCTGCCCCCGTAGCCGCCCTGGACTTCGTCGGTACCAAAGAAATCATGATTGAGCGTCAGATGACCCGCGTTGTAGATTGCGCCTCCCTCGGCAGCCCCGCCAGCCCCCCCGACCGAGCCGTTTCCACCGCGTCCTCCGTTCGCGCCGGCTCCGCCGTCGCCGCCGGACCCGGCCTTCACGCCGCCGCTAGTAGATCCTCCCGTTCCCCCCGCGCCGCCGACTCCTCCTGACCCTCCCGAGCCGCCGGACCCACCTGCGCCGCCGTCGCCACCCACTGCGTAGTTGTTGGCCAGGTTATCGTACAGCAGGTCAACGGTCCCACTCGAGATGTAAATCGCCCCGCCTCGGGCAACATGGCCGGCCTTACCCGGCTTCCCATTCGTACCCGCGCCCCCGGCCGTGGCCTTACCCCCGTTGGTTCCGTCCCCCCCGCCCGTTCCTGCCGTACCGGCGGTGCCCGGATTCCCGTTGTGTGTGAAGGTGCCGCCTGCTCCCGAGGAGCCGGCGGCCCCGCTCACGTGCCCGTTCTCGAGCGTCACGTTCGCGATCGTCAAGCTCCCACCGGAGACGTTGAAAAGTTGGGTTTCGGATTGCCCGTTGAAGTCGACCGCGAAACCAGTACCGACGATCGTGACCGTCAAGCCGGACGGGATGAGGATCGGGGCAGCGAAAGGCACGGAACAGCTTCCGCCATACGCAATCACGCCACCGGCTGCCACCGCGGAGGAGAGTGCCGATTCCGTGCAGGTGGTGATCGTCGCCGTGGCTACGATGGCCGGAATGCCACTTCCCGAAAGGGCCGTAGTTGCGTCGCCCGACCCGTTTGCCGAACGGGGAACGTACGCGAGGACGACGAGGGCAACCACGACGGTAACCGCGACGGCCAACCCCACCTTTCGGACCATCGCACTCACGTGTCCCTCGCGGGTGGGATGAAGTATAACTATTAGAAACGGGGAGGCGCCGATTTTGCCAAACGGAGGTGCAATGACATGCACCTGGCGACTCGCGCGGAGGTCCAACCCGCGGTGTTACACAGGTAACAGCGATGGAGGGACGGCTGTTAGTTGAAAGCAAGTCGCTAATGATCGAAGCGGCGGTTGATCAGCACTGGGTTTCAATGTGTGTTGCCGCTTGCACGTTCGGGAGGTCGACGGTTGACCATCGGCCGACATCGACGACCCACCGCCCGCTCACGGGGGCCCGTCCGGCCAGGACTCCCCACCCGCGCGCTTTCGCGGTCATATCCCGAATCCACTGTTCGAAGAGCTCTCGCACCCTGTCCGCGCGAGCGTGATGTCAACTCCGAGCAGGGTGATGGACCCGGCCTCCTGCCGACCCACCGGTTCTAAGGTCGCCGGGCCGAAGAGGTGCAGGATCCGGCTGCTCTCGGTTCTCCCGCGCGGTGGGCGAAGGTCCCGATCGTACGAACCAAAACCACCGGGCTTCATATGGGGGGTCTTCGTAAGGTCCCGCTCGAGGAGCCCCCATGCCGAGCCCACGAATCCCGCCGCTGCAGACCGTAGTGATCGTTCTCCTGGCCGGAATCGCGGTCCTCGGGACGGTTTCCCTCACGGGCTCCCATGCGTTCGTTCAACGACCAACCTCGATCGAACCGAATGCGAACTACTTGCTTTCTAGCACAAACGTATCGAGCTGCACGGAATCCGCCCTTTCCACCGCGGTCGCCGCCGGCGGCAACGTGTCTTACACGACGAACTGCCCGAGCGTTCCGTTCTCGTCGGCCATAACGATCGGCCCCAAACTGATAGTCAATATCTCCGCGAACGGCTACTCGGTGACCTTTGACGGCCAGTACTCGACGCGCTTCTTCGTCGTCACGGGAGGGCAGCTGTCCGTGACGGACATCGGCTTCACCGCGGGCTGGGTAACCGGGTCCGACGGCGCGGCGGGCGCGGCGGGCAAGGCCGGAACGACCGGGATGAATGGCCTACCCGGTGGAAGTGGAACGGATGGGATGGGCGACGCCGGGTCGCCCGGAACAGCCGGGGCGAAGGGGTCCGCGGGTGCCAACGGCGCGCCGGGAACCGCCGGCCAGATAGCCGGAGGCGGGGCGATCTGGAACAAGGGCGGACTGGTCATCCTCTCCTTCGACACATTCAGTTTCAACGAGGCACGCGGCGGCTCAGGCGGAAGCGGCGGGTCCGGGGGAGACGGCGGCTGGGGTGGAGACGGCGGAGACGGAGGGACCGGCGGTAGCGGCGCCCCGGGGGCACCTGGCGGCGGCGGCGGTCAGGGCGGGTATGGCGGAGACGGGGGCGCCGGCGCGTCCGGCGGCGCCGGTGGGAAGGGAGGCGCGGGTGGCCTGGCCGAAGGCGGCGCGATCCTCAACAACGCCACGCTGTGGCTGAAGAACGACACGTTCGACTCGAACACCGCGGACGGCGGGGCCGGAGGACCCGGTGGAGGCGGTGGAATCGCCGGAGCGGGAGGGTACGGCGGGCTCGGCGGCGTCGGAGGCGCGGGAGGGCCCGGGGTCAATGGTGCCGGTGGGCCTGGGGCGGCCGGGGGTCTGACCGGAACCGGCGGTCTCGGCGGGAACGGAGGAGCCGGCGGGGCCGGTGGGGCCGGGGGCATGGCCCTCGGCGGGGCGATTTACAATGCAGGAACGCTTGAGGTGGCGAACACGACGTTCGACTCCAACCTCGCCTTCGGCGGCACCGCCGGGGCGGGCGGGCCCGGTAGCGGGCTCGGGGTGGGCGGCGCGGACACGGGCTTCGGCGCGAGCGGGGGCGGCGGGGGCGGCGGTTCCCCTGCGGCCGGCGGGGACGGGCTCTCCGGGGGCCAAGGAATGAACGGCACCGGGGGCGGAGACGCCGGTAACGGCGGTAAGGGGGGCAAGGGCGGCGCGGGAGGGCCGGGGGGAGCCGCCGAAGGCGGATCGATCTACAACACGGAGTCCGCCTATCTCACCCGGACGAGCGTGGTCAGCAACCGAGCCCTCGGCGGGACTGGCGGGAACGGCGGGTCGGGCGGCTCGGCCGCTTATGGCGGCGCCGCCGGCAACGGGTTCGCGGGCGGCAACGGAGGAGGCGGCGGGATCGCCAGCTTCGGACAGGGCATTTCCGGCGGGAGCGGAGGGGACGCGGCCGCGGCCTCCCTCGGGGGAGCGGCCGGTACCGCTGGGAAGGGCGGGACCGCCGGGGCCGGGGGAGCCGGCGGTGTCGGCGGCCTCGCCGCCGGTGGAGGAATCTACAGTACCGGCAAGCTCGCGACGGCCTCGCTCGTTTCCGGTTCCCTGAGCCGTGACTCCGCCACCGGTGGGACGGGCGGAGGCGGCGGCAGCGGGGGGAACGGCGGAGGCGGTGGTAGTGGTGGGATGGGTGGAGACGGGGGTTCGGGTGGCGCCGGAGGATCCGGCAACGCCAACTCTCCGTCCGTTCCGGAATCCGGCGGATCTCCCTCGGATGGCGCAGCCCCCGGTGCGGCTAGCCCCGGCGGAGCTTCGCAGGCCGGCGGAACCGGAGGGGTCGGGGGAGCTGGTGGAGCGGCCCAGGGCGGGGCCCTCTTTTCGAGCAGTTCTGCCATCCTCACCGCGGACAGCGTCCAAAACGACACTGCGACCGGCGGTGAGGGCGGGTACGGTGGAGGCGGCGGTGCCGGAGGCAATGGAGCGACCGGAGGCTTCGGCGGTGCCGGGGGCAACGGAGGAGTCGGAGGCGGAGGGACTCCGGCCGGCACGGGCGCGAACGGGGCGGCCGCTGCCAACGGTGGGGCGGGGCTTACGGGGGCTAAAGGAGGTAACGGAGGAACCGGGGGCAAAGGCGGGGCCGGAGGGGCGGCGTCCGGGGGCGGAGTCTACGCTAGCGGGAAGCTGACCCTGACGAACGACGCGTTCGCCTTCGATTCGGTCGTGGGCGGCGCGGGCTCGAACGGCGGCGAAGGCGGAGCGGGCGGAACCGGGGGCCGAGGGGGCTCCGGAGGGCCCGGCGGCGGTGGGGGTTCCGGAGGCGGCGGGGGAAGCACCGGCGACGGGGCTTCCGGTGCCAGCGGCGGAAATGGGGGTAACGGGGCGAGCGGCGGGACGGGCGGCGCGGGCGGGAATGGGGGAACGGGCGGGAACGCGACCGGTGGTGGATTCTACAATACGACCGCGCTCAAGAGCTTCTCCGGCGACACGTTCGTGTCCGATTCCGCGACGGGGGGAGCGGGCGGGATCGACAGTTGTGTCTCAAGGATCGGAACGGGCTGCGGTGGCAGTGGCGGAGTCGGTGGCGGAAACGGCACGGGGGGTGGAAAGGGTCTCGGAGGCTGGGACGGTGACGGGATCTCCGAGGCACCCAACGGCACGGTGGGAGCCCACGGGTCGAACGGAACCGCCGGCGGATACGGGGCTTCCGGCTCGAGCGGCGCCCCGGGAATCGGACGTGACCCAGATCATCCGTAGCGAGAGAACCGAGCTCTCGCCTCGGACGGCGGTGGTATTTCGTCAGCAGAATGGAGTGGGGGGCCCGCCCAACTATTCCTGAACGGCTTTCCGGAGCTG
>Ga0326728_10025681_pt1 | contig 10512 bp, 9 predicted proteins | sample MB3enrmetagenome_FD_207602 | JGI IMG/M metagenome (GOLD analysis project Ga0326728, IMG submission 207602) | Lab enriched peat soil microbial communities from McLean, Ithaca, NY, United States - MB31MN | ecosystem: Environmental > Terrestrial > Soil > Wetlands > Peat | place: USA: New York... | reverse complement strand
AGAGGTGGTGAAAAACGAGAAGGCGCTCTTCGACGCGTTCATGAAAAGGGTCGACGAGCTTGATGTGGATGTGATTGTGGGCTATAATTCCGCAAATTTCGACTTCAAATATCTCATCGAGAGGGCGCACGCATTGAGGATTAATTTCAACCTGAACAGATTTGAGGGGGACACGAAGATAGAGAGCCACGGGCTTGTCGAGAAGGTGAAGATCGCGGGGAGGGCGCACGTTGACATGTACGTGGTCGTGAAGTTCATATCCATTGTAGGCGCATCTGAGAGCGTGCTGAAGCTGAACAGCAAGACGCTCAAGAACGTCTACGAGGCGATAACTAAGGAGCAGAAATTCGCAGTGGAGAAGGCGAGCATATTCAAGCTATGGGATGGGAGCGACGAGGATCTTGAGACGCTAGCTACGTACAACCTTGCAGACTCTGACGCACTCTACAAGGTCTACGAGACTTTCATACCGATAATGATCGAGCTCTCCAGAACCACGTACAATGTGCTCAGCGACGTCTGCGTATCCACCACCGGCCAGCTCGTAGAGTTCATGCTAATGCATAATTCGGTCAAGTTCGGCGAGATAATACCCAACAAGCCGAATGAGACTGAGATGAAGGAGCGGCTCTACAATCCGATAGAGGGCGCCTATGTGAAGACGCCCGAGCCCGGAATCTACAGCAATCTCGTGATGTTCGACTTCAGGGGTCTGTATCCCTCGATCATAATATCGTACAACATAGACCCCTCCTCCATATGCAACGGCTGTGCCGAGTATTACGAATCTCCTGACGGGACGCGTTTTGACAAGAACAGGAAGAGCATAATACCGCTCATACTGAAGCAGATGATAAGCCTCCGCGCGGAGGTGAAGAAGGCCTACAAGAAGAATCCTGATAACATATTCCTTTCCGCGAAGCAGCTCGCGCTCAAGATAGTATCCAATTCGGTCTACGGGTACATGGGCTACGCAAGATCGAGGTGGTACTCGAGGGCCTGCGCTTCAAGCGTGACCGCATTCGGGAGGCAGTACATAAAGGAGAGCATAAATGTTGCAGAGAATTTCGGACTGAAGCCGATCTATGGAGATACTGATTCCGTGTGCGCGGTGATGGGCGATAAGACAAAGGAGGATGTGCTCAGGTTCCTAAAGGAGTTCAATTCAAAGCTGCCCGAATCCATGGAGCTTGAGCTTGAGGATTTCTACAAGCGAGGCGTTTTCGTAGGCAAGAAGGTAGAGAAGGGGACGGCTGGTGCCAAGAAGAAGTATGCGCTGATCTCGGAGTCTGGGCGCATAAAGATACGCGGGTTCGAGCTCGTGAGGAGGGACTGGTCGCGCATAGCAAGGGAGACCCAGAAGGCTGTGCTTGAGACCATACTGAACGAGGGTGACGCACAGAAGGCTGTTGACATAGTTAGGGACGCGGTGAAGAGGCTAAAGAGCGGGAGCGTACCGCTCGAGGAGCTTGCGATAAACACGCAGCTCAGGAAGAGTATAGAGGGCTACGACCTGAAGTCACCGGAGCTCGGCGCGGCGAGGAAGGCGGTGAAGGAGGGCCTGAAGACAAGGGATGAGCTTGAGGGTGCGGTCATAAGCTACGTCATAACGAAGCACGGGAGCTCCATATCCGACAGGGCCGTGCTCGAGGAGTTCGCAAAGGATTATGACGCCGATTACTACATAAACAACCAGGTACTCCCTGCCACGATGAGGATACTCAAGGAGCTCAACTTCAGCGAGGAGGAACTGAAGGGCCTGGGGACGCAGAGGAAGCTATAAATTCTAGTCAAATCAAATATCTGGTGATAAAATGGCAGGAACTACCAGCAGTCTAAGGAGAGTGACCGTAGTCGCGGCTTTAAGACAGATGCCAGAGCCGGTTAACATCGCGGAGACAGCGCTTGAGCGGGCGCTGCAAGATGCGAACAGGGCCTTTTCTGATTTGAGAATCAAACCGTTCGTTATCGGCCCGACAATTACAAGAAACGGGGATGGCAAATGCGCCTCAAGGGCTGCAATAGTTTACATGCGCGCCACAAGAATACCCGCAAGGGGCATGGAGAAGCTGGAGGAGCGATTTAGGGTGACAAGGCTAGGCCCGAGCAGATTTACAGGAGGGGCTCAATACGAGCTGGAGTTGAGGGGCACCCCATTGTTAAGAAGTACTTAAATGCTTGAAAATTGATATAATTACGGTGCTTATTTGGGGAGCGAGGAAGAGACTATAGAGAGGGTTATAAATTAACTCGTTGCTCTATTTACTTGATGGGACGATAATGGATGGTATTAAAATTTGGCTGTTTGTCTGCGGTTATGGTACTTGGCTTTCTGCTCGTCTTTAATTACTCGTTTGCCGGAAGTACTGGTTCTTATAATTCAACGCAAACGTTACTGCAGAGAATTAATTCCGGAAACATAAATGATGTTTACACTAATGTTACTGCAAAAGCGCTAAACCAAGCTGAGGCTTATATCATTCAAAGACTTGGGGAGGATTATTACAATTCTTATATAACCAACGGCTTTAATAGCACATACATTAAATACGGCGATAGGCATTACTATGACCTTAATGTGAGTGTCTTCTGGTTCAGCTATAATGTCCCGTTTTTAAATCGCAGCAGTGCGGTGAAGTTTTGCCCGTCGGCGCAGTATTGTTATTATAACCCTTTATTCGTTGAACTTTTAATAGCAGATAACGGGACGCCTTTGGTCTATCAGGGCCCTTCAAAACCTTTTTATGTAAATATATCTGCCAATCAGGCAATGACTATTGGCTCGCAGAGCGGATTTAAGAATGGGACTGCGACTTGGCTTCTTCCGGTAAACAATAGTCGAAATGACTCTCTTGCTGGCTATTCGGTAGCATGGGACGTCGCTGGTTATGGTTCTGGTCCTAATTTTCGGATAATTTATGTTGATTCGCAAACAGGAAAAGTGCTTGGGGAGGCGAATGGTTTCGGCTCTCCGGGAGGAACTTATCCGGGACCCGCCGTACCTAGCGTATATACTACAGGTAATTTTTCCTTATTTACCATCTACGTTAACAATACTGCAGGGCAGAGTATACAAAAAACTAACAGCGCAGATTGGTATCTTATTGCGGTTGTTATAATAGTGGTCATTCTAATATTATTAGTGTGTTACTTAGCAATGCATGGCAGAAAATAGAACTACGGTAAATACCTAATGCCATTCCGTTCTTCTTAGGGCAACTAAGACAGGTATATTTATATTGCTAGTGCTTAAATGTCTAAGAATTTGTTTAAATTGGTGTTGATTTGGAAGAGCAGGATATGATTAGTGCCGAAAACCTGGCTACTATCAAGGAGGTAGGGAAGGCCTCCGCAGATGCAATGCTGCATGCGGCAAACTTGGTAAAGCCAGGCGCAAGGCTACTTGACGTCGCCGAATCTGCCGAGAAATTCCTGAAGGAACGTGGATTCGGGCTTGCATTCCCGATAAACCTTTCGGTCAATGCTGAAGCTGCCCACTATACGCCATCTTTCTCTGATGAACGGCGCTTCGCTGAGGGGGATATAGTAAAGGTTGATTTCGGAGCTGAAAGGAACGGCCTTCTTGGCGATGGCGCGATAACCGTAGACCTCTCCGGGAAGATGCAGGGAATGATAGACGCGGCAGAGGCTGCGCTTGACAGCGCCATAGCGGCTGTCAGGCACGGCGTAAGCGTATGCGACATAGGGAAGGCTATAGCCAGTTCGATTGAAAGCGCTGGATACCTTCCGATAAAGAACTTGGGAGGGCATGGGATAAAGGAGCATGACCTGCACGCCGAGCTTTTCATACCGAACTATGACAACGGGGATTTCACAATACTCGAAGAGGGGATGGTCGTTGCCATAGAGCCATTCGTTACAACAGCTTCGGGGAAGGGGATGGTCGTCGAGGCCGACACCTGCGAGATATACACTTATGCAAATGATGTTACGGTAAGGTCGCCGGAAGCCAGGGCTTTGCTGGCGGAGATATCGAAGAGTTACAGCAAGGAGCCATTTGCAGTAAGGTGGCTCTCAGGCCTGGTGCAATCGAAGTTCAGGCTTTATGCCGCAATATCAGAGCTTGCAAGGGCTGGCGCGCTTGACCCCAGCCCGACGCTTGTGGAAGCAGGCGGGAAAGCGGTGGCGCAGGCTGAGGCGCAGCTTCTCGTTACAAAGGATGGTTGCGAGATAATAACAAGGGCAAGGCTTTGAGCCTTGGCTCTATTCCTCCTCGGTGACAAGCCTGAAACGGGGCGTGCCCTTGACAGGCTCTTCAAGCCAGACGTCAAGGTCCCTCACAAAAACAAGTTTCTCGTTTGCCATATCCTGGTATATGACGCACAGCTTGTCCGTGGCTTCCTGGACCCTTACCTTGTGGTCCGGATTCTTATAGTGCAAGTATATGCCGCCTATCCTTACCTGCGTCTTAGCAATACCCAATTCCCTCTCTAAATCCTCATGGCTTTTATGGGGCATGCAAATACCAGTAATAGAACTGTAAAAGGGTTAATAAAACCTAGGGAACCAGTTTCGAGGAAGTCCGATATCCTGATATTTGCTAAAAACAAATTCTTTTTTAAAGCTTGTCAGCATATAATTAGACTTACTGTCCATTTGGGTAGGGGTTTTTATGGTTGTCCAAAAGATAAGAAAAAGAGACGGATCGCTGGTCGATTTCGATGCCTCCAAGATAAGCGCCGTGATAGGGAAGGCTATTGTCGCTGTGAGGGGGAAGGCTCTTGAGCCGGAGGTCAAGGCGCTGACAGACAGGGTGGTGGTCCGCATAAACCAGCTTTACGCCGAAGGCATCACAGAGGTGGAGAGCGTGCAGGACATCGTGGAGCAGACGCTCATGGCAGAACATTATTACGATGTCGCAAAGGCGTATATACTGTACAGGGAGAGGCACAGCCAGATAAGGAGTGCGCGAAGGGGCGAAATACTCAAGAAGATAGATGATAGGGAACTTTTCATAATCAACAGGGAGGGGCAAAAGGAAACGTTCGACGAGAACGTCCTGAGAAATTACATAAGGTCGGCATGCAAGGGATATGAGGGCGTGATAAACATAGAAAGCCTGCTTGCCGCATGCGAGCAGGGCATATACGAGGACATCGAAACAAAGGACATCGCCAGGCTGGCGATTTTGACCGCGAGGAGCCTGATAGAGAGGGATCCATCATATTCGATAATAACAACGAGGCTCTTCCTTGCCGCGCTTTACAGAGAGGTGCTTACTGCGCGCTTCTCCCCAACCGGGCTGCAGGAGGCGTATTCCAAGTCCTTCGTCTCGAACATAAAGGAGTGCGTAAGGAACGGGAAGCTCTCCGAGAAGATGCTGGAGTTTGACCTCGAGCTCCTATCAGCGAATCTGGATATAAAGCGCGACGAATTGCTGCCGTATAGGGGCCTAGAGACGCTCTATGACAATTATCTGATAAAAGAGGGCAGGAGGGGCACACGCTACGAGACGCCGCAGGCGTTCTGGATGCGCGTTGCGATGGGACTCGCGATAAACGAGAGCGACAAGAATGCGAGGGCGCTCGAATTCTATGAGGCGCTCTCAACACTCAGGTTCGTAAGCTCCAGCCCAACGCTCTACAACTCCGGGACAGTGAAGCCGCAGCTTAGCTCCTGCTTCCTGACAACAATAGGCGACGACCTCATCCAGATATTCAAGGGCTATTCCGACAATGCTCAGCTCTGCAAGTGGTCAGGAGGCATGGGCAATGACTGGTCAAGCCTCCGCGCGACAGGCGCTCTCGTAAAGAGCACTGGGGTAGAGAGCCAGGGGCTGATACCATTCCTCAAGATCGCGAATGACGTAAACATATCAATAAACAGGAGCGGCAGGAGAAGGGGTGCCACATGCGCCTATCTCGAGGCGTGGCACTTTGATATAGAGGATTTTATAGACCTAAGGCGCAACACAGGAGACGAGCGGAGGAGGACGCAGGACATGAACATAGCGATCTGGGTACCAGACCTTTTTGTCAAGAGGATACTTAGCGATGACGACTGGACGCTCTTCTCACCGGATGAGGCGCCCGAGCTGCATGAGCTTTACGGCAGAAGCTTTGAGGAGAAATACGCAGAATACGAAAGCAGGGCCGAGAACGGCAGCATAAAGCTGTTCAAGCGGCTCAAGGCTGCAGCGCTCTGGAAGAAGATACTCACATCGCTTTACGAGACAGGGCATCCCTGGGTAAATTTCAAGGACCCGTGCAACATAAGGTCGCCGCAGGACCATGCCGGCGTGGTGCACAGCTCCAACCTATGCACAGAGATAACATTGAATACGTCCAGGGACGAGATTGCGGTCTGCAACCTTGGCTCCGTGAATCTTGCAAGACACGTGTTCAAGGGGGCGGTCGACGAGGAGCTGCTGCAGAAGACGGTAAAGATTGCGCTCCGCATGCTCGACAACGTGATAGACCTTTGCTATTATCCGGTCGAGGAGGCGAGGAACTCGAACATGAGGCACAGGCCGATTGGGATGGGGGTCATGGGCTTCCAGGATGCGCTGTACATGCTGGGCATAAACTTCGATTCCGAGGAAGCGGTGAAGTTTGCCGACGAGAACATGGAGTTCATATCCTATCATGCGATAATGAGCTCTGCCGAACTCGCGAAGGAAAGGGGCGCGTATTCGAGCTTTAGGGGCTCCAAGTGGGACAGAGGTATAATGCCTGTTGACACATTGGACACCCTTGAAAAGGAGCGCGGTGTCAAGATAGACGTTTCCAGGACTGGCAAGATGGACTGGGCGCCAGTAAGGGAGGCGATAAAGAGTTATGGAATGAGGAATTCGAACTGCCTTGCGATTGCGCCCACTGCGACAATATCGAACATTTCCGACTGCTTCCCATCGATCGAACCCATATACAGTGAGATATACGTGAAATCGAACATGAGCGGCGAGTTTACGGTCGTGAACAAGTACCTTGTTGAGGAATTGAAGGCCAACGGCATGTGGAACCAGTCGATGCTTGACGAGATAAAGTCAAAGGATGGAAGCATACAGAAGATAAACCAGATACCTGCGAAGATCAAGGACAAATACAAGAATGTCTTCGAGATAGCGCCGGAGTGGCTGATAAGGATAGCCGCGTACAGGAGCAAATGGATAGACCAGAGCCAGTCATTTAATATCTTCACCAATACCACATCAGGGAAGCAGCTCTCGGACATCTATATGTATGCCTGGAAGATGGGGCTCAAGACAACATATTACCTCAGGACCATGGGCGCAAGCGCGATAGAGAAAAGCACTGTAGGGATAACAACGCAGAAGACAAAGGCCGCGGCAGCGGTGATGGAGCAGGTGCAGCCAATCGCGGTTGAGAACAACGGCGTCGCACAGGTAGAGGTTTATGACAAGCAGCGGTACATTTCTGCAGCGCAGAAGGAGGCGAAGGAGGGTGTGGGCATGGTTGACATGTCCAATGTCAAGGTGACAAAGATGGGAGAGGCCTGCGACCCGAACGACCCTGACTGCGAGGCCTGCCAATAATGGTGCTTTGGATGAAAAACCCGTTACTTAACTCTTCCGAGACAGATCCGAACAAGATACTCCCGATAAAATACCCCTGGGCGAGATCATATTACAAGACAGGCGTAGCAAACAACTGGGTACCGGAGGAGATATCGATGCAGCAGGATGTCGAGCTATGGAAGAAACCAGACGGGCTGACAGAGGGCGAAAGGAGGCTCATAATGAGGAACCTTGGGTTCTTCTCTACGGCAGAGAGCCTCACCGCAAATAACATTGTGCTCTCAATCTACAGGCACATAACAAACCCGGAGTGCAGGCAGTACCTGCTCAGGCAGGCATACGAGGAGGCTGTGCACACCGAGACATTCATATACTGCTGCGACAGCCTTGGGCTTGACCCGGAGGAGGTCTACAACATGTACATCACCATACCCAGCATAAAGGAGAAGGATGACTTCGTAATAAGCATAACGCAGAGCCTCCTTGACCCTCACTTCAACACGGTTGGCGCTGACAACATAAGGAAGTTCGTAAACGACCTCATAGGCTACTATGTGATAATGGAGGGTATATTCTTCTATGCGGGGTTTGCTATGATGCTCTCGTTCCAGAGGAACAACAAGATGATTGGAGTCGCTGAGCAGTTCCAGTTCATATTGAGGGACGAGTCTGTGCACCTTGCGTTTGGAACCGATCTCATAAACGCGATAATAGCGGAAAATCCTGACATATGGACGGATGAGTTCAAGAAGGCGACAATAGACAAGATAACAAAGGCTGTGGAGCTGGAGTGCGCTTATGCGGACGACTGCCTCCCAAGAGGGGTCATGGGCCTGAACGCGGAGACAATAAAGCAGTACATGCACTACATAGCTGACAGGAGGCTAGAGCGTCTTGGGCTTCCGCAAACGTACAATGCTACAAACCCCTTCCCCTGGCTTAGCGAGATAACCGACCTGAGGAAGGAAAAGAACTTCTTCGAGACAAGGGTCACGGAATACAAGACGGGTGGGCAACTCGAATGGGATTAGCAAACAGGTAGATGCAAGAGTTGTTTTGGGGTCACTAAATATATAAGCGCCGCATCCCAAGTAGAACTTATGAGAGTCCATGCGGCCAGGTCGCAAAGCGCGATGGAGTACCTGATGACCTATGGGTGGGCGGTCCTTATCATCGGAGTCGTGCTTGCCGCGTTGGTCTCCCTGGGCGCCTTCAACAGCGCATTGTGGGGCCCTAGGGCATCGGCAGGCTCATGCAAAACTTTCAGGAGCGCCGTGGTAACCACATTAGAAGGCGTGTGCAATAACGTGATTCCGCGTTCCGTCGCGCAGTTTAGCGGGACGAGCAGTTACGTAACCACACCTCCAGAGAATACGGGGGCTTCCAGTTTTTCCGTTTCTTTCTACTTCTATGCTACCCCGGTACTTGCTGCTGGCCATTATGAAACGGTGATCAGCAACCAGTATCCGGATTATAATAATAACTTGCCCAAGTGGACGGTCTATCTGGATGCGAGGTCCTATCCCACGCTTGGACCACTTGAGCTAAGATTAAACGACGGTTCCCAGCTAAATGACATTACCCCCGAATCTTCCGTGTCATGTGAACCAGACCTTTCTACAGTAAATACATGGCACTTTGTGGCGATTACCGTCAATTCGGCAAGCAAAACATATAATTTTTATGCTGACGGCAATGCCTGCGGCTCTGGTACTTATACTTTTACAGGCACATTCGTTAGCTCAAACGGTGTTATAATCAGTGATGCCTCATCCCCTTCGTTTTCTGGTGACCTGGCTGACGTCCAGATTTACAACACCTCACTCGACGCAAATCAGGTGCAGGCATTATACGTAGAGGGGATAGGCGGAGTGCCGGTGAATCTTCAGCATATTGTAGGGTGGTGGCCGCTGAACGGCGACTTCAACGACTACAGCGGCGGTGGCAACACAGGCACCCCGACCAACGTCGTATTCACAAGTTCCTGGACAAGCGGTTACACGACGCCATGACCATTATCTCAGCGTTGCGCGATGCTTATGCCGTCGCATTCCTCGTTGAATAGCGCCTTGAGCCTGCCCCACGCGTTTTTGTAATCGCCCCTTTCCCCATTATGCTCGTTCGCTGAGAGCCATGTATAAAAGATGCCGTCTTTTACGTTCATCTTCGATACGTCCTGGATGTGCTGCGGAAGCACGCGCTTCCATCTCTCGTTCTTCGCAAGCTGGTACTCGTTCTTTATTTCCGGACAGCTAAGGAGAAGGTTGGGATTCCCGTCGGTTATCACCTTGGACGTCTGCCATGAATGCGCCGATGAGAATGAGGTGATTATAACTGCCATTGCCATTAAGGTTTTCTCCTCTCTGGTGAATGTCGTACATTTCTTCTGCGAAAGTTCGTGAATCTGTTCTGCTAGCTTATCATATTTGGTTAGGTTGTACTTGATCGGCATGCAAAGTCCTACAAAATCCCATTGTGGACATCTAATTACTATACAATGAGAAAGTATATAAATGCTTCAAGCAGAAAAGATACTTGTATGGTGATAGTTTGGGACTTTTGAACATATTTGGAAAGAAGGACGCCGCGAATGAGATATCCAAAGGACCGCCGTTCACCGTCTCTACAGAGTTTTTCCCCTACAAGCTTCAGGCAAAGAGGAGCAATTCAGCGATGATGACCGTAAAGGTGATGAACATCACCAAGGAGGTGCTGCTCACCTCTGTTGTCGCAGAGGTGCCGGGGCAGCTTGGCTTTGACGAGATGAACCTTTCAAAGCAAAGAGAGGTAAGGTTGGGGGAGCTGCAGCCGAATGAGCTCAAGGAGGTGAGGATTCCGGTTTACAGCAGCATGAAGTCAGACGCGGGAGAGTACACGCTCACGCTTACGGCGATAGCACACTACAGGGACTACGGCCATGTGCTTAACATGGTGAAGAAAAGGGTAGCAGTTGAGATCGTCTAGCTGGTGCTTAGCCCGAAAAGCGCGTTCCTGAATCTCTTTTTAAGGGCTTT
>Ga0326728_10025679_pt1 | contig 10512 bp, 10 predicted proteins | sample MB3enrmetagenome_FD_207602 | JGI IMG/M metagenome (GOLD analysis project Ga0326728, IMG submission 207602) | Lab enriched peat soil microbial communities from McLean, Ithaca, NY, United States - MB31MN | ecosystem: Environmental > Terrestrial > Soil > Wetlands > Peat | place: USA: New York... | reverse complement strand
GGAGAAGGCAACGTGCGTTTTGCAATTACAAGACCCGTAGAACGGATCAGGGAAGCTATCAGCCGTATGCGGGGGCTCGATCTGTGAAACACCCCCACCATCTCTCTGTCAAAAGCGGGCACCTGTGCATCGGCGGCCATGATACCGTCGCGCTCGCACAGGAGTATAGCACGCCGCTCTATGTGACAAGCGAAGATCGCATCTGTGAGATCTTCAGGAACTACCAGCGGGCCCTCTCCACCCGGTACCCGCATGTCCAAGTGCTGTATGCGGCAAAAGCAAACGGCAACCTTGCCATAATGAGAGCGCTCGCACATGCGGGTGCGGGTGCAGATGTCTTCTCATCCGGAGAACTTCATCTTGCGCTTGATGCCGGTATGCCTGCAGGAAAACTGCTCTTTAACGGGAGCTCAAAATCGCCGGATGATCTGTGTCTTGCTCTTGAAAAAGACGTAAAAATCTCGGTGGATTCCCTTGATGAACTCCATCAGCTTGACGAGGCCGCACGATCGGTTGGAACCGTGGCAGCGATCGCCTTCCGGGTGAACCCCGCTCTTGAAGTGCCAACGCACCCGAAGATCGCGACGGGCCTTGCGGGAAGCAAATTCGGCATCCCTCACCAGCAGATACCCGCTGCGTACCAAGAGGCGCTTGACTGTAAACATGTCAGGCCTGTCGGGCTTCACTGCCATATTGGCTCCCAGATTCTCGATATCGAACCGTTTGCCCGCACTGCAGAGGTGATGGTACGGATAGCAAAGGTCCTCACTGACATGGGGGTGCGTCTGGAATTTATCGATCTGGGAGGCGGACTGGGTATCCCTTATCACCATGACACAGATCCGGCGCCTACCCCGGAAGACTATGCAGCCAGAGTTGTCCCCATATTCAAAGCCGGCGTTGAGAAATGCGGGATCACGCCAGAACTCTGGATCGAGCCCGGCCGCTCGCTGGTCGCTGATTCGACCATCCTGCTTACCCGGGTGAACTCCACGAAAAACGCACACAAACGTTTTGCCAACGTGGATGCTGGCTTCAACCTGCTGATTCGCCCGGCGATGTACGATGCATACCACGAAGTGCTGGTGGCAAACAAGGCAAGCGCTCCTGCAGGGACCGAATATACCGTAACCGGGCCAATCTGCGAGAGCGGAGATATCCTTGCTGCCGACCGCAACCTGCCGAAACTTGCGGCCGGGGACATCATCGCAGTACTCGATACCGGCGCATACGGCTATGCAATGTCGTCGCAGTATAACAGCCGCCCACGCTGTCCGGAACTTATCATAAAAGGAAAAAATGTGGCACTCATGCGGCGTGGCGAGACGCTGGATGACATTACCGGTACCATGCAGCGCCCATCGTGGCAGCGGTAAATGGGGGCGTTTTCCTGTGCTCTTCCATTACGCGCTGGTTGACGACCTTATCCCAAAAGAGGATTTCGAACGGCGCGTGGAGGCGAAGATCGAAGAGTGCGGGGATCTCATAGACGAACCGACTGCTGCGATGCTTGTCGTCGGTGAACTGGGCCGGCAGCACGTAAAGATTCGTGAACTGTCGGGAAAATCCAGCCTTTTCTCGTTTTTCGGCAAGGTTATTGACAAGACAGAACCCCGGGAATTCGACCGTAAAGATGGTGAGAAAGGACAGGTTGCAACCCTGCTCATCGGAGATGAGACCGGGGCTGCACGCGTGGTGCTCTGGGATGATCAGGCATCGGCAGCATCTGAGATAATGCCGGGCGATGTGCTGGAAGTCATCGGGAGGCACCCGGGGCCAACTACCAAGGAGATCTATGCCCTTGCCCTAAGAAAAGCGACCTGTGAGATTACCTGCAATATCCCAGCAAGCGGAAATGGAGCAGATAGCCTTACTGCCGGGCCGGTGGATCTCGATGCACTCCTGATTGGTATGGGGGAGCCCCGCACATTTACACGGCGCGATGGAACCACCGGTGAGATGATCGAATGCGTGATTGGTGACGACCAAGGTACCGCCCGGCTCGTATGCTGGGCCCCACTTCAGCTTGCGAGAATCCAGCCCGGTGCTGCCGTCCATATTACCGGTGCGAAGCCTGATTTCCGTTCAGAGGGGCGGGCATACAGTATCGATGAACACAGTTCTGTTACCCCAAGCGAGCATCGTATCACAGTACCATTAACCCCTATCCATTCAGTCAGCGATCAGGGAATTTACTCAGTACAGGGTGAGGTAAAGCGGGTGCAGGAGACCCATTCGTTCACGGGGCGGAACGGCTTAGTCTCCTGGGTAAGAAATATCACTATCAGCGATGGTGATGATGACCTCATTGTCGTACTCTGGGGTGAGAAAGCACTTGTCCCGGTGCATCCCGGGGATCGGGTCGAGATCTACCATGCAAGCGCAAAACCCGGGAGGTTTGGCGGGATTGAGCTCGGTGCCGGCAGGAGCAGTACCGTCCGTGTTCCCCATAATGAGACCCGGGAAATAGTCTTCACGGGAACTATTATCGCCGGGAACGGATGCCAGTTCATCGATGACGGTACTGAACGGTATCTTATCGATGGGAATTTATCATCAGGCCGTGATGTGCGGGTCTCCGGGGTGCTGTCGGGAGGCCGGATCATCCCACATCAGATTGATCCCGTAGAACGAACGGTAGAAGCGGTAGCAGAACATCTCAGGAGGTTTGCCGGGTTCTTGGAAACCTCGTGATCACTTTCACCCTGCACAGTCCAAGGGGATATATGGGTGAGGTTAAAATGCTGTTGTGCCATAGGAGATGTACAAGAAATGGCTGAAAAAGCGTTAGAAATTGAAGATTTGCCGGGTGTCGGCCCAACCACCGCTGACAAGCTTCGCGAAGCCGGCTACCTTTCAGTGGAGAGCATCGCAACCGCATCACCGGCAGAACTGTCCGAGATCACAGAGATCTCAGAGTCGACTGCAAAAAAGATCATCAGGGCTGCCCGCGAATCTGCCAATATTGGGGGATTCAAGACCGGCAAGGATATCTTTGAGCAGAGAAAGGATATCAGGAAGCTCTCGTTCCGTGTACCGGAACTGGATGCCCTTCTTGGTGGCGGGATGGAGACTCAGGCAATAACCGAGCTGTACGGTGAGTTCGGTTCTGGTAAAAGCCAGATCGTGCACCAGATGGCGGTCAATGTCCAGCTTCCTGAAGATCAGGGCGGGCTCAACGGAAGTGTCATCTACCTCGATACCGAGAACACATTCCGTCCTGAACGTATCGAGCAGATGGTAAATGGACTTGGTCTCGATACCATCCCGGAACCGCAGGAGTTCATGAACAATATCCATATCGCCCGTGCCCATACATCAGATCACCAGATGCTCCTTGTCGAAAATTCCCGCGATCTCGCCAACGAACTGAAAAACACGGACAAACCAGTGAAACTCTTTATTATCGATTCACTCACCGCTCACTTCAGGTCAGAATATGCAGGACGCGGGACGCTCGCCACCCGGCAGCAGAAACTGAACCGGCACATGCACGAACTGTTCAAGCTGATTGATGAGCACAACGGTGTCGGACTGGTGACCAACCAAGTCATGTCCAACCCGGCGGTTTTCTTTGGGGACCCAACAAAGCCCATTGGGGGCAACATTGTCGGCCACACGGCAACGTTCCGCATCTACCTGCGCAAAAGCAAGGGTGGCAAACGTATTGCACGTCTCGTGGACAGCCCCAACCTCCCCGAGGGAGAGGCACCGTTCATGGTTGAAGAGGCAGGACTCAAACCGTGCTGAAAGCGCTGCTCACTGATGTTGATGGCACCATAACGGATCACACCCGCAGGATTCATACCGGCGCAGTTGAGATGATCCGGGCGTTGGTCGACCAAGGGATCGGGGTAGTTCTGGCCAGCGGAAACACGGCCTGCTTTATGGATGCACTCTGCCGTACAACCGGGACAGATGGATCATTCATTGCAGAGAACGGCGGCGTATATCGTGCCAGCTATACCAGCACCCTCCATATCACCGGCGATCAGACTATCTGTCGCGTGGCTCTCGCGGAAGTCCAGGCGTATTACCGGGAGAAAAATGTGGAGATCGAGCTCTATAGCCCCACCTATCGTTTTGCGGATCTCGCCTTTGCCCGTACTGTCCCGGTAGAAGAGGTGAAACAGGTTCTCTCCCGGCACCGGGTACAGGTTATAGATACCGGTTATGCAATACACCTGCAGTCAGAGGGTATTACGAAAGGAACGGCGCTAGCGGCGCTGGCACCTGAGTTGGGCCTTTCACCGATGGATTTTCTCGCAATCGGTGACGGGGTCAATGATGTGCAGATGCTGAAAACAGTTGGTATCGGCGTAACTGTCGCAAATGCCCATCCGGATACGAAGGCATCTGCTCATGATGTCATGGAAAAAGAATACGGGGAGGGATTTGTGGAGGCGGTAAAAAAGTATTTTCCTTATCTCCGTGCCATCAAGCGGTCAACGACGATATAATCTTTGATATCTTTTACCGCTTCAAACGGAACAAGAAGCAAATTGTTATCTTCCATCGCATAGCCATCCGTTACAAATGACTGGTCCGGATGGATGATCATCTCAATAACCTGCCCTGAATCAAAATCGACCCGGATATTCTTGAGCGTACCGATCAGTTTACCGTCATTGCTCATGATTTTTTTTCGGGAGAGACTACGGGCAAATATACGAGTCATAGAGAAAAATGACGATGTATTAATATATAAAGTGTTCTGAATGCGGGACATATCGTGTTATTTCAGGGATTCATACCGGCATTTTCGTTCGTTATTGAATTGTAAGGGAAGAGCGGGCAATGCACCTCAGATAATAGGATATAATATGAGCGAATCGTTACAACGAAGGGAATACGCGGATAATATCCGACTGGGTGAGGATCCCGACCGGCCTTCCATTTTCCACGACGATAAGCCGACCGATCTCCCGTTCCTTGAACCTGCGGATGACCTCAAAAAGTTTGGTGTCGGACGGCACTTCAACGACATCCCGGGTCATTACCGATGAGATCGGAGTATCGACCGTTGTTTCTGTATCCATTGCCTTGAGGATATCGCTCATCGTCAGGATACCCACAAGAACTTCCTGATCAATAACCGGTGCCCCGTGGATATGGTGCCGGTTGAAGAGTGCGATTGCGTCCCTGAGTTTCTGGGAACTGCTGAGAGACTTCAAGGGGCTGCTCATATAATGCCTGATCGGTTTTTTGGGAAGCGAGATCATTTCTGACGTGGCAATCAACAGGGACTGTTTTACCTCATCTTTCCCGAAGACCTCCCCCCGTATGAGCAGCTTGTTGACCGGCGTCGGACCAATGGTGATCTGGTCGCCGATCTCAAAGAGTTTTGCACTACCTACCAGTTTGATAACTGCATGGCAGATGTCAGGGTGGCAGAGGGTAGTAAAATCGATCTCCTGAACATTGACTCCCGGAATTTCAACACCGTCCCGGCTGATCCGTACATCATAATCACCCTCAGAAACATTCAGGTTCAGCTCCTTGTACGCAAGTTCGGTTGGAATATATCCGCCTTTTGGCCCGGGTACTCCATCGACAAGCCCGATCGCCTTGAGCGCCTGCATCTGGTTGCGAACCGTGCCTGGGTTCCGCAGGATCATCTCGGCAATCTCCTCGCTTTTGATAGAATGGGAATGCTGGTGATAGAGAGTAATGAGAGTGATGAGAATATCCTTCTGGATCAGGGACAATTCCATAACGATAAGTCGTATAACCCTCTATGAATATATAGGTTGGAGTTTTGTGGAGTTCGAGCGCATACCTACGGTACCCACCGCTGATGAGATTCTGGATCGGAGTTTCCGCCGTGCAGCCAAAAAAATGAAGGGGAAGCTCAACAAGGATCGCGCCAACGAAGAGTTTACCCGTGCAGTTGGGGCGGCGATCCACGACCGGCTGGTCTATATCATCCGGGGCTTTCCGGAATTTGACGAGCTCCCCCGGTTTTACCAGGAACTTGCCGATATCCTTTATGGGGTTGACCGTATCCGGCAGTCACTCGGAGCGGTTGGCTGGGCCGCAAAACATACCAAGATGGTAGGCAGCGAGCTCGCGATGCAGTCCAGGCGATCATCAGAGACTCTTATCCTGAGAAAACGTGCAGTTGCCCGGCTTGCGTCCATAGTCCACCAGATTGACAAGGACCTGAGATTCCTGAACGAGGTTAGGAATACACTGCGGACCCTCCCCCATGTTGAGGATACCTTCACGGTAGTTATTGCTGGTTATCCCAATGTCGGGAAGTCCTCTTTTATTCAGCGGGTATCATCTGCAGATCCCGAAATTGCGTCCTACCCGTTCACCACAAAAGGGGTTATTGTCGGGCACCGTACGATCGGCCGCGAACGCATCCAGTTTGTCGATACGCCCGGGATCCTCGACCGCCCGGCAGAGGATCGCAACGCGATCGAGAGACAGGCGCTCTCTGCTGTGATGAATGTCGCACACGTCGTTCTCTTCATTCTCGACCCATCAGAACATTGCGGTTATCCGTTGGATATGCAGCTTCATCTCCTGGCGGAAGTAAAGGGGATGGTCACGGTGCCGGTCGTTGCCGTTGCAAACAAATCTGATATCCGGGTGCGTGACGGATGCCTCACCATGTCCACCAAGACCGGTGAAGGAGTTGAGAGGGTCCTTGAGGAACTCCTGTCCTTCCGGCCCCGTCATAATCCTATGCGAACGTGAAGCCGACCAGCGCCCAGCCAGCCAGAAACCCGATGATGGTACCGCCATTCAGTGGCGGAAGACCGGCCTGAGCGCGTCCCGATGTGACGTAATGGAGCAAAACCGCGAGCCCGGCGCAGGAACCGATGATTGCCCCGATTGCGGGGATCGTAACAACGCCAAACAGCCGCGGTCCTCCCGTAAAGACATTGGCAGAGACCACCAGCACGGATGGCATAATCAAATCTCCCATGCCAATAATAAAGGCAGCACGTTCCGCTCCTTCCCCCAGTTTGCCGACGCCCTCGCGGATAAACGAGTAATCCCGCCGCTTGGGTATGACAAAGAGGATCGGAGTCTTTAAATCGATAACTCCCTCGGCGAGAGTGATCATGTGTTTTGTTTTGTATACTGAAATGGCATCGTACACGGCAAGGATGACGAGGAGAATGATCACCGGCAGAATGTTGAGCGAGACGCCGAAAATCGAGGCGACCCCGGCAGCAATGAGGATGCCAAGCCCGTCAATGACATACCATTCAGGATATTTATAGAGAAGCACGGTTGCACATACAGAAAGTACCAGCATAACGGCGACTGCCGCATCGGTCATCCCCATCACTATATTGACCAGTGCCGAGAAGATATATCCAAACGTTAAAAAGAGCGTGACCGCGATGATCGCGGCAATTATTTTTTTCAGATCGTACTTGATGAGCAGCAGCAGGAACCCGGTAAACACCAGAAGGATAATGAGAAAGATGATCGGGTTTGCGACAGAGTTGGGATCTTGGAACGCGACAATACCTGCGGCCTGGACCGGGAGCGAGAGCAGTATCGCCCCAAATTCCACGGCGAGCAGAAAAACCGGCATGGCAAGGAACGGGATGATCGTTTTGATGTCCATACAGCGTCACCTGTGTGATAGTTAGCTTAATTAGTGTGCTCTCATCATCTAAAAGCATGGATATACGTGAATATCTCGTTGATATTCTCCTTACCGTCGTCATGATTATCTCCACGCTCGTCCTCATCCTCAGGTTCTGGCAGGACCTCACCATCGCGATCGCAGCAGCCTTGATGACGATCTCGCTGGGAGGGCTCTTTTTATCCGTCCAAGTCAGGTTGCGTCGTCTGGAACAGAGCGTTGTCTCCCGTGAACGGCTGCTCCGCTCTAATCTCGAAGAGATCTCCACCCGCATGGCCCAGAAGCACGACATGGCGATCGCGCACCTTGACGATCTGGTCAGCGAATACTCAAAACGGGTTTATAAATAACAGTACACCGGGGCATAAAGATCCATGGGCGTCGCGCTACGGGACATCATCGCGGAGTACAAGATACCGGTTTCCTGGGAATCGCTCGGGGGAGTGGCAGCAGTCGATGCGAATAATGCGCTGTACCAGTTCCTGACCATCATCCGGCAGCCGGACGGTACACCGCTGATGGACCGGCGCGGGCGCGTGACCTCGCATCTCTCCGGCATCCTCTTTCGGACCGTAAATTTCCTAGAGCGGGGAATCAAACCGATCTTTGTCTTTGACGGCACCCCAGCAGCACTGAAACAGGAAACGATCAACGGACGACGGAAGATCAGGGACGTGGCTGGCGAGCACTGGAAAGAGGCGCTCGAGCGGGGCGATGAGGCGGAGGCCTACAAGCAGGCCCGGTCATCATCGCGGGTGGACGCTACTATTGTCGAAACTTCGAAGGAACTCCTCCGGCTGATGGGGATACCCTGCGTGCAGGCCCCGGGTGAGGGGGAAGCACAGGCAGCACATATGGTAGAGACCGGAGCCGCCCGTTACGCCGTATCGCAGGACTACGATACCCTGTTGTTTGGCGCTCCCACCCTCGTCCGGAACCTGACCGTGAGCGGAAAACGCAAGATCCGTGGGAGGATCATCACCGTCAATCCGGAACGGATCGTGCTTGCGGAGGTCCTGAGCGGCCTGCGCTTGAGCCGAGACCAACTTATTGAGATCGGAATCCTGATTGGAACGGATTTCAATCCGGGTGTTGAGGGGGTTGGCCCCAAAACCGGGCTGAAGCTGGTCCTGAACGGGGAGTTCGAAAAAAAACTGATGGAAAAACTGCCGGATTTCGACCCGGCACCGGTCAAGGATATTTTCCTGCACCCTTCGGTCACCGATGAATACGCCCTCTCATGGGGGCACCCGGATGGCGAGGGTATCAAAAAGATGCTCTGTAGCGGCTATGACTTCTCAGAAGAACGGGTGGAGAAGGCACTTGAAGGATTTGCTGTCAAAGCCGGGCAGAAGACGCTGGAAGGCTGGTTCTGATGGATCATAATCCGGATCGCTTCGTACCGGTACATGAACATGTATAAACACCGGCACAGTCAATTTTTTTATCAAACGTATTCCTCCGGGTCTAATAAACGTTAATCCCTGCTCCACTCGGCTGATACCAGAATACGATTGGTGACCCATATGTATCTGCAACCCTGTAAGAAGACCTACAACAACGAGACCCAGCGGGCGGTGGCCTTACCGGAGACGCTCGCACGCATCGAACCGAAAGTTCCTGCCGCCGGTATCACGCGGGTCGCCGACATCACCAACCTCGACCGGATCGGCATTCCGGTCTTCTCCTGCATCCGGCCGACCGCAATGGACGGTGCGATCACGGTTTACAACGGGAAAGGCGCAACAATTGAAGAATCGCGGATCTCCGCCATCATGGAAGGGATCGAACGGTACAGCTCCGAGATCCACAACCGGAAGGTTCAGCTTGCCCCCTATGCCGAAGTCATGGCGACGAAAAACGTGCTGGATCCAAAAGACCTGATCCTTCCGGAAGGTGCAGAGACTGACCGGCTCATCCCGTGGGTAGAGGGGTTTGATATCGTAAACGAACAGCCGATTCTCGTCCCGGCACACGCGGTCTTCCATCCGCTGCCCCCGAACTTCCGCCCACTCTTCCGGACCAATACCAACGGCCTTGCAGCAGGAAACACCATCGAAGAAGCGGTCTTCCACGCACTTGCCGAAGTGATCGAACGGGATGCATGGTCTCTGGCCGAGTACACCCATGACACCGGGCCGGCCGTTATTGATATCAATGACGGCCAGATCGGAGAAATGCAGGGGAAATTTGCCGACGCACAGGTGGAGGTCAGCGTCAGGGACATAACAAGCGATATCGGGGTCCCGACAATGGCTGCAGTGGCTGATGACGTCCTCCTCAAGGATCCGATGCTGCTCACCATTGGGATAGGAACCCACACCAGCGCCCGGATCGCGGTGATACGGGCGCTGACGGAGGTGGCCCAGAGCAGGCTTACCCAGATTCACGGGGCCCGGGAAGACACTGCCGTCGCCGAGTTGAAAAAGAAAATAGGTTACGACCGGGCAAAGCGGATCAACGGATACTGGTTCCGGAACAATGGTTCAACCGGCTTTTCAACAATCCCCTCGCACGACAGCGACGATTTTTTAACAGATATCAGGTACATGATCGGTGCCCTGAACAAGCAGGGCCTCGACCGGGTGATTGTCTGTGACCTCACCCGGGATGAGATCGGTGTGCCGGCTGTGAGGGTGATCGTGCCAGGTCTTGAAGTCTTTGCCATGGACCGCGAACGTAGTGGAGAACGGTTAAACCATGCAGAAGATCATCGTCTTTCTCGGGCCAAGCCTCGATCGTGAGTCGGCAGAAAAGATACTAGCCGCGGATTACCGCTCACCTGCCCGCCGGGGCGATATCCTGAAGGCCATCGAAGACGGCGCAACCATCATCTGCCTGATTGACGGCGTCTTCCACCAAGACTCGGCCGTCGCCCACCGGGAGATCCTCGCGGCAGT
>Ga0326728_10025678_pt1 | contig 10513 bp, 8 predicted proteins | sample MB3enrmetagenome_FD_207602 | JGI IMG/M metagenome (GOLD analysis project Ga0326728, IMG submission 207602) | Lab enriched peat soil microbial communities from McLean, Ithaca, NY, United States - MB31MN | ecosystem: Environmental > Terrestrial > Soil > Wetlands > Peat | place: USA: New York... | reverse complement strand
TCTGGAAAACGCCATTCGCCGCGCGGCGGAGAACGCCGTGGCGGGAGACATCGTGTTGCTGGCTCCGGCTTGCGCCAGTTTCGATCAATTTCAGAGTTACGAGCAGCGCGGACAGGTGTTTAAGCAGGCCGTCAAGGCTTTGGTTGCAAGGCAGCAAAGCACAACGGCAAGGGATCGGTAAGGCCGAGGAAGATTTAAAATTTGAAATTTAAAATTTGAAACTTTAGATTTCTGCTGCGCTGGATTCAGGAATAGGGGTAAATGCGGGCTCTCCGGCCAATGGCCGAGGGCCAGGGGTCAAGGGCCGGGTATCTATGCCAAAACACGTCAGTGTCGATAAATGGCTGTTCACCACCACGCTGTTGCTGGTTTTTGCCGGTCTGGTGATGGTCTTCAGCGCGTCCGCGGTGATGGCGAAAGAAAACCTGCATTATCACTCGGCTTATTACTTTCTCCTGCGGCAGTTCATGTGGGCCTGCGCGGGTTTGACGGCCATGCTGGTGCTGATGAACATTGACTACCACCGTTACCGCACGCCCGCGGTTGTGTTCCCGCTGCTGGGGATTACGGTGCTGCTGCTGTTCTCCGTCTTCCTGCTGGACCGCTCGCATAATACGCATCGCTGGTTCCGCGCCGGTCCGTTCTCCTTTCAGCCCTCGGAAGTGGCCAAGTTGGCCCTGATTCTGTTTCTGGCCTGGTTTCTGGAGCAGAAGACCAAGAAAATACAGGATTGGCATAGCCTGATCGCACCGGTTCTGGTTACCGTGGTGCTGGCGGGGCTGATCGCGGCGCAACCCGACCTGGGCACGTCGATCGTCTGCTTTGCGATTGCCTGCACCACGCTGTTTGTAGCCGGTGCGCGACTCAGCTATTTTCTTTATCCCCTGGCGGCGTCGCCGATTGCGTTCTATTTCCTGGTATGGCGGGTGCATTGGCGCCACGAGCGCATTCTCGCCTACCTGGACCCGTTTAAGGACCCGCAAGGCCGCGGGTTCCACATCATCCAGTCGCTGATTGCCGTGGGCTCAGGCGGGATCATGGGCGTGGGATTGATGGAAGGGAAACAGAAGCTTTTCTATTTGCCGGAACCGCACACCGACTTCATTTTTGCCAGTATTGCCGAGGAATGGGGATTGCTGGGTTCGCTGGTAATCGTGCTGCTGTTTGCGGTGTTCTGCTGCCGGGGCATCCGCGCCGCGATGCTGGCGCGGGAACCGTTCGCCCGCTATCTGGCCACCGGCATTACTTCCATGATCGTGATCCAGGCGCTGTTCAATATCAGCGTGGTGCTCGCCATCCTGCCGACCAAGGGTATACCCCTGCCTTTCATCTCTTATGGCGGCACTTCGTTGTTCGTAACTCTGGCCGCGGTCGGCGTGCTGTTGAACATTACGCAGCAAATGGATTCATGATGCGAGTGATTTTGGCGGGCGGCGGCACCGGTGGGCATGTGATTCCCGCGCTGGCGATCGCCCACGAGCTGCGCGCGCAATATTCCGCGAAAATCGTTTTTATGGGCACGGCGCGGGGAATCGAAACACGGCTGGTGCCGGCTGCCGGATACCAGCTGAAGCTGATCGAAGTCGGCGCGCTGAACAAAGTTTCCCTGGCCACGCGCCTGAAGACGCTTACCGCCCTGCCGCGCGCGATCCTCGCGTCGTATCAGTTCATCAAGCGGATCCGGCCCGGCGTGGTGATTGGGGTCGGCGGTTATGCCTCGGGACCAGCCATGCTGGCGGCGGCCATGGCCCGCGTGCCGACCCTGGCGTTTGAGCCCAACCGCGTACCGGGTTTGGCGAACCGGCTGATTGGGCGGCTGGTCTCGGCGGCGGCGGTTCAATTCGAGCAGACCTGCCGCTATTTCGCCCATTGCCGGGTGACCGGCGTGCCCGTGCGACAGGAGTTTTTCGACGTTCCCGCCCGGCCTTTTCCCGCCGGCTTGGCGGCCAGGTCCGGCGAACCGCCGACGCTGCTGGTATTCGGCGGCAGCCAGGGTGCACATGCCATCAATCGGGCCATGCTGGGCAGCTTGCCGGCCATTGCGGCCGCGATCCCCGGAGTCCATGTGATCCACCAGACCGGAGAGCGCGACTATAATGAAGTTCAGGCTGTCTATCTGCAAGCCGGCATTTCGGCGGAAGTTTATCCGTTCATTGAGGATATGCCGCAGGCCTTTGCGCGCGCCGACTTGTTGCTGTGCCGGGCCGGCGCCAGTACGGTGGCCGAGATCATGGCTGCGGAAAAGCCAGCCATCTTTGTGCCTTTTCCGATGGCTGCCGACGATCACCAGCGCCGCAACGCCGAAGCCGTGGTGGAAGCCGGCGCCGGCGTCCTGTTGCCGCAGAGCGAATTGACGCCCGAACGGCTGGTGGAAAAGCTCCGCTCGTTGCTGAGCAATCCGGCGCGGCTGGCGGAGATGTCCGCACAGGCAAGAAAACTGGCCCGCCCGAATGCCGCCGCCGAAATCGCGCGCATGGCGTTGCGCTTGGCAGGGGAAAGCAAAAACAAGGGCGCTGAAAGCGGCTAAGCGAACGCAGAGGATGATCTCTAATTGAACTGCAGGTTGTACTGAAGACGTCGGGGTAGAACACAATTTGAAATTTGAAATTTACCGCGTCGTACTCTGCGTTCGATTCTTCTACGAATAACGTGAAACGAGAAACGAGGAACGGCTTTTAAGTGTTTGCCAAGATTCAGCGCGTTCATTTTGTCGGGATTGGCGGCATCGGCATGAGCGGTATCGCCGAGGTGCTGCTGACATTGGGCTACAAGGTTTCCGGATCGGATTTAAGGGCGACGCCGGGCACGCAACGCCTCACCTCGATGGGAGCGACGGTTTATGAAGGCCATCGCGCGGAGAACATCAAGGATGCCGAGGTTGTGGTCACCAGCAGCGCCATTCAGCGCGGCAACCCGGAGGTGGCGGAAGCGCGCCGCCGGCATATTCCCGTGATCCAGAGAGCGGAGATGCTGGCCGAGCTGATGCGGCTGAAATACGGCATCGCCATCGCGGGCATGCACGGCAAGACCACCACGACCTCCATGGTCGGCGCCGTATTGCATGGCGGCGGGCTGGATCCGACGATTATTGTCGGCGGCCGTGTCGATGCGCTGGGTTCCAACGCCCGCCATGGTAAATCGCGCTATCTGGTCGCCGAAGCCGACGAGAGCGACCGCTCGTTTCTGAAGCTTTCGCCCATCATGTCCGTGGTCACCAACATCGATCGCGAACACCTCGATACGTATCGCGATTTCGATGACATCGAGCAGACGTTTCTGGACTTCATGGACCGCGTGCCGTTTTACGGGACCGTGGTGGTTTGCAACGACGACGACCGTTTGCGCGATCTGCTGCCGAACGTGCAGCGCCGGGTGATCACTTACGGCACGCGCGCCGGCTCCGATTTTCATATCACCAACGTTGAAACCGGCGTTGCCCATGGCGGTCCCGCCTCGAGTTTCCGGGTCCACGCGCGCGGGGAACTTCTGGGCGATTTTCACCTGCATGTTCCGGGTATGCACAACGTGCTGAATGCCACCGCTGCGATTGCAGTCGGCGTCGGGTTGGACATTGCGCCGGGCAAGATCCGCGAGGCGCTGGCAAGCTTTGGCGGGGTGGACCGGCGCTTCCAATTGCGCGGGCGTGCTGCCGGCGTAACCGTGATCGACGATTATGGCCATCATCCTACGGAGATCAAGGCCACCCTGGCCGCGGCCCGCCAGTGCGGTTTCCGGCGGGTCCATGTGATTTTTCAGCCTCATCGTTATACCCGCACCGAAGCTCTGCTGGCGGAATTCGGCAGCGCGTTTGGCGATGCCGATAACGTCTTTGTGCTGGATATTTACGCCGCCAGCGAATCGCCCATTGAAGGCGTTAACGGCGAGTTGGTGGCGAAGAAGATCCGCGAGGCGGGCGGGCGCGAGGCCGTTTACGAAGGCAGCTTTGCCGATGCCGCCGCCGCCGCCGCCACTGCTGCAAAAGATGGTGATTTGGTGCTGACCCTTGGCGCCGGGAATATCTCCCAGTTGGGACCGCAGGTTTTGGAGCGGTTGCAGGCGCAGGCGGCGGTGGTGGCTGAGCAAGAACATGGGTAACGCCGGCGCTACACCCAAGCTGCGTCCGTCCGATGAGCGCGGGGGTATCCCGTCTCGCGACTCGCGTCTCACAACTCGCTGATTTTCCTGTTTCATTTGCCGCAAAACCATTAATATTGAATTCGCTATCGGCGGTGCTCGGCGATTGTTTTCCCAGTCATGACGCGGAAAGGTTACCCCGAAGACGGACCTGTCCTCCGCCCGCGTGCGCTTATGGTACGCGGCGATACCGGTGATGCGGACGATAATCCCGTTGGTGGCGCCAACGAACCCCTCGATTCCCGCCTTATAGACCTGGAACCGGAACAGGAATCTCCTTTTCTGCGTTCGCAAAAGCGGGTTCCCGTCCGGCGCGGTCCGCTGCCCAGGAAGGCGGCGAATCGCCTGAAATATGCACTGCTGGCCGCGATGGTACTCGTCCTGGTGGCGACGGCCGTGGTGATGGTGGCCCAATACGGGCGGCATTCCTGGCGATTCAGTCTCGACTCCAGCGACCAGATTCAGTTGTCCGGAAATCGCTACGTCAGCCGCGGACAGGTGCTGGACATCTTTGGGGGCGATATTTCGCGCAACCTGTTCTCGATTCCGCTGGACGTTCGCAAACGACAACTGGAGCAGATTCCCTGGGTGCAATCGGCGACCGTGATGCGTCTGTTGCCCAACCGGTTGCGGGTCAATCTGCAGGAGCGCACGCCGGTGGCTTTTGTGCAATTGGGGGATCAGGTCAAATTGATCGACGCCACGGGTGCGTTCATGGACACGCCGCCGGGAGCGAACTATTCGTTTCCCGTCATACTGGGATTTGACGGAGCCGAGCCGCTTTCCATGCGGGCGGCGCGCATGCGCATTTACCAGACCCTGGTGCACGAACTCGACTCCGGCGGCGCCAACTATTCGCGGGACCTGAGTGAAGTGGACCCCTCCGATCCGGACGACGTCAAGGTGACGGTCACAGACGCGCAGGGTGAAATCCTGATACATCTGGGATCGGCCCATTTTCTTGACCGCTATAACATTTTTGTAGCGCACGTGCAGGATTGGCGGCAGCGCTTCCATAAGCTGGATTCGGTGGATTTGCGGTACGACCCGCAAGTGATTGTGACTCCGGCGGGCGGGGTTGCTTCTCCGGTGGCGGCGCCGGATTCGGCTCCGGTTCCGGCGGCGAGTGCGGCGCCAGTAAAGACGCCAGCGGCGGCCCGGGCCGGAAACAAGAACGCGTTGCGGCGCCGGCGCAAGCCGTCCCGTCCTTCGCCCAAGTTCGGCGACGGAGCACGGCATTCGCTTGACGACTGATTGACGAAGAATTGATAGCCTAAGAAGAACGATGTCCAAACCGAATTCCAATCTGCTTACCGCCATCGATCTGGGCAGCGCCAAGACGTGCGTTACCGTTGCCGAGATTACGCAGGAGGGCTTGCGCTATCGCGGCCAGGGTATTGCCGAATCGCGGGGTACGCGCCGCGGCGTGATTGTCGATCTGGAGAAGGCGACCGCCTCGGTGCAAAAGGCCGTGGACGAAGCGGAAAAGGCGGTGGAAGCTCCGATCGAGGGGGCGGTGGTCGGCGTAGCCGGCCCGCACGTGCGCGGGGTGAATTCCCAGGGCGGCATCAGCCTGGGATCGCGCCCCCGGGAGATTACCCGCGAAGACATTCGCCAGGCAGTGGAGAAAGCCCGGGGCATCCCGCTGCCGGCCGATCGCCAGCCCCTGCACCTGCTGCCGCAGGAATACATCGTGGACGAGCAGAGCGGAATTCAGGACCCGCTGGGCATGATCGGCAAGACGCTGGAAGTGCGCGTTCATGTCGCCACCGCCTCGTCCAGCGCCACGCAGAACATCGTGACCGCCTTGAACCGGGCCGGGATTCACGTGGACGACACCGTATTCGAGCCGCTGGCCGCCGCCGATGCCGTACTGCGCAATGACGAGCGGGAACTTGGCGTGTGCCTGGCCGATATCGGCGCGGGCTCCACCGACTTGATCGTTTTCCATGAAGGCGCGGTACAGCATACCGGCGTGGTGCCGATCGGGGGCGATCATTTTACCAACGACGTGGCAGTGGGATTGCGCACGCCGCTGGCCGATGCCGAGAAGATCAAACGGCAGTTCGGCTGTGCCGTGGTCACGCAGATTCCCGAAGGCAACGAAGTCGAGGTTCCCTCGGTTGGCGACAAGCCCTCCCGCCTGATGGGACAGCGGCTGCTGGGAGAAATTCTGGAGCCGCGCGCTCACGAGCTGTTTGAACTGTTGCGGGAACATTTGCGCCAGGCGGGAGTATTGGATCTGTGCGGCGCCGGGCTGGTGCTTACCGGCGGCGGTGCCCGGCTCAATGGTCTGCTCGACGTGGTTGACCGGACCATGCACAAGCCGGCGCGCGTGGGCGGTTCCGGCGCGCTGGCCAAGCTGCCGGTGGAATTACTGGAGCCCGACTATTCCACCTCGCTGGGATTGCTGCTGTACGCATATCGCTCGCGCATGGCGCGGGGGCCGCAGGAACATGGTTTGAGCGCCAAACTGAAAAAATTCTTCGCCTGGAAAGGCGAATAAGAAAATTTCACCGCAGAGGGCGCGGAGGACGCAGAGGAAACAAGGAAGAAAACCCAGAGCCACAGATCAACGCTGATGAACGCAGATAGAATAAAGGATTAACTGCACGAGCGATGACTGTGATTTGGTTTGATCAGCGTCAATCTGCGTTAATCTGCGGCTGAAGGACCTGGCAATTTTCTCGATGGAGATGGGGAACTAGGAAATGGCTGACGATATCCGGATTCAATTCAACGAGGAAGCTCGCAATAACGCCAAGATCAAGGTCATAGGGGTGGGGGGCGGCGGCGGCAACGCCGTGAATCGCATGATTGACACCCACCTGGAAGGCGTCGATTTCGTGGTGGCGAATACCGATTTGCAGGCCCTCCAGATGTCGCGCGCGGAAGTGAAGATCCAGTTGGGCGTCAAGTTGACCAACGGTCTGGGCGCCGGCGCCAACCCCGAAGTGGGCCGCAAAGCGGCGCTGGAAGATGCCGACAAGATCATCGAGGCCCTGGAAGGCGCCGACATGATTTTCGTTACCGCCGGTCTGGGCGGAGGGACGGGCACGGGCGCGGCGCCGATCATTGCCTCGCTGGCCAGCGAAATGGGCGCGCTTACGGTGGCGGTGGTCACCAAGCCGTTCGGCTTCGAGGGCAAGCGGCGCATGTCGCAGGCCGAGCGAGGATTGCAGGAGCTGATCGATTCCGTCGACACGACCATCGTGATCCCCAATGAGAAATTGCTGGCGGTGGCCAATGACGCGGGATTCTTCGAGTCGTTCCGCGTGGCCGACGATATCCTGCGCCAGGCGGTGCAGGGCATATCCGATATCATCACCATCCCCGGCATCATCAACCGCGATTTTGCCGACGTAAAGGCGATCATGGCGGGCATGGGCTACGCGGTGATGGGCACGGCCACCGCCAAGGGCGAACACCGCGCCATCGAGGCGGCCCAGCGCGCCATCGCTTCCCCGCTGCTGGAAGCCGGCGCCATCGACGGCGCGCGCGGCATTCTCATTAACATAACCGGCTCGAGTTCGTTGCGGCTGGCCGAGGTGAACGAGGCCTCCAGCATCATTCAGAGCGCCGCGCACGAAGACGCCAACATTATCTTCGGCGCCGTGCTCGACGAGAAGATGAAGGACGAGGTGAAGATCACCGTCATCGCCACCGGCTTCAAACATTTTGAGCGCAAGGAAAACACGGTGTCGGCGGCGACCACGGCCATCCAGCAAACGCGCACTGCCGCCACCTACTTCACGCCCGCGGATCGCGTCCGCCCGGCGGATGCGGACGAGCCGGTCATCGCGCCGCCCATCCGCAGGAACTCCGAACCCGCCCCCTCGGTGCGCGACGACACATCGGTTGACGATATAAAAAACGTGAAAGCCTCCTTCGTCGAAGACGATCTCGATGTGCCGGCGTTCATTCGTAAACGGCAGGAAAAACAATAGGCGAGTCACGAGTCACGAGACGCGAGTGAACGCGGTACCTGCTGGGAACGCGAGCTTCCAGTTCGCATTCTCGTGTCGGAATGTCGCCACTTTCTCTACCGCTTTCGTTCAAGTGCGGGGTTTGCTCGCGACTCGCGTCTCGCGACTCGCTTCCCCTTGGTTACTGAAGTGCATCCCGGCTTTTCCATCGTTGGCAAACCTCAATGCATCTAATACTCGTTGTAGGTAGTTACCATTGGTGGTCCTTGGGAGCTTTTCCCGTTGCGTTCAGAGTTTTAAGTCTCTTACTATCGCGACAGCCAGGTTGTGCATTTTATGGCATGACAGGCGCGCGCTGGGGAGTGTTTGTGGCCCGGCAGGTTTATTGTAAGTCATTGAAAACAAGGGTTTTGTACAGAACATGAAAAACGGTCCCACTCTTCGTCGCGTAGTCATCGCCATGATAATGGCAGTTGGCTGTTCCCTGGGTGCTTCGGCGGCCTCGATCTCATCCCATTCCGTAAATCGTCTAACCCGGCCCAAATCGTCTTCCCCGGTGGAAAGTTCGCGCACGCAGCGGCGCATAAGCCACGTGCGGCATACCAGCCGGTTGGTGCGGGCCAGTGTACGCGGTACGAGCGTCGGTCATACCATGGCCGGCCGGCGTGCCATCGTTCGCCGTGCCGCGGTTCGCCGCTCGTATGGCGAGCGTTTTTACACCAGTTCGTTTGCCGGGGACCAGACCGTGGGCGATGTAACTGCCGGCGAAGATCCGGTGGTTCGCCAAGCCGCCATTGACGCGCTGGGCAATATGAACGGCACGGTGGTCGCCATTGATCCCGCCACGGGCCGTATCCTGGCGATGGTGAATCAAAAGCTGGCGCTTTCCGCCGGCGCCACTCCCTGCTCCACCATCAAGATTCCGGTGGCCCTGGCTGCGCTCAGCGAGAATCTGATCAACAAAGACACGAAGGTGCTGTTGTCGAAGACCTGGGGCATGAATCTTACCGAGGCCCTGGCGCACTCCAACAACGCGTATTTCGAAGCGGTGGGGCGCAAGCTCGGATTCGAGAAGTACAGCTATTACGCGCATCAGTTTGGGCTGGGCGAATTGGCCGGCTGGAACGTTCGCGGCGAGCACCGGGGAACGTTTCCCAGCGAGCCGCTGGACGAAAAACTGGGCGGCGTAGGCAAAATGTGTTCCTTCGGCGAGAGCATCTCGATGACGCCGTTGCAGCTGGGCGCCATCGTCTCGGCCATCGCGAACGGCGGCACGTTGTTTTATCTGCAACACCCGGAGACGCCGGAAGAGCAGGTGGATTTCCAGCCGAAGGTGAAGCGTCACCTCGATATCGGGCCGCTGGTGCCGCAGATCAGCGCGGGCATGGCCGGCGCCGTGCAGTACGGCACCGCGCGCAGTCTGCGCTGGAGCTTCGGCGAGGAACAGGTGCTGGGCAAGACCGGTACCTGCTCGAACAATGCCGGCACCCGCTATGGCTGGTTCGCATCCTTCGCCAATACCAATGTGGGCCGTATTGTCGTGGTGGTTTTCCTGGAGGGCGGGCGGCCAACGTTCGGACCCAAGGCTGCCGAGCTGGCCGGACATCTCTATCGCAATCTTTATGACCACAACTTCTTCACCACCCGAGCCGCGCTAACGCCGGCTAAAGCCTCGGTTTCGGCAACCCAGTAAACCAGACGGACTCGACCACGCTGAAGGCCTCCGGCAAGGAGGCCTTCTTTGATCAGGACAAATCTTCAATCGCCTGCAACAGGGCACGCTTACGTTCCGGGTCTTTTTCCGTCGCTGCCTGTTGGCGCAGCCATTTGAGCGCGTGCTGGCGGAGAACGTGGGGCGTTGTCATATTGTCATTCTCGATCTTCCACTCGTCGCCATCGGCCACCGCCTGCACCTCAACGGTTTCGACCCGGGGATCGGGCTGGTATCCGTCGCCAACATCGAATCGGCCGAGAACGCCATAGCTTACCGTCACCAGGGCTCCCCGGGCATTCAACTTGGCGGCGGTGATCTGATACTCGGAGATAATCTGGATCCCATGCCACGCGGGCGGAGTTTTTGCGGTGGTGACCGGCTGCATGCGCTGGGCGGAATCGCGATTGAGCCGGAAACCCTGAGCGTCCATCTCACAATAGCGGCGCACCGCGGCCTTGGAGTCAATCAGCACGGTTGAGCTGTGCGGTGAAATTCTCACGCCCGTTTGCGCGCTCAGTAAACCGCAGAGCGCCAGGGGGACGACCAGCCAGCGGATTGCGTGCATCAGTTCGGCCTCTTGAAATCGTGGAGCACGATCAGAATAGCGGTTTGCTACCGTTTTTTCACGTCCCCGGCGATCACGCCGTCTTTCAGCATGATGATGCGGTGGGCGTACTCGGCGATGTCATGCTCGTGGGTGACCAGCACGATGGTATTGCCTTGTTCATGCAAGCGGTCG
>Ga0326728_10025677_pt1 | contig 10513 bp, 9 predicted proteins | sample MB3enrmetagenome_FD_207602 | JGI IMG/M metagenome (GOLD analysis project Ga0326728, IMG submission 207602) | Lab enriched peat soil microbial communities from McLean, Ithaca, NY, United States - MB31MN | ecosystem: Environmental > Terrestrial > Soil > Wetlands > Peat | place: USA: New York... | reverse complement strand
ACCAGAGGCACCAGCTCCGGCGCGCCGTGGAAATAGTCCAGCGCCAGCACGCTGTCCTGCTCCGGCAGCCGCAGGTCCGGCGCAACCTCCGGAGTCCACGCCGCGCGGTCCGCCTCCTCCTTCAGCAACTCGGGATCGATCGCCGGAGCGGGGGCCACTGCCAATCCCTGCCCCGCATCGCTCTCATCCACCGCCGGATGTTGCCGCTCCCACTTGTGCGTCGCGTCCCAGTCAACCAGATCCGCCGGAACCTCCTCCGTCGCGTCGCGCTCCGCGCTGTAGTAGCGAACGATGTTGCCATTCACCTGGTAGCTCATCACCACCTGATAGCTGCCGTCCTTCAATATCAGCCGCGTGCGATGCGGCGCAGCGGTCGACGTCTGCGAAGACCCTGCCTGCTGTGCGGAGTTGGCCTGTTGAGCATTCGCCTGCCCCGAGCCCGCACCCGCCTGCGCAGACTGCGCAAACCCCACCGCCGCTACTCCCGCCGCCAGTGCCAGAGCCCAAGCCCATACCGCATCTTTTCTCGTCATCGCATCCATTGCCGTTAAACCTATTGCGCAGGTGATTCAATACGCACGAATACACAGCATAGAAACTGCTGCCTTCCGCCCTCAGGAGTTGTATGCCAGTCGATCTGGCTGTCCGTTAGACGGAATTGGGAACCGAATTCACTCTGAAGAGCAGTGGCATCGTAGCGTGCAGTATCCAACCCGCTGCAGCGTGTTGGCCCCTCCGGACCAAAAGTGCTGATAATCAGATGGCCGTTTTTGTTTACTGATGCTGCCGCCTTCGCTACATAGGCGGCACGCTGCTCGTGAAGAGTCAGAAAATGAAAGACAGCGCGATCATGCCAGATATCGTAGCGCGATGGCGGGAGGACAATCTCGCATAGATCGCCCACCAGCCACTTCACCTGCCCGGCAACCGGACCTAACCGACGTTTTGTTGCCTCAATTGCAGTCTCAGAGATATCAAGCACGCTGATATCCGAGTAGCCTCGGGATATGAGGTCATCGACCAAAGTGGACTCGCCTCCACCAACATCGATGATGGCTACTGAGTGCACGGCGGACATACGTTCGATTAAGGCTAGAGAACTTTCAAGGTGTTGCCGGTACCAGCTCACCGCGGTTGGCGCTTTGGTGGTGTAAACATCTTCCCAGTGCTGTTTTTGCGCACTCATGATGCCCCCGTTCAGAGGTTAGTCTACCTCCTGAAGATACTCACAACCAGGAACCGTAACCCACCCTGCCGCAGCGGCAATTAGCATATAGAGTGATGTTTCCTTCGTTGTCACAAAAAACCCGCGTCGCCTTCGCCTTCGCCTGCGTGTATCTCTGCTGGGGTTCGACCTACGGCGCCATTCTCATCGCCAACCAGCACCTAGCGCCGCCGTTGGTGGGCGCCGTCCGCACTTTTTTCTCGTTCCTGCTCATCGGCGCCATCTGTCTCGTGCGCGGCACCAGCCTGCGCGTCCCGCTGCGCACCGCGTGGCAACTCGCCCTGGTCGGCATTCTCATCATGACCGCCAACAACGTCCTGCTCATCTGGGCCGAAACCAAAGTCGCCTCCGGATACGCCTCGCTGGTGGTCGCCACCATCCCCATCTTCATTGCGCTCTTCGAGACCGTCCTTCCCCACGGCGAGCGGCTCAACCTGCGCGGATGGCTCGGAACTCTGCTTGGCGCCCTCGGTATGCTGGTCCTGCTCTGGCCCACCCTCCATCGCTCCGCCAACGGCGGCGTAGGCCAGCGCAGCCTCTTCGGCTTTGTCCTCCTGATCGGCGCCGCGCTCTCCTTCGCCATCGGCTCCATCCTCGCCCGCCGCTTCCGCTTCCGCACCGACACCTTCGTCGCCACCGCATGGCAGATCGGCTCCGCCGGGGTCGTCAACCTCACCCTCGCCACCGCCGGAGGCTGCTTCCGCACCGCCGTCTGGACGCGCAACGGCCTCCTCGCCATCGCCTTCCTCGCCGTCTTCGGAACGGTGGTCGGCCTCTCCGCCTACACCTACCTGGTGCAGCACGTCGCCATCACCAAGGTCTCCACCTACGCCTTCGTCAATCCCGTCATCGCCGTCCTCATCGGCGCGGCCCTCTTCCACGAGCGCCTCGCACCGGCCGAGCTCGCCGGCACCGTCCTCATCGTCGCCGCCGTCGCCACCGTCATCCTCTCCCGCACCAAAACCACCCCCATCCCCTCCGATCCCATGCAGGAACTCCCCATCGAGGAGTGACTCACCCCTAGCCCTCGAACCTCGAACCTAGTACCTCGAACCTCTCACTTCCGCTTCCACCGCACCCCGTCCTTCGAGTCCTCGATCGCCACGCCCTTGGCCGCCAGCTCCACGCGGATCGCGTCCGCCCGCGCAAAGTTCCTTGCCTTTTTCGCCTCGGTCCGCTCCGCCACCAGCGCCTCAATCTCCGCGTCGCTCAGCGCCAGCTTCGCTACCAGCTCCGGCGCAGCCTCACCGATCCGCCCCTCCGCCTCGGCCCACGCCAGCGCCACCCGTGTCCGCTCCTCGTCCCGGTCCTCCAGCACCGCGAAGACCTCATCGAAGAGCGCCAGCACGCGCAGCACCTCCGCCGCATTCTCCGCGCCCAGCGTCCCGGTGTCCGCTGCCGAGTTCGCCGCCCGCACCATCTCGCTGATCGCCGCCGCAGCCTCCGCCGTATTCAGATCGTTCGCCAGCGCCGCCGTAAACTCGCTCGCCGCCTTCGCCGTCGCCGCCGCAACCTCCGCATTCGCCGCAGCCGTAAACCCGCCGCGCAGCATTCGCTGATGGAACGTCCGCAGCCGCTCGATCGCGTTCGTCGCCCCGGCCAGCCCCTCAAACGTAAAGTTCATCTGGTGGCGGTACGGCACGCTCAGCAGCAGATACCGGATCGCCGACGCCTTGTGCCCCTTCAGCAACAAGTCGCGCAGGGTATAAAAGTTCCCCAGCGACTTCGCCATCTTCTTCCCCTCCACCAGCAGGAAGCGCACATGCATCCAGTGCCGCGCAAACGTCCGCCCCGAGGCCGCCTCCGACTGCGCAATCTCGTTCTCGTGGTGGGGAAACATCAGGTCTTCGCCGCCCGCGTGCAGGTCGAAGCTCTCGCCCAATATCGCCGTCGCCATCGCCGAGCACTCGATGTGCCACCCCGGCCGTCCCGCGCCCAGCGCCGTCTGCCAGCTCGGCTCGGGCTGGCCATCGGCCCCGGCGGTCTTCGCCGCCTTCCACAGCGCAAAGTCCCGCGCCGCGTCCTTCTCGTACTCGTCCGCGTCCACCCGCGCGCCGTCCTCCATCCCCTCCAAATCTTTCTTCGACAGCTTCCCATACTCCGGAAACCGCTCAATCCGGAAGTACCAGCTCCCATCCTCCGTCTGGTACGCAATGTCCTTCGCCGCCAACTGCTCGATCAGCCCCACCATCTCCGCAATGTGCTCGGTCGCGCGCGGCGTGTGCTCCGGCCGCTCGATCCCCAGCGCGGCCATGTCTTCAAAAAAAGCTTTTTCAAATCGCGCCGTGTACTCGGCAATCGGCTGTTTCGCGGCCAGCGCGTTGCGGATGATCTTGTCGTCCACGTCCGTCACGTTCATCACATGCTCCACGGCCATCCCCTGCTGGCGCAGGAACCGCCGCAGCACGTCCACATGCAAAAACGTCCTGAAGTTCCCAATGTGCCCGTAGTCGTAGATCGTCGGCCCGCAGGCATACATGCGCAGCGCCGGCGCGCCCACCGGCTCCAGCCGCTCCACCCTCCCGCTCAATGTATTGAACAGTTCCAACGCCGCCACAGCACTCACCACCGCATCCGGGCGTAAGCCACGGTGCAGTCTGCTCTCTCAATCTGATTTGCTCCCTAAGATTCTACAGGCTCAGCCCCAAACCGTACCCTCCCTGGCTTGTCATTCTGAGCGCAGCGAAGAATCCCCGCATTTCGTCTTTGCCTTTGTCCTAGTCGAGCGAACTTTTCACCCCAGCCTCAACCCCGGCGTCGCCACCAAACCCTCCTTGGCAAACTCCCCCGCACAAAACTTCCCCCACGCCGCCGCCGCAATCATCGCCGCGTTGTCCGTTGCCATCGCCATCGTCGGAAACGCCACTCGCAGCCCGCGCCGCGCCGCCTCCTCGGCGAACCGCCGCCGCAGTTCGCTATTTGCCGACACGCCGCCCGACACCACAATCCCCCGCGCCCCCAGCGCCTCCGCCGCCGCAAACGTCTGCCGCATCAGGTTCCCCACCACCGCATACTGGAAGCTCGCAATCAGGTCCAGCGTCTGCCGGTCGAAGACCTCCGGCATCTCCCGCAGCGCATCCACCGGTCTCATCGCCGGATTCGCCTTCAGCGCGTCCGCCAGCGCCGCTCGCCGCGCCTCCACGACCGCCCCCATCCCATGCCCCTGGATATACCGCAGCACCGCCGTCTTGATCCCGCTGAACGAAAAATCAAACGTCACATTGGGTGCCCCATTCACGACAGTCTTATCGTCGTGGGTGGGATTTTCAGTCCTCTGTCCACGCCGCGCCTTGATCTGCTGAAAGCGAAACTCCACCGCCCGCGGGTTCCCGCTCCTGGCCAGCGCATCCATCCACGGCCCTCCGGGATACCCCAGCCCAAGCAGCTTGGCCACCTTGTCGAACGCCTCGCCCGCCGCATCGTCCACCGTCCGCCCCACATTCCTGTATCGCCACAAATTCGGGTGCCCCGTCCAAGCTCCGCTTGGGCGGGATGCGGGCGCGCCCATCTTCCGTTCGTCATTCTGACCCTGAGCATTGCTCCGGGTCAGAATCTCCGTCGTTCGCCTCTCTTCCTCATCGAACTCCGCAAGATAAAGATGTGTGTGCCCCCCGCTCACCACCAGCGCCAGCATCGGCCCCACCCTGCTCCCTGTTCCCTGTTCCCTGTTCTCTGTTCCCTGTTCCATCACCACCGCATGGATGTGTCCCTCCAGGTGGTTCACCGCGATCAGCGGCTTACCCACTCCCAGCGCCAGCGCCTTCGCATAAGTGATCCCCACCAGCAGCGCGCCAGCCAGCCCCGGCCCTTCGGTCACCGCAATCGCATCCAGCTCCGCAAACTCCACTCCCGCCTCGGCCATCGCCGCCCGCACCACCGGAACGATGTTGCGCAAGTGTTCCCGCGAAGCCAGCTCCGGGACCACCCCTCCATACTTCGCGTGCAGCGCAATCTGTGACGCCACTACATTGGCCAGCACCTCGCCGCCCGCGCGCACCACCGCCGCCGCCGTCTCGTCGCACGAGCTCTCAATCCCCAAAATTAGCCCACTGCCGCTGCGCATCTCTCTATCATAAGGACATGCCGGGCGATCTCCCCTCCAACCCGCACTATCTCGCCGCGCTCTCTATCGTCCAAACCCTGCGCGACGCCGGCCATCAGGCCTTCTTCGCCGGCGGCTGTGTGCGCGATCTCCTGCTCGGCCTCGCGCCCCAGGACTTCGACGTCGCCACCTCCGCCACGCCCGGCGAGATCGTCGCGCTCTTCCCCAAGACCTTCACCGTCGGCGCGCACTTCGGCGTCGTCCTCGTCTGCACCCCGCAGCAGGATGAACAAGACATCGCCACCGAGGTCGCCACCTTCCGCAACGACGGTGCCTACTCCGATGGCCGCCGGCCCGATGCGGTGCGTTACACCGCCGATCCCCGCGAAGACGTCCTCCGCCGCGACTTCACCATCAACGGCCTGCTCCTCGATCCCATCGAATATGAAGCAACGGGCGACCTCACATCCGCCACGCTCGACTTCGTCCACGGCCGCGAAGACCTCGCCGCCCGCGTCATTCGCGCCATCGGCGACCCCGCCTTGCGCTTCGCCGAGGACAAGCTGCGCATGATGCGCGCCGTCCGCTTCGCCGCCCGCCTCAACTTCCAAATCGACCCCGCAACCTCCGCCGCCATTCGCCGCCACGCCGCCGAGATCGCCCAGGTCAGCGCCGAGCGCATCCGCGACGAGCTCACCCGCATCCTCACCGAGGGAGGCGCGTGCCGCGGCTTCGAGCTGCTCTTCGATCTCGGCCTTCTCGCCCAGGTCCTCCCCGAAGTGGTCCGCCTGCGCGGAGTCGCCCAGCCGCCCGAATTCCACCCCGAGGGCGACGTCTGGACCCACACCCTGCTGATGTTGGAAAAGCTTCCGTCAGAATCGTCTTCGTCTTTGCCTTTACGCGAAGCGTCGAGAACAGTACGAAGTACCCTAGCCTGGGCCGCTCTGCTGCACGATATCGGCAAGCCCGCTACCTACCAGCCCGCCGACCCCGCCATCCCCGGCAGCCGCATCCGCTTCCACGGCCACGTCGAGGCCGGCGTGCGCATCGCCGAGACCATCCTCGCCCGTCTGCGCTTCTCTGGAGACGATACCGCGCAGATCGTCTCCCTCGTCGCCAACCACATGCGCTTCGGCGATGTCCTCCAGATGAAGCAGTCCACCCTCAAGCGATTCCTCCGCCTGCCGCGCTTCGACGAACACCTCGCCCTGCATCGCCTCGACGCACTCTCCGCCCACGGCGACCTCACCTGCTACAACTTCGCCTGCGCACAATTCGAGGCCGAACCCGCACCCGATCTCCGCCCCGCGCCTCTCCTCACCGGCCGCGACCTCATCGCCGCCGGATACCGCCCCTCCCCGCAGTTCAAACCCATGCTCGCGCTCGCCGAGGACGCCCAGCTCGAAGGCGCCATCACCACCCGCGAGCAGGCCCTCGCCCTGGTCGTGGCAGCCTATCCGCGCCCCAAGTAACACGCACAGAATCGGGTGCCCCATTCATGACGCGGTCTCATCGCGGCATGGGTGGGTCATCTCAACTCCCCCCTCACCGCTGGAACACCACATTGTGCCGCCGCAGCCACCAGCACGCCCCGCTTCCGGCCTGCGGAAAGATCGACCGGCTGCAACTCACATCTGTCGTCCCGCCCCAGTCGTACTCTTCCTTGTTGTCCTTCAGCGGCATCACCACAATGCTGCTCACTGTGACTGTGCCCATCCCGCCGCCCCGCGCCGCGCGCGCCCGCCACACCGCCCAGTCCGACACATACAGCACCACCAGCGCCACCATCAGCCCTGCCGCCGTCCTGCCCAGCATCCGGATCACGCAGACATCAACTCTCGTTCTGCCCGATACCAGTCCTGTTGGTCCGCGCCATTCTGTCCGCCGCGCTCGGTCCAGAAATGGTAAGCCAGCAGCGCAATCTCCTCGCGGGTTGGAGTCTTCTCCGCCACTCGGTTGCCAATCGCCGTCTTCTTCGCCGCGGTCGTCCTGGCCGCAGTTGCCTTCGTCCGTGGCTTTGCTTCTGGCTTGGCCTTCTTCACTTTCTCTGGCATGCAACTCCTCCTTCGCGTCAAATCGCGCCCACTTTGCGGGGCCATCTTTTCCAGAATACTGGATTCTGTCAACTAGGATGCCCCTCGCGAACGAAGGGGTATCTTGCCGCGCACTGCGCGCCGCTGGTTGCTGTTTGCATGTTGTTCAATCAGGAGGGCTGCGCAGCCCAGTGTGCGTGTTAGGTGCTACAGGGGTGGCAGGTTGCCCATATATTTGCGCACAAAAATGGCTGCCTCGCGGACCTTGACCGGCGTCTCAGCTGGTTCCGGCCCTCGGCTGATATCGCATTTGTCCGTCTCCCACTTCGCTGTAGGCCGGTCGTTCTGCCGGGAGCCGGCGGGCTTCTCGTTCTCGTAGCCGGAGAGGCTCTGCAGCAGTTGCGCATTCACCTCGTCCGCAATGGCCATCAGGGTCGCGGGCAATTGGCCGATGCCGATCCGGTCGAGATTGTTCTGGATCGTCTGGAACAGCGCCACCTGCAGCGCCCGCGCCTCCTCCACCAGCACCGGCGCGGGAAAGCCCTGCCGCCGCCGCCGCGCGCCATGCTGCAGCGAGGCCATGGAGAAGAGCGTCATCAACCCCAGAGGCTGCGGATAGCGCAGCCGATAGACGATCTCGCTCAGCGCGTCGGGCAGATACTCGCACTGCTCCTCCACCGTGATGGGCACCGCCCTCAGCCCGCCCGTCTCCTTCATCTGTTGGATCCATGCCTGGGTAATCGATGCGCTCTCCCGTTCCAGCACGCTCGCAACCGCCTCCACCGGGATGCGGCGCGGAGTCGGCTCCTCCTCCGTCAGCCGCCGCCTGATCACCTGCAGGATGGAACCGGCGTTCACCGGCTTGGTCAGGATCTCGTCCACCTGTCGCAGAATGGCGGCGCTGGCCCGAGTCATGTCCGGGTTGGCGCTCAGCAGCAGGGTCACGGCATCCGGATTCGCATAGCGCATCGCGCCGACCACGATCAGCCCATCGCCGTCGCCCGGCATGTGCAGATCGCTCAGCACCACGTCGAAGCGTTCGCGCGCAATGTGCTGCAACGCCTCAATCACGCTCGACGCGGTTGTGACTTCGAATTCATGCGCTTCGAGGACGGCCCCCAGTCCGGTCAGGACCGATTCGTCGTCGTCGACAAGCAGCAGTTTTGTGGATGCCAAGGAGAAACCCCTTGTGCAGGTTGCACACAGACTTAAGCCCCGGAAAGCAGAACGTAACACAGGAGAATGACTACAAGCGTAACAACTTCCTCGCCCTTCCCTAGCAGCTTACACCCCTTCATACAGGCCCGGACCCTCAAAGAGGTAAGCTCTTACCAAAACTCTGGTAACCAATTCCCTTTCCGATACAGCAACATGGGAGTTTGCGGTATCCAGTCCCGCCCTCGGGGGACCGCTCTCTGCAATCTGCCATGCCGGCCGCGATACGCTGGACGGCCCGCAAAGACGCGCCTAAATGCACTGCTTGGGCCATTCTGATCGAGTCCATGCTAGACTCAAAGTTTTCCGCCGTCTATGCCTTCGGCGCCGTCGCACCATCCCAAGGCCGTGGAAGTTGTTGAGAGGGCACGCCATGCATCCCGATCTCGCCAAGCTCGTCGTCCTGCAAGAGCACGACATCGAGGCCAGGTGTCTGCGCGACCAGCTCGCCGCGCTTCCACGCCAGCTCGCCGCGCTCGAAACCAAGGGTTCCGCCGCCCAGGCCCAGCGCGCCGCCGTGCTCGACCTCATCGCCAGGGAAGAGGCCCTCCGCCGCCGCCAGGACTCCGAGATCGCCGGCCTCCGCCAGAAGCTCGCGCGCACCCAGAAGAAGATCGACCTCTCCACCACCACCGTCCAAGTCACCGCCCTGGAACACGAGGCCGCCTTCGCCCGCGCCGAGATTGACCGCCTGGAAGACGCCGAGCTGGAGAGCATGGAGCGCGGCGAATCGCTCGATGCCCAGCGCGCTGCCGCCGAACAGGCCGTCGCCGACACCGCCCAGACGCTCGAGCGGGAGCGCGCCCGCATCGACCAACTCCTCGCCCGCGACCGCGCCGCCCTCGCCGCGCTCGACGCCCAGCGCGCCGCCCTGCGCGCCCAGATCGCCCAGAGCCCCACCGGAGAGGACTCCCTCGCCACCTACGACCGCATCAGCCGCTCCAAGGGAACCGCCGTCGCCCAGGCTCTCAACCAGCAGTGCTCCGCATGTCAGATGATGCTCCGACCGCAGCACTGGAACGACCTGCGCGACAACACCCCCGGCTCCGAATCCAGCCAGACCATGATGACCTGCGAGAGCTGCGGCCACCTCCTCTACTACGACCCCGCCCGAGACGCGCCCCAGCCCAAGCCCGTCCACTCAGAATCCATCCCCGCCCAAACTCTGTCATCCTGAGCGAGCGCGGCCCCACCATATCGTCATTCTGGCGCAGCCAGAATCTCCGTCGTTGTCTGTTCTTGTCTGTCATTCTGAGCGCATAACCAGGGTCCCCGGCAAGCTTGCTGGCTGGGGTGGTAGCGAAGAATCCCCGCATTTGTCCTGCTTAAGGGCACGGCTTCAGCCGTGCCGTAAACGCTGCATGTGCCGCGCGGCTTTAGCCGCTGAGGTCGGCTTTTTTGCTATGTCCGCATTTCGCCGCCGACATCCGCTCGCCGCATAATAGAAACAGATGAAGAAGTCCCAACTCCCGCCTCGCATTGCCGTCGACATGGACGAAGTCATCGCCGACACTGTCGCCGAGCACCTCCTCCGTTACAACCGCGACTACCGCGACAACCTCACCAAGGCCGACCTGCGCGGCAAGTGGATATGGGACGTCGTCGCCATCGACCGCCATCCCCGCCTCGACGAGTATCTCCGCTCCGACGACTTCTTCGACGTCCTCGACGTCATGCCCGACTCGCAGCGCGTCCTCCGCCGCCTGCAGCAGCGCTTCGAGGTCTTCATCGCCAGCGCCGCCATGGAGGTCCCCACCTCCTTCAACGCCAAGTACCGCTGGCTCGCGCGTTACTTCCCCACCGTCCCGTCGACTAACATCGTCTTCTGCGGCGACAAATCCATCCTCCGCGCCGACTACCTCATCGACGACAACCCACGCCAGCTCCGCCGCTTCTCCGGCGCCGGAATCCTCTACGACGCGCCCCACAACGCCGCCGCCGCCGGCTTCCCCCGCGTCCATAACTGGCTCGAAATCGAGTCCCTCTTCCTCAGTAAAT
>Ga0326728_10025676_pt1 | contig 10514 bp, 4 predicted proteins | sample MB3enrmetagenome_FD_207602 | JGI IMG/M metagenome (GOLD analysis project Ga0326728, IMG submission 207602) | Lab enriched peat soil microbial communities from McLean, Ithaca, NY, United States - MB31MN | ecosystem: Environmental > Terrestrial > Soil > Wetlands > Peat | place: USA: New York... | reverse complement strand
TGAGTTTGTCCTCTCCACCGGCGATTCACAGAGCGCGATGCAGACTCAGGTCCGCGAGTTGCGCGAGGGTAACACGATTGTCCTCGACTCGGGAATCCTGCGGGTCCGTATTCCCGCTAGCCAATCTGTACTCGGAGATGCTCCCGGTCCCGTGATGCAGGTCTCTCGCGGGGGAAAGTGGATCGGCTCTTCGGTTCTAAGCTTTCAGGGCGATCAAGTCAAGCAGATCACGACCAACCGCATTGCGAACGGACCACTGTTTATCGCATACGAGATTGCTTATGAGACGGCGGGCGGTTCTCGCTACATTGCCCGGATTCAATGCAACACTGGTTTCGAATTTGTCCGGCTCCAGGAAAATATGGAAGGCATCAGGCCAGCCGCGCGGGGGACACTGACAACGAATTGGACCGGATTTGACGCAACCCACCGCCAGTCGCCCAATCACCCTTTTCCCTTGCCAGAGCAAATCCTCAGTTATGACGACTATGCGTGGGAAAAGATCGACGAGCCGTGGCGCAAGGAGGACGTGAAGTTCGGCGCCAGCCGGCCTATTTATCCCGACGTATTGCCGGCGGGCCAGTTACCCGTCATCCTGGGCATCTATGAGCCGGCGCCCGGCAACAATACGATCGGAACCTGGGCGAATTTCTGGGATCAGCGATCGGGCGACGCTCTGGGCGTATTCATCGATGATGTGGCCTATTGGCAGGATCACGAGTATGCCTATGAGGTGGAATCACAGGCGCTCGAGGTTCGCACCTACTATGAGGACGGGAAACTCTACTGGAGATGGCCGCTGGTCCGCGGCCGCCGCTCGACGTGCATTGCCTTCTACGACCACGTGAAGGACAAGGAGGCGATGCGGCAGTTGGAGGCCGACTCGCAGCCCGTGCAGAAGGACGGATTCACCTACCAGGCGCCGCTGAGCTTTACCTCGCATACGCTCTTTCTCGAGAATCGCCATGGCACGCTCGATCTGAATCGAGTGAAGGATTGGGTGCTCGATTATCCCGAGGATTTGCGTCGTCCGGCGGTGATTTTCACCGACGGGTCAGTCAAAACCGCGGCGCAACTCGAGCGCCAGGTCATGACGTCGCCATTCGTTTCTACGCTTCCGATCACCGGCACGCGGCAAATGGATGGCCATGGCCCCATCCCGGGCAGAAGCATTGTGAACTTCAGCCCCGTTCCGAGCCGGCAGATCATGGGGTCGTGGATCGACGGATTCAACCGGCTGAGCGCAACCATGAGCGAGCGGCAGAGAAAGCGGCTCACGGCCATGTATCTCTTTATTGCGTATGTGCTGGCGGGCGACGATTTCATGCCGGTGGTTCCCATGCTCGGCGGTCATCCCAACTATATGGCCGACGTGAAATCCGCGGCGCCCGCAATGTCATTTCTGTTTCCCGATCATCCCATGGCGCGGACCTGGGCGGACCAGTGGCAAAAGTGCGTCGCATTGAACACCCGCTATAACACGCGCCCTTCGGTGAAGACGTGGAATGCCGACGGCGGGCGATGGACTGAAGACCTCGGCACCTATGTGTGGGCATTTGCCCGGCCCTCGATGCGCACGGACTTTCTGCTTCGGAAGTATGACGGAGTGGAACGCTTTGTGACGCCTCAGCTTGCGCAGATGGCCGATTGGCTGGTGAACTCGCTTTCCGCGCCGTTCGATGGCGAGACCAAAGAAGGGTTCAAGTCGCTGTTGGCGGCCGATCATGGGCGGGAATGGGGCGTCGTGGGGCCGGGCGAAGGCCCACGCCGCGTCTATCCTCCGATCGGCGCGCATTCGGAGCAGCGCATTCCGCCGCGCTCGCTTTGGTATCTCGGCACATGTCTCCAGCGTTACGCACCGATGGCGGCGGAGCACGCGATGTGGGCTTCACGTCCGGCGGATCAGGATGCTGAATCGCAGCCCGGAAACGAGCCGCCATGGGACGACATCATGTATAGCGTGCCGGAAAACCTGGGCACCAATCCGCACCTGTGCAGCCGCAAGCACACCGGATACGGGATCGTTCTCAGAGCCGCGGTGGGTACGCCGGATGAGTTGTCCGTTCATCTGCAGCAAATTGACGAGGGTCCAAACTATCGCTGGGGGTGGGCAGCGGAAGGTGGATGCGGCCTGGTTTATTTCTACGCGGCCGGGAAAGCATACAGCTTCAACGGCCCGGAAGATGTGGGGGACCGCAGAGATCAGGACACGGATTTCTGCACCAACTTCGGCGTCTTCAAGGACGGAGAATTTCGCTCCATTGGCCAGAACGTGCTTTCGCGTCCGTTCTACGATCTGGGAGCGGGCCAGTTTGCGGAGATCGTGCCGCGGGAAGCTCCCTCGCAGTATGCGGCCCAGGAGTATGTCAGCCGCAGCATTCTGCTGGCGGGCCACGACTATTTTGTGCTCTATGACGCCGTGTTGGAGCAATCAACCATCCATAGGCTCTCCTGGTTTGTGCGCCGCGGCAACGAGCTGCCGAACATTCAATTGGTGCGCGGCGGATCTGCTGGGAACAGTGAGACACAACGCACGGATCACCAGACGGACTCAATCATTGGCGTGTGGTTTGACGGCGCGGGAGATTCGATGGCGGTGGTCAGTCACCGCAACGATGTTCATGTGGAAGGCGCGAGCTTTGGCTGCCGCGTGCAAGTGGGCGATGTTCGGGACCTTGTGTTCCGCAATCCGCAGCCGGTCCGCTTTGCGGACGGCGGGATGGTCTTCGAAGGCACAGCGGGTCTGATTCGAACCGCGAAGGACAGAATCGAGTTCGCGTTGTTTCACGGGACACGCGTGGGCGTGCCGGGCATTACAGTGAGCACAAAAGATGCCGACCTTGGCATTGGCGGCTCGATCGTTGCCGGACAGGCGCCGTGCGGCGAATATTACGCTCCTGAAAATTCTTCCGTCACCATCACACTGCCCTCGCTTTCTCAAGGGACTGTCTTCTATGTTGACGGCGAGGCACGAACGGCACAACGTGTATCAGGAGCATTGGTCGTCGAACTGCCCGCAGGGAGCCATCATTGGGAAGTGACCGATAGTTTGCCGGTACCTGTGGCGCCGCATGTCCTGAGAACGGAAAACTTCAGCGGCGGTGGGCGGGTGGTGGTTGCGCAGGTTGCTTCCGCAACCCAATATCGCCTTGAGTTGAGCAAAGATAGCGGTGCTACGTGGACAACAGTCCGCGTGGAGAATCAACCGCGGATTGAAGTGAGCGGGCTCGACAACGGACACAAGGTGCATGTTCGCGCGGTCGCCTTGAACTCCATGCATGAGAGCTTGCCGGGACCCGAGTATCCGCTTTACGTCACGGACCACGCACCCCCGGCACCCGATGGCATGCAGGTGGAATTGGCGGATGGCTCGGCCACCATCACCTGGGGAGAGGTATTGGGAGCAAGCGAATACCGGCTTTACGCACGCACCAGGAGCGAAAAGGACTTTCATCTTCTTTATCGCGGGCTGGATCGGGTTTTTGTCGATCGACGCGCGGGAATCAAGGCCTGCAACGAAATTCCCGGACCATCCGCAAGCACGAGCAACGCGGAGATTGTTGAATACAGGGTTGCCGCTGTGAACGGCAACGGAGAGAGCGCACTATCTCGCAGCGCCGACACCGACCCTGCATCGTGGCGCAATTGGGACCCGAGGCCCGGCGAGGGCTTTCGCCGAGTTTACAGCTATTCTCCCGATTCTCCGCCATCATCCAGCCCATTCCCGCGTTACTATCCGGAGTGAAGAGAAGCATCCGGTCGAACGGAAACGGGTTTGCCTTGCGAGATCCTGGAGCCCCTCACCATTTGGTCTGATCGCTATTTGACGCTTTCATCCCAATCTCCGGTGGAAGATGCCAGGCAAACAGAGCGGCCTTGAGTCTCTCGACTGTCGGGCGATGCGCAGGCTCGGCGGCCAGATTGTGCATCTCCTCCGGATCGCTGCTTAGATCGTAGAGTTCGTCGATATCGTTTGCCCAGAATGTGTACTTGTAGCTGCCCTCCCGAATCATGTACTTGGCGCTACTCTCGCCCACGTTGTACTCGGCGAAAACCGGGCCGTGATCGGTTGTCGCGTCTGGCTTTCGTACCAGATCGGCGAAACTCCTGCCATCGAGAGGTCTAGCTTTCGGCGCAGTTACCGGAACATTGCACAACTCGGCAATCGTGGCCGTGAGAGACACAAGGTTGACCGGTGTCTTGCACAGGCCGGGAGCGCCGCCGGGCATGCGAAAGAAGAGCGGAACGCCGCAGGAGCCTTCGTAAAACTGAAATTTGTTCCAGAGCCCGAGATCGCCGAGCATCTCTCCGTGATCCGAGGTGTAGACGACGATCGTGTTGCGTTCCAGGCCCAGGCGGGTGAGTGCACGCAGCACTTGCCCGGCGCAGTCGTCCATCTGCGCCAGGTTGCCGTAATAGTAGGCCATCCTCTTGCGCGCTTCCGCGGGTTGCTTGAGTTCAGGCGTCCAGCGGACTTTCTCAACCGCTTCGCGAACCTCCTGCGGCCTTCGGCTAAGATCGACCTTGCCCCAGGTTGCCGGCAACTGCATCTGCTCGGAGTCGAACATTTCGGCAAAGCGTTTCGCTGGCATGAACGGGTCATGCGGCTTGAGAAACGACGAGACGAGCAGGAACGGTCCGTCCCTGTCGGCGAAATTTTCCAGAAAGCGAACAGACTCACGCGCCACGAAGTTGTCGAAGTGATCCGGTTCTTCCATCACGGAAGGCCGGCCGACTGCCACCGTGCCGAGGCGGCCGTCGGGCGTGCGATGCCCTGCCCAGGGGTCGCCTCGATCGAGCCAAAGGCTATCGATCTGCGGCATGCCGGCGCCGGAGTTCGGCAAACCTAACTCGCTGGCATAGAGTTGCGCCTTGGGGCCAAGATACTGCCACCAGTCGTTGAATTCGAGCTTGTACTGAAAGCCGTGCGTCTGTGCATCCACAAAGTGCATCTTGCCGACAAGCGCGGTCATGTAACCTGCATTGCGAAAGTAGTCGGCGATGGTCATGTGCTTTGAAGAAAACGGCCGGGCGTTGCCGCGAGACTCGAGATGATGCGAATAGAGCCCGGTCATGATGGAAGCGCGCGAGGGCGCGCAAACCGGGTTCGTACAATAGGCATCGGTGAAGCGGATGCTCTCGCCGGCCAGGTGGTCCAGGTTCGGGGTGATCGCAGTTTTATCTCCGGCCACGCCGAGACAGGTGCGCTTGTGCTGGTCCGACATGAGAATCAGCACGTTGGGACGATGCGATTGCCCTGTCGGGGAGCCGGCGGAGATACCGGCAACCTCCGCTCCGGGCGTGGCGGCACTGCGTTTTCCCAGGCCAAGAGCGCCCAGCGCGGTGCTGGCTACAGAGAGAAATCGGCGTCTGTCCACGGAGGTCAGTATATTCCTCGGAGCAACAACAAACTTAGTGCACTATTAGAGCGTTGCCATCATCTCTCACTCGGCGGCAAGGATGGTGGTGCAGCCGCCGATGCGTGTATCTGTGGTGGGATGTTGGAGCGCATTGAGGATTGCGGGGGGCAGGCCATCGTCGCCAAATCGCGCGGTGTAGAAGGCGAACTCCGCAAAGTCGCCCGGTCCGAAGTGGCCCGCCTGGGGATCGTGCGTGTAGGGCAGGATGAGGCTCGGGTCGTCGACGGCGCGGCCAAAAAAGACAATCGCATCACGGAGCGTATGGCCGTTGGCCTTGTAGCTGTACAGGTCGATGCCCTGGCGCGCGGCAAACTCCGCGATGAGGACAAGGGGCTGCAATGCGAACCCCTGATAGTGGGTTGCGTTCTCGTGGCGTACCATCTCCCTCGGGAGCGCGCCCTGAGCGTCGATTGTAGCGATGGTCTCCTTGTACGTTGCGATGCCGAAACGGAGCAGCTTGTCATCGCCGGCAGTGACGCCGATGGAGGTTGCGGCAAGCGCGCGCCAGTCATGATGATTGTTGCCGGTGTCACCGGGCCTTTCAAACGAGATGTCTTTGTGAGCGGCGGTGTCGAGCCAGGCGGTGACTCGCTGTTGCTGGGCCTGGTCGAGGGTTGTGTCATTCACCAGGACGGAGTCGGTGATGCCGGCGGCGCTGAGTGTCCACTCCACCTGAAACCATGCCTGTGACGATTCGTTGCGGTCGTAATCAAGCAGGGCGCGCGCCTGTGCCCATGCATCGAGCTGGGCGAGAGCACAAGCGGATTCAGCATGGCTGCCGGTGGCGACATACTGGTTCATGCCGGCCGTAATCCGCTTTTCGAACAGTGCGTAGACGCGGGTGGCAGCAGCCTCGGCGGGATTGGTGGGGCCATTCGAACCGTTGAGATAATGGCGCGGGATGTTCATGCGGCCGGTGGGAGCTGGAATGAGCGGCGTGGCGATGCAGGAGGGCAGGCCAGCGATTGCTTCACGCAGAAGTGGGTCGGTCGTGGCCTTGAGGGCCTTCTGGCGCGAGGCAACAGAAACTACCGACGCGTGCGGGTCGGCGACTTGTTGACACGGCGCTTGGAGTGAGATTGCTGCAGCAAAGACGAGGATGCCGGAGAATTTCATGTCCTATGATTTCACTCTCCATTTTGTAAATTCGCAAGTGATCTTACGCTAGCAGCATTGGCCTTGATGTGGCCTGGTAAGGCATGGATTGGATTGCCCGTGATTCTCCCAAAATGCGAAGATAAATTTCACTCTGCAGGAGTGCTGTGCGGCATCCGGAAAACGCAGCGGCTCGGCTGAATGAATAGCGCTGGCGCCTCGCGGAAAAAGCCATCAGGAGGCATTGTGAAGCAAGTCTCGCGGTTCGTGTCCGTCTCAAGTCTACTAGGTCTTCTCATGTTCTGCGGCTCTCACTCGATTGCTCAGCAGAGCAACCCGCGGACCAACGCCTCCGGGCACGATAGCTTGCGGCAAGGTTTTGAGAACCCACCGCAGACGGCAAAGACGCGCTGCTACTGGTGGTGGTTGAACGGCTTCACAAATACCGAGACGATCACGCGCGATTTGACTGAGATGAAGGCCAAGGGCTACGCGGGGGTGATCCTGGTGGACGATATGGCATCGAGCGGCGCATTCGTCGTCCCAACCGGGCCGGCCTACGGCAGCCCGGAGTGGATGAAGCTGTATTTGCACGCATTGAAGATGGCCCGCGACCTGGGACTGGAGATCAGCCTGGAAATCACGAACGGCGGGAACGTGGGAATTCTGGGAGGGCCGGGCGTAGGTCCTGAGGATGCAATGAAACTGCTCACCTACTCGCGGACGCAGGTCTCCGGCGGTTCCAACCAGGATGTCAACCTTCCACCTCCGCCCGCGGAAGGCGGCTTCTACCGGCAAATTGCCGTTCTGGCCTATCCTTTGCGGCACGGCGCGGCTTTGCCCGGCGAAGCGAATAGCGGGCGCAAACCAATTTTGGCGCTGCAATTCAAAACTGCTTCCCGCCAGATTGGGGGCGACTCCATGCCTCACGCCGAGCAGGTGATGCCCAATGCTCCCTCAGTGGCCGGTGAAGAGGACGCCGATCTCAGTGATGTCGTGGACCTGAGCTCGCACACCGATGCGCACGGGACCCTGCATTGGACATTCCCCGGCGGACAATGGGAGGTACTGCGCATCGGCTATACGGCTTCAAAGGCCCGCGTCACCAACAACAGCGGGACTGGCTACGCTGTCGATGCCTTGATCGCGCAATCTTTCGACCATTATTGGGATCGGGTCATCCATCCGATTCTTGTTGCCAGCAAACCATACATCGGCAAAAGTCTTCTCTATGTGGTTACGGATAGCTGGGAGTCGGACGGCGCGAATTGGACGCCCGATTTCCGCAGGCAATTCATCCGGCTGCGAGGGTATGATCCGGTCCCGTACCTGCCGATTGTGTCCGGCCGCATGGTAGACAGCAGGGAGGCCAGCAATCGCTTCCTGTTCGATCTTCGCCGCACGGTGGCTGACCTGATTACAGCCAACTACTACGATCACTTTGCAGAACGGGCGGCGGCCTATGGACTTGCCACGCATCCTGAGTCGGGCGGGCCGCATGGCGCCCCCATCGACGCGCTGGAAACGTTTCGTGCTTCCGCATTCCCTCAGACGGAATTCTGGGCTGCTTCTCCCCTGCACCGAACCACGGACGACCAGAGGTTCTTTGTCAAGGAGGCGGCAAGCGCCGCACATATCTATGGGAAAAAATATGTGGCAGCAGAAGGCTTTTCCACCATCAATTATTCATGGTCGAATTCCCCTGGACGGAACTTGAAGCCGACCTTCGATCGCGCACTGACCGAGGGCCTGAATCGGCTCTTCTGGCACGAGTTCACGTCGTCGCCGAAGGAGTTTGGGAAACCCGGCATCGAGTATTTTGCAGATACGCATCTAGATCCGAACGTGACCTGGTGGAACCAGGCCGGCCCGGTGATCCTTGCCATGAACCGGGCGCAGTTCCTGTTGCAACAGGGCAATCCGGTTGCTGACCTGCTCTACTATTACGGGACCCAGGTGCCCAACTTCTCGCGCCTCAAAGTAGATGACCCGGCCCATGTATTGCCGGGATACGAATACGACGTCACAGATGAGGATGCTCTGTTGCATCGCATGCTCGCATCCGGTGGCGTGCTGCGCACGCCTGAAGGAGTACGCTACCGGGCGCTGGCTCTGCCTGCCTCGGGTGAGCTCACGCTGGCAGACCTGAAATGGATCGTGAAGTATGTGCATCAGGGCGGGACAGTGATCGGCCTTCAGCCCACAGGACCGCTGGGATTGGTTCCGCCCGCTGAGATGGCGGAATTCAAGCGGATCGCGTCGGATTTGTGGGGACGCTGCAGCTCCGCGGCGAACAAGGGGCTGGTTCGCTACGGAAATGGTCGAATCTACTGCACCCAAAATGCCAACGCTGCTCTCGGCGACCTGCACATTCCGCGGGACTTTACCTACAGTTCTGATGATCCCAAGGTTGCATTCGACTTCGTGCATCGCCGCACCGGGGACGCTGAAATCTATTTCGTGCGCAACGAGAATGACGCTCCGGCCAGGGCTACATTGATGTTCCGCGTCAAAGGCCGCGAGCCGGAGTTGTTCGACGTGGATACCGGCAAGACGGTAAAGGCATTGGTTTATCGTCAGAACGGCGAGCAGACGGAGATGCCGTTGACCGTGCCTGCGCTTGGGTCGTTCTTCGTCATCTTTCAGCACTCGAGCTCGTTGCATGCAACGAGTCTCGAGCAGGCCGGCAAGCAGGTATTTCCCTCCGTGGTCGAAGGGATGGGAGTCTACGGAAGCTCAAACGGCGGATTCGAGCTGCACAGCTCCGAGCCGGGCACGTACCTGGCTGAGTTTTCCGATGGCAGCCGGCGAAGCATTGCCGTCTCGGCTCCGGCGGGTCTGTCGAAACTGCAAGGTCCGTGGACCGTCTCTTTTCCACCGGGTTGGGGTGCGCCGCCCTCCATCACGATGACCAACCTGCAATCCTGGACCGATTCAACAATTCCCGGGGTGCGCTACTTCTCAGGAACGGCGACCTACCAAAACACGATCGAGATTGCGCCGGAGTCCCTGCATAGGAATCGCGAAATATGGATGGATCTCGGCGACGTTCGGGAGGTTGCTACCGTATCGGTGAACGGCAAGGAACTCCGCACGCTCTGGCATGCGCCCTTCACTCTTCGCATCGACTCGGCGCTCCATCCGGGAGACAATGAGCTTTCGATCAAAGTGACCAACCTGTGGCCCAATCGGCTCATCGGAGATCAGCAACCCACTGAGGTGGTCCATTACGCGCACACCAACGTCCCAGCTTATGCCAAGGACTCTCCACTGTTGCCGTCAGGCTTGCTCTCACCGGTTACGCTGAGCGTGGAAGAGGATGGACACGCGCGGTAAGAAACATCGAGGGGCTTGCAGCGGGACGTTTACCCCGCATGCGTTCTACTCCCAGACGAGCTGACGGATTCCGACATCGAGAATCACGGTCACAAGTTTCTTTTCCGCGTCCCATGTGAAATCAAGCGGCTCGCGCAGGTAATGCCCTTGATGAGGATCGTTTTCCCAGGGGACTGTCAATCGATCGAATTCCGGATCATCGAGTTTTGGCGTTTCCGTCGCGGATCGCAGGGCGACGATGCGCTTTGGCTTTTCATTCACCGGGAATGAGACAGCGACCTGGAGCGGGAGAGGCTGCTCCTCTCCTTCCTTCACCTTCGGGTGAACGATCCGGGGGCCATAGCGATTTGGTAGGCACTACGCTGCATTTTTCTGCCGCGCCGCGGGACACGATCCTGATCTCAGGCGAAAGATGGTGCCGGATTCCGAAGCCACCGGGCAATTTCCCATGGCATTACCGAACTCCGGGAGGTTCCCACTCCATGCTCTCGGTACAGTTCCAAATCTCACAATATCAATGTGTTGCGGAGGTTTTACCTTCGTCAAAATTTGAGTTTACAGCCGCTTACCGTATTCCTTACCGTAAATTCACGTTGTCAGGGCAATTCCCGGCTCCCTAGGCTTATCCCGGTTCTTCGCTTTGTTCCATCACACCTTGTCATC